>ERZ773158.1573-NODE-1573-length-19999-cov-13.562575_pt1 | contig 19999 bp, 17 predicted proteins | sample MGYA00511918_ERZ773158 | MGnify/ENA primary metagenome ERZ773158 (study PRJEB29015, sample SAMEA2737876) | human gut metagenome | biome: human gut; feature: human-associated habitat; material: faeces | place: China | collected 2012 ...
CACTTGATTGCAAACTAGGTAATCAATATTGTGTATACGATTATCAAGCGAAAAAGTTTACACCTGTCCCCTTTGATGCAGCGGAAGCAAAGACAGCAGATTACTGCTTTTTACATGGTCCGTTTGAAAAAGCCTGTTTGACTTGTATGCATAACTTGAAACTTGATTACTACAATATGTTTGAATTTCGACCTTTTACGGAAGAAGTCGAAGATTTACCTTTTTGAGGTTTTACAATGCGAGCATTTCAAAAAGTCCTGATTGATTTTGACGGCCTTGATTCTTTCATCAAGATTTCTTTGCTGATGGGTTATGCTGATTTGGTTTATGCCTTGCAGGGTGCCAAGCGTGATATGCTTTACTGCCACGCCAAGGATGCCCGTTCTTTTGCCGTTCTCGTAACCTATTACGATAACAACAATCAATCTGTTGAAATTGTTCCTGCTACTTACTCGTTGTAACACTGCCCTCAAAAGCAAGTGATTACATGGCACAAGCGGCCCGACAATTAGCAGCACAACCAACATCACCATCAACAACAACACCTGGAACGGCAACATTTACCAGGACACCGAAAATAACCTGACCTACATCTACCCGCAATATACAATAATCAACGAAAACAACGAAACTGTAACCAATATCAGCGAAAATCCCATTATCTACAACAGCACCACCAACCAGTACTACACCTACGACAGTACCACCAACAACTACTATTACATAACCTATGTTACAGCAACGCCCGAACCCACGGCCAGCCCGGAGCCCTCGCCCTCGCCCAGTCCTATGCCTGACCCCGGCACAACTCCCACACCTACCCCCGCACCGGGCGGCGATACTGGCGACACCTCCGGCCTGCTTGACCTACTCCGCAGCATTAAAGACAGTATCGTTCAAGGCTTCGCCGACCTGACCGCTAACATCAAGTTAGCAATTGAGAATCTCAACATCAATATCAAAAATTATTTTGATACCAAACTGCCTGACCGTTCTACTCCCGAAACCGCCACAACACCCACACCGGCACCAGCGCCCAGCGCAACGCCGGAACCGTCCGCTACACCCGAAATAACTCCTACACCCTCGCCCAGTCCTACGCCTGACCCCGGTACAGGAAATAACACGCCAACGCCAGAACCCACGGCCAGCCCGGAGCCCTCTGCCACCCCTGACCCCGGCGCAACTCCCACACCTACCCCGGAACCGGGCAGCGGCTCCGGCTGGAATCCGTTCAAGTGGCTCACCGACCTTTTGAAAGATATCGTTGAATCTATCCTTAAAGGCCTTTGGAAGCTGTTGACAAGTATTTTCGGCTTCATCCTCTGGTTATTGTCTCTGCTGTTTAAGCTGTTCCCGTGGCTGCCGAATAGTGGCATTCTTGCACTTTGCGCTGGTGTTGTTGTCGTTACCGTCATTCGTATTATCAAATTTATAACAGGCAGGTGAACCACATGAAAAAAGTAATATTTATGCTGGCACTGCTCTGCTTTATGGTATGCACCGCTTGCCCTGCACTTGCTGAATCTGCTTCTAGCGGCGTTGGCCGTGACCAGGTTTTGTCTGACCATATCAGTACCGCCGAAACCGCACAATCCGGCGATGATTTGAAAGATGCTTTCAATGATTATGGCGGCAAACTGCCCGGTATCATAGATGAGGTAAAGCAAGGCTGGGAAGATGTCTTTTCTGGTATTTCTGGTGTGCTTTCGTTTCTGTCTGATACAATCGGCGGTATCATTGCCGTTATGCCTGCAAGCTATACGGTGTATATCGTAATGCTCTGCTTGTGTATTGCTGTTTCGGCTATCATTAAGGTTTTGACGGAGTGAAACGCTTATGTTTATAGAATTCATGCAAAAAATTGGTGAATTTGAATGTTCCTTATGTGCATCTGGATAGCCTTGCCCAGGTCGTCAATGCCGCGAACATCAATCGTACGATTGATGATAGATTTGATACCCTGACGGTTACTATCGTTGCTATGGATGAACTGTCCGTGCAGATGAATAGCCGGAGCTTCAAAGAAAACTTTAATGCCTACTTTCTCAACACCCTGTTGACCTGTCGGCATAGTTATATTAGTATCTACGGTTCCGCCCAGCGTTTCCAACACGTTGACAAGTTGATGCGCGATGTTACCCATACCGTGATACAATGTCAGAAAGTTTGGCGTTTTCAGCTCTGGTCAAGCTATGACGCATGGGAAATTGTCTATTCTTTTCCGCCAAAACTTCGGCCATTGGGAAGTAGATTCGATTATTGGTAAAAGGACAGGTAAAAAAGAATCCTGCCTTGTTTATACCGAAAGAACTACAAGGCAGGAAATTGTAATAAAGGTCTATGATAAGACACCACAATGTACTATTAAAGCAATGCAGGAGTTGAAGCGCATTCTGGGAAAAGATTTTACTAAGATTTTCAAAACTTTGACAGTTGATAACGGTGTAGAATTCACAGACCAGCAAGGTTTTGATGCTCTTGGTGTAACCGTGTTTTATTGCCATCCTCACGCCCCGCACGAAAGAGGGAGTAATGAAAATAACAATAAGCTTTTGCGCCGGCACTTTCCGAAAGGCCAGAGCATGAAAGACAAGACGCAGGAAGATGCTACACGCGCCCAGCATTTCATTAACAATTATCCCCGCGAGATGTTCCTCGGAAAATGCAGCAATGATTTGTTCAAAGAGGAACTAGAAAAATTAAAGCTTGATGACCCTGAACGAGTTTATGAGTTCTTCAATCTCAACTAGCTTTTGTGTACTTTGTCAGGTATTCAGGGTCGATCCATCCTTTCTAAGCATCTACTTTCCGTCATTTTGCCGAATTGTTACGTAACATCTTGACGGCAGCATTTTCCATTGGCTGTGCCGTTTTATTTTTCAAATTTTCTCTGCTTTCTGGCTTTTGTTTTGTCAGCCGGGCCATTTTTGTGCTGTTTTTCTGATTTTTCAGCCTATGCAGTCCTATTTATTTCCCCGCTTCAGCCAATTTGCACAAAACTCTCCCACAAAACGGTCAACCTGCACACAAGCGCGCAAAATTTTTGTGCAACATTCTAACTGAATAGGCTTTACTATTCCGCCCCTTTTTTGGTAAAATAAGCTTAAGCAAGAGCGCCATCTGCCAGGTTCGCAAGGGTTTGGCCGGGTGGTACTGCCTGTGGGCTTTTGCCGCAGCCTACCCGCTGCAAGGAGCAAGTATTGCAGCAGGGGCACACAGGTGCTAATCTAACTGGGAATGTCCCTCCGGCATTCCCTAGTAAACGGAGGAAAAAAAATGCCAAGAGCAAAACAGTCCATGGATGGCAATACCGCGGCTGCGCATGTAGCTTATGCGTTTACCGATGTTGCTGCCATCTACCCGATTACCCCCTCCAGCCCGATGGCAGACACTGTTGACCAGTGGAGCGCCGCCGGCCTGAAGAACATTTTCGGGAACCAGGTCAAGGTTGTTGAAATGGAGTCCGAGGCTGGCGCCGCAGGTGCTGTGCACGGTTCTCTGGGCACCGGTGCTATCACCACCACCTTCACCGCTTCTCAGGGTCTTCTGCTGATGATCCCCAACATGTACAAAATCGCAGCCGAGCAGCTGCCCTGCGTTTTTGACGTTTCCGCCCGTACCGTTGCTACCCAGGCCCTGAACATCTTCGGTGACCACAGCGACGTTATGGCCGTTCGTCAGACCGGTTTTGCCATGCTGTGCGAATCCAACCCTCAGGAAGTTATGGATCTGAGCCCCGTTGCTCACCTGTCCGCTATCGAAGGCCATGTTCCGTTCGTGAACTTCTTCGACGGCTTCCGTACTTCTCACGAGATCCAGAAGATCGAAAAGTGGGATTACGAAGACCTGAAGGAAATGTGCAACATGGAGGCTGTTGAGGAGTTCCGTGCCAAGGCTCTGAACCCCGAACATCCCAAGATGCGCGGTTCTCACGAAAACGGCGACGTTTTCTTCCAGCATCGTGAAGCCTGCAACCCGGCATACGAGGCACTGCCCGCAGTTGTCGAGAAGTACATGGCCAAGATCAACGAAAAGCTGGGCACCAACTATGACCTGTTCAACTACTACGGCGCTCCCGATGCAGACCGCGTCATCATCGCTATGGGCTCCATCTGCGACGTTGCCGAAGAAGTTGTTGACTACCTGACCGCTAAGGGCGAGAAGGTTGGCCTGGTTCTGGTTCGTCTGTATCGTCCTTGGGTTTCTTCTGCTCTGCTGAAGGTTCTGCCCAAGACCGCAAAGAAGATCGCAGTTCTGGACCGCACCAAGGAGCCCGGCTCCCTGGGCGAACCCCTGTACCTGGATGTTGCCACCACCCTGCGTGAAGCTGGCATGAACGATGTTGTCCTGACCGGCGGCCGTTACGGCCTGGGCTCCAAGGACACCCCGCCGTCCAGCGTGTTCGCCATCTACACCGAACTGGAGAAGGCTGATCCGAAGCCTCGCTTCACCATCGGCATCACCGATGACGTCACCAACCTGAGCCTGCCCGAAGTCAAGCCCGCTCCTATCACCTCTGCTCCCGGCACCAAAGAGTGCAAGTTCTGGGGTCTCGGCGGCGACGGCACTGTCGGCGCAAACAAGAACTCCACCAAGATCATTGGCGACCATACCGACAAGTACATTCAGGCTTACTTCCAGTATGACTCCAAGAAGACCGGCGGCGTTACCATCAGCCATCTGCGCTTTGGCGATAAGCCCATCCGCAGCCCCTACTACATCAACCAGGCTGACTTCGTTGCCTGCCATAACCCCGCTTACATCCACATGGGCATGAAGATGGTCCAGGATGTCAAGCCGGGCGGCGTGTTCATGATCAACTGCCAGTGGACCGATGAGGAGCTGGATGAGCATCTGAACGCTGCTGATAAGAAGTACATTGCTGATAACAACATTCAGCTGTACACCATCAACGCTATCGATAAGGCTATCGAGATCGGCATGGGCAAGCGCACCAACACCATCCTGCAGTCTGCCTTCTTCAAGCTGGCCGACGTCATGCCCATCGACGATGCCGTCGAGTACATGAAGGCCGCTGCCAAGAAGAGCTACGGCAAGAAGGGCGACGCTGTTGTCCAGATGAACTGGAAGGCTATCGATGCCGGTGTTGACGCTGTCCATAAGGTCAACGTCCCCGAGAGCTGGCACAACCCGGCTCCCGATGCTGCCCCGAAGGCCCTGAAGGGACCCGATGCACTGGTCAAGCAGATCCGCGACGTCATGGAGCCCATCAGCCGTATGGACGGCGACAGCCTGCCTGTTTCTGCCTTTGAAGGCAACGTCAACGGCGAGTGGGAGCAGGGTGCTTCTGCTTACGAGAAGCGCGGCACTGCTGTTATGGTTCCCGAGTGGGATGCTGAGAAGTGCATTCAGTGTAACCAGTGTGCATTCGTCTGCTCTCATGCTACCATCCGTCCGTTCTGCCTGACTGCTGACGAAGCTGCTAATGCTCCCGAAAGCACCAAGCTGGCTGACACCAAGCCCAAGGCTAGCGAGTACAAGTTCACCATGGCTGTCTCTCCGCTGGACTGCATGGGTTGTGGCGAATGTGTCACCGTCTGCCCGACCAAGGCGATCGAGATGAAGCCGCAGGAGAGCCAGGCTGCACAGCAGGCTGCTTTCGATTACTGCGTCGAGAACATCCGCAAGAAGGACAACATCCCTGGTGTTGTTTCCGATATTTCCGTCAAGGGTTCTCAGTTCAACCAGCCGCTGCTTGAGTTCTCTGGCTCCTGCGCAGGCTGCGCCGAGACTTCTTACGCCCGCCTGATCACCCAGCTGTTCGGCGAGAAGATGTTCATCTCCAACGCCACCGGCTGCTCCTCCATCTGGGGCGGCACCGCTTCCATCAGCCCGTACACCACCAACAAGGAGTCTGGCTTCGGCCCCGCTTGGATCAACTCCCTGTTCGAGGATAACGCTGAGCACGGCCTGGGCATGCAGATTGGTTACGAGACCGTTCGTGCCAACCTGATCACCAAGGTTGAAGCTCTGAAGGGCAAGAATGCTGATCTGGATGCTGTCATCGACAAGTACCTGGAAACCAAGAACAACACCAAGGCCAACGATGCTCCTGCCAAGGCCCTGATCGCTGCTCTGGAAGCCTGCGGCTGCGATGAATCTAAAGAGATCCTGAAGGATAAGCAGTACCTGGCCAAGAAGAGCTTCTGGATCTTCGGCGGCGACGGCTGGGCATATGACATCGGTTACGGCGGCCTGGATCACGTTCTGGCTTCCGGCCACGACGTCAATGTTATGGTCTTCGATACCGAGATGTACTCCAACACCGGCGGACAGGCTTCCAAGGCCTCCAACATCGGTGAGGTTTGCCAGTTTGCTGCTGCCGGTAAGGAAATCAGCAAGAAGAGCCTGGCCGAGATCTGCATGACCTATGGCTACATCTATGTTGCTCAGATCGCTCTGGGCGCTAACATGGCTCAGGCTGTCAAGGCCATTGCTGAGGCTGAGGCTTACCCCGGCCCGTCCATCATCATCGGCTACGCTCCCTGCGAGCTGCACGGTGTTAAGGGCGGCATGACCAACTGCCAGAACGAGATGAAGAAGGCAGTTGAGGCTGGTTACTGGAACCTGTTCACCTTCAACCCCGCCAACAAGGCTCAGGGCAAGAACCCCTTCACCCTGACCTCCAAGGCTGTGGATGCCGAGAAGTATCAGGCACTGCTGGCAAACGAGACCCGTTACAGCCGCCTGACTCGTGCATTCCCGGAGCGTGCAAAGCAGCTGTTCGCTCGCAACGAGCAGGTCGCAAACGACCGTTACGAGCATCTGACCCGCCTGGTCGAGCTGTACAAGTAAACCAAAGTTCTTTTGACTCTGGCTGGAAACTGCCGCAGCGGCACCTTAGTCCCGAAAGGGCGGCTGCTCCGTGCTGGCGATTACTGCGCAACGCAGCAGTACGAAACTGTGGCCCCGGCCAGAGAAGAAATGACAGGCTTATTTCTACGCAGAGACTGGAGCTTTGTACTCCAAACTGATTTCAACTCTCTGTCCGCGTCCGAACGCGTCGGGGCGGGCAGAGCATGAAATACCAAAGCGCCCGCGAGGGTCCTTGAAAGCATACTTCGCGTGTGTCAGGAGCATAAGGTCTGTTCGCAGATACCTTGCCCCGCCTGCTGCATAAGACCTGCTTGCAGGTATCTTGCCGCAGTCAAAAACGGATCCCGTTTTTAGCGCCCCGCTCACTGGAAACAGTGTCCGGGGCGTATTTTTGTGTCTTTTACACTTTCTTCATAGGTTTTTCATGAAATCCGGTGCGGAATCTGCTATACTACAGTCATGAGGATTCGGGGCCGCAACCGATTCCTTGTACATGATTCCTCCTCACACCAAAGCAATATCCGAACACAGCGCCCTTTCCGGTGAAGCCGCAAGCACCGGGAAGGGCGCTGTGCGTTTTTTCTGCGTCAATATTCCGGAAATGGACGCCTTACAGGGTTGACCGGGCATTTGAGTGGAGATATAATAAACCTGTAGGCTAAGAAACTTAGTAAAACGAATTTGTGGAGGTGAACGCAGGACAATGGACCCGGATCATAGTCGAAGACGATGGAATGATGCGGCCGGAACGACCGCGAAAGGTGCTGCGTTCGCCTTTTTTGTACGCTGAACAGCGGAGTATCCACTGTCCGGCTGTCGTACAAAAGAGGCGCAGCTTTGCGCGTGCAGATGGGCAGTGCGGCCCGGGGTCTGCGGCGCAGGAGCGGCGCTTTTTGCGTTGATGCGGCTGTGTCCTCCTGAGACAGAAAAGAGGAGGAACACAAATGGAAGAAGAAAAGAAGACCCCGGAGCGCGAAGAGGAACAGGCTCTTCCGGTGCAGGAGCTGCCCACGGATATTCCCGCTGAGGTGCGCCAGAAGCTGGCCGAAGACCTGAACGAGCAGGCCACCGAAGACCTCAAGCAGGACGTCCGCGAGGCCGAAAAAGAGGAGGCCAACGACGAAGAAGTCAAGGCCAACCCCGAGATGCTGACCAAGAGCCGTCTGCTCAAGCTGCTCGTCAAAAAGCAGTACGTCAAGCTGCGCGAAGTGACCGAGGAAGAGCAGCCCGCCGACCTGGCCGAGCTGCTGGAAGAGCTGGACGAGAACAACCGCCTCGTGGTGTTCCGTCTGCTGAAAAAGGACGTTGCAACAGAAGCATTCGCCTATATGTCCGATGAGGCCCGCGACGACCTCGTGAATGCTTTCTCCGACGTCGAGCTGGTGAGCGCCATCGAGGATATGAGCCTTGACGATGCCGCCGACCTGCTGGAAGATATGCCCGCAGGCGTGGTCAAGCGGGTGCTGGAAAAGTCGTCCCGCCAGACCCGTGAGAGCCTGAACAAGCTGCTGAACTACCCCGAGAGCTCTGCCGGCAGCCTGATGACCCCCGAATACGTCCGTCTGCGGCAGGAGATGACCGTCAGTGACGCCTTCGCCGCTATCCGTAAGCAGGGTGAGAACGCTGAGACGGTCTACACCTGCTATGTGGTGGAGCGCAACCGCCTGCTGGGCGTCGTGTCGGCCCGCAGCCTGCTGCTGTCTGACCCCTCTACCCCCATCGTGGACATCATGGACGACAATGTCGTCACCGTGAAGGTCACGGATGACCAGGAGTTCGTGGCCCGCGAGATGCAGCGCTACGACTTCACCGCGATGCCTGTTCTGGACAACGAGGGCATGTTCGTCGGTATCATCACCATCGACGACGCTATCGACGTCCTGACCGATGAGAGCACCGAGGATATGCAGAAGATGGCAGCTATTCTGCCCGACGACGATGCCACCACCTACTTCGGCACCAGCGTCTGGACCCACGCCAAGCAGCGTATCCCCTGGCTGCTCATCCTGATGCTCTCTGCTACCTTCACCGGCATGGTCACGACCCACTACGAAGAGGCTTTCGTCAGCCTGCCCCTGCTGGTCTCCTTCATGCCCATGCTGATGGATACCGCCGGCAACTGCGGCAACCAGATCAGCACCCTGATGGTCCGCGGCCTCGCTCTGGGTGAGGTGGAGCCCAGCGACTTCCTCAAAGTTCTGGGCAAGGAACTGCGGGTCTCTGCCATCGTCGGCGCGGTGCTGGGCCTCGTCAACGGTCTGCGCATCTACCTGATGTACACCTACCTCTACGCCGGCCAGTATGACAATGTCATCGGCTACGCAGTGGTCGTCAGCGTGTCGCTGTTCTTCAGCGTCATCCTCGCAAAGCTGGTGGGCGGTATGCTGCCGCTGGCCGCCAAGAAGCTGGGCGCCGACCCGGCCATCATGGCGACCCCCTTCATCACCACCATCGTGGACGCCTGCAGCTTGATCCTCTACTTCCAGATCGCACAGGCTGTCTTCCGCGGCATGATGTAAATACACAAAAACGCCCCTGCTCAGGAAATGCTGAGCGGGGGCGTTCTGTTTCCCAGATACAGCAAGGCCCCCATCTGGCGCTTGCGGCGACGCCAGAGGGGGCCTTGCTGTTTGGGGTATTGCTTTGGTGTGAGGAGGAATCATGTGCAAGGGGCGGTTGCGGCCCCGCACCCTTGTGAGCTATAGTATACCCGAATTACCGGCTGAAATCATGTCTTTCCTGTGAAAGATTTGTTAATCGGCCTGTGAAATTTTTGGAGACGGGAGCTGTCACTGTCCGGTGGATACATCATATACGCCAGTCGTCAGGAAGGGCTCGGCCTTGGAGCTGCCGCTGAGCCTGAACTGGATGGCCTGTCCCCCATCGGTGAAGGTGTAGATATTAGAGGCAAGGCCGGAGGTCTTTGTATAGGGGAAATATGCGGTAACAGAGTGAATGTTCCCTCGAGTCAGTCTGACCTGCTCCCCGATGTCGATAGAGCCCGAGTCACGGTTATGGAGCTTGAGCAGCTTGCAGGTAAGGGGCTTTGTCTGGGAGAAATAGGGCACCTCGCAGGAAAAGCAGGAGGCGTTGAAATCGCCGGTGTTTTTGGCCGTGTACAGGAAAAGCTCAATGCCCATCATGTTCTGACCATTCACCGTCTCCCGGGAAATAATGCTGCGGCAGGAAAGCCGGGAGATCGCCTGAGAGGATGTAAAATAAAAGACGTCGTCCGGGCTGCACGGCATAAACGGGCTGTCACTGCTGCTGTCACAGCCGGTCAATACCCCCCCCCCGCTAAAATAAGCGAAGCAGCGGCGGTTTTCAGAAAATTGCGTCGAGAGATCTCAATACTCATAATAGCTGCCTCCAATAAATATTTGCGGAATGGAACTAGGGTTCCCTGAACTAATAATAGCGCAGAACGATGCAAAGAACAAGTAGCTGATGAAGTATATTTCAGGGGCTGACGAGTGCCGCGTGCTGACGGCCCATCTCCACATAAGCTTTTGCGTTCTCGATGTTGTGGGCCAGCTGGTCGTCCCGGATGGTCTTGATGACCCGGGCAGGCACGCCTACCGCCACCGAGTTGTCGGGGATGACCATTCCTTCAGGTACCAGCGCCCCGGCCCCGATGATGCAGTTTTTGCCCACGACGGCGTGGTTGAGGATGGTAGCATGCATCCCGATGAGGCTGTTGTCCCCCACCGTGCAGCCGTGGACGAGGGCGCTGTGGCCTACGGTGACGTTTTTGCCCAGAACGACCTGCCCGCCGGGGTCGCAGTGGAGCACGGCGTTGTCCTGCACATTGCTGTTCTCGCCCAGTATCAGCGCGCCCTCGTCGGCCCGCAGTACAGCCCCGTACCAGATGTTCACGCCCCTGCCCAGTGTCACGTCGCCCAGCACCGTCGCATTCGCCGCCACAAAGACAGCACCCTCATCCCGGGGCATTTTTCCACCAAAGGAGAGCATCATTGTTGAAAAACCACCTTTCTCTTTTGCTTCATTTATGGTATTCTTTATTATAGCTCTTATTGTCGGAGCAAGGAAGCCCCCAGGCTTCCGAAGGAGTATCAATTTATGCAGTTTCATCCCTTTGCGCGGCGGTTTCTGGCTCTGGTCCTGACCGCTGCATTCATGACTACAGCGGCACTGTCCGGTTTCGCCGTCTACGCGATGCCCATTCAGGCCGCCTACCCGCAGGAATCCATCTACCTCTTCGATGCCGACACCGGCGAAGCTCTCGTGGAGCAGAACCCCGACCTTCCCCGCTGCGTCGCCAGCCTGACCAAGATGATGACGGCCCTTCTCGTGCTGGAAAGCGGCACCGACCTCAATGCCAGTATCACCATCCCGGCCAGCCTCACGCCGGAACTTCAGTCCATCCGGGCCAACCGTGGCCACACCATCGGCCTGCAGACCGGCGAGACGGTGCGCCGCATCGATATGATGTACGCCATGCTCCTGCCCAGTGCCAACGACGCAGCCAGCGTGCTGGCGGTCGATACCTCCGGCAGTCTGGCCGCCTTCGCGGCTCAGATGAACGTCCGGGCCGGTCAGCTGGGCTGTACGGCCACCCATTTCACCTGCCCCCACGGCCTCTACGACGGCGGCAACTACTCCACGGCCCGTAATGTGGCGAAGATCGCGCTGGCCTGCTATGCGAACCCGACCTACCGCCAGATAGCGGATACAATATCCTATAAACTGCCCGCCACCAACGTGCATCCGGCCCGGACGGTCACGACCACCAACAAGCTTTTGCAGCCCGGCAGCGGCTATTACCGCAGCTATGCCCACGGCATGAAGACCGGCTTCACCACCCAGGCCGGGCGGTGCTTCGTCACCTTTGCCCAGCAGGACGGCCATACTTACGGGCTGGTCATCCTGGGCTCGAACTCCCAGAATATCTTCCGGGAGGCGGCAGAGCTGTTCGACTGGGCCTTTACCAGCCCCGAACTGCACCCCGCCCCGGCAAAGCCCGAGGCCGAACCCGAGAAGCACGGGCTGAGTGCATTCTGGCACAAAGTGTTTGGCTGATGTTTGAATGTTAAGGAGGACAAGCCTATGAATCGACCCACCTTCCTGCGCCGGAGCACGGCGCTGCTGCTCACGCTGGTGCTGATGGTCTGCGCCGCCCTGCCTGGGTTTGCCGCTTATCAGATGCCCATCCAGACGGCCAGCGACACCGAGTCGGTCTATCTCTTCAATCTGGATACCGGCAAGCCCATCCTCAGGCAGAACTCCGACCAGCAGCGCTACATCGCCAGCCTCACCAAGATGATGACGGCTCTGCTCTTCCTCGAGAGCGGCAAGGACATGAACGCTGAGATCACCATCCCCACCAGCCTGACCCAGGAGTTCAAGGACATCCAGAACGCCAACGGCTCCACCATGAACCTCCGCATCGGCGAGACGGTGCGCCGCATCGACCTGCTCTACGGTCTGCTGGTGGCCAGCGCCAACGACGCGGCCAGCGTCATCGCCAGCGACGTCTCGGGCGGCGACCTGACGGCCTTTGTGGCCCAGATGAACGCCCGCGCCAAGGAGCTGGGCTGCACGGATACCACCTTCTCCTGCGTCCACGGCCTGTACGACTACGGCAACGTCTCCACGGCAGAGGACCTTGCAAAAATTGCCGCTGCCTGCTACGCCAACGAGACCTACATGCAGGCCGCGAACACCCTCACCTATACGCTGCCCGCCACGAACCTGCACCAGAACGAGCGGACCATCAAGTCCACCAACCTCATGCTGGACCCGGAGTATGCCTATCACCGCGACTATGTCCGGGGCATGAAGACCGGCTTTACTACCCTCGCAGGCCGGTGCTTCGTCACCTTTGCCCAGCAGGACGGCCACACCTACGGCCTCGTGGTGCTGGGCAGTGATATGAACAACATCTACCGCGAGTGTGCGGAGATCCTGGACTGGGCCTTCTCGAGCTTTTCTGACCGTCAGCTGGTGGACACGGAGACGGTGCTGACCACCGTCCCGCTGACCAAGTGCCGCACGGAGGAAGCCGTGGAGCTCTACGCCGCCAGCGGCCTCAGCGGCTACGGCCACGCTGACGATGAAGTGACCTTCGAGTTCTCGGTGCCGGAGAGCACTTCGGCCACCGTCAAGGAGGGTGCTGTGCTTGGTACGGCCACCGTCTACCTCGACGGCTACGAGATGGGAACGGTGGACCTTGTGACCCACAAAGAATATGTGTCTGACTTTCGCACCGACGCCAAAACGACCCTTCTTCTCATGGCCGCGCTCATCGGCATCCTCATCGTGCTGGGCTTCCTGACGATGGTGGCCGGCGGCGGTTCGCTGAACCTGCGGCGGCGGAGTCGGTCCCGCAGAAGATAATAGGATCAAATAGCAATAGTAAAAGCTCCCCGGAAGGGGAGCTTTTGCTTTATCCAAGCTTCGCTGCAAGAACGGAAAGCGTGATCTTGGGGTTCACCTGTGCGGCGAGCCGCTGAATGGCCGCATCGGCCAGCGAGAGGGCGCGGCGGGCGGCGTCAGCCGTCAGAGGGGTGCTGGCACATCCCCGGAGCCCGGCGGCGGCTACGGCCCGGAAATCGCCCAGCAGGGCCGCTGCTGCGGCCTTGTCCTTCTCGTACCCGGCCAGCAGGACGGCGGCGGCATAGCTGTCGTGAGCCGCCGCGGCCTTGGCCAGCGTCAGGGCCTTTTCCACCTGTTCCCGGCGGGCGTCGTCCCGGGCGGCGGCAAGCACTGTGCCGATGTGGCCGTCGAACAGCTCACTGTAGAGCCGGGCCTGCTTTTTGTCCACGCCCTGCCCGATGCACCACCGGGCGCATTCCTCGGGGCTGACCGGGGCCACGGCGAAGCTGACGCAGCGGCTGCGGATGGTGGGCAGCACACCGGCCAGCGAATCTGCCGTCAGCAGGAAGAGCACGCCTTCCGGCGGCTCCTCCATCACCTTCAGCAGGGCGTTGGCGGATTCCTCGTTCATCCGCTCCACATGGTAGAGCAGGACGGCGCGGCCCTCGGCGGAGAGGCTGGTGTTGAAAATTTCGGTGCGCATGGCCTTGACCTGACTGACGAGATACCGCCCGCCCGAGCCCATGCCGGTGACGGAGATGGCCTCCCGTACCACGCCAGTCTCGATGCGGCCGCTGTCGCGGTCGCCGGCTTTGCCCACGGCACGGCAGCATTCGCCCCGCAGAAGGGCCTCAGCAGGTGCGCCGCCTGCCGGATAAAGATAGTCTGCCGCCATGCACCGGGCCGCGTAGCCCGCGCCCAGGCCCGTCTCGCCCACCAATAACACGCTGTGGGTCAGGCGGCGGCTGCCCAGCATCAGGCGGACGCTGTCTTTCAGGGCTGCGTTGCCCGCAAGGCGGTCTATCATCATGAGCGGCTCACCTCCGGTTCTTCCGCTTCCACTGCTCCCGACGTATCCACGCCCGGACGCTGCGCAGTGCCTGCGGCCCGAAGAAGAGCACAAACCCCAGCATACTCAGCAGATAGCTCACCTTATACAGCCACCCGGCAGTCAGGAAGCTGAACAGCCACATGGCAGCGGCGAAGAGGCCGAAATACTTCACCCTTATCGGGATGACGAAGAACAGCAGCACCTGCACCTCAGGGTAGAGCATGGCGAAAGCCAGCAGCAGCGACAGCGACAGGCAGTAGGTGTCGGCGGGGATGCCGGTGACGAGACAGCCCAGCGCGGTGCCGATCATCCCCAGCAGGAAGTAGAGGTTGAAGCGGAAATCGCCCCATTCCTTTTCCAGCGCCGTGCCGATGAACCATGTGAAGTAGATGCCGAGGATGACGCTCAGCGGCCCACCCCCCGAAAACGGGATAAAGACGAAGGTGATGAGCCGCCACACCTGCCCCATCAGCAGCAGGCTCCGGCTCAGGCCGAGATAGACTGAGATGAATTGGTTGACGAACAGCTCGATGGCGTAGACTAAGATCTGTCCGCCTACGATGATAGAGATGAGGTTGGGGATGCAAAAGCGGCCGTATTTCCGCTCAAGGCGGGAGATCCAGTTCATAGACAGAAGCCTCCGTGAAAAGAATTTTTGCGGCCCATGTCCGGGGCCACTTTCTGTTTTTCATTGTATCATGTTTGCCCGGCCCATTCAAGAAAATCCGTGGGAAGTGCGGGGTTCCATTTTGGTGCGTTATCGGAAGAGTATCCCATCTGGAATGATTTTTTAACTTTTTCCACTGGGTTTTCCACCGATTTTGTGAAAAAGAAGTGGGGTTTCCCACAGTGTTTTCCACTTTTTCCACCGAGTTTTCCACAGAAAATTGAGCTTTGGGTTATACACGATGTATTCTAAAACGGGAAAAGAGGGAAAATCTGGGGAGAAAAGAGGTCGCAGAGCCTTTTTTTGAAAAGAAAGTCGAGGCCGAAAATTTATTTTCTGCGGCGTTTCGCGCTTGGGGCAAAAGCGCCTCTCCCCTCTGGAATTTTTGACACCCGAGTTTTCCACAAACGCTGCCCGGCAAAAACCATGTGTGGAAAACCGTGGGAAAACCCGAGTTTTCCACAAACTTCGCAGGGAAAAAAGAAAAGCGCCCCCGGGGCCGGACGGCCCGCAGAGGCGCTGGAATGCTGGAAAATTTATACGGCCCCATAGATGCCGTGGACGGAGACTTCGCCGGTGAAGACCTTCTCCTCGCCGCTGTCGGTGCGGACGATGAGCTGGCCGTCGGCGTCCACGTCGATGGCTGTGCCGCTGCCTGTGCCGCCGCCCGGCAAATCGAAGGTGACGTGGCGGCCCAGGTTGACGCAGGCCGCCTTGTACTCGTCCCGGAAGGGAGCGAAGCCCTCCCGCGCGAAGGTGTAGAGCGGACGGTCAAAGCCGAAGTCTGTCAGCGTCTCGGCCAGCCACTGGGGGTCGGCGGCAAGATCCACTTTCGCGCCCTGCAACTCAAGGGAGGTACCGTTGGGCAGGTTTGCGGTGTCGAAATAGCTCTGGGGCTGTGCCAGATTGATGCCGATACCGCAGACGATGCCCCGGCCCTGCATCTGGAAGCCGTAGCTGACGCTCTCGCAGAGGATGCCCACGATCTTCTTGCCGTTCAGCAGCAGGTCGTTAGGCCATTTTATCTGGCAGTCCACGCCGTAGCGCTGGGCCAGCTGATCGCGGACGGCAAGGCTTGCCAGCAGCGGCAGGGTGGCAGGCTGGGCCAGCGGCTCCCGGATGACCGCCGTATAATAGAGGGCGCGGCCCTCGGCGTTCACCCAGCTGCGGCCAAGACGGCCCCGGCCTGCGGTCTGATTGGTGGTGTATACCGCGCCCACCGGGCCGAACTCTTCAAAATGCTCTTTTGCGTAAGCGTTGGTGCTGCCGCACTCGGACAGCCAGCGCACCTCGTTGATGCTCATGCTTTGGGTACCTCTTTGTGCTCGTGGCTGACCACCTTGCCGTCGGCAAGGGTCAGGATGCCGTAGGTGTTGGGGCCGGTGTAGCACCGGCCGCAGGAGCCGGGGTTGAACAGGAACACCCCGCCCCGCTCTTCTGCCACCGGGATGTGGGTGTGACCGAAGAGAGCGACGTTCGCGCCCCGGGCTGCGGCTGCGTCAGCCAGCGTGTCGAGGTCGTATTTCACCCCGTACATATGGCCGTGGGTGTAGAAGACGACCACCCCGTCAAAGGCGGCAAGCCCGTCCAGCGGCTCCAGCGCACCGAAATCGCAGTTTCCGGCTACAGCATAGGCCCGCAGAGAGGGGTAAAAGGTGAGCGCCTGCTCGAGGTCGCGCAGGCCGTCGCCCAGAAAGATGAGCGCGTCGATGCTGTCCGCCTCGGCGGCCAGAATGTTTTCGATGGCCAGACGGCTGTTGTGGCTGTCGCTCAAAATCAGAAGTTTCGTCACGGGAAAAGGATCCTCCTCAAATTTTATTCCGGGTCGCGCTGCTGGATGGTCAGCAGTACTTTATACACTTCACTCTTGGAGTAGGGCGTCCCCTGGGCTGCGGCCTTGGCGGCGGCAGTGGGGCCGAAGCCCTGTCCGGTCAGCTCGAGGGCGCGCTGTGCGGCCTGCTCGAGGGTCAGTTCTGCTTCCGGCTCTGTGGAAGCTGGCGCACCAGCCATGACCAGAACATACTCGCCCCTCGGCTCGTTGGCGGCGTAGTGGGCCTGTGCCTCCCCGAGGGTGGTCTTCCAGATCTCTTCGTGGAGCTTGGTCAGCTCACGGCAGAGGGTGATGCTCCGCTCCGGGCCGAAGGCGTTCACGAGGTCGTCCAGCGTCGTGCGCAGCTTGTGGGGGGCTTCGTAGAAGATGACGGTCCGCTTTTCACCCAGAAGCTCAGCAAGACGCTCTTTTTTCTGCTTCCGGTTCACAGGCAGGAAGCCCTCGAACACCCAGCGGGAGGTGTCCTGGCCCGAGACGGCCAGCGCCGTCACGCAGGCGGACGCCGCCGGGACAGGCACGACTTTGATGCCCCGGGCCAGCGCGTCCCGCACGATGACCTCGCCCGGGTCAGAGACGCAGGGCATTCCGGCGTCAGAGCAGAGGGCGCAGTTCTCGCCCGCCTCAATACGGCGCAGGATACCCTCGCCTTTCTGCAATGCGTGCTCGTAGTAGCTGACCATCGGCTTTTTCAGGCCCAGATAGTTCAGCAGCCGCATGGTCACGCGGGTGTCCTCGGCGGCCACGAAGTCCGCCGCGCCGAAGGTGGCGGCCACGCGGGGCGGCATGTCGTCCAGATTGCCGATGGGGGTTGCCACGATATAAAGAATACCGGCCATGATTGACCTCCCTGATGTTATTATTTTACTTCTCCGTACATCGCCGCCCCGGCGGTGATGAGCACATCTGGTTCGATGCGCAGGCCGGTGCGGCGGTTTTTCTGGGCTTCCACAAGAAAAAGCCACGGCGCGGCGTCAGGCTTATTCTTCACAAAGGCCAGACGCTTCGGCTCGAGGCGGTGCGCCCGCAGCACAGCCAGCACCTCGGCCAGACGCTCGGGCCGATGGCAGAGGGAAAGCTTTCCGCCGTCCTTCAGCAGGCGGAAACCACAGGCGCAGACATCCTCGAGGGTGCAGTCCGTCTCGTGACGGGCCGTGGCACGGCCTGCGTCGGTGCTCTGCGGCCCGGCGGTAAAGTAGGGCGGGTTGCAGGCGCAGACATCGAACTGGCCCTCCCCTTCCCGGAAGGTGCGCAGGTCGGTGAGATAAGGGGTGATGTGCTCGATGTCCTGCGCGGCCACAGCCTCCTGTAAGAGCGCACTGGCCTCGGGCTGCAATTCCACGGCGGCGCAGAGGCCGCGATGGCCCCTGTCGTGCCACTCAAGGCTCACGATGCCGCAGCCGGAGCACAGGTCTGCCGCCTTCTGGCTGCGCCGCGGCTCGCAGAAACGGGCCAGCAAAAGCGCGTCCGAGCCGAACCGGTGGACGGTGGAGCAGTATACTTCTGTTTTATTATACAAAATCTCGGTAGAATGTTCCATACGCCCAGCCGAAATCCTCCGACAAAATATTGTGTCCCGAAAGATGAAAAAATTATGCAAGAAAGAAAAGCAGCAGACCCGCCTGGCAGGTCTGCTGCTTTTGATGCGTTATTCGCGCGCTATCTGCTAAAAATTATTCAGCGGTGATAGCACCGGTGGGGCAAGCGCCCTCGCAAGCGCCGCAATCGATGCAAGCGTCTGCGTTCACAACTGCAACGCCGCCCTCAACAGCGACTGCACCAACGGGGCAAGCGCCCTCGCAAGCGCCGCAGCCAACACATGCGTCAGAAACCTTGTGTGCCATAATAGAACTCTCCTTTATCTCCCCGTGCTCAGTATTTATGAAGAAATCTGCCCCTGCACGGCTCTGGCAGACCCCTCGGAAATCATATCCTTGACTGCATTTTAACAAAGCCGTTTCAAAAAGGCAAGACTAACCGTACCCACCTAAAAGCAATTTTTCGTTTTTTGGTGGGTTGCACAAAAGCACAGGCTAACTTTTGGAGAAATTTGAAGAGGTTTTTTGGCGAAAATCACGAAGCAAAGTTAGTTTTAACAGACTAACCGTTCGGAGACCCTGCCATTTCCAGCCTCTTATTTTTTATCTTTTCTGCCGCAGCCGGGGCAGGACGAGGTGCCGTCGGCGTTGGCCGAAGCCACCACCGGGGCGGGATTGCGCACGCCGGAATAATCGTCGTCCGGGTCGGGGCGGCGGGGTGCGCGCTTGCCGCCGGAGATATACTCGCAGACGCTCACCTTATAGTACCGGGGCGCGAAGGCCTCGGTGCCGCAGCGCACCCGCAGATAGCCGGAGATGGGGTTGACCTCGAGCACGGTGCCGAGGCCGTCCGGCGTGCGGACGGTGCTGCCCACCATGGGCATGATGCTGTTCAGGTACTCGTAGGCGCTCTCCTCGTAGGCCAAGCAGCACATCAGGCGGCCGCAGGCACCACTGATCTTGGTCGGGTTGAGGGAAAGACCCTGCTCTTTTGCCATCTTGATGGAGACGGGCTGAAAGTCTTTCAGGAAGCGGCTGCAGCAGAAGGGCTGGCCGCAGATGCCCAGACCGCCTATCATCTTGCTCTCGTCGCGCACACCGATCTGGCGCAGCTCGATGCGGTTGCGGAACACGGAGGCCAGATCCTTGACCAGCTCGCGAAAATCCACGCGCCCGTCGGACGTGAAGAAAAACATGGTCTTGTTGCCCTCAAAGCTGCACTCCACATCCACGAGCTTCATATCCAGACCGTGCTCGGCGATCTTCTGCTTGCAGATGGCAAACGCCTCTTTTTCGCGGCGGCGATTAATCTCCTCAATGCGCAGATCGTCTTTCGTGGCGATGCGCGCCAGCGAACGCAGCGGCTGCACGACCGTCTCGTCCGGCACCGCATGACTGCCCTGCACGCACTCGGCCAGCTCCAGCCCGCGCGACGTCTCGACGACCACTTTCTCGCCCGTGCGCACGGCAATGCCGTGCGGGTCAAAGAAATAGACCTTGCCGCGGTTTTTGAATTTTACACTGATTACTTCTGTCAATTTGGTATCCTCACTTCTGAACACGCGCCTGCACGCCGGAAACGGACAGCAGGCCAAAGATATGCTTCGTGCCGACATTGGCGCGGCGGTAGCGCTCGCAGGTCTCCAGCAGGCGAAGCTGCTGCCGGGATACCGCATAGTCTCCCAAGCCGCTTTTGGTCTTCCGCAGGGGCATATACTGGTACTGGTCGCCGTGCTCCA
>ERZ773158.1574-NODE-1574-length-19996-cov-3.725992_pt1 | contig 19996 bp, 23 predicted proteins | sample MGYA00511918_ERZ773158 | MGnify/ENA primary metagenome ERZ773158 (study PRJEB29015, sample SAMEA2737876) | human gut metagenome | biome: human gut; feature: human-associated habitat; material: faeces | place: China | collected 2012 ...
CGCGCCAGGTCGCCCTTGGTGTCCAGCGCCAGATAGCTCATGCCGCTGGCGCAGGCAAATTCCAAATTGGGATACAGAAAAAAGGCAGTTTTACCGACACCGGACGCACCGATCATCAGGCAATGCACATCGTCGCGGTCGACAAGCGCATCGAGCTGCTTGCCGCGCTGCGTGCTGCCGAGAATCAGTCCCTGCACCTCCGGTAGGTTCTTTCCCGCACGCCAGCTTGCAACATCAAACGGCACGTTTGCAAACGTCTTTTTGACTTCCTTTGTGGTCGCCCAGCGTGCGGTTCCGTGCTGACCGTCGCCTACGGTTTTGGATTTGATGCCGTTGAGCGAGTAATTACTTGTGAGGACAGAAAGCAGAACGATGAACAGAACGATCACCACACCGACCGCAATCAGCGGCGTTACAGACTCAGGCATGGTGCAAGTTCCTCCTTCTGGGCGTTGAGAAGATCGTCGTTCCAGTCTTTCATTTCTGGTACAAGCCGTTCTGTCATGACACCGCGTTCACGCAGAAGCTCTGCCATTCGTTCACTGGCTTTGTGCCCAGCGTCATCGTTATCAAGACAAAGATATACCATTTTTGTGTCGGGCTTCAGCATCTGCATCACCGGAATTGGGGACGTGCCGCAGCAGGCCACATAGCTATGCTCCTGCCATTGCTGCGAGTTCATGGAGATATACGAGAGCATATCGATGGGAGCCTCGAACACATAAAGGCTCCCGTCCGTGCCGTTGTAATGAAAACTGTAACGCGGATCGCTGGACTCGACGTTCAGGCGAAATGCCTTGCCGAAGCTGTTCGTGCTGCGCAGATGGGCGTGGCGCGGACAGCCGCCTTCGTCCGTGCCGATGAACACAGCGTTGTGATGCGCCGCGTCCTCGTAGAGCAGTTTCTTCCGCGCAAAATACGAAACCACGTCGGCATCTAACCCGCGCGTTTTGAGAAGGTACGCAAAGACGCGGTGCATATTCGCGTTTGGAACAGGCGGCGCAAAGGGCTTTTGATCGACCGGTTTCTGCTTTTTTGCCTGCGGATAAACCGGCTCTATGCTCTCGCCCAATAGCATGGACATCGCTTCGACGTAGCTTTTGCCGTAATATTTTTGTACAAAACTGACAGCGCGGCCGCCCTCATTCGAGGCATGGTCGAACCACTCGCAGCCGCGCACCGTAATGCTGTGGTCGCTGGCAAGCCGCTTTTCCCGCCCGGATTTGATGAACATTTCCCCTTGCCGGAGAAGAAATTCTTCGAGATCAACGGTTGCGGCACGTTCTTTTTGTTCTGGGGTAAATTCTATGTACTGTGCCAAAATGCACCTCCTGTTATTGTAATGTCTGACCGTAATTTTGTTCGTGGTCATCCTGCTTATGACCCATCGCCAGCCGTTTTTGCATGAGCTTTTTGCGGCGCTTGGAGTCGATGCGGATGCCAATTGGATTGCTGGGCGGCGCGGCGTTGTCGCGGAAAATCTGCCCCATCTGGTGGAACAATCTGACGGTTGAATTCAGAAGATATTCGGTTGGAAGCCGCGCAGGACGAGAAGGCATGGATGAAGCATTCTCATCTGCAAGCGTTGAATTTGTAGAAGCGCCAGTAGAAGCTTCTTCCGGAGACGGTTCTTCCTCTTGCGAAGGCTCCTGTTCCATTTGCTGCCGTAGGCGCTCCGCTTCTTGAATGATGGCATTCTTGATCGCGCGGAATTCCTTCTGCTGCGAGAGCGGATTGTGCTGCCGGGGTCGGTTTTTGTAGTAGCCCTCCAGCGTGTCGCGCAGACCGTTCCAGACGGAATAATACGCCGCCACCTCCGGCAGCTTTTCGAGTTCGTCCACGATTTCATCAACCTTGTCCTTGAGCGACTTTTTGAGATATCCATACTGCTTTTTACCACCGACCATGCGCAGCTCCAGCGCCAGCTCCAACAGCTTTTGTTGGATAGATGTGGGCGGTTCGGAGACGGATTCCATACGGTCAACGAGTTCATGCATGACTTCTCGCGCCGCTTCGGTCACGTCCTTGTAAGCAGCGTCTTTTCGAATATAGAGATTTTCCAGTTCCGCTTGAAAGATGCTGTTTGTCATTACAGAACGCAATTTTACAACAGCGTCCCGTTTCAGAACTGTCTCCTGATCTGTCCAGATCATCATGTGAATGTGCGGGTGCGTATCCGCGTCGTGGTAAGCTGCATACCAGTGCAGCGCCGACGCTGGAACATGAAACGCTTCTGCAAACTTGTTTTGTTGGCTGACGAGCAGCTTGCGCCATGCTGCTGCATTGTTATAGCCAAGCCGCTCTGCGTCCTCACGATGCAGGGAATAGATGATCGTCCAGACGTTGCCGTCGTGCGCGGTCAAGTCGTGCATCGCCGCAGTCAAGTTTGCATTATCTTCTCGACCGAACAGGCCGTGCGCACCATGCTTTTCTGCGCCGAGGCGCGTCGCAATGTAACGCAGATAGCCGTTTTCGGATTGAAGATTCTGCATATGCGTGTCCAACGCAGCAGAAATGAGCGCCGACGCAGTGTGCAGCGTCGGCGCTTGCTTGTAGTCCTCGTATTCGAAAGAATCCCGCATATCCGGGAAGTCCTTAAGCAGCTTTGTGACCATTTCTTTCTGCTTTTCTGTCGCGGGGCCCTTGCCATTCAGAACTTCAACGCCCTCGCGCGTGGCGATATACTTTATGTATCCGCCTGCGCTTTTACGGCTGATGAAGCCGGTTTTTTGAATCAGCCGCGCCATCTGTTACCATCGACTTTGCTGCCGAAGCACCTCTGGGAACGAGATCTGGCCGTTCGTCCGCAGCACCTCCTGATAGCTTTTTCCGCGCATCTGCTGGTACGTCTGCGCGTCGATATCCGTGTCCGAAGCGAGAATATGATTGCAGACGTTTTGCTCGACCGCCTGCTTCAGAAGCAGCTTGCCGATGCGATCCCCGAACATACTGAGGATGGCTTCCAGCGTTTCGCCAAGGATTTTCGGCAGAAAGTCTCCGGCGTACTCACTTTGCAGATAGCCGCAGTAGAACAGAATCGCTTTTTCGATGAACTCGCTCTGGCTGTTACATCCGTCCTGCCGGTAGAGACATTCGACCGTCGCTTTGGTGTCCGGCATGAGCCAGAGCGGGAATTTGATTTTCTTGTTTGCCATGCCAATTTTCCTCCAATTTTGTGCGCAACCCCGCTGTTTTCCTTGAAACAGCGGGACTATCTGCGCTTCCGACCCCAACAGGGCTGTTTTTGCCCTCTCAACAACCCCTGTCCGAAAGTCCCAAACTGCCCGCACTGCGGGCAGATGTGTCTGCCAAGGTGCGCGCACGACACCTTGGCTTTCTCCTGCTTCGCCGCTTGCGGCTCGTTCCTCCGCTGAAAGCCGCCCGCAGGCGCTCCGGCTTCTGTGCTGTAGCTCTGCCGGACACTCCCACACGTCGGCGCAGTGTCCGGTTTTCAGGCTTCCGGTGGGTACGCGCTCGGCTGTGCCGCGAAAGCCGCACAAAGCGCCGACACGGGCGCGACGGCGTGGAACGCGCTGCCGGTCACAGCTGCATCTCCTGCATCTGCTCCGATTCCGACATTTTCGGCTGCGGATCTGTGGTAATCGCGTACCATTGACCATTCTCAGCCTTTCTCACGGACACAAGCTCCTGCTGCAGCAATTTTTCTGCCGGAGCTGGTATTTCCCATCCACTTTCGCCGGTATGTGCCTGCGCCGCCGCGCCTTGCCGGAGCCGCTCGGCGTCCTGGGCGTTCAGGTCAACGTAGCCGAACGGTGTCATGAAATGAAAGCTATCTTCCGGGCAGGCTTCCAGCAGATCTTTGAGCGTCTGCACCGGTTTTCCGTTTTGCTCTGCCGGAAATTCTTCACAATAAAATTCCGTAGACATTTTGATCTCCTTTTTCGTGTTTGCAGCACTCCTGCACGGCGGCGTAACGTCCGGTTTTCTGGTACTTGGCGGGTACTCGCTCGGCTGTGTCCGGAAAGCCGCACAAACCGCCGACACGGGCGCGGCGGCGCGGAACGCGCTGCCGGTCACATCTGCATCTCCTGTATGGGCACATCCTGCTCCTGCAAAAGTTCCTGACAGAGCTGCTCCAGCGGCTTATGCTCCCGCTGCATACAGTAAGCTTCCATCTTTTCACGCAGCACTTCTTTCTCTGCTGTATTCAGATGGTAGGTAAGAGATTGATCCTCGATACCGCTGCCGTAGAGCGTCATTTCCAGCGTGTCGCAGACCCGCTGGCGCTGCATATCGTAGTTGGCATAGATATTCAGCGCATGGTCATTTTCATCGGTTTCCACGAACGTACCGAACGCCTCATCGACGTTGAAGCACGAAACAACGTAAAAATTCAGTATTCGGTCATCCATCGCCTCTATGCTATCCTCGAAATAAAAATTCCGCGCAGTGAGTCTGCTCGGTGTGGTCAGCTCCTGACCATCCAGCCGGTCGAGGAAGATGCGCCAGCGGTCATCCTCGGAAATCTCAGCCTCCTGAAATGCCTGCTCTGCTGCGTTTGCTACGTCTTGCATTGCGTAGACCTTCCAACCGTCCATGATGTTGAGCGCAGAAAGCGTCCGCGCGTCAAAGTCCAGCTCAAACAGTCCGCTGACCTCGCCGGTGTTCTCCATGCGGCGCTTCGCCAGTGTATCGAAAGCCTCTCGGCTGATCTCTTTGCAGCCGTCCGTCGCTTCAAAGAGACTCCGCGCTGGCAGGCGCTGTCCCTGCTGGAGATAATCGTGAAGCCGTCTGGCAAGCTGAAAAAACTCCATGCCGGATTCGTTTTGCAGATAGACTTCCGCGCAGTCCTCCGTGATGTGAAAGCCCGCCATGCTCATACCTGCGCCTCCGATTTCTTTTGCGGTTTGCGCACTGGATCGTCCTGCGTACAGTCGCTGATGTATTCCTGCACAGCGGCAGGCACGACCTTTTCGTAGAGTCGCTGGGCTGCCTTTTGCAGATCCGCTTCCAGCGTCGAATCGCGCTTGGCGATGTAGCGCCGAAGGGCGCGGAGCTTTTCTTCCTCGAACGTGATTTGAATATTTGCCTGTTTCATAAACTTCTCCATTCTACAAAAAGCAGGCACACGGTTTTTGCCATGTGCCTGCTGTGCGTATTTGTTTTATACTGCCCAATGCTGTGCGCCGGTGAGCTGGTCGAGGATCAGCGAGCCGACTGTGACCGCGTCCTCGATCGTCAGGTAATGCGGCGCGCTCTCATCCAGCAGCAGCCGTCCGGACGCCAGAAATTCCTCGTCTGCGAACCAGACCTTCAGCCATGCAGGATAGCGCGGCGCGAAATCGAACCGCGCGCAGAAATCCGCGTTGGACGGCAGGAGCTCCGCGCCGAGTGATCTGCATCGCCGTTCCAGTTCCTCCGGCGGCAGGATACCGAGGTCGCGCCGGACGATCAGCTCCGCGTTACGGTCAAGACCGCCGCCGCGCACCAGCCCGTCCTTGTATTGGGAAAATGTGATCGTTCGACCGGTCAGCGGCGCACCGTCTGCCAGGTCCAGATAGTGCAGCAGTGTCAGCGCGTGCCACTTGGAAAGCGGCGGCTGAATCGTGCAGTCCGACAGCCGGACAGCCACGGTCTGCTCAAGCGTTTTCAATGAAAACGAACCGTCTGCATACTGCGCGCCAGCCTTTTCTGCAATATCCTCCGGCGCGTGCTGCGCCAGCCGCTCCTGTGCGACGGCAAGCATAGCTTCAAATTGACGGTTTTCCATACACTCACCTCTGTCCCTATCTTACCATGCTGTTGGGCAGTTTTCAATTGCGCTGTCAATATGACATACCGCCCTGCACCTGCTCGTCCGGCATCGGCGCGGCAACAATTTTGTCACCCTCGCGCAGGAATAGTTCCGGCTGCCGGAATTGTTCTGCAAACTGTTCCGCGAGGTCGTGCGGCAGGTCGGTGAAATCGTTTTGGCCGAGTCCGACGATAAAGAAATTTCCCGCGACGATGTCATAGATATCGCCATCTGCATCGCGCAGTGCGCGGTTGAGCGGCAGACCATCCAGCTTGCCGTCCTCGTTGCAGATCAGCGCCACAGGTTCCTCGTAGGGATACACGGCTTGGATATATCCGCCGACGAGAGCCTGCATACTTTGCAGATCATCCCCGATCTGCGTTTCATACGGAGCCTTTCCCGGCTCCACCATTAAGACGTTCATGTTTGTCCTTTCCTCAGTCATAGCTGATATACGGAATCTTCAGCCAGTGTGTCCAACGTGCACCTTCGAGCTTGGTTTTGACGACACCATACCGCGTGCCCATCGCCTCGACCACCTCACCATTGCCGATATAAACACCGATATGTCCCTCATGCCAGACGGCAAGACCGGGTGTTTCGGGGATGGTATCGATGGGGCCGGAGGCGGTCGCGGAATGGTACATCTCGTTTGCTGAGATGTCCGGCATGCCATTCGTGTTGTAGACGATTTCTTCCGTCTCTGCGTCCAACCAGCCATAGCCTTTGATCAGACCGACGCAGTCCGTCGTTCTGCCACCGACCCACGTCTGGCGGATAAAATCCGCATTGCCTGCAAGAGCATCCGGATACTGCGCGAGTTTTGCTTCGAACAAGCTTTCCGTCAATACAAGACCGAACGTTCCCCACACATAGCCCCAATGCTCTTGATAGGCGTGAATGGCGTACTGCACCAGATCGTCGGCGTTCTTGCCAGCCAGGTTCGTGAAACCGGACGTGTCCAGTTCCGTGCTGCCGGTTCCGCTGCCGTAGTCGATCTGAATTGTGCCGCCTGACGCGCCGGTCCCGTCGCTGCCGTTGGCATTGCCCGCGATCATCGTGTAGATGTGCGCGGCGTTTTCCTTGTCCTCGTCGGTTATGGTTCTGCCGAGCTTTGCCGCAAGGTTTTCATACGCTGCCGCAAGTGAGAGCGGCACGGTCGCTGTGTAGACTTCCTCAGTCTCGACCGTGCTGCCGTCCTCCAGCTCTGTAACTACGATTCTGGTTCGCTGCTCTGTGATAAAAAAGCAGTCCACGAACCGGTCTGCCGCACGCTGGCTCGGCGCATTTTCACCAAAACAGAGGGCATAAAAAATCGCCTTGACCTGTATCGGGTCAAGACGATTTCCGTCGGTCATAGTCGCGTTGGCTTCCGCCACCGCCGAATCCAGAAAGGAAAACGCGCTCTGCATATCTGCAATGTGTGTTCTGAATTCGTCCGGCACATCTTCGCTATATGTCACCCCATAAAAAGAGGCTTCCACAGCGGAATTGTTGTGGTCGGCCCCACCCGACGTAGTCGAGCAGAGGATGGCAGCGATCAGGATGACCGGTGCGAAAATGGAGACCAGCAGAAAGCCGACACCCTTGCGTCCCTTTTCGCTGGTCAGCCGTGCGGCGGCGACCTTTATGAGCATCGGAGATACTGCCATCAGCGTCCGCCAGCCTTTCCAAACAGGGCTTCCTTGTACGGCGGCGCGTGGACTTCCAGCAGGTAGCGTTCGTTGCCGCATTTGTAGAGGCACACGCCGCGCTGTGGGAACTTGATGAGGTCGAACTCGCTGTCCTCCAGTTGGAGCATATCCATGTAGGCGCGGCGGTCAATGGAACCGGCGTTGAACAGGAACTGGTGCGGCGGGATGGAGAAGAGCGGTTTTGTCATCTCGCGCACGCCTGGCTGGTCAAAATCTTCGAGGTTCTGGCTTGCCAGCACCAGTGCGGATTCTTTCTTACGCACACGCTTGAGCGAATTTCGGATGTACTCAATGGCGACGGGATTGGACAGCCAGATATAGAGTTCGTCCAGCGCCGCAACCGTGTTGCCCTCGGTGAGCAGCTTGTCCGACATATACGACAGCAGATTCAGCAAAATCGTGCTTCGCACGTTCTGCGCCACAGACAGCAGACCTTTCACACCGAACACCAGAAAGCGCGTTGAGGTCAGGTTTGTGTGACCGTTGAAGAATTTCGAGTCCGCGCCGCGGCACATGGAGTGCAGCCCCAGCAGGATCTGCTGGAGCGTTTCTCTGGTGTAGAGCTGCGGCTTCGTTTCGTCGAAGTTTTCATACTCGATCTCGATAAAATCATACAATTCTGAGAGAATGGGGTAGTCCTCCGGCCGCATCTGCGAAAAATCCGTTTCCTCTGTGATGCCCCATTCCGTGTATAGTTTGGTTAACATAATTTCAATCGTATCGATCTGTGCTGTCGTAAAGTCCTTGTAGGTGCGGAACACATCTTTGAGGAAGGATGTGTGCTGTGCCAACCGGGTGGATTGACGAAATGCTCTGGGCGCGTCCACGTCGTATGGATCAGCGTCGGTATCCCAACAGCGCGGCTCCAGCAGATTGATCTTATACGTTCCCTCGATGATGTCCGCGAAGCACCCACCGAGCGCCTGACACAGCTCCCACTGCTCGTGCTCCACATCCAGCGTGATGACCGATTTTCCTGCTTCCAAAAAGTTGAGCAGAAGCAGTTTCATGAGGTAGCTCTTGCCCTGACCGGAGTTGCCGAGAATCAGCACGTTGGCAGATGTCTTATCTTCGTCGCGCTGGTCGAAGTCTACTACGATGTTGCTGCCGTACTTGTCCTTCCCGATGTAAAAGCCTTTTCGGTCCGTTTTACCGGAATAGTTGAATGGGAACAGATTTGCGACCGAGCTGGCTGGCAGGACGCGCTCATACTCTGTGCCAAAGGCGTTGAATCCGACCGGGCTGACCGCACAGAAGCCTGCCTGCTGGCGGAGCTTTAGTCTGTCCACGTTCAGCTTCGAGCGCATGAGCTCGACCTCCACGTTTGTCTGCAAAATTTGCAGCTCCTGCATATCTCCCGCGATCATTTCGATGTAGACAGCGCAGTGCAGCAGCGGTTCTTTGTTTCGGTGCAGAGAACCGATGAGGTTCGCCACATCCTGCAAATTGCTCTCTGCTTCCACCGCCCGCTGCATATCCTGGGCGCTGCCGCGGTTCATCCGGTTGCGGATCTCGGCGTTATGGACGATCTTCCGTTCCTCGAGCGGCGAGACCATGCGTGTATAGATGTGCAGCGTCACGCCGTGCTTTTCGCCCAAATGCCGCAGGATGGCAAGATCGTCGGTCGATGTTGGATACTCGCGCAACGCCCAAATGCAGCGGAACGTGTTGCCGCAGATGTAGTAGCCGGTTTCAAATTTCACGATGCTCGGCGCAATCATGTCGAGGAAGGATTTCAAAGATTCTGTTTCCGCGTCGGTCTGCTTTTTTCTTCTGAAAATACTCATCCCGTCGCCTCCATGAATCGCTGACCGTCGTAGTCCTCGAAGCGCTCCGTTGTCGTGTTCTGCTCGAAGTAAATGGCAAGCAGGCGTTTGAGGTCGTCCTTTCCGGCGCGGCGCGTGGTGAAGCCGTTGTCGCGGAATTTGGTTTCAATGGTAGAAAGCAAGGTGTACGCCGTGTCCGGCTTTTCGTTTTTGAGACGAACTGCGAGATAAAACTCCCGCGCCAGCGTCATCTGCACCTGCTTTTCGTCTAGAAACGCGCGATCCTGTTCGAGAAGGCTCCGAATTGCAGGATTCTTTTCCTCCTGCATTCGGTCGTGATAGAACAGACAGGTTGCATTGAAGCTCTCACGGGAGTTCATTGCCAGAAGTTCGACGCCAGCCTGTGCGCTGAGTGTGTTTTGGAGAGCGCGAATTTTGGCGCTGACCGCGCCAGCTGGGAGGACGCTGATGTTTGTGGGCTTGATGATGTAAAAAACAAGATCGCCCGCGTCGGTAGAAATGCAGTAGTCCGTGATTTTCTGAATGCCCATGAGCTGCTGGGTGGACTGCCGACGCTTGTCTTTCTTCTGTTTTTTCATGTCGGGTCCTCCCACTCGAAAATTTGCTGCTCCGTGATGTAAAAGCTCACGACGAACGAGAGAAAATCCAGCACACTGAGCCCGTCCAGATGGATGGACAAAAACGCATACGCCGCCACCAACACCATTGGCAAAAACAGCCCAAGCTGCGTCAGCGCAAGCACCGCAATGAGCAGCCCAATGCCGATGACGGCCAAGTCCCGAAGCTGCCAGAGCCAGAGCGTGGCTTTGGCATTCAGGTTATCGGGGTAAATGTAAATACGATCACCTCCATGAACGAAAAAGCGCCGCCGCAGAGCATCCTGCGGCGGCACTGGGTGGTTATTCTTCTGTTTGCGGCTGCACCGCGTTTAGCTCCTGCACATGCGCCAGATCGACGAAATGGGTGGCATAGATCCGCTCGATCTCCGGGCTGCCGCTTTTACTGAATTGCAGCGGAATGACCGGCTTGTGACCGGTCCCGTTTTTCTTGCGGACACCCCAGCGTTTGTAATAGCAGAAGGACGGCTTCAAACCATGTGTCTGCGCATACACGCGCATCTGGTGCAGCACGAAGGACAGCCGTTTCAGGTTGGCATTGCACACTGCTTCAAGATCTCGCACATGCCCGAACCGCCAGTCATCATATTTCTGCTTCGGCAGGATGCCGGTGTCGATGAGCACATCCACCGGCGCGGCATATCCGCGCACCTGAAGCTGATGGTACATGGAGCTGTGGATCTTGCCGATCAGCTCTTTTTCATTCATGCGCCGCACCTCCCATCTGCAATTTCAACTATACCACAGCGCGCCTGCAAATGCAAAAGCGGAAGCCGCAGGCGATCCCCGCGGCTTCCAGTTGGATGGTTATTCTTCTTCGGCATCCATGTCCGGTTCGTCGGATTCTTCTGTCTCCGGCTGCTCAGCAGTGTCTTCTTCCTCCTGCTCCAGCGCGTCCTCAATCAGTCCGATGATGAACTGCTTCTGCTTGAGGTTATTCCGCTTGAGATATGCCTTCAGCCGCTCGAAGAGTTCTTCCGGAAGCTGGATCGCCATCGTTCTCATATCGCCTGTCATTTTTGTTCCTTCTTTCATTTTGTAATAATCTGTGATAAGCTGTTCTACGAATTCACTAAGTGTTTGTCCGGATTGCTCCTGCTCCTGCCGCACACGCGCATGGAGTGCTGTGTCGATTTGCGCGCAGAGGTTCTTTTTGTCTGCCATTGGGCTTCGTCCTTTCTATTCTTGATTGCAAAGCAAGCATACTGTAAGCGCCGGAACAAAGCTATTCATCAGAAGCAACAAAGAATCGCCGGAAAATGTATGCGCCTGCTGGCTGCGGAACGCCTGCAGCGCCTGTGCAGATTCCCGGTATTCTTCTTCGGCCGGGTCACATCCATTTTCAATGGTATAGTCGCGGATCTGCTCCAGCGTCCAACCCTCGGTGAGCTTCGCTGCCGCACCGCGCAGTTCAAAATAATTGAACACGAACTTCTCCCCGTAGTTGAACAGGCTCGCTGCGGCCGGCTCACCCTGATGCTCCTTGATGAGACGCAGTTCCACATAGGCGGCATCGTAAAGGTCACATTCCTTTTCCGTGCCGTCCTGCTCCAGCTCCTGCGCATACTGCGTCCATTTTTCCATGGCCTGCGCTGTCACGTCCGGCAGCAACTCCTTGACCATGACTTCAAATTCATTCTTCTGCATGATGATCTCCTTGTGCTTGGCTTCGTTCGTCATCAACCTCCATTGCGGCAACTGCTTGCAGACTTTTCATAATGAATTCCACGCACGGCACAGGAACGCTGTTGCCGAGGGCACGGTATCTGGCAGAGTCCGACGCGGACGGGATATCTGTCCACCCCAGCGGGAACCCTTGAAGGAGTTCGCATTCCCATGGAGTAAGTCTTCGAATGAGCTGCGCATATTGCCGTTCCGGTTCTGCAACCAGATCCGTAGCATCCTTGGCCTGCCGTGCGCTCTGCGTGCTGGCAATATCATCCTCCTTGAACTCGTCCACGCGCTGGCGCGCAAAGACCGCGTGCCGGTCACAAGTTGTAATCGTGTATGCAAGATTTTCCTGATATCCACAGCCATTGCCGCCGTTTTCCGGCTGGCGGTCGATGACGTTGCCGACAATGCAGTAAACCTCGTTTGGCTCCTGCACCAGCGGTGTGTTGCCGCCGCCTGTACCATAGCGTGCTGTGACCGTTGGACTTATTTCACTGGACTCCCGGACTCTCGCATCAATGCTGTGGTTTTCATACACTAAGGGCTGATGCCCCTTTTCGTTGGCGCGAAGTGTGCCGGTCATATTCTCGCACACGTCCATCCGTTGCCCGCCCTGATTGTGCAGGCACATGACGGACGGCATACAGTTGCCGCTGGGACTGCCCTTGAGTGTCGGAGCTACTTCTTCGGCGTAACCAATTGTTCCAGCAGTCGCACCGGCGCCTGCGGAAAAGGAAGCAATGAACGTTTGCTGCTTCATCCCCGGCTGCGCGCCGAGGGCGCCGGCCAGATCGTGCAGGTCACGTACCTCATCGCGCTGGTTCTGTGCGAAGGCAACTGGTTCGTCATCCGGATTCTTTTTCTCTCTGCCGTTCTGCAAGCCAATCAAGCCAGCTTGTATCCGTAAAGCAGTGTCTAATGCCTTCGGCAATGGCTTGCCACGTTCCTCCGCCCGGCGCAGGATTCCGAGACACGCCGCAGTAGTCAAATAATATTTTTTCGGCGGATGCGCCTGCAAGATCTGCGACAAGAAAGATTCTATGGCGTCTCTGGGCGAGGGCCCAGTATTCCGCAGCCAACACCCGCCATGCAAGGCTGAACGTGTCGTCCACTCGTATTGCCCCAACAGGTTTCCAGCGTCCGAAGAGAGGTCGAGGAACTGATAATCCGGGGCGATGTAGTCTAACAATTTCCTCCAGGACAGTCCGGAAATCCTCCCCGTGCGACGAGCCTGAGCTGAAGCAGCCTGGAACATTCTCCCAGCAAAAGTATCTGGGGCGAACAAGCTTGCCTGTTCGCCCTCGAAGTATGTCTGCATCTCTCAGCTCCTTTGTGATTCGTATCTGCTCAAAAAACAGTCCGGAGCGTGCGCCCTGCAAACCGGCGCGTGTCCCGGATGCAACCGAGCAGTCCTGACACGGGCTGCCCCCGCAGATGATGTCCACGGGCGGCAGCTCCGCGCCGTTGAGCTTTGTGATATCTCCGACATGAACCATGTCGGGGAAGTGTGTTTTCGTGACTTCGATGGGGAACGGCTCGATCTCTGAAGCCCAAAGCGGCGTGATCCCGTTTCGCACCGCAGCCAGCGGAAAGCCGCCGATGCCGTCAAACAGGCTTCCCATTGTAAGTTCACTCATGCCGCAGCCGCCTTTGCCACAGTTTTTGTAATGTTGATCGCCGTTTGTGCGGTATAAACTGCGCTCGATAGGTTCGCTCTGGTCGAGGTGTCCAAGCCGAACGCGCCCGCGATGCGCGGAATCTCTCCGGCGGAGAGCATCAGCCCCAAGCCGAGCAGCGCGTGTTCATTGAACAGCGACAGCCCTGCAATCAGGATCGTAGCCTGCAAAAAAGCCGTGAGACAAAGCCCCACGACCTGTTTGCACCACTGATAAAAGCCGTCCAGATATCCGCGCGGGACGCTGAACATATACAGACTGCCGACCGCGATCTGGATGAGCAGGATGCCGCCGCGTTTCAAATTTGCAAAGAAAACTTTAATCACGGCGTATGCCATAAGAATGATGCAGAACAGCACCATGATTGGACTTGTGACCGAACCGAAGCCGCCGACGTGCGTCGTAGCAAAATCTACGAAGTTTTCAACGGTCAGCTCGTCAATGATATTTCCGGCGACCGTGCCGAAGCTCGCGCCCGCACCACTGATGGCATATCCAAAATTCGCCTGCAAGGACACGCAAAGCTCATAAAGCCTGATCGGTACAACCGTAAAAAGACTGACCGCCATGAATCCCTTAATGAGATTCATGGCGGTTCCTTTGATGTCGGCCCTGCCGGACGAGTATTCCAGCCCGCATTCCGCGCAGGCGACCACGAAGCCGACCGCATACAAAATCCAAGCAAGATACGAGAAAAACAGGACGATGCTCTGCACCCAGCTCATTTCAAACATCTCGGCTCCCATGTTGCCCATCTCTGCAAAGAAGTTTGCAAGGAAGCCGATAATCTGCTTGTAGACCCAGTCCATGATCTGTTCTAAAATCGTGTCGGCTACAAAATCCCAGATAAACAAGCCTCGTCACCTGCCTTTTCTTTCTGAATTGATCACAGCCCGACGATGCCCCAGATGTAGGTCGGTGCGGTCAGCGTAAAGACCAAGCAGGCAAAGAGGATGGCGGGAGCGGTCCACTCGAACTGCCCGGATTTCCGATAGTCAAAATATGCGGTACCGAGTTTTACGAAGAAAGCGATGGCTAAAACCATGTCAATCACGGGAAAAACCACATTATCTACAACTGTTTTGATCTGTGTGGACGCTGTGGTCCAGGTGCTTTCAACAGCGGATGCCACATCGCCGCTGCCGGCCGCCGAAGCGACCGTTGCAAACAGCAGGCAGAGCAGTGCGCAGAAAACGAGCAGCTTTCCGCGCTTCAGAATTTTCATCATAAATTATTCCCCCTTCCATTCCAGCACGAATACGACAGACAGGACATCCTGCTCGGTAACGGGCTGCGAGACCGCCGACACAACGGCATCGTAGGAGAGCGGCAGTTTTCCATTTTCCGCAATCGTCCACGGTGAGGTCAGCGAGAATGTTTCTGCATCACCGGTTTTCGTCGTTTCAGAATCATTGATTTTGAAACCAAGCAGCCGTGCATCCACCTTTTCATGTGCCATGTCGGTAGCAAACGGAACGAGCTGCCAGCCATTCTTGGTAGAAATTGAAACACTGGACACGATGACATCACCGGTAGACGCATTGATGATCTCCGCTGCGCCAACATGAACTTCTCCACCTTCGTCTACGATGAGCGGCAGTGTAACAGGAACCGTGACCGAGAAAACCTCTGTAATTTCCCAATGCGCATAGTAGGTGCTGTCACCATCTGTCTTGTAGATGGTGTTGGCATCGACCTGCGTGCCGCCGTTTACTTCCGTGAACCAGCCGAGGAATTCGGCATTTTTGCGCGTCGGTTCAGTGGGGAGGACGAGTGCTTCGCCGTAGGTCTGCTTCGTTGTCTCTGCGTTTCCATTGCTGAGATCCCATGTGATCGAATAGCTATTGGCGGTAAATTGTGCGTAGAACGTCTTTGCCGCTGCGATGGTCACAGTGTTGTACAAGCTGCCGCCAGAAGCAGACGTGTACCAGCCCTTGAACGCATGACCGGTCTTGACCGGCGTGCTCGTCGGGGCGGTTGCCGTCGTATTCGGCTTGCCTGTCGTGGTGATGCTGGCCTTGCCATCAATGGTGCCGCCGTTCGTTCCTGCGTCCCACTTGATCGTCAGGCTGACAGTTGCACCGCAATCGTCGCACTTGCCGTCACCGTTCGCGTCGGTGTGGTCTGCGTACTCATAGGAGCTGTCGCCACAAGCCGAGCACGTCTTGGAACGCTTATGCTGGGTTTCACTGTCAGATACCCATGAACCATAGCTATACGAATGGTCAGCATAATCGTAGGTAGATGCACCGCAGCCGGAGCAGGTTTTCGAACGTCTATGCTGGGTATCACTGTGCTTGCTCCATGCACCGGTGGAATAGCTGTGATTACCATACTCCGTTGTGGAGTACCCGCAAGTGCGGCAGGAGGCCGTTCGGCTGTGCTGGCTGTCCGAATACTTGCTCCATGAGCCATAACTCATGCTGTGCGAAGCGTAGTCGTAGTCCGTTGCTCCGCAATTCCGGCAATAGGCTTCGCGCCGGTGCTGACTGCTGGAATATTCCTCCCAGCTTCCATAAGAATAGCTGTGACCGGTTGCGTAGATGGTTTCGCGCTTGCTCTGGCCGCAATCGCAGCTATATTCCCGGTAGCCGTTTCGCGTGCAAGTGGCATCATTTTCATAGTCCAGAACCCATGTATGGCTTCCGCAGTCCGGGCAAGTCCAAGAACCATACGAGCCGGAACCATGATCTTTATACACATAAGTGCCGAGATTTTTTGTGTAATGACATTTATAGCACTCGTAGTACTCGGCATGGCCGCGCGAGGTGTGCGTTGTAGAAACGTAGGTGCCCTGCAAAGAATACTGTTTGCAGCTTGGGCAGGTGCCGACAATGCCGGTAGAAGCGGTCAGCGAAATGCCGGGGGCTTTCTGGATGCCGGACGCGGATGCGGTATTGACTGCCATGTTTGCAGTGTCCGCATTGGGATACACGCCGTACAAATCGTAAAAATACCGGTTGCTGCGGTTGGAAGCCGCCCAATCATAGGTGTAGAACGGCACCGTTGCCTCTGGGTAGCCGATGATGTAGGCGATATAGAGCGTGTCGCCGGAATCGGCTTCGCGCCAGAACGCATCCTCGCCGATGCTGTTCAGAACCGTTTCGCCGTAGTACATGGTCAGTGTAGAGAGTTTCGGGCAGTTATAAAAAGCGTGCTTGCCAATGACCGGCGCAAGGGGCAGCTCTGCGGTGGTCAAATTTGTGCAGCCCTCGAACCAGTATGCCAAATCCGAAATGCTCAAGGTTTCCACATCCTCGAACCAGACCTCGGTGATCTCCTCCCGGACAGCCGCCCACGGCTGATCGTCTGCGCTTGTAAACACCGGCGCTTCGCCGCTGCCGGAGATGGTCAGCCAACCCTTGGAGTCCAGCGACCATTTGATGCTGCTGCCCGGAATCGTGCCGCTGGTCGCAGCTTCACCAGAAACGGACTGCACGGCGATTTCTTCGTCAGGGGCGCTTTCATAGACCGTGTGTTCGTGATCTTCGACTGCAAACGCCGAAATGCTCAGCGAAAACACCATACAGAGGGCAAGCAGCAATGCGGTGAATTTCTTGAAATTCTTCATCATGCAGCCTCCTTTTCACTCACAGCGGCAATGGTGAACACAATTGTTGCCGCATTGACGTTCGTAACAGCCTCGGACGCAGAAACTTTCGCTTTATAGCGGATGGCGAGATTTTTCTCGGCGGCGATTGCCGGAAACGCACCATCGACAAGCGTCAGACTGCCCGCACCCTTGGTCGAGCAGCCGTTGATGGACAGCGCGATGCTGTTTTTGCCTGCGCTGAAATCGTCATAGCTGCCGATTTCAAACGTGCCAGCCTGCACATCGACCTTCGTGACCTTGATCGCGCCGGCCTTGCCGGTGTTTGTGATGGCTGCGTTGTTCGCGCAGACCACATAGCCATCCACCAGCGAAACAGGCAGCGCGGCGGGAACCGTACACGAAATCGGGGAAACCGTATTGACCACGGTAAGCGTCACCGGCACGCGCGCCTCGGTTGTTTCTGCTGCCGAAGCTGTGACCGGAAAGGCGAAAATGAGCGCCAGCGCCAGAAGCAGCGCCGCCACTTTCTGATAGGTTTTCAGCATGTCACTGCACCTCCTTCGGCCACAAATACGCTGTATGCAAGGTCAACTCCGTGTTCAGTGTGCCGATCTGCTTGCCGTCACGGAACGCAGTTACAATGACTGTGCAGTCCACATTGCCGAACTCCGGCGCTTCCAACAGCGTGAGCGTCGAGATGCTCTTGCCCGCAGCCAATTCAAATGCGTCGGCAATCAGCGCATTGTCTTTATTTCTGCGAATTTCTACCTTGTAGGTATCGCCCTTGCTGTTGTTTCTGAACTCGGCTTTCACGCTGCTTTCCCCGACAAGCGCGTAAAGATGAGCAGGAGCAGTAATATCAATCTGATTGTCTGCGACAATCGCGTTGAGCTGCTTTTGGGCTTCGCGCAGTCCGGAAACGTCGTAAAAAATGACTTCCGTTTCCTTGTGCTGCTTTGCTCTTTCTGTAATTCTGACTTTGATGGTGTCGATGACGGCGAGCGTACTGTCACGGTCATAAATGACCTTGACTGCATCGTCTACGCGGGCTACGACAACAGCGGGCATATTCGTCCCAGCGTTGCAGTAAACAGCTTTTGTACCGCCGCCCCAAACGAGCAGACGCCCTTTGACGGTTACATTGTCGAGCGTGATTTTTCCGTCTGCTGCGCCGCAGCCGATGATGAGGTCGCCGTCCACGGTCATGTTCTGGAGCGTCACTTCGTCGGTACGAATGAGAACGCTGCCCTTGATGTCTTTGTCGTAGGTTCCCTTGGACACAATGTAAGTGCCAATGATATTTGCAAAAATCTGTGCAAATTCTGCGCGGGTGATGTTATCCAGCGGCTCCAGACCTTTGGTTCTGCCGTGGATGTAATCTGCGCCGACCATTGCGCGGACGTATGGCAGTGCCCAGTTGGAAATCTCGCTGCGGTCGGAGAACACGGACAAATCCGTTTTGGAATACGAATCGTAGTCCAGTTCCAGCGCACGGGCAACGACCGTCATGGCTTCTTGCCGCGTGATAGGCGAATCTGGTGCCATTGTGGAAGAACTGCGCCCGTTATACGTACCCATCTGGACGGCAAGCGCAACATCTTTGTAGTACCACTTACTCTTGGAAACGTCTTTGTACTGTGAAATGTCCGCCGCCTTATAACACCCGAATGAGCGGTTGATGATTGCGGCCATTTCCGCGCGGGTCATTGCACCATTCGGGTCAATAATTGTGCTGGATTTGCCGTACAAAAGTCCGTTGTCCACGGCGGCACTGACAGCATCCGCGTACCATGCGTTGCGGTCAAAGTCCTTGAAATCTGTAGCTTTTCTGGCTGTGCTTGCCGCCGATGCCGAAACCGCCAGCGACAGGCAGGACGCCACGGCAAGAAGCATTGCGAGGATTCGTTTGTGTTTCATGTTGAAGTCCTCCTGTTAGAATTTAAGGGGAACGCTTTTGGCGTTCCCCTTTGCAATAGCGAGTAGATTAGACTGCATCCCAAGCGATGATGAACAGGACGCTTGCAATGGCGGTGTTGGTCACAGCTTCAGAAACCGGCGTCACGATAGCATCATAGCTGATACCGATGGAGTTCGCGGAGGTATCCCCCACGCCGCTCATGAAGCAGCCTTCGACCGCAGAATCCAGAAGCGTCTGCTTGCTGGCGTTCTTGTTATCGGTCAGCTTCTTTTCGCCGTTGCCAAGGGAAATCTGGAAGCCGAACTTGTTGCTGTTGACCTTTTCGTGTGCAAGAGTAGCCTTGTCACCGAACGCAGCCAGCGACCAGCCCTGTGCGGCTTCGATGCTCACGGAATTGACCTTGACAGCGCCGAACGAGTTGTTGACGATCTTCGCGTCGGTCGCAGTAGAAACTGTTCCATCCGTGCCAACAGCGATGGGCAGGACGGTGGGGACGGTGACGCTCATCTTCGTGGCAGCAGGATCACCGCCGATGCTGCCATCTGCGGTGGAGGACAGCGTGACGGACGAAGTGCCGGTGCCGCCGGAAGCGTCCACGGTATTGGCAGCGGAAGCGGAAATGGCGAGGGACGCGAGCATGCAGATGGCGAGAATGAGGGAAACGATCTTCTTGGTGTTTTTCATGGTAAATCTCCTTTTTACTGTTAATTTTTAATGGTAATGTTGATGATTGCCCCGGCCGTGCCGATGATTTCTCCAGTTTCGGGGTCCAAGTTGTGGAAATATGCGGTACATTCGTATGTACCAGCAGGGAGCGCAGCATCGAGCTTTGCACGCTCAATCTTGCTGCCAACGGCAATCGCGCCGGATTCGTAGATCTGTTCGCCGGTATCGTTGCGGATGATTTGGACTTTTTGCGGATAGTTGTTGATGGACTCGTTTACGATCATGAGATTCCCGTCCGCCGCACCATTTTCAAAATACGGTGCGGTATTCATAGAAATGTTGATCATGCCCTCCGCGACTTTTTCATTCAGCTTTTCAGCAATTTCCTCCGGCGAAAGATTATCCCATCCGCCCTCCACGGCAGCGGAATCATAAACGATGCCCGCCTTGGAATCGTCCGCATCTTGTGCAGGCTTGCGAAGCATCCGGACAGCGGTGAAAATGCCGATCGTGAGCGCGGCGGCAAGACCGACAACGGCGAGAATGACGAGTGTTCTGGACTTCGCGTCCCGTTTTTCAAATTTGTGCATAACATTTTCCTTTCTGAATTGGAACGCGGAGCTGCTCTGCGGCTGGTCACGCGCCCGGTATGATGGATG
>ERZ773158.1579-NODE-1579-length-19943-cov-36.797164_pt1 | contig 19943 bp, 26 predicted proteins | sample MGYA00511918_ERZ773158 | MGnify/ENA primary metagenome ERZ773158 (study PRJEB29015, sample SAMEA2737876) | human gut metagenome | biome: human gut; feature: human-associated habitat; material: faeces | place: China | collected 2012 ...
GAGCCACGGCTTTTTTCATGGTGATATACATAACAGGTCCATGAGGCATGGTTTTACGAACTGCGACCGGCGGCCTGCGAACATACTCAATTATAATAACAGCGATTCTCATAAAGCATTATGCGAAAGGAGACTAATATTGTATAATATAGCTGTAAAGATACTGAAATTATGGTATTCGCTATATATTACTTTCGACAGAGGAGGTTTTACTATGAAAGATATCCGTATTGAACAAGTCGTTGGCCGGGAAATCCTTGATTCGCGGGGTAATCCTACGGTACAGGCTGATGTGTTGTTATCCGATGGGACTTTGGGCCGCAGCGCGGCTCCCAGCGGCGCTTCGACGGGGCAGTTTGAAGCCCTGGAATTGCGCGATGGCGATGCTCAGCGCTTTGGCGGCAAAGGCGTTAGCCAGGCCGTCAATCATGTCAATACAGTTTTACAGGATGTCTTGAGAGGGCAGAATCCTTTTGATACTTACGGTATCGACAACCTGATGATTCGTGCCGATGGGACGGAAGATAAATCGCGGCTCGGTGCCAATGCCATCTTAGCTGTATCGCTGGCCTGCGCCCGTGCGGCAGCTGCGTCCCTGGGGATTCCCCTCTATCGTTTCCTCGGCGGCGTCAATGGTAATTATCTGCCCGTCCCGATGATGAATATCCTCAACGGCGGGGCTCATGCTGCCAATACCGTCGATGTCCAGGAATTCATGATCATGCCGGCAGGCGCCCCTTCCTTCCGGGAAGGCCTGCGCTGGTGCTCCGAAGTCTATCATGCCCTGGCCGGTCTCTTGAAAGCCAAGGGTCTGGCTACTTCCGTCGGTGACGAAGGCGGCTTTGCTCCTGATTTGGCCAGCGACGAAGAGGCTATCCAATATATCCTTCAGGCCATTGAAAAAGCCGGCTATGAACCGGGCAAGGATTTCGTCCTGGCCCTCGATGCCGCTGCCAGCGAATGGAAGGGGCCAAAACCGGGCGTTTACGTCCTGTCCAAGAGTGGCCAGTCCTTCACGACGGACGAACTCATCGCCCACTGGCAGAAATTATCCCAGGCTTATCCCATTTATTCCATCGAAGACGGCTTGGACGAAGAAGATTGGGATGGCTGGACGGCCTTGACGAAAGCCTTGGGGCAGCGCGTACAGCTCGTGGGCGACGATTTATTCGTAACCAACACGAAGCGTTTGGCCAAAGGGATTGCCCAGGGCTGCGGCAATGCTATCCTCATCAAGCTCAATCAGATTGGCTCCGTATCGGAAACGCTGGAAGCCATCAAGATGGCGCACCGTGCCGGCTATCGGGCCATCGTTTCTCACCGTTCCGGTGAAACAGAAGATACATCCATTGCCGACCTGGCCGTCGCCTTGAATACGGCTCAGATCAAGAGCGGTGCGCCGAACCGCAGCGAACGCGTAGCGAAATACAACCGTCTCTTGCAGATTGAAGACGAATTGCGCGGCCAGGGCATCTATCCCGGCTTCCAGGCTTTCGGGATTCAGCGCTGAACGTAGTGATCCTGTCCCCACGTACAAACTTCATGTAGAATAGGCATCAAAGATTTCCCCAGTTCCGTCAGTCCATATTCGACTTTTGGCGGTACCTGGGGATATTCTTTTCTATAGAGAATGCCGTCGGCTTCCATTTCTTTCAAAAGGATGTGATATCGATTATGAAATTTTCCAGTTAGGGCCCCGGCCGATCCGCGACTGCATCGGCCCGCCGCGGCGGTACCACGGCCGCTGTCGATGTCATTCAGAAATATTTCGGCATTGCCAGCATGCCCATCGTTACCTCGACATATTGGAACATGGTCCATGGCATGACGCCGGACGAAGTACGCAAAGATTTGGAAGGGATGCAGATCATGCGCAACATTGGCCGCAACATGGCCTGGATGCTGAAGGGCTTTGCCAAACAGGAAAAAGAAATGCCCTTTGCTGATCACGTAGAAACGACATATCGCACGGACTTCCACCATTAAAATATAGATGAGACGCAGTTCGCAGGCCGCGGTTCGCTCGGATTCAGATGCGGCTGCGCCGCGACAGATTCAAACTGACAACGACGCTTCGGGAAACCCTTAGCGCGTAGCGGGCCGCCCGCTGGGCTTGCTCCTACGGATGCGGTTGTGCGACGACAATCTCAAACTGATAACATCGCTTCGAGTACCCCTCAGCTCGTAAAAAAATGCCCCGACCGGGGCCTGCGTAGGGGCCTTTAACCTCTCAGACCGCATTTGGCGGTCAGCTCCCCTATAAAGGGAGCCTTGGGCGGCCCGTAGCGAACAGTCGATGATATACGTAACGGGTTAATGAGGCATGGTTTTGCGAACTGCGGTCTGCGAGCCTGCGAATGGCGTTTTCTCCAAACAGCATTTTACGGGATTCCCACAACGGGACGCCTTATCAGGACGTCCCCTACGATATCGCATACAGGCGATGGAAATGGTATGATGTTTGATGTAATAGCTTTAAATTTAAAACCAGCCACTAACAACTAGCCACTAGCCACTCAAAAAGGAGCTGCCGCGATGCGACAGCTCCTTTTTCACTTCCCTTTATTCTCTTACAATGCTGTGTTTACGGCTGTAGGCGTAGTAGACGATGAGGCCTAAGAGAATCCAGCCTGCGAACAGGATATGGGTCAGTGTCGACAGTTCATAGATGAGGTAGAAGCAGACGATGATGCCGACGGGAGCGATGAGGTAGAGCAGGGGGCAATGGAATTTCCGCGGGATTTCCGGGTGTTTGCGGCGCATGACGACGATGCCGATGAAGTTGACCAGGAAGACGGCCAAGGTCCCTGTATTGGACAATTCGACGATGTGCATGAGCGGGACGAAGCCGGAAATGACGGCGATGAGGATGGAGCCCCAAATGGTGATCAAATACGGTGTGTGGAAGGTCGGATGGATCTTGCAGAGCTTCTGCGGCAGCATGCCGTCGCGGGATACGGCAAAGAAGACGCGGGACTGACCGAAGAGATAGACGATGAGCGTCGTGATGATACCGGCCAGGACGCCGACGGCGATGAGGTTAGCCATGCCGGGCCAGCCGAGGAGACGCAGGGCATAGGCAACCGGTTCCGGTGTGTCGAGCTGGGTGTAATTGATGGCAGCTGTCAGCGACAGGGATACGGCAATGTACAAGGTCATACAGATGACGATGGAGGCGATGATGCCGATTGGCAGGTCACGTGACGGGCGCTTACATTCTTCGGCTGACGTTGCGACGGCGTCGAAGCCCATGTACGAGAAGAAGACGATAGCCGCCCCGCTGAAGACGCCGCGGACGCCGAAGGGCGTGAAGGGCGATAAATTAGCTGCCTGGGCGTGAGGCGCTGCGATGACGACGAAGGCGATGATAGCCGCTAAAGCGACGAGGATAAGGGCAAAATTGAGTTTCGCACTCTGTTTGGTACCGCGGATGAGGACTAAGCACAATAAAAGGATAATAATGATAGACGGCAGATTGACCAGGCCGCCTTCAGCCGGCGTTTTGAGGAGATAATCTGGGATTACCAGCCCCAAAGAGGCCGTCATCCCCGACAGGTAGCCTGAGAAACCGACAGCGACGGCACTGGCTGTGACCGTATAGGCCAGGAGCAGGGACCAGCCGCAGAGGAAGGCCATGCCTTCGCCGAGGGAGGCAAAGGTGTAGGAATAGACACTGCCCGAAGCTGGGATGAAGGAGGAAAATTCACTGTACGTCAGGCCGACGAGGATACAGAGGATACCGGCAATGACAAAGGATAAGGCTACGCCCGGGCCGGCATAGCGGGCGGCGGCAATCCCGGTCAGGACGAAGACACCGGCCCCGATGATACCACCGACGCCGAGGAATGTCAGGTCAAAGACGCTGAGGTTTTTGCTCAGCTTTGAGTTTTCTGCATCGCTCTGAAGCTGGGCAACGGATTTCGTATGGAAAAACGACATAAAACACACTCCCCTTTTTTAATAAAAACAATGAAAAAGTTAAATTGTATAAACTTTTTGTTAAATACAGTGTACTATGATACAGTGAGTATCGTCAATATGTTTTATAAATATAGATTTGTGTATACAGTATCCTTTATCACCAATCTTGCAATATCGGCAAGATACGCTATAATATTGATGATGAGAATTCATAATAAAATGAAACAGAGGGGGCGTGACTTATGGGATTTTTCAGCAATCTTTTCCATCACGATGATATTCAGGGGACGAAAAAATATATCTACATTACCGGCATGGTTTGCCAGAACTGCTCTAAGCACGTGACCGAAGCCCTTAAAGCCGTCGACGGCGTGGGCAAGGTCAAAGTTGAATTGATGCGCGGCCAGGCAGAAGTCGTCGTCGCTGATTCCGTGAGTGATGACACGTTGTTAAAAACCGTTGTCAATGCTGGCTATGGCGTAACGGAAATTTCCTTGCAGCCAAAGAAAAATTAAAATATAAAATAGTAAGTTGATAAAAATAAAATATTATAGTATAATTGGCTTGTAAATTAAATTTATTCATGACAATGGAGCCTTACCCGCAAGTGGATAAGACTCTTTTTTATTCCCAGTATAGGAGTGGTGTTATCGTGTCTTTTCAGATGTTTGTCCCTACGAAAGCGTTATTTGGTGCCGGTCAGCTCAATCATTTGCATGAACAGGCCCTTCCCGGCAAGAAAGCCCTGCTGGTCATTTCCAACGGGAAATCGACTAAGGTCAATGGCTATTTGGACCGGACGGAAAAGGAACTGAATACAGCCGGCGTCGAAACGGTCCTCTTCGACCAGGTCGAAGCCAATCCCTTGAAATCGACTGTCATGCGCGGCGGCGCCATGGCCAGAGAAAATCAGTGTGACTTCATCGTCGCCTTAGGCGGCGGCAGCTGCATCGATGCGGCCAAGGGGATTGCCGTCGTCGCCACCAATGACGGCGATTTGTGGGACTACATCACCCAGGGCACGGGCAGGGGCAAACCCATTGCCATCAAGCCACTGCCTATCGTCGCCATTACGACGACGGCCGGGACCGGCTCGGAAACCGATGTCGGCGGCGTCATCACCAATGAAGACACGAATGAAAAGACGCCCGTCAAAGGGCCGTCCCTGTTCCCGGTCCTGGCCATCATCGACCCGGAACTCATGGCGACGGTACCGCCGAAGTTCACTGCCTATCAGGGCTTCGATGCCTTGTTCCATAATATCGAAGGCTATCTGGCCAATAAGGCCAATCTCATGAGCGAAATGGTCGCCTTGGAAGCCATCTCCCAAATCAGCGCCTACTTGCCGACAGCCGTCCAGAATGGCATCGACATGAAGGCCCGGGAACGCGTGGCTTTCGGCAACTATCTCGGCGGCTTGGAAATGTGCCTCAGCTCCAACATGAGTGAACACTCGCTGGAACATGCCCTCAGCGCCTATCACCAGGCCCTGCCCCACGGTGCCGGCCTGATCATGATCAGCCTGGCTTATTTCTCGCACATGATCGACATCCACGTCTGTGACGACCGCTTCATCATCCTGGCCCGTCACATGGGCCGTCCCGATGCGGCCAAACCGGAAGACTTCCTCGACGCCTTGAAAGAATTGCAGGAAAAATGCGGCGTCGCCAACCTCAAGATGTCCGACTACGGCATCAGTCCCGATGAATTCCATAAAATGGCCCATAATGCCAAGACGGCCATGGCGGGATTATTCATGGCCGACCGCATGCCCATGAGTGAAGAAGACTGCGTTGCCATTTATCAGGCATCTTATCGTTAAATAGCAAAAAGCGTTGTAAATACAACAGCTCTTTTGTCCAAGCCGGGCTATACTATAGGCACAGTAAGGAATAACTTACTGAACTAAGTTTTCCGGATGGGAGCATCTGGACAAAGGAGTGACTCATTATGAAATATAAAGTAAACGATACGTGTATTGCCTGTGGTATGTGTGCTGGGACTTGCCCGGAAGTGTTCCGTATGAACGATGATACGGGTATGGCTGAAGCCTATGCTGAATCGACGGAAGCTAACAACGACGCTGCTCAGGAAGCCATGAACTCCTGTCCGGCTGGGGCCATCGAAGAAGCCTAAGGCTGTAAGAAGTCTAAATAAAACATAAAGTGGTGGAATAAATATTGACATCTGCCAGTTCATGCACTATGATATAAGTAAATTCATAGTACGTACGGCAAAGGCGCTGTTGAAAGCAATTTCAACAGCGCCTTTTCTGTATGTAACGGCGTGGGGACGCCGGAGGGGTATGAATTTAATTGCAGCGGAAACGCTGTAATTATTACTTGAATACTGTATACAAAATATTTAATGCATCTATTGCAAGATGGGTATTGGGGAGGATATTATGAGAACAGAACATGACTTTTTAGGTGAAATGAATGTACCGGATAATGTTTATTATGGCGTACAGACCATGCGGGCTATGGAAAACTTCCATATTACAGGTGAACATCTGGATCCGGACTTCATCCAGGCCATGGCCATTGTCAAAAAAGCAGCTGCTCTCGCCAACATGGAAACGGGACGGCTCGACAAGAAAATCGGCAATGCCCTGGTACAGGCTGCCAGTGAAATCATCGACGGCCAGTGGCTGGACCAGTTCCCTGTTGATCCGATCCAGGGCGGTGCCGGTACTTCCGTAAACATGAATATGAACGAAGTACTGTGCAACCGGGCCTTAGAAATCATAGGCAAAGAAAAAGGCCGTTACGACATCATCTCGCCGAACAATCACGCCAACATGGCTCAGTCGACGAACGACGTCTTCCCGACGAGCATCAAAGTCTGCCTGAGCATGAAAGGCAAGAAGCTGACAGAAGCACTGAAGGAACTGGAAACGGAACTGGATGTCAAAGCCGATGAATTCAAAGACGTCATCAAGATGGGCCGTACCCACTTGCAGGATGCCGTTCCCATTACGCTCGGCCAGGAAATGGGCGCCTATGCTTCGGCTGTCGCCCGCGGCCGCAAACGCATTTCCAGGTCCCTGGAAGGCGTCCACGTCATCAACATGGGCGGCACGGCCGTTGGCACGGGCCTCAACGCCGAACCGGCTTACATCAAAGCCGTCGCCACGAAACTTTCCATGCTGACCGGTGATATCTTCGTCACGGCCCGCAACCTCATCGATATGACCAATAACACGGATATCTTCGCCGAAGTATCGGGCAATATGAAAGCTACGGCGCTCATGCTCATCAAGATGGCCAACGACTTCCGCCTCATGGCTTCCGGTCCGCGCTGCGGCCTCAACGAATTGAAGCTGCCGGCTCGTCAGCCCGGTTCTTCCATCATGCCGGGCAAAGTCAATCCGGTCATGGCTGAAGTTCTCGACCAGACGTGCTACCAGATCATCGGCAACGACATGGCCATCAGCCTGGGCGTCGAAAACGGCCAGTTCGAATTGAACGTCATGGAACCGGTCATGGCCTTCAACCTCTTCCACTCCATGCAGTATTTGACCAACGCTATCCACGCCTTCGTCAAATACCTGCTCAAAGGCGTCAAGGCCAACAAAGAAGCCTGCCAGTCCTGGGTCGACCACAGCGTCGGCATCGTCACGGCCCTCTTGCCGCACATCGGCTATGAACGGTCGTCCATGCTGGCCAAGGAAGCCTATGCCACAGGCCGCCCGATCCGGGAAATCATCCTCGAACACGGCTATCTGACGAAAGAACAGATGGACATCATCCTGTCGCCGCAGGAAATGACCCAGCCGGGTATTGCAGGCAAACAGGTCCTGGAAGAAACCTATCTGGCACAACAGAAAATCTCTGGCTAAATTTCCAAGCCATTTATCGTGAAGCAGCCCTGTCTCCTCCTGACAGCAGGGCTGCTTCTTTTTTTGCCGGAAATCCATTATAATAGGTTTGATGTTTGATGTTTGATGTTTGATGTTTGATGTTTGATGTTTGATGTTTGGGGAGGCAGCTATGGATTGGCAGGATAATTTCCAAGAACATATACAGCTTTTGCAGCAGGCTCGGGAAGCGGATTTGACGAACCTCTTCGTCTGCCATGGCATCGTCCACATCTTCCAGGAAGCCTTTGATTTGGGCTTGATGGCCTTTCGCGAAGCCCTGAAGCGGGACGGCCAGGGCATGGCTGCCATGGGCTCCGCCAAGGAACTCATTGCAGCGGCCTATGAACAATACCTCTTCGTCGATGAAGACATATGGCTGGCCATGCTCCGCGACCGCCACGGCAGCCACGACGCCATAGAAGCACAGGTGGGGCGCATCTTGGGAACATACCAGGACGCCCTGGCGGCGTTGTACGATTCAGATGCGGATGCGCCGCGATAGACGCAGGCCACAAGTCACAAAAAAATGCACGGCCAGCGGCCTTGTGCGTAGGGGCCGTCCCGCGCCTTTCTGGCCCGTCAGGTGCCGACCTACGGAAGGCGCAGGACGGTTGCCAGAACGGACAGCTGTGGCTGGGCGGCCCGCTATGGAATTATGGAAAATCTCTTGACAGGACGGTCGTCACATGTTAAAATAATCAAAGTTAGGCGTTCACCAACGCCTGGCTTTTTTAAGTTACAGAAAAATTTCCTTGACTTAGAGGGGACTGTTGTGATACATTATAAAGGCAGTCTTACGTAATACTAGGCTTGTGACTATTTTTAAGAGAGGTGTAAGGAATGCGTACAGCTATCACTTTGGCATGCACAGAATGCAAACAGCGTAACTACCGGACGAACAAAAACAAAAAGAACAATCCGGACCGTTTGGAACTGAAAAAATACTGCCCGTTCTGCAAAAAAGAAACATTACACAAAGAAACGAAATAATTGATTGAATAAGATTGTGCTAATCTTATTTGGATGTGAGAGGTTATATGGCACTTTCAGCTAAAAAAGCAGCACAAAAGAATAAGAACAAGAAAAAGAACCCGGGCAAATCATTTTTATCTGGTGTAAAGGTAGAAATGAAAAAAGTCATCTGGCCGACGAAGAAGGAATTGATCAACTACACGGTTATGGTCATTGTCGCTACCATCGTCGTAATGGTAATCATTGGCGTAGCTGATGGTGTATTTTCACAGCTGTTCAAGTTACTTCAGCTTGTTGTCGGATAGGAGGCTTGTGCTTAAATGGAAGCAGATATGAAATGGTATGTCATCCATACGTATTCCGGTTATGAAAATAAAGTAATGCAAACGCTGGAACAAAAAGTCAAATCCATGGGGTTAGAAAACGTCATTAACCGTATTCTCATTCCAATGGAAGATGAAATTGACATCAAAGACGGTAAGAAACGGACTGTCAAGCGGAAAGTATTCCCTGGCTACGTTCTCATCGAAATGGAAGTCAATGACCGTTCCTGGTATGTCGTCCGCAATACACCGGGTGTTACCGGTTTTGTCGGCTCGGCAACCAAGCCTATCCCGCTGGAACCGAAAGAAGTCGAAAAGATTCTGAAGACCCAGGGCATAGAAAGCGAACCGAAAACGCATATCTCTGTCGAAGTTGGCGAAGAAGTGCGCATTACCGAAGGTCCTTTTGAAAATTGCATGGCCGTTGTAACGGAAATCAATGAAGAAAAAGGGACTGTCAAAGGCCTTGTCAATATGTTTGGCCGAGAAACTCCAGTAGAAGTCGACTATTCTCAAATCGAGAAGGGTCTGGAATAAATACTTCTAAATGCGGCAACTCGCCGCGAGTGGGAGAATCGCAAGATTCGTTTGACCACATCTTGTAATGTAAGGAGGTGTAACTCACCATGGCAAAAAAAGTAGCAAGAATGGTAAAACTCCAGTGTGAAGCTGGTAAAGCAACTCCGGCGCCTCCGATTGGCCCTGCATTAGGCCAGGCTGGTGTCAACATCATGGCTTTCGTCAAGGAATTCAACGAACGCACAGCTAAACAGGCTGGCTTCATCATCCCTGTCGAAATCACAGTCTATGAAGACCGTTCCTTCACTTTCATTACGAAAACACCGCCGGCTGCCGTCCTCTTGAAGAAAGCAGCAGGTTTGGACAAAGCTTCGGGCGAACCGAACAAGAAAAAAGTAGCTAAATTGGGCCGCGACAAAGTCCGCGAAATCGCAACGACTAAGATGCCGGACCTCAACGCTAACGACGTTGAAGCTGCTATGAAAATGATTGAAGGCACCGCTCGCAGCATGGGTATCGAAATCGTCGACTAATTCGATGATGCTCTGCCCGTGGAAGGGGTAACCCGTTAAACCACATAAGGAGGAAGAAACATGGCAAAAGTAGGCAAGAAATATGCTGAAGCTGCAAAACTGTTCGACAAACAGAAACAGTATGATGTTGCAGAAGCAATCGACATCTTGAAAAAGATGGATACTGCCAAATTCGACGAAACCGTTGAATTGGCCGTAAACCTTAACGTAGATCCGAAATACGCCGACCAGCAGGTCCGCGGCGCCTTGGTACTGCCCCACGGCATTGGTAAATCCAAGACTGTCCTCGTATTTGCTCAGGGCGATAAAGAAAAAGAAGCTTTAGCTGCTGGCGCTGACTATGTCGGTGCTGATGATCTCGTAGAAAAGATCAAAGGTGGCTGGCTCGACTTCGACGTAGCAATCGCTACTCCGAACATGATGGGTAAAGTTGGTCGTCTCGGTAAAATCCTCGGTCCTAAAGGCCTCATGCCTAACCCGAAGGTTGGTACTGTCACGATGGACGTTACAAAAGCTGTTAGCGAAAGTAAAGCTGGTAAAGTTGAATACCGCACGGATAAAGCCGGCAACATTCATTCTTCTATCGGTAAAAAATCTTTCGACGCAGATAAATTGGTTGACAACCTGACTGCTTTGGTTGATACACTCATCAAAGTTAAACCGTCGGGTGCAAAAGGCCAGTATATCAAATCCATCACGGTTAGCTCCACGATGGGCCCTGGCATCCACATCAACCAGTACAGCATCAAAGGTGCTGCAAAGAAAGAAGAAAATTAATATCTCTCTTAGCTGTAGACTGAAGGTATGTATAATGGACGTATGTCCGCCATCTGAGGCTATGAAACTAGCAGATATCTGACTTTGACTAGTTCGGCCTCGTGGTTTCCATGAGGCCGTTTTTGATTGCTAAGACGATATAAATCCCAGTTCAAGGAGGTGTATCGAACTCATGTCCACATATGCAAATCATCCGGTTTCTCCGGCAAAAGCTGCTGTCGTTGAAGAAATGAAAGAAAAACTGCAGTCCGCTCAGGGTGCTGTTTTCGTTGGTTTCTCCGGCCTTACCGTAGCTGATGTCACGAAACTTCGCCGTAAGTTCCGCGAAGGCGGTGTTGAATACAAAGTCATCAAAAACACGTTGACCCGTATCGCCGCTGACGAACTCGGCTATAACGCATTAGATGCAATTCTCGAAGGCCCGACGGCTATCGCTTATTCCACGGAAGACGCTGTAGCTCCGGCTAAGATCCTCAAAGAATTCATCAAAGAAACAAAGACTGAAGCGCTGACTGTAAAAGCAGGTCTCGCTGATGGTCAGGTCATTGATGTTGCAGCTGTTGACGCTCTGGCAAGCTTGCCGAGCCGCGAAGAACTCCTCGCAAAATTGGTTGGCAGCATGCAGGCTCCTATCTCTGGCCTTGTCAACGTACTCCAGGGCAATATCCGCAACATGGTTTATGTGCTTGACGCTGTACGCGCTAAAAAAGCAGAACAGGAAACTGCTTAATTTAGCTTACATAACTTAAAAATTAAACTCAAAAATTGATACTATGGAGGTATTTCAAAATGACTAAAGAAGAAATCATGGAAGCCATTGAAAATATGACTGTTCTCGAACTTTCCGAACTCGTAAAAGCTATGGAAGACAAATTCGGCGTTTCCGCTGCTGCTCCGGTTGCAGTTGCTGCTGCTCCGGCTGCTGGCGGTGCTGCTGCTGAAGAAAAATCCGAATTCGACGTCATTCTCCTGTCCGCTGGCGACAAAAAAATCGGCGTTATCAAAGTTGTCCGTGAAGTTACGGGCCTCGGCTTGAAAGACGCTAAAGCTCTCGTTGACGGCGCTCCGAAAGCTGTTAAAGAAGGCGTTGCTAAAGCTGACGCTGAAGCTCTCAAAGCTAAACTCGAAGAAGCTGGCGCTACTGTCGAACTCAAATAATTTCATTCGTGAAATTACAAGCTCTGCAAATCGCATGAACATGCGGTTTGCAGAGCTTTTTTCATTTCCCGGGAAAGGCGATTTGATACTATTTTGATACTAAAATTTCTAAAAATTGAAATCGACAGTATCTAACTTCTCGGCAACCTCGGCTTGTTTATTAGGATAAAGGTGCGAGTAAATCTGCAGCGTCGTCGTGATCTTTTCATGCCCCAGGCGGTCGGCGATGACCAACGGGGAAAAGCCCATTTCGATGAGTAGCGACGCATGAGAGTGACGCAGATCGTGCAGCCGGATGACTTTGACGCCCGTTTCCCTGGCTGTCGCTTTTAATTTCCGGGTGAGGCTGCTCTTGTTGAGGTTGAAGAAAATACGCTGGTCCGGCGAATAGAGACGGTTTATGTGAGTTTGCAGGACTTTGCACAGAAAGAGGGGGATGCTGATGGTACGGTTGCTTTTAGATGTTTTCGGCGTCTGGATTATCTTGGCCCCTGTGACTTGAACGTAATTCTTGTTGATCCGCAGCGTATGGGCTTGGAAATTGCAGTCTGCCGGTGTGAGGGCCAGCAGTTCGCCCAGGCGCAGTCCCGTAAAAAAAAGCGTCGTAAAAGCGACGCGGAAGCTGACATCCTCTTCATCGGTCAAGCCACTCAGGAAGGTCTTGAACTCGTCAAGCGTCCAGAAGGAAAGGTGCGGTGAACGGCTGCTGCCGATGGTTCCCGCCTTGCGTACAGGGTTTTCCGGCAAGTTGTAGTATTTGACGGCGTAGTTGAAAAGGGCCGACAATTTCGTGTTAATCGAGCGTTGATAAGTCGGCGCCAGGTTGCTGTGCTGCATTAGTTCTGTCTGCCATTTGCGGATCATAAGCGGTGTAATCTGGTTGATGGGCATATCCGAAAAAACGGGCAGGAGCCAGTTCTGGATGATGTTTTTACTGGTATACTGCGTCGTCGGCTTCAGGCGCCCTTCGTTGTCGCTGAGATAATGCTGGCAGAGATGCTCGAAGGTAATCAAACTGCCTTGAGTCAGCTCGTTGAGGAAATCCCTTTCGTACTTTTTGGCTTCCTGGGAACGGGAAAAGCCGCGTTTTAGTTTTTGGTGACGTTGGCCGCGCCAGTCCTTGTAATAAAATTTCGCATAGTATTTTTTTGTCTTTTCATCTCGATAGACAGGCATGGTTCTTTCCTTTCTGCTATTGCCCGGTGTTGCTGCGGTCCCTGACGTAGAGCTGATGATTATCAGCATCATACCAGAAAGACGTGTCGCCACGCAAGAGCTCATTGATGGTATAGACGCCGTCGCGGGCCTGACGGGCGGATTTGACGGCCGTGTAGGTGAGAAAGAAGTTCAGGAGCAGAAACGCCAGTAGTGCAAAGAGCAGGGGCTTGATCAGGCCATGCTGTTCTTCCAGTTTATCGCTGATTTCCTGACCGAAAGAGAAGACATTGTCGTCAGCCCGGTGGATGTCTGCCTGCAGTTCTTCTAAAGTATGGGTCTGGCCGGCGTCGCTTTCCTTCTGGAATTTCTGCAGCGCTTCCTTTAGTTCAGCGACATGATTTTCCAGTGCGGCGTTCTGCGTTTTCAGCTCGGTATTCTGGGCTTCCAGCGCGCCGAACCGGTCGAGAATTTCTTTCTGCAGTGTCACTTGTCCCGGCGTCAGGCCGTTTCTATTTGTCAGTGCCATTTGCTGATTCCTCCTTTACAGGCTCCAGCCGCGATGCATTTCTTCTTCGACTCGTTCGAGCTTATCCTTCTTGCGGTGACGTTCTTCGTAGTCGTCCTGGCTGCGGGCGTGATAGGCAGCTTCTTTTTCCGCCGCGAAGGCCTTCATCAGGCTGGGCTTGTCGTAGGCCGGGCCTAGTTTTTGGCCGCGGACCTTCTTGCCGTTGTTGGGATGGGTATAGGTCATGCCCCGGCCGTGGTCGCGCGTGACGGTGACGCCCCATTCATTTTCCAGTACCGCCTTGAAATCATCGTAACTTTTCGCTTCCTGCCGGACGCAATCGATAGCCTCCCGCAGTTCCTCTTTCCAGACGTTCTGGCCGCGGGCTGCTGCCCAGTATTCGCCGTTCGTAATGCCTTCGCTGCGCTGCGGGATTGGCTGCAGGTCCCGGCTTTGGCAGAGCTCGTTGACACGGCTCTTCATTTGCTTCAGATTTTGCCGGGATGTATGCAGCTTTTTGCCGGTTTCCAGATTGACGGCGTTGACGACGATGTGGTCATGCAGATGATCCGTATCGGTGTGGGTGACGACGGCGAACTGGTAGCCCTGTTTGCCGAAGAATTCCTCGGCAAATTCGACGCCCATTTGATGGACTTCACGCGGCGAAAGCTGCTGCGTTTCTTCCGGGCTGAACGAGAGGATGTAGTGGTAATAGCGGCGGCCCGTCGTTTTACCGTAGAGCTGCTGCACCTGGTCGAACTGTTTGCCGAAATTACGGGCCCTCACCTGGGAGCCGCTGATAAAACTGTTGCGGAGCTTTTTCTCCTGCAGCAGATACTGCTGGATAGCCTGCGGATTGCGGCGGCTCGGCAGGGCTTTAAGGATGGCCATGGATGACGCCCCCTTTGCAGAGTTTCAGCTTCTTTAACTCTAGTTTTTTCAGCTGGATGGAAGCATCGAGTTGCTTCAGCAGCTCCCGGCTTTTGTTTTCGTTCTGGCAGAGTTTCAAGAATTCTTTATGATACTGCCGCAGCTCTCGGAAATAGGCCTTGCGGGCTGCTAAGATTTCATCGCAGAAGGCGTCGAGTTTCTTGATTTGCTGGCGCACTTCTTTGGCTTCGGCGGCGAAGTTCTGGCTGCGGTTGAGGGCACGGGCAATTTGGTTCAGATTGATGCCGATGCGATTGAGTTCTTTCACGAGATTCTTGTCCTCATCGTCGAGGGCTTTTTCATCAGCCAGCGTATGGCGGAGAATGTAATCCGTCAGGGTCAGATTCTCTTCGCGGGCGTGGATGAGGAGCTGCTGTTTTTGCAGATTTGTGACGCGAAAAAAAATGCGGTCTTCTTTCATTTGTGGATCCTTTCCGGGGGATTCCCAAGGGGGCAGCGCCCCTTTGGGCAAGACAGCCTGTTGCTTCGCGTGCGAACAACAGGCGTATCTTGCAACCCACCTAAAACCATACCCTGTCCTTCAGTGAGTAGTGCCACCAGTTGCCGGAAGCATAACGCACACACCAGCAGCCATCTGCACGGAAAAGAGCTACCGGAGGACCGTCAGTCCAGTCACTGGATAAGGTGATATGCTGAGTCACCATTTTCATCAGATCGAGTGCTTCTTTTTGTGAAATCATTTGGCAGCACCTCCAGTCCGATATTTTTTCCAGCAGTCACAATGAATGACGACATCATCTGTGTAGTCATTGCCGTTATCGACTTTCACTGTATAAGTGCCTGTACCATGACATTTAGGGCAATTGGAATCATACACCTTTTTCCATCTCTGCTTGGCTCTTCCGTGGAGGTCTAACGTTGGGTTTTCCAGCAGCGAGCGGAGATACCCAGGCAGGTTGTCTCTTGACCGTTTACTGACATAGGCTAGGATTTCTTTTAAGTATTCATCACTGTAAGACTGGATGTGAGGCAAAACGGCTAATTTTTGTGCTGCATCGGCTGCAATCCCCCAACTTATGAACAGAGAAATTCTTTTCATAACGTTCTCTGTTTGTTGTTGTTTTTATTGTCTCTCTCTCTGTGTAAATATTGTTTTGTTGTTTGTTGTTGTTGTTGTTGTTGTTTGGGGAATCGTTCCACAGAGGTGTTTGGAGACAGACTGGTCCCTTGGAAGGTGTTATCTTGCTTCTGGTTATGGCGCTGATTTTCTTTGCGCGCAGCAGCGCCTGTTTCGTGTTTGATGAAGGCCGGTACCTGCAGAAATTTATATCGCCTGCCTTCTACTTTGATATATCCTATACCAGTGAAATATTTTAAAACTTTATCGACTTCTTCCGGCGTGATCATATACAGCTGCGCCGCAATCTGGTCGGCAATCGTTGGGAATGTCTCATCGGTTGTGATAATGCCGTCTGTTTCGGCTGCTAGCACCAATATTTCACCGTAAACCCATGTAAAAGATTTTCCATTTGGGACCGACTTTAAAGCTTTGATGGCTTTGTCATTGATAAAATCAGTTCCGAACCGCAAATAATCAAAATTTGTAATATCGTTGCATAACATTTTTTTCACCTCTCGCTGACAAAAGCCCTCGAAATATGTTAAAATAAAAGTGTAATAGACTACTTCCTTTTGCGGGGGAGAAGTCATTATCTATCGGGTCGGATGGGGGAAACATCCGGCCCGATTTTTTTGATACGAACAAGGGAACCACTCCTTTCTTTGGGGATGAAATTCAAATGGAAATTTTCTGTTCGAAATAACGACGATTGACACGGCCGCGAAGGACCAATTTCCCTTTTGCAGCCAGTTCAGCGTTCATCTGCCGAATGATGCTGTACGCACGAGATTCTTTGATTTGCAGGATTTCTGCGACTTCAGCAGCTGTAAGCATGATTTTTTCGTTGTTTTCCATAAAATCAATCTCCTTCGTTAAAATTAATTTCATTCAAATAAATTAAATTCTTCACTATAGAATATAAACGCTTCATTTTATGAAATAACTTCTTATGACTACATCTTAACACTTTATCAAAAGGAATGCAAGAACATATGGATTATACTATTCATTTTTCAAAAAGATTGAAATTATTACGAACAACATATGGGTTATCTATGAAGACACTCGCAGATAATCTGGGGTACAAAAATACCGGCACTATCAGCCAATTTGAGAATAATAACAGTGTACCTTCATTTAATAGTTTGATTCAAATAGCCAATTTTTATGCAGTGTCTTTAGATTGGCTTACTGGAAGATCAGATATTATATATACGAATGACTCTGTTTTTGAGGGAGAAATGGCCTTACAAGAACGATTTATGAATTTGGGAAAGAAGATTGGAGCCAATTATATTGCCGCTTTAAAAGTTGGCTGGGAAGGTATAGAACCCGCTTATATTCATAATGATCAGAGAGAAAAGTATTATTCGTTAGGGGTACGAGCCAATATAGTTGTTTTGCATAATCTTGTTACTCTTCAAAAACTATACTGGTCTTGGTATTACCTTGAAGGCATGTATAAAAAAAAGGGAATTTTAGATAAATTAAAAAAATTGACGCACCACCTTATAAGTGAAAATGTAGAAGATAAAATAGAAATGCCGCCTGCTAAGGACAGAGAAAAAGCAGAAATATTAGTATCTCTAATTTGCCTAGACAGACGAGTGATTGATGGAAAAGAAGAAAAGATTAAAAAGACTGGTCCCGTATACGATGTAGAAGCTGCTTACCGGCAGTTAGAGCAAGAAATGGAAGAAAAAGAAACAGAAATTTAATACGTATGGAGGAATATATATGCCCTCATTGGAATGGATTGGAAAAGAAAAAGTTGTAAATCATCATCTGGAAGTGCCGTATCATGTCTTGCAGCGCCAGTACAGCTATGATGAAAATGGCCAGCATGAAGAGGATAACGGCAGCGAAAATATGATTATCCACGGCGATAATTTGCTGGCCTTGAAGTCGCTGCTGCCTAAATATGAAGGGCGTGTTTTCTGCATTTATATTGATCTTCCGTATCCGCGATATAAATTAGAATTATGAGAAATGTCAGTTAGTCATGATTTCGCTCTAGACCCCAGTAAAGGGAGTTCCAAGGTTCACTGTGCAAAAATCGCTACGTCGGAATAGTCTAAAATCTGTTCGGTATTTCATTAAATCTGCTGCAAAATCTGGCTGCATATGATATAATCCCATATAGAAACTATATAAACAATAATTTCGATAGAAGATATCAGCATTGGAAAATTTGCTATGACAGAAAATATAAATCAGACATTTTATCCGGGGCTATTTGTTGTTATAAAGAATTGGAGAAATCCGTCTGTGTATCTATGAATCGCTTACTGCGAGTTGAAAATGTATGTTGCATTTATTGGCAAGAATGTATCCTGAGTGATTAAAGAATGGGTAGACCAGTACTGCGTCGAGAAAGAGGATAGATAATGGCTTATTTTGATACAAAATATACATTCCGTCTTGGGGAGCTTTACTGTGGTCCGGGTGGTCTCGCTTACGGCGCTCTTCACGCCCGTAGCGGTAACGGTCTTCTGGATGTGCAGCACGTCTGGGCGAATGATGTAGATGCTGATACCTGCGCTACATATCGGAATAATATTTGCCCGGATAATCCGGACAGTGTAATCTGTAAAGATGTTCGGAAGTTGAACATCAAGGAGCTTGATCCAATCAATGCATTTGCTTATGGCTTTCCGTGTAATTCCTTTTCCAGTATCGGCGAACATCAGGGGATGGAGAATGAAAAGTTCGGTCGTCTCTATTGGTACGGTATAGAAGTGCTCCGTATGTTTAAACCACTCTGGTTTTGCTTATGTGTGATAAAGAAGCAATAGAAGTGCAAAAAATTTTGCCGTTCCTATCCGACACTTGGCCATTGTGTCGGATAGGTCGGGCGGTTATTCGGGCAAGTCAATCTTGCCGACAAAGCTGTAATAAATCTCAATGTCCTGCCTGCGGGTGCCGTTCTCATCATAGCTGCACTCATGCACCACAATTTTCTCGATCATTTCCCGCAAGAGAGTGGGGGTCAGTTCTTCAAAGGCAAGGTGCTTGCGGACAATGCCCATAAATTTCTCGGCGTTGACGGTAGCTGCCTGTGACTTGTCCAGTTCGGCTTGCAGGGCGGCGGCTCTCTTTTTCAGCTCCGCTTGCTCGGCTTCGTAGTCAGCCGACAGTTCCATGAAACGCTCATCGCTGATTTTGCCGTTTACATTGTCCTCATACAGCCGCTTGATAATGCGGCTGATTTCAGAAATGCGTTCCTGCGCCTGTTCAAGCTGCTTGATGGCTGCGGCGGTCTTTCGCTTGCCGCCGATCTCGTTCTGCTGGACAAGTAGTTTCACAAACCGGCTCTCATGCTTGGCTGCGTATTCGGTCACTTGCCGGAGATTTGCCAGGACACCAGCGGTCAACAGATCGGTGCGGATAAAGTGCGCCGTACAGTTGCGGGTGCGCTTCTTGTAGCTGCCGCAGATGTAGCAGTCCTGTTTGCGGTCTTTGTTCTGATACCGCTGCTGATACAGCACATGGCCGCAGTCGGCGCAGAACAAAATCCCGGAGAACAGCCCCACTTCATCGTAGCGGTTCGGGCGTTTGCGCTGTTTGCGTAACTCCTGCACCCGTTCCCATGTTTCCTTGTCGATGATCGGCTCATGGTGGTTCTCGAAAATGGCCTGCTTCTCGACGGGGTTCTCTATGCTGTGCTTGACCTTATAAGAAGGCTTTTCCGTTTTGAAGTTCACCAGACATCCGGTGTACTCTCGGTTTTCGAGGATATGAACGACGGTGTTGGTCGCCCATTTGCACTCATAGCCTGGGTGATAACGGCGGGTGCTGCCTGTCCGCTGATATTCCAGCGTCCCCGGCGTGGGGATTTGCTGCTCCGTCAGCATACGGGCAATCTTGGTCGGGCCGTTCCCGGCAAGGCAAAGCTGGTAAATCTGCTGCACCACCGGGGCGGCTTCCTCGTCTATAATAAAATTCTCGTCCTCGTCCATCACATAGCCGTAAACCGGCTTGCTGGTAACAGGCTTGCCGCTCATGCCTTTTGACTTTTTCACTGCCTTGATTTTCTTGCTCGTATCTCTCACCAGCCATTCATTGAACAGATTTCGCAGCGGGGTAAAATCGTTGTCCATGCCCTCGCTGGCACTGTCCACATTATCGTTGACAGCGATAAAACGCACACCCTTTTGAGGGAACAGCATTTCCGTGTAAAACCCTACCTGCAAGTAGTTTCGCC
>ERZ773158.1582-NODE-1582-length-19904-cov-20.017835_pt1 | contig 19904 bp, 16 predicted proteins | sample MGYA00511918_ERZ773158 | MGnify/ENA primary metagenome ERZ773158 (study PRJEB29015, sample SAMEA2737876) | human gut metagenome | biome: human gut; feature: human-associated habitat; material: faeces | place: China | collected 2012 ...
TTGTGGAAGCGCAGGGTGCTGTCCTTGATGTCCAGCTGCTCCACGATCTCCCGGGTGCGCAGCCCGGCGGCGTAGCCGTCAAAGATGCGGCGTTCGGTCTTGGTCAGGGTGGGAATGCCCGCAACAAAGGTCTGGAAGGCATCGGGCACCGACTCGTTGCGGCACACGTCCGCCAGCCGGGACAGCTCAGTCTGCATCTGCTGGCGTTCCAGCTGCAGCTCGTCCATCCGCCGCCGGGATTCCCGCCGGTCCTCCTCGAACTGTCGGAACGCAGGCGAGAGGATGCGCCGATGGAAGTTCATGCAGCAGAACACCACGAAAAAGGCGATGAACAGGCCGATGAGCAGCATCTGCAGATTGCCGGAAAAGACCAGTCTCCGGTAGTCTGCCATGGGGATGCACACCGCCAGCCGGTAGGATTGGCTCTCGCTCAGGCGGCACAGCTGGGAGATGCCCGCATAGGCGCTGTCGGGGCCGGTCAACTGGGTCAGCCCACCGCCCATGCTGCGCAGCACCAGCGTGTTCCGGGGAGCATGGTAGTAGCCGCCGGTGGTGCCGCTGCTGAGGGCGGCATCGGCGGCAAGGCCGTCCCCCGCCGGGGCCAGCAGGCAGCTCAGCCGGTCAAAGCCGGTGGGCTGGGCAAAGTTCTGCTTGAAGAAGCTCTCGCTGATCTCAAAGCCGCACAGCCCGTATATCGTGCCGTCCCGCCCCCGCAGGGGCAGCAAAAACAACTGCACCTCCTCCGAGGTGCCGGGCAGCTCGAACCGCTCGGTCAGCGTGTAAGACTGGTACAGCGGGGCGCTGCCGGGGGTCATCCAGCGGTCGTAGTCCGGGAACTGGTCGGTCTGGAACTCCATGCGCCATTTGCGGTGGGGCATCACGCTGTGGGTCTTGCCAACCTCCGCACTGCCCCGGTACAGCAGCAGGGGCACGGTGGGGGTGTCGGCACCGCTTTTCTGCACATACAGCCCGGCACGGGAATGCTCTGCTCCCTCCATGCGGGTGTTGACGGTGGCATCCAGCAGCACAAAAGCACCGGAACAGCCGGTCTGGCGCAGACGGCGGCACAGCGGCTCGATCATTTCCTCCTCCAGCGCGTTCAGCACCTCGGGGGAGTCGTTCAGCTGGGCAAAGGACATCTGCCGCAGAGCAAGCTCCTTGTCCACCTCTGCGCTCATGTCCTCGGACAGGTTCACGCCCATGACCGCCAGCTGGTCAAAATAGCGCTCCATATCGTTCTGGAACACCGAAAACTGGATCTGCAGACTGCGGCTGATGTCCTTTTTGGTGTTGTGCAGGCTGGCAAACAGGAACAGCGCCGCACCAAAGGTCAACACCAGCAGCACCACCAGCAGCAGGCAGGCCCACAGCAGCCGGCTGCTCATGGGGCTTTGGCGGATCTTTTCACGGTGCCGGTCAACAAAGTGCATCAAAGTCCCTCCTTTCCGGCTGAGCGGCAGGCTCAGGCATTGTCACACAGCAGCTGCCATGTTTCCTCGGCAAGGGCTTCCAGCGTTTCGCCGTCCGCAAGGCGCTGGGGGTAGTCCTTCTGGAGCTGGCGCAGGCTGTCGTACAAGGTTTTGGCCTTGGCGTGGTACCCCACGATGCCCGGTTCGGACAGGGGGGTGTTCTGGATGCGCATTTCGTTGTAGACGTCGTACAGCCGCTGATAGCTCTGCTGCTCAAAGGGATAGTCCGCAATGGCGTCAAAGGCGGCGCTGGACACCGGCATGTAGCCGGTATCGGTGGCAAATTCCAGATTGCGCTGCTGTTCGGTGAGCCAGCGCAGGAACACGGCGGCGGCTTCGGCCTTCTGGCCGGTGGTCTTGAAGGCGCACAGCCCCACACCGGCCTGCGGCATCAGGGGCGTGGCGGTGCCTGCGGCGTGGGGCAGGGGAGCCAGCAGCAGGTCGGTGGGCTCGGTGGTGTTGTCCGGGTAGGTGACGAAATCATTGTAATAAAGGATGGCCGCAGAGCTGCCAAGGCCCGCCAGCGTCTCGCCGGTCATCACCTGCGTGTTGGAGTACAGGTCCGAGATCAGAATATCGCCCTGCACCAGCGCCCGGGCAAACTCCATCCACGAAGCGCGGAAGGTCTCGTTGGTCAGATCGTACCAGCTGCCCTTGTACAGCTCGCCGCTGCCCTGTTCCAGCGCGTTCAGCTCCACCAGACGCAGGGGGTAATCCAGCGCGCAGAAGGGCTTGCCCTGCGACCACTGCCGGTAGGCACCCGCCATTTCAAAAAAGCCGTCCCATGTGGCAAGGGTGGAAAGCTGCGCCCCGGTGTCCGCCGCAAACCGGGCGTACTGGGAGCCGTTCAAAAAGATGAGCTGGGTGGATTTGGACACCGGGAACACCACCTGCTTCCCGTCAATGATGCCGTCCTGCACAAAGCCGGGCACATAGGCCGCCATGTCCTCGGCGGTGAACCAGTCGTTCCAGTCCACAAGGTTCTCAATGCCCAGAGCGCTGGCGTCCGCGGAATGAGCCGAGAACAGGTCCGGCAGGTCCAGCGCGCCGGGCTTGCCGGCCTTGGCGTCCTGCAGCTGGCCGCCAATGGCGGCACTGTTGGTCATGTTGGTCACGTTGAGCAGGATGCCCTTCTCTCTGCCCACCGTGTCGTTGAACTCGGTCAGCAGGCGGTTCATGGGCGAGTCCGCCTGTTCGCCGTACACATGCCAGATGCTGAGCATGGTGGGGTCCTTGGGAGAAAGCAGGGTCTTGCTGCCGCCGCAGCCCGCAAGAGCCAGACCGGGGACAAGCGCCGCAAGCTTTAAAAATGTCCTTCGTTCCATTTTTCATGACTCCTTTCCGCACATTGCAGCCAGAGGGAGAAAACCGGCACAGGCAGGGCTGCAGCCGCCTGTTTTGGTGGGAAACCACCCCCAAATCCCCCCAATTTTGGGCTTTTTGGGGGGATTTTTTGAGGGGGAAGCCCCAAACCCCAAAAATTTTTTTGGAATTGCCCCCCAAAAACGGCTTTTCTGAGGGGGCAATTTTTTCCCGGGTATGATACAGTACAAACAGAAGAGGTTCCGCGCCGGTGCAGAAAGCCTGTCGCTGTGCACAAAACGCGTCAACAGGCATCTGCGGATTCTATTCATAAGAATAGCATAAGATGGAGCGGACTGCAAGTGCAGAGAATACCCAAACCAGCCCCCCCTAAAAAGCAGAGGGGACAAACAGAAAGGAGCACCCCCATGAAAGAGATGAACCGACGCGAATTCCTCACCCTTACCGGCGCAGCCGTTGTGGCGCTCTCGCTGGCAGGCTGCGGCGGGCCCTCCGCACCTCCCGAACCTCCCGCGCCTCCGGCCTCTGAGAGCAAAGAGCTGGCCCTGTTCAAAGCCATCAACGAGGTCTGGTATGAAGTCAACAAAGAAGCAATCCACAATCCCAAACTTGATATCTGCAAGTCTGTGGTCTACTGTCAGGAGGCTGCCGACCTCGCAAAGTTTACAGCCAGCCCCTTTGAAACCTATGAACCTGAAGTAGACGAAGAGGATTACCGCAAATGGAACTTGCCTGATGATGTATTCCACGAGTACCAACTCCGTGAGTCTGAAATGATACAGGAAATCAGGAACAAATATGGAAACGGAAGCTATCGGGGGACTGTGGGAGTTTCTAACGGCACCCATGACGGTATGCAATTAAAGCAACTGTATCCTAGTAATCCGAGCGAGGTCAGGGAGTTTGTGCGGAGTCTGGCCGGCGGGCGTGGACTGGCGAGTCCGCATCCCGAGCAGTGGATGATCGGGCTCTACTGCCCCACCATTAAGGGCAAGACCTATACGGTGGCGGTAATGGTAAACTTTGCACCGATCTGAAGCGGGGCCGGGATGCACGGACTTCCCGCAAGTTGCGAACCGTAATCTATCCTATACTGTATTGAAAGGAGCACCCCCCATGAAAAAGATGAACAGACGCGAATTCCTCACCCTTACCGGCGCATCGGTCGCCCTGCTGGCACTGGCTGCCTGCGGCGGTGCACCCTCCACGCCCGTAGCGCCCGCTGGCAGCAAGGAAGCCAAGGTACTGGAAGCCATCAAAAAATACCGTGCAGCAGCCGGGGTGAAGGAACCACTCGCACTGGATAACGGTCTGAAGCCCGCAGCTGAACTTGTGGTGAAGATTGCAAAGGGCGAAATGAAATTTGACGAGGAAGCCATGAAAGCGCTTGCTAAGGCAGAAGTCGGCTATGATGGAGTTTGCGCCCCGATCGGCATAGCTTTTGATAAGGATACAGGCAATATGATGCCGGTATGTGTATACTCGGAGGACGCAGAGAAGATGGCACAAAATCTTCCGCTTCAGTTGGACGAGGGCGCTAAGGCAAGTCTGAGCTCGCCTGCGATCACGCTGGTGAACATTAAGACGTTCGAGCTCAGCGGCGTGACCTACTGGGTCGCACTGATTGCCGAAAGCAAAAAGTAACCCCTTAACCACAACAATTCCCATTTAACCCCCTGTTTGCCCCGGGCACACTCCCCCTGTGTCCGGGGCTTTATAGAAAGGAGCACCCCCCCATGAAACGATACGACCGACGGACTTTCCTGAAGCTCTCCGGCGCATCGGCGGTGATGCTGGCGCTGGCAGCCTGTGACGATAGCTGCTCCTCCGGCTCCACAAGTTCCGGCTCTGCCACAGAAACGCCTCCCTCGCCGCCGATCCCTGTGATCCGGGACGGGCAGAAAATTCTGACCATTTTCAACGCAGAGCTGGCCCGGCGAAAGGTGGAGAACATCAAGTTCGAGTACAGCAAGGGTCTGGAGCACGCCATTCAGGCAGATGTGCAGATGTTTGTGGATAACGGCAGCCCGGAGTTCCCGTCGGACGAAGGGCTCAGGCTGCGGATGGAGGGCGACTATGCCGCAAAGATGTGGGATGGTCTGCACGAGGCGGGTTACAGCTCCGGCTCCACAGCCATCTTCCGTATGCTCAATCAGTACCGGGTAGGCGTGGATTTCGACCACGAAGGAAAGCACCTTTACAGCATGGATCGTCTCTACCCCACCACCGAGGCCCAGTTCCAGCAATTGGTGGATGAACTGATCAAGGACTACGGCGGTGTGCCGGGGCTTCATGAGGACAACCCGGTGGTGAATAAGGTAGGCATCACTGTGGTGGATATCAACGATAAGACCTATTGGGCCGCCTACATCATCGACAAGTGGCAAGGCATAGGAGACGGCTGAGCCATACCATAGAAAAGGAGCCTACTATGAAATACCAACGATTTGCGGCCCTTGTGCTGGCTGCGGCCCTGCTGCTGGCGGGGTGCGGCGGCACCCAGAGCAGCCCCAGTGCCGCTGCCGACCAAAGCTCCGACAGCAGCCGAAGCACCCCCGGCGCGGTGGCGCAGGCCGCCCAGACAGACCGCATCACCGACCAGTACACGCTGGAAAAGAACGTTTCGGGCGTGTGGGGGGAGGAAGCGGTGCAGTGCATTTCCGTCCATGTGCCCAAGCTGGAATGCGACAGCCCGGACGCCGCCTACATCAACGATGAGCTGAACGCCATCTATGCAGCGGATTTCCGGGAGTTCGAGGCCTACGAGGAGGCCGGGCAGCTGGGCGGCGATGCCCCGCTGATCGGTGTGGGCTGGGATGACTGGTGGTACGGCGACTGCGTCAGTCTGGTGGTGCGCAGCCGCTACGGCGGCACCGCCCCGTGGCGTTACAGCGGCTGGTGCTTCGATTTTGCCACCGGCAGGCAGATCACCACAGCCGAGATGCTGCAGCGGATGGAGCTGGACCCGGACACCGTGCAGCAGCAGGTGCAGCGGCAGGCCATGCAGGTCTTTGACCGGGAGATGGCGCAGGGCGCGTATTACGAGGGCCTGCGTCTCGGCGGAGAGCTTTCGCAAATGCGAATGGATACGCTGGAATACAATGAACTGGAAAACCTGTGCCTGCTTTTGCCGGAGCAGGATCAACTGGTGCTCCGGGGTAAGTACAGCTGCGAAGAAGGCTGGCAGCAGCTGGATATGGAGCTCTCGCTGCCCACCGCCGACACCCCGGTGCTGACCGACACCTACGACGGTGTGCAGGTGCAACTGGAGGGAACGCAGGGCACCATCACCCTGAGCCCCGCGCCAAAGACCGACCAATGGGGAGACATTGGCATCCGGGTGGAACAGGAGCACAGCTACCCCATCCTTGGCGCTTATAACGAGTATGTGGACGTGTGCATCGGGGAGCAGGAGGACGGATTCTTCCACCCGGTGGTCTATCTGCTGACCAAAGACGGCGTGGTGGAGTATGTGGACGTGCTGCGCTGCCTGCTGTACGGGGATGCCATGGTCTGCCAGGACCCCATCTACATTGCCAACAACGGTGTGGCGCTGGAACTCTGCGGCAGCGAGGTGAAACTGCGCCGGGCGGATGGCTCTGTGCTGGAACTGGCTCCCCTGTCGGCAGAGTGGAGCGCGCAGGAAATTCCCTATTCCGTCACCGGCTCCTACAACTACACCTCTGAAAACGGCTGGAACTGGATGGATCTGGGCAGCGACGGCAGCGTTCAGCTGGGCGTGCAGGACAACAGCCGCATCTATCGGGGCGATGCCGCGTATCTGGGCGTGGTGCCCGAGGGCGTGGTGCTGGGCATCGCTGCCGATGAGGAGCTCGAATTTGTGGCGGCGTTCAAGAACGACCTGTACAACGAGAACCTGACCCTGACCATGATCGCCGGGCAAAACCCCTTTGCCGAGGGCGAGACCCAGCTGCAGATGACCCGCAGCTACGGCTGAGATCACAGGAGAACGACCATGAAACACAAACGCCTTGCCGCTGCAGTGCTGGCGGCGGCTCTCTGGCTGACCGGCTGCGGCGGCGCGGCGGCTCCCGCTGCCCCCGCAGGCTCCGGCGCAGCTTCCCAAAGCGCCGCAGATACGGTGGTGCAGACAGCACAAAAAGACCGCATCACCGAGCAGTTCACGCTGGAAAAGACCATCCAGCTGTACGAGTGGGGCAGCGCACAGAAGCTGACCATCCATGTGCCGCAGCTGGTGTGCGACGGCCCGGACGCTGCTTATCTCAACGATGAGCTTGCCGCCATGTATGCGGCAGACTTCCGACAGTACGAGGACAGCCCGGAGATCGAGCCGCAGCAGGACGAGTGGAGCCCGGAGATTTATATCAACTGGGACGCCTACTGGTACGGCGACTGCGTGAGCCTTGTGATGTTCCGCTACGACGGCGGCTCCGACCCGGGGTATTCCCGGGGCTGGTGCTTCGATTTTGCCACCGGAAAGCAGGTCTCCGTGGCTGAAATGCTGCAGCGCATGGGGCTGGACCCGGACGCCGTGCAGCAGCAGATGCTGCGCGAGGCGATGCAGACCTTTGACCGGCGCATGGCGCAGGGCGGCTACTACGAGGGCCTGCTCAGCGGCGGCAATCTGGCAAGCATGCGGATGAACACGCTGGAAAACAACCAGCTGGATGACCTGTGCCTGCTGCTGCCGGAACAAAACCGGCTGGTGCTCCGGGGCGGGTGCAGCTCCCCCGCCGGGTCGGGCTGGCGGCAGCTGGATGTGGAGATCCCGCTGCAGGCTGCTGACCCGCAGCCGCAGACGGTGCTGACCGATACCTACGGCAGCGCTTCGGTGCAGCTGGAAGGAACACAGGGCACCATCACCCTGCGCCGCACGCCGGAGACCGCCGCGTGGGACACGGATTACGGCATCCGGCTGGAACAGGACCGCACCTACCCCATCCTTGGCATCTATAATGAGTATATCGACCTGTGCATCGGAGAACTGGGCGCATCCTTCCACCCGGTGGTCTATCTGCTGACTAGGGACGGCGTGGTGGAGTACGTGGATGTGCTGCACTGCCTCATGTTCGGCAGCGCTCTGGTCTGTCAGGACCCCATCTATATTGCAAATCAGGGCGTGGCGCTGGAACGCAGCGGCAGCGAGGTGAACCTGCGGCAGGAGGATGGCTCTGTGCTGGAGCTTGCTCCCCTGACGGCAGAGTGGAACGCGCAGGAGATCCCCTCGGAGGCTGTCGGTGCCTTCAACGACATGTCAGACAACCAGTTTGACTGGATGGACGTGGAAAGCAATGGTTCCGTCCAGATGGGCGTGCAGGACAACAACGTTTTCTATCAGGGCTACGCCGACTATCTGGGCGTGGTGCCGGAGGGCATGGTGCTGGGCGTCTCTACCAGCGAGACGGCAGACGGGATGCCGGGCATCACCTTTGTGGCGGCGGTGAAGTACGACCTGTACAACGAGACCCTGAGCTTTACCATGATCGACGGGCAGAACCCCTTTGCCGAAGGAAAGACCCAGCTGCAACTGATCCGTTGCCCGGATTACTGATTCCGGCACGACCATTGAGAACACAGGAGAACCACCATGAAACACAACGCGTTCCGCTGGATACCGGCAGTTTTGCTGGCGGCGCTGCTGGCAGGCTGCGGAGCAAAGACCGCAGCCTCTGCCCGCCCGGCTGGCAGCCGGGAGCTGAAATCGACCCCGCCGGATTCCATGCACGCCACCGCGGCGATCACCGAGCAGTACACCCTTGAAAAGGTGGTGCAGGCAGAGAACGGCGGCAAGGTTCGGCTGAACATCCATCTGCCCCGGCTGGAAAGCGACAGCGCCGACGCTGCCCGCATCAATGCCGAGATCGCCCGGTACTACGAATACGATGTGCAGGAGTACGCAGACTGCCCGGAGGCAGCCGACCCGGAATCGTGGGACATCTGCATTGAGATGAACTGGAACGCCAGCTGGTACGGCGACTGCGTCAGCCTTGTGGTCAGCAGCTGCTACGGCAGTACGGATGCACCCTTCCACAATGGCTGGTGCTTCGACTTTGAAAGCGGAAACCAGCTCACCGCCACCCAACTGCTGCAGCGCATGGGGGCAGACCCCGCTGCGCTGGAAGAAGCGCTGTACCGCGACGTGAAGCGCCGGGATGAGCTGGACCGGCAGGCCGCCTGTGAGCGGGGGCTGCTGCCTCCTGGCAGCCTGAAAGAGGGCAACACTGCATGGTGGGCTACACTGGATGAACTGCCGCTTTCGTTTGACGAAGCGGGGAACGTTTCCTTTGTAGTCAGCCGGTTCAGCGCGTCCGAGGGAGAGTATGTGAACGATATCCCGGTCATCCCGCTGGACGCGCAGCCGCTGCCGCAGGACTGGGAGCAGCAGGTGCTGGCCGAGTGGATGGCAGTCACGGCGGTGACGCAGGGTGAAAGCTATGCCCCCGCCGACCGCAACGAAAGCTACACTCTGCGGCTGGAAAAGGCCGAGATCACCGGCACGGTGACCGTCTCCTTCATCCGGGAAACATACGTCAGCCCGCAGATCCAGTCCGCTGCCGAGACCCGCACCGGAGAGCTGAATGCCGGCGCTGTGACCGGCTGGGACGGGGAAAAAAGTCAGGGCTGGAACCTGAAATGTCTCAGCGAGGACAGCAGAAGCAACTGGACCATCTCCATGATGGAGGACGGCTCGCTGCGGATGCAGTCCACCGGCCCCAAAAAGGACAGTGAGGTCTGGTACGTTTTTCAGCGCACCGAGGCATGGGACGACATCGGCTTCACCGCCATCCCCCGCAGGCTGTGGGGCACTTACCGCGCCGGAGACGAGTCCGCAAAGGGCATCCGCTGGATGACCTTCCTGCCGGACGGCAGCTGCTGCATGAGCGTGGAATGGGTCGGGTGGAACGGCATTCTGACCGGCACCGCAGAGGGAACACAGGGTCGCACCGAGGACGGTACCGAGCTGTACTTCACGCTGACCGACCAGAACGGCAGACCCTGCGAGTTCTGGGCCATTTTGCTGAACGATGACGGCAGCCCCAGCGGCTGCAGCCTGAAATACCGCGCCGGAGAAGTGCTGTTTGACCGGGACACGCGTCCCGTTTACTGGAAAAACGACTCCCCGGATCTAACCCTTGTACCGTGACCGAAACCGAACGCAATGCGATGACAAAGCGTTGTCGCTTACAACAAACAAATAACAGGAGGAAATTACTATGGGTCTTATCAAAGCAGGTATGGGCGCACTGGGCGGAACTCTTGCAGACCAGTGGAAGGAATTTTTCTACTGCGATTCTCTGGACAAGGATGTGCTGATGGTCAAGGGCCAGAAGCGCACCTCCCGCCGCAGCTCCAACAACGGCGAGAACAACATCATCACCAACGGCAGCGGCATCGCCGTGGCAGACGGACAGTGTATGCTCATCGTGGAGCAGGGCCGCGTGGTGGAGGTGTGCGCTGAGCCGGGCGAGTTCACCTTCGATGCTTCTACCGAGCCAAGCGTTTTTACCGGCAACTTCGGCGACAGTCTGGCGGAGACCTTCCAGACCGTGGCCAAGCGCTTTACTTACGGCGGCGACACCGGAAAGGACCAGCGCGTGTACTACATCAACACCAAGGAGCTGGGCGAGATCCTGTACGGCACTGCCACCCCCATCCCCTTCCGGGTGGTGGTCAGCGAGGAGCGGGGCTACAAGCTCTCGGTCAATCTGCGGTGCAACGGCAGCTTCACCTGCCGCATCTGCGACCCGCTGCTGTTCTACACCAACGTGTGCAGCAATGTCTCCACCCAGTATGATGCATCCGAGATCGCACCCCGGCTGAAGAGTGAACTGATGAACGCTTTGCAGCCCGCCCTTGCCACCCTTTCGGCCAACAAGGTGCAGTATTACGAGATCCCCGCCCACACGCTGGAGATCTCCGAGGCCCTCAACGAGCAGCTGTCCAATGTCTGGCGCAAAAAGCGCGGCATCGAGGTATTCTCCTTCAACATCAACTCCTTGTCCATCCCGGAGGAGCAGCAGAAGAAGATCACCGAGTGGGAAGAGAACGCCATGACCACCGATCCCACCACCGCTGCCGCCCGTCTGGTGGGCGGTCAGGTCGACGCCATGAAGACCGCCGCCGGCAACACCGCCGGTGCCATGACCGGCTTTATGGGCATGGGCATGGCAGCCGGTGCAGGCGGCATGAGCGGCATGAGCGCCCAGAACCTGTTCGCCATGGGCCAGCAGGCCCGTCCGGACAGCGTGGACGCGCCCCAGCAGGCCAGCCGCCCCGCACCCGCCCCGGCAGACAGCTGGAAGTGCAGCTGCGGTGCTACCGTTACCGGCAAATTCTGCCCGGAATGTGGCAGCAAAAAGCCGGAGCCGAAGCCCGCTGCGGACAGCTGGACCTGCAGCTGTGGTGCTACCGTTACGGGCAAGTTCTGCCCGGAGTGCGGCAAGCCCCGCCCGGCGGCAGCAGAAGGCTGGACTTGCAGCTGCGGCGCGGTGAACAAAGGCAAGTTCTGCTCCGAGTGCGGCAAACCCAAGCCCGCCGGTACGCCCAAATATAAGTGCGACAAATGCGGCTGGGAGCCGGCAGACCCCGCTCACCCGCCCAAGTTCTGCCCGGAGTGCGGCGACCCCTTTGACGACAGCGACCAGACCTGATCTGACAAATACAGAGCAATGAAAGGAGCATACCATGATGGGATTCTTTTCCAACCTGTTCGCAAAACAGAACTGCGCCGTCTGCGGCAAGGAGTGCGGCACCCTGCACCGCTCCAAGCTGCGGGACGGACAGTTCCTCTGCGATGACTGCGGCAACAAGTGCTCCAAATATATCCGGCTCAGCGAGCTGACGCTGGACGAGGCCAAGGAGCACATGGAGTATATGGCCCGGATGAAGCGGGTGTTCGACAAGGTGTTCGACAAGACCGAGTTCCGGGTCAACGCATACCCCTCCACCCCGACGCAAATGGGGCTGGTGTTCTGCGATGAGCTTGGAATGCTGTACATCGACGATCGCACCGGCGGACGGGGCAAGATGCCGGAGCTGATCCGCTACGACCAGATCGCCAGCTATGAGGAGTATCTGGACGAGACCCCCGCCAAGGAGCCGGGCCAGGAACCCCCCCTCAACGGCGGCGGCCTGAAGCTGAAGCTGGTGCAGCCCCGCAGCATCACCGAGGCCCAGACCCAGCGGGGTATGCGTCCCCACCCCTACATCAAGCAGGAGCTGGTCATCTGCTTCAGCAAGCGGGACCGGCGGGAGATCGGCTATGCCCACATCGCACGGCAGCATCTGGACCACATCTTCGGGGTCCACGATAATGAGACCAGCCTGTTCGGCCGCCGGATGTCCAAGGCCGAGGAACGGGAGCTGAAGGGCCAGATGGGCATGATCGGTGCCATGGGTGCCGTGGCATCTGCCGCCATGAAGGGCGGGCAGCTCTCTGAGCAGGAAAAGGCCCGCTTTGTAGAGAACATCAATCTGGCAAACGACGCCCAGACCGGCGGCATGGCATTGTACAGCCGCCGTGCTGACGAAGCCTTTGCAAAAGTGCAGTGACCCCAAAAGGAGGAACGGATATGAGAAAGATCCAGCGCAGAGATTTCCTCAAGGCCATGGGCCTTGCCACCGCCGCCCTCGGGCTGACCGCCTGCGGCGGCTCCGGTGCCGCCAGCGCATCCAGCGTTTCCAGTGCACCGGCTTCCAGCAGCAGTGCCCCGTCCGCTTCGGCACAGCCGGAAGCAGCAGAGGACAAAGCCGCCCCTGCAGGGGCCCCTGTGACCCAGTTCCAGACCGGGGAACTGAAGATCGGCGACTATACCTTTAAGGCAGAATACATCCCCTTTGACGTCCGCCGGGAACTGGACGGAGCGCATCACTGCATCCATGCGGACAGCTACCGGGGCAACTACTTCTTCAGTTTCTACAACGAAGACGATGAAGAGCAGTCTGCCAAGATCTTCGAGTATGCCATCAAGGACGACCGGCTGACCCCGGTGGCAGAGTACAACATTGACGGCAGAAACGCCCTCAGCATCGACCGCAATGGCATCCTCTATGCCATGGACACCTTTGACGTCTACTGCTACGATCTGAACGGCAGTGACCCGGAGGAGCCCAGCGACGCGCTGGACTACATGGGCAGCTGCTATTCCTCCAAGGACCGGGACCTGACCGTGATCTACTGGACCGACTCCGCACCGGTGCTGGTGCAGGACGGCGAGTACACCGAGCTGACGCTGGAGGGCGATAACGAGATCGGCCCCTTCTGCAGCATGCCCTCCCTGAACCTCAGCGGGGACGAGCTGCTGACGGTGGGCGAGCTGGATTCCAGCGGCGATTACTACCTTGCCGCCTTTGATCTGGACGGCAATGAGCTGGCCCGCAGCTCGCAGCCGGTGGGCAGCTTTGACGCCGTGATGATGAAGCGCCCCAACGGCTATCTGCTGGACACGGGCTATATGTGGGAGCTGTACGCGCCGGACGGCACTTTTTTGGAAAAGTCCCTCCCCGTGGGTGAGCGCGAGACCCTGTGCCAGCTGTGCGGCGACTTCTGCACCTTTGATGTTTTCCTGCCGCTGGAGGAAAACGCTTTCTTGGCAGTGGGCCACCACGGCAAAGCCACCGAGCCGGACGAACCGGTGGTGTTCCGCATCACTACGGATTTCTGAGCCGACCGCTTCGGCGGGAAGACCAACGCAAAAACAGCGGGGCCGAGGAAGAGCCCCCGGCCCCCTTTGGAACAACAGGAGGAAACGCTATGGCAGGAATGCTGGAATACAAGTGCCCCTGCTGCGATGGTGCCATCCAATTTGACAGCGCCACCCAGAAGATGAAATGCCCCTACTGCGACACCGAGTTCGATGTGGATACCCTCAAGGGCTACGATGAGGAACTGAAGGACGAAAAGCCCAGCGAGATGGAGTGGGCGACCCCCGGCGGCAGTTGGGCAGAAGGAGAGACCGCCGGTCTGCATACTTACAGCTGCAAGAGCTGCGGCGGCGAGATCGTGGGCGATGACACCATGGCCGCGTCCGCCTGCCCCTTCTGCGGCAACCCCATCGTCCTCACCGGGCAGTTTGCCGGGGCCCTGCGGCCCGACCTCATCATCCCCTTCAAGCTGGACAAAAAGGCCGCCAAGGCAAAGCTGCAGGAGCACCTCAAGGGCAAGACTCTGCTGCCCCGGGTGTTCCGCAGCCAGAACCACATCGACGAGATCAAGGGTGTGTATGTGCCTTTCTGGCTCTTTGACAGCGACGCCGACGCTCAGCTGCGGTTCACCGCCACCCGGACCCGCAGCTGGTCGGACAACAAGTACGACTACACCGAGACCAACTACTACTCCGTCCGGCGGGACGGCACCCTCGGCTTTGATGCGGTGCCGGTGGACGGCTCGTCCAAGATCGAGGACGATCTGATGGAATCCATCGAGCCCTTTGCCATGCAGGATGCCATCCCCTTCCAGACCGCCTATCTGGCAGGCTATGTGGCAGACAAATACGATGTGAGCGCCGAGGACAGCATCGAGCGGGCCAACAAGCGCATCCGCCGCTCCACTGAGGAGACGTTCCAGCAGACCGTTACCGGCTACGATTCGGTCAAGGTGGATAACAGCAGCATCCAGCTGCACGGCGGCAAGGCAAAGTACGCTCTGTTCCCGGTCTGGCTGCTGAGCACCAGCTGGCGGGGTGAAAACTATCTGTTTGCCATGAATGGTCAGACCGGCAAATTCGTGGGTGACCTGCCCGTGGACAAGGGCGCTGCCCGCAAGTGGATGCTGGGCCTTACGGCTGCCCTTTCCGCCGCGTCCTATGGCGTGATGTGGCTGCTGTGGCTGGCACGGATCCTGTAAAGGAGGGACGAACGATGAAAAAGACTTCCAACCGACTGCACTCCCTCTTTGCGGCGCTGGCAGCACTGATTCTTGCGGCGGCGCTGGCTGTTCCGGCCTTTGCGGTGGAGGGCGGCTTTGCCGACCTGTACTACCGCATGAACGACAGCGCAGAAGTTCTGACCGAGGACGAGGATAATGAACTGGAGGCTTCGCTGGAGGAGCTGAGCGTCCGCCAGAGCTTTGATGTGGTCATTGCCACCATCGAGTCGCTGGAAAGCGTGGACTACGACAGCATGGAGGCCTATGCCGACGACCTGTATGACTTCTGCCAGTTCGGCTACGGCTCCGATATGGATGGCGTGCTTCTGCTGGTGAGCGTGGGCGACCGCAAATGGCATATCTCCACCTGCGGCTACGGCATCACCGCCTTTACGGATGCCGGCATCCAGTACCTTGGCGAGCAGATGACCCCCTTCATGGCCGATGGAGACTACGCCGGTGCCTTCCGCACCTTTGTCCAATGGTCGGATACTTACATCGACGCTGCCCGGGCGGGCCACCCCTACGATGTGAATAACCTGCCCCGGGAGCCGCTGTCTCTCATGTACCTGTTCCTTGCGCTGGGCATCGGCCTTGCGCTGGCATGGGTCGTCGTCCATGTGATGAAAAGCCAGCTGCGCAGCGTGGCGTTCCAGGAGAATGCCGCCAGCTATGTGCGGGAGGGCAGCATGAAGCTGACCAACCAGCGGGATCTGTTCCTGTACCGTGATGTGCACCGCACCGAGCGGCCGAAGGAGTCCAGCTCCAGCGATTCCGGCGGCAGCTCCACCCACACCTCTTCCAGCGGCACCACCCACGGCGGTGGAGGCGGCTCGTTCTGAAAGGAGTATGTTTATGAACCCTTATCTTTCGGAAAAAGCCCGCGGCGAGATTCCCCGTGTCCTCAAATGGCTGCGGAACGCGGGACTTGCCTTCTGCGTGTTCTGCTCCTTTGGTGGGCTGTATACCCTCTGCCTGAGTTTGCAGGATAAGGACTATTCCCACATCGGAGGCTATGTGTTCTGGATCGTGGTGGGCGCAGTGCCCCTTGTTCTGTTCGCACGCAACGAAAAACGCCGCTACCATGCAAGAACCATCGCCCGCAGGGTGGAGAGCTACTCCGGGGCAGAAGTACCCCTGCGGTGGCTGTGCAACAGCGTTGGCATGGACACCAAAGACCTTGCATGGTATTTTGAAAACGGTTATTTTGTAAACCTCAGTCTGGATCTGGACCAGAAGATCGTCCGCAGGCGGACCGTGCCCCGCCATGACCCGAACCGGAGCTGAACCCTCACAGCTGAAACAGAAAGGAGTATTTTCATGGGACTTTTTGATAAGATGAAGCAGGCCGCCGCAAATGTTTCCGGCAACCAGACCGTCACCTTTACCTTTCAGGCTCTGCCGGAAAGCCTTGCCCAGATGCAGGCACTGCCGGAGGCCAGTCTGGACACCCCCTTTAAGACCGCAGCCCTCACCGTCTGCGCGCTGTGCGCCTACGGTGCCGATAAAAACATCGGGCTGGAGATGCTCAACTGGCTGCGGGGCCCCCGCCCGCTGAACGGGCAGGAGATCTCCTTCCTGAACGACCGCTTCCGGGACGGCAAGAGCTATATCCCGTTCTCCTACTTTGTGGGTGCGTCGCCGGAAAACGGCTATACCCCCCGCCAGCCCTTCACCCTGCTGGTGGGCAGTAACCACACCTCCTATGTGGAGGATGGTTATTGCAAGCTGTTCATCCCCTGCGGCGGCGCCGACAGCCCCCGCCCCATCAAGCTGCGCCGCAAGGGCGACGGGCAGTGGTTCTTGTGGGAGCAGTACCTGATGACCGGCATCCGCATCCCGGCGTCTGCCGACCCGTGGGCATAAAACAAAGGGGCTGACATGAAAGCCATGAAACTGTTTGCCGCCCTGCTGGCGCTGACCCTGAGCCTTGCGGGCTGCGGGCCGGTGGACGGAAGCCCCGTCCGCCCCGCTCCCGGCAGCGCCGGGCAGGGCAGCAGCACAGCGGCTTCCGGTGCCGATTCCGCTGAGCCGGAGCAGCTTGCCGCGCTGCGGCAGCTGGCAGGGGAAAACGGAGAGCTTGCCGGGGTGCTCTATCTGGGCAGCGTTCCGGAGCGCACCACCGATGTGCATGCCGTGCTGGACAGCTTACCGGAACAGCCGTGGCAGTTCGTTGCGGACATCCCGGCAGACCGCTGGGTCGCAGCGCCGGGCGGCGGGCGGGAGCTGTACTGCATCTTTGCCGTGCGCAGGGAGGATACGCTTTTTGTCTATGAAAAGCAGGACCCCCAGTACCCGCACCAGACAGGCAGAGAGCTGTATTGCGGGCGGGATGGTCAACCCGTGCTGCTGCTGTGCAACGGCAGCCCGGACACCCCCGACATCACGGCGGTGGTCTACTGCACCACCGGCCGTGCGCTGGACTGGTCGCCCCAGCTTTCCGCCGAGACCGGCCGCCCTGTGCCGGTGGAGGGCGTAGACGATTTTTCCCAACACCCGGCGCCCGGCGCTGCCCCCTGAGGTGCGCCCCGGCAGGGCATGAGAAAGGAGAACTTATGAAAAACCTGAAACTTTTGGCAGCCCTGCTGGCGCTGACCATCGGCCTTGCAGGCTGCGGCGGGTCGTCCAAGGGCGGCAACCCGGCCAGTTCTGCATCCAAAAATAAGCTGGACGGTGACGGCATGACCGCACCCAGCACCCAAGAGCAGGATTACGAAGAGCCGGAGGACGTGACCTACATGCGCCTTCTGGCAGGGGAGGACGAATACCGCGCCTGTGTGCTGTATCTGGGCGGCTCCTACGAGGTGACCACCGATGTGCAGAAGGTGCTGGACAGCCAGACCGATCTGCGGGATCTGTGGGGCTTCGTCTACGACATCCCGCAGGATCACTGGGTCGTGGCACCGGATGGCGGGTGCGATTTGTACTGCATCTTCCCGCAGGACCCGGATGCCACCCTGTTCGTCTACGAGACGAGCCTGACAGACGATGCCGAAAACCCGCTCCAGCGCGGAAAGCAGCTTTATTACAGCGAGGACGGCCAGCCCATCCTGCTGCTGTGCAACATCAGCGATATCGCCCCCAACACCGAGGTGGAGCTGTACCCCCGCGCCGGCGAAGAGCTGGTATTCAGCCCCTTCCTTTCCGGCGAGAACGGCCATGTGGTGGAAGCCGAGGGCGTGTGCGATTTTACCATCTACCCGGAAGGGGACGACTGGGAGACCGACACCAGCCCCTGGTCGTTGGAGGGCAACTGGCTGGAGACCGCCCGCGACACCGACGAGGGCTTTTTTGAGACCGCCCCGGCGGACGCCGACGCCATGTGCTTCCTGCCCACGGATACCGAGACCGAGGGCGACCAGCTGCCCCTGACCGCCAGCTACATCACCCCCTACCCGGAGCTGAACGTGGAGGAAGCCGACCTGTTCTACCACGAAGGCACCCCGGAGGTGCCCTTCCAGACGAATCAGGAGTGGTACGCCACCTTTACCGGGGAGGACGGCTCCCGCTACGCCGTCACGCTGGAGGACGAGAACACCCTTGCCCTGAAGTTCTATCTGGACGGCGAAGAGAGCTACATGAGCCTTGGCAGCACCGTCTATTTTGCGCGGCAGGAGGCCATGGGGTGACCGCCGCCGACCCACACCGGGAGGAATGCACCATGAAACACACCAAAAAAATCACCATCCTCCACTCCAACGACCTGCACGGGGATTTTCTGGCGGAGCAGGTGGACGAAAAACTGGTGGGCGGCGTTTCCATGCTGTCCGGCTACATTGAAAAAGTGCGGGCAGAACAGCCCAACACCCTCTACGCCATCGCGGGGGATATGTTCCGGGGCTCCGTCATCGATTCGGAGTACAAGGGGCTTTCCACCATCGAGATCATGAACGCCCTTGCCCCGGACATCGTCACCATCGGCAACCACGAGGTGGATTACGGCATCGCCCACCTGCTGTTCATCGAAAAATGCGCGCGCTTTCCCATCATCAACGCCAACCTCTACATCAAAAACACCCCCACCCGGCTGTTTACCCCCTACAAGATCCTGCGGGTAGACGGGATGAACATCCTCTTCATCGGCATCATCACGCAAGACGTCATCAACCAGACCAAGTCCGAATCGCTGGTGGGGTCCTTTGTGGACACCGCCGCCGCTGCCGCCGAGGTGGGCAAGATCTGCAACGCCCACAACAGCATCGACATTGATTTTACCGTGCTGCTGACCCACATCGGCTTTGAGGAGGACAAACACCTGGCCCGCCAGCTGGACCCGGCCTGGGGGGTGGACCTGATCATCGGCGGGCACAGCCACACCTTTTTGGACCGTGCCGCCGAGGAAAACGGCGTGGTCATCGCGCAGGCGGGCACCGGCACCGACCAAATCGGGCGCTTTGACATCATCGTGGACACGGACAACAACTGCATCGACTCCTACACCTGGCGCACCGTGCCCATCTGCGCCGAGACCTGCCCCCGCAACCCTGCCATGGAGCAGGTGCTGCAGCGCTTCACCAGCCAGGTGGACGAAAAATACAGCCATATCGTGGGGAGGTTCCGCCGGGAGCTCACCCACCCCCAGCGCACCCGGGAGACTGAGCTTGGCAACCTGTTTGCGGACATCTTCACCCGCAGCCTTGGCATTGATGTCATGCTCATCGGCTCCGGCAGCATCCGGGCCGAAAAGCTGGGGCCCATTGTCACCTACGGCGACCTCATCGAGGGCTTCCCCTACGACGACGGGGTGTATATGTTCAAGGTGACAGGGCGGCAGCTGCGCCAGATGCTCCACTACATGCTGAGGGAGGAGGCCTACACCGGCCACACCGAGTTCTACCAGCTGCCCTCCACCCTGCGGCTGCGCTACGACCGCGCCAAGGGCGATTTTGATTACTTTACCTACTGCGGCAAGGAGGTGGGCAAGGAGATCAGCGACGATGCCCTGTTCACCGTGGGGCTGCAGAACTACCACTTCAAAAACATCGAGAGCTTTTTCAACATCTCCTACGACACCCTCTGCAAGCTCCAGAAGCCCCGCAGTGTGGCCACCTCCTGCCAGGATATTCTGATGGAATACTTCCGGGAGCACGAGATGGTGGACGCGGTGGTGGACGGACGAATGACCATCCTGCCCCCGGCGGCAGGAGAGGGAGACTGACCCATGCCCGCAGAAAGGAGGGAACGAACCATGCGCACCTTCTCGCTGGTGCTGCTGGGGCTGGCGGTGGGGGCGGCACTGCTCAGCCGCAGCCCCCGCCGCCCTG
>ERZ773158.1593-NODE-1593-length-19839-cov-18.692428_pt1 | contig 19839 bp, 20 predicted proteins | sample MGYA00511918_ERZ773158 | MGnify/ENA primary metagenome ERZ773158 (study PRJEB29015, sample SAMEA2737876) | human gut metagenome | biome: human gut; feature: human-associated habitat; material: faeces | place: China | collected 2012 ...
TATCGGTCATGTTGGCACCGCGGGCACGCATGGAGGTGAATGCCTCGTGGCCCGGCGTATCCAGGAAGGTGATCAGGCTGTCGTTGATCTTGACCTGATATGCACCAATGGCCTGGGTGATGCCGCCAGCCTCGCCTGCGGTGACATTGGTCTTGCGGATGGCATCCAGGATACTGGTCTTGCCGTGGTCAACGTGGCCCATGACACAGACAACGGGGGGACGCTCCACCAGATCCTCGGCGGAATCCTCCTCCTGGGTGAACAGGCGCTCCTCGATGGTCACATGCACCTCGTGCTCGACCTTTGCGTGGAACTCCTCAGCCAGCAGAGATGCGGTATCGAAATCGATCACATCGTTGATGGCGTGCATCTCACCCATCTGCATGAACTTGGCAATGACCTTGCCGGCCTGCTGCTTCAGGCGGGCAGCCAGCTCACCGACGGTGATCTCATCGGGGATGATGACCTTCAGCTGCGCATTGCGGGCCTTTTCCAGCTGGATGCGCTGCAGACGCTCGAACTCGGTCTCGCGCTTGCCCTTCTGGAACTGCTGGCGCTGGCGCTGGCCGCGCTGGGTGAACTTCTGCTTGTTGCCCTGCGGGGTGGGCTTGCGGCGGTTCTCGGTGTTCTTGGTGGAAGCCAGATCGTCGTAGCGTGCATCAAAGCGATCCACATTCACATCCACGGTGCGGGTATCGACCGTCACCTGGCTGTCCTCGCGGCGGACAGAGACGGACTGAGCGGGGGCAGCAGAGGCCTTGGCACCGGTCTCGCGGGCCAGCTCGCTCAGGGAGACAGTCTTCTCCTCGCGCTTCTTGTGCTGCTCGTTCTTCTTCTCGCCGTGCTTATTGTTGTTATTGTTTGCCTTGGGCTGCTCCGCCTTTGCGGCAGGGGCAGCGGGCTTTGCTTCGGGCTTCTTCTCAGCAGCCTTGGGCTCTGCCTTTTTCTCCGCAGGCTTCTCGGCCTTTTTCTCAGCCTTCTTTTCAGGCTGGGCAGGCTGCTTTGCGCTGTTCAGGTACTCGTCCAGGCTGGCAACGCTGTTGTCCTTGCTGAATTTCTCCAGCAGGTAGTTCAGCTCGTTCTCTTCCAGGGTGGAGCTGTTCTTCTTGCCGGTGCTGCCCATGGCAGCCAGCTCATCCAGGACCTTCTTTGCAGAAACATTCAGGTCCTTTGCAAAATCGCTCACTTTATATTTTACGGTCATTCGCTCATATCCTCCTCATTTTTGATTGCCCCGCAGTCCGAAAGACGGTCAAAGCAGAGCTTTGCGAGGTTGCGGTCAGTCACCGCGTAAACAGCCACAGGCTTGCGGCTGATATCGGCCAGGCGGTCCTGGGTCAGCGGCATGGAGATCACGTCCACCAGGTCGCCCACAGCGTAGTTCAGGCGCTGCACGGTCTTGGCGCTGGCATCGGACGTGACCATTACCAGCCATGCCTTGCTCTTGACGCAGGCATCTTCCACGGCATCAAAGCCCATGGTCAGCGCGCCTGCCTTGCGGCAGAGGCTCAGCGCCTGAAACAGCGCTTCTTCCGGGGCCATTTTGGGCTTTTCGGGGGTATTGTTATGCTTCGCCATTCGGCTGGGCCTCCTTTTCCACATCGGCCAGCTGTGCGGCCAGCGCATCGTAAACCTCGGCGGGAACCGGCTGCTCAAAGCAGCGCTCCAGCGCCTTTTTCTTTTTGGCCTTTGCCAGACAGGCCGGGTCCGGGCAGAGGTAAGCGCCGCGGCCCGGCTTCTTGCCCACGGGGTCGATGCTGATCTCGCCGCTGGGGGCGCGCACCACCCGCACCAGTTCCTTTTTGGGGCGGCTGGTCATGCAGCCGATGCACTGGCGGGCAGGGATCTTTTTTTGTGCCATCCGGTTTCCCTCCTTCGGCAGATGGTGCCGGGCTTATTCAGCGTCTGCTGCGTCCTTCTTGGGCTCCTCGTCCTCGCCGTAGTAGCCGCTCTCGGGACGGATATCAATGTTGTAGCCGGTCAGGCGGGCGCACAGGCGGGCGTTCTGACCCTTGTTGCCGATGGCCAGGCTCAGCTGCTGGTCGGGCACGGTGACGCGGCAGGAGCGGGTCTCGCCGGGCAGCAGCTCCACCTTGACCACCTTGGCGGGGCTCAGAGCTGCGGAGATGAACTCCGAGATATCCTCGCTCCACTTGACGATATCGATCTTCTCGCCGCCCAGCTTTTCCACAACAGCGGCCACGCGGGCGCCGTGCTCACCAATGCAGGCGGAAACAGGGTTCACGTTGGGGTCCTTGGACCAGACAGCCATCTTGGTGCGGGCACCGGCCTCGCGGCTGATGGCCTTTACCTCCACAGTGCCGTCAAAGATCTCGGGCACTTCCAGCTCAAACAGGCGCTTGACAAGGCCGGGATGGGTGCGGCTGATCATCACGCGGGGGCCGCGCTCGGTGCTGACCACGTCCACGATGTAGACCTGCAGGGTCTCGCCCTCGGTGTACACCTCGCCGGGCACCTGCTCGTTGCGGGGCAGAACAGCCTCGCCGCCCTTGCCCAGATCCAGCGCAACGATGCCCTTCTCGGTATCCACGCGGGTAACGGTGGCCTGCACAATGTCATGTGCGCGGGACTGGATCTCGCTGAGCTGCTGGTTGCGCTCGGCCTCGCGGATGCCCTGACGGATGACGTGCTTTGCGGTCTGGGCAGCAATACGGCCAAAATCGCGGGTCTTGAGCGGGGTGATGATGCGGTCGCCCACCTCGTAGCTGCTGCGGATCTTGCGTGCCTCGGTCACACCGATCTCGGCGTGCTCGTCGTACCAGTCCTCGTCTGCCACGATATCCTGGATCAGCGCCACATCAAAGCGGCCGGTGTCGGGGTCGATGTCCACACGGATGTGATCCTCCTCGACCTCATAGTTCTTCTTGACGGCAATGATGATAGCCGCCTTGATCTTTTCGATCAGGTACTCTGCGGTGATGCCGCGCTCATGCTCCAGCATGGAGAGCGCTTCAAAAAAGTCCTTATTCGCTGCTGTCATTTTTCGGGTTCCTCCTATATATTTTGTTCTCTTTTCTCCATCAGAGACGGTTCTTCTCAGTTGAACAGATCCTCGTCGTCGCACAGCTGCACGCCGGAGGCTGCATTCACCTCAAAGGTCACGGGGCCGTTCTCGCTTTCCAGCGTCACGGTGCTGCCCTCGCGGCCGGTCAGGATGCCGGACAGCTCCCGCACGCCGTCAGCGTTGGGGCGGATGAGCTTTGCCCGCACCTTCTGGCCCTTCAGTGCCTCGTAGTGCTCCGGGCGGGTCAGCTTGCGGCCAAGGCCGGGGCTGCCCACCTCCAGATAATAGCTCTGGTTGATGGGGTCTGCCTCATCCAGAATGGGATCCAGTGCGTGGGACACCTCTGCACAGGTGTCGGTATCCATGGTGCCGTCCCGGTCGATGAGGATGCGAAGATACCAGTCCGGCCCTTCCTTCTCAAAAACCACATCCCACAGGCGCAGACCCATGCCTTCCACCGTGGGACGGACAAGCGCTTCCACTCTCTGCGCGGTGTTGCCGCCAGACTGCTTCGCCATAAAAAACCTCCAAACAAACAAGAAACGCGGACCTTGCGGCCCACGTTTCAGGTTAAACTATATCGTACTACTAGAATATAGCATACTCTTGCGATTTATGCAAGCATTTTCGCAATTTTTTTGCAGTTGCGCGCCCTTTGGGGCTTTTTTACAGCACCCAGACGCCGTTTTCAAACAGCGGCACGGTGCGGCCATCGCGGCATTTGCCGGTGATGCGGCTGTCCTCTGCACCGATCATCACGTCCTCGTGCAGGGAGGAGTGGTTCATGCCGCGGGCTGCCAGCTCCTCCTTGGAAAGGCCGGTGCCGCCCACGGTGGTGCCGGGGTAGCTGTCGCCAAAGGCGATGTGGCAGGCAGCGTTCTCGTCAAACAGGGTGTTATAGAACAGCTTGCCGCTGCGGTTGATGGGGCTGGAGGCGGGCACCAGTGCCACCTCACCAATGTGGCGTGCGCCCTCATCGGTGTCCAGCAGCTGGCCCAGCAGGTCTGCGCCCTCGTCGGCGCCGTGCTCCACCACCTTGCCATCCTTGAAGGTGACGTGGAAATTCTTGATGAGCTGACCGTTAAAGACGTAAGGCTTTGTGCCGTAAACGATGCCGTCCACCTTATCCTTATGGGGCGCGGTGAACACCTCCTCGGTGGGGATGTTGGGCAGGAAGGGCACACCCTTCTCGTTTTTGCTGCCGGCGCTCTCCCACACCGCCTGTTCCGCCAGACCCACGGTCAGGTCGGTGCCGTTGGCGCTTTCAAAATGCACGCTTTCCAGATCCAGGGCGTTCATCTTTGCGCCCAGCTCGTTCAGGCGGTCCAGATGCTTCTGCCACTCCCCTACCGGATCGCCGCCGGTCACACGGCAGGTATCAAAGATCAGCTTCCACTGTGCTTCAATGGCGGCGGCAGTGTCCAGCTCCGGGAACATCTTCTTTGCCCACGGCTCTGCGGGCAGGGCGGCGATGGACCACTGCACCCGGTCGTTCATGGTGTACTCCCGCCACGGCTGCATAAAGCTGCGGTTCGCGCTGTTCACCCGGCTGATCTTGGCACCGTCCAGCCCGGCAAACAGTTCCGGGTCGTCCGCGATGAGGTGCAGCACGCACACACTGCCCTCGCTCTCGGCGTAGTCCAGATAGCGGCGCAGCTGCCAGCCCTTGTGGTCGGTCAGGGCGTCCTCGCTGCCCAGCTCCATGCGGATGCGGGTAACGGCGTCATCCTGCCAGTTCACCTGCACGTCCCGCGCACCGGCCTCGTAGGCACTGCGCACGCACAGCCGTGCCAGCGGGGCACCCTCCAGCGGGCAGTTGATGATCAGGGTCTGCCCCGGCTGCGGGTTCACACCCACCCGGACGATAAAATCTGCATACTTCTGCAGCAATTCGTTAAAGTTTTCCACGTTAGAACCTCCTGTGGTGCATAGCCACCGTTGTTTTTTCTCAGTATACCGCGTTCCGGCGTTTCTGTCCACTATGGGCAGAGCTGCCGCTCACCCTTCTGATTTAAAAAAGGCGCGGGTCAGCTGCACCACCGTGCCGGAAAGCAGCAGCAATGCAATGAGGTTGGGAATGCTCATCAGGCCGTTGAAGGTGTCGGCGATGCTCCACAGCAGACCAAGGTCCATGGTAGCACCCAGAATGGCCACCAGAGCATACACCACAAAGAAGGGGCGCGCCACTTTGTTGCTCTTGCACAGGAACACCAGAAAGCGGGAGCCGTACAGACCCCAGCCGATGATGGTGGAAAAGGCAAAGCAGCACAGCGCCACAGCGGTAAAAATGGACGCCCAGCCGCCGTAGGTGGTGGTAAAGCCGGAGATGGTCAGCTCAGCACCCGCCGCTGCGCCGTAGCTGACCTGGGTGCCGCTGCACAGGATGACCAGCGCGGTCAGGGTGCAGATGACGATGGTATCGGCAAACACCTCAAAAATACCGAACATGCCCTGCTTGACCGGCTTTTTGGTGTCGGCGCAGGCATGGGCGATAGAACCGGTGCCAAGACCGGCCTCGTTGGAAAAGATGCCGCGGGAAACGCCCTTTTGCATACTGACGAACAGACTGCCAATGGTGCCGCCGGTAAAGGCAGCAGGGTTGAACGCGCCCACCACGATGGATTCCAGCACATAGGGCAGGCGGGAGAAGTTGAGCACCACCACGCCCACCGACAGCACAATATAGAACAGTGCCATAAAGGGCACCAGCTTCTCGCTTACGCTGCCAATGCGCTTGATGCCGCCCAGCAGCACCAGCGCCACCAGCACCGCCACAAGGATACCCACGATGAGGTTGAGGGTGGGCAGAAAGCTGCCGCCCACCAGCCCGTATTCCAGCAGGGCGGTATCCACTGCTGCCACGATGGTATTCACCTGCGTTGCGTTGCCGGTACCGAACACGGTCAGCACGCCGAACAGCGCGTACAGCACGGCCAGAAACTGCCAGCGGCGGCCAAGGCCGTTTTTAATATAGTACATCGGGCCGCCCACCCACTCGCCGGTATCGCTGCGCTCCCGGAAATGCACGGCCAGCGTCACCTCGGCAAACTTGGTGCACATCCCCAGCAGCGCAGAGCACCACATCCAGAACACGGCACCCGGGCCGCCGATGGCGATAGCGCCCGCCACACCGGCAATGTTGCCGGTGCCCACCGTGCCCGCCAGCGCGGTGCACACCGCCTGAAAGGGGGTCATGGCACCGTCCGAAGCATCCCGCTTGCGGAACATCCGGCCCACGGTGGTGCGGATGGCGTAGGGGAATTTGCGGATCTGCAAAAAGCCCGTGCGGACACTGAGCAGCAGCCCCACGCCAATGATGCATACCATGGCGGGGATGCCCCAGATAAAGCTGTTCACCGCCTGATTGACGGCGGCAATGGTCTCGATCATATACTTCCACATCCTCTGTAATATCTTGCGCACTGACAGTTTTTGTCAAAACACGAAAATTATTTTACCGTACTTTTCCCGTAGTGTCAATGAAAAATAGGGACGTTATGAAACGCCCCTATCAGAAATTCTTATTTTTTATGTGTGACCGCCCGGCGGTAGACGATACCGGAGACCACCGCCGCCAGCACCTCGGTAAGCCAAAAGGCGTGCCATGCGCCGTCTGCGCCCAGCCAGTTACACAGCAGCGCAGCCAGCGGCATGATGAAAACGACATACCGGCACAGGGCGATGACCAGCGATTCTGCGCCCTTGCCCAGCCCCTCCAGTGCACCGGAGACGGTGGTGGAGACTGCCGAGATGACAAAGCCGATGCTGATGATGCGCAGAGCGGTCTGCCCGGCGGCGATGGTCTGGGGATTCTGGGTGAACAGTCCCATCAGCTGCCCGGAAGCAACCTGACAGATGACAGTGCCCGCCGCCATGATGGCAGCGCTCATGAGCAGGGTCAGCTGGAACAGCTTTTTCACCCGGGCGTACTCCCGCGCGCCGTAGTTGTAGCCAATAAGGGGGCGCATGCCCTGCACGAAGCCGTTGGCGGGCAGGTACAAAAAGGTCTGCAATTTATAGTAGATGCCCAGCACCACCACATAGCTCTGAGAAAAGGCCGCCAGCAGCCCGTTGAGGAAGGTGACCAGCAGCGAGGGCAGCGCCAGATTCAGGATGGCCGGAACGCCGATGGCGTACAGTCTGCCGTCCAGCGCCGCGTCCGGGCGCAGACAGCTGCGGCGCAGCCGCACCGGCAGCTCGGTGCGCAGATAGACCACAAGGTAGACCACCACGCTGAGCACCTGACCGATGCCGGTAGCCAGTGCCGCGCCTGCAATGCCCATGGCAGGCACCGGCCCAAGCCCGAAGATGAGCACCGGGTCCAGCAGAATATTGCACACGCAGCCGGTGATCAGGGCGACCATGGACACCTTCATGCGGCCCACCGCCTGAAAGATCTTTTCAAAGGCAAGCGAGACCATGTTCACGACCAAAAACAGGAACACAATGGTAGAGTAGGTGATGCCGGCGGCGATCAGCGTCTCGTCCTGCGTAAAGCGGCGCAGAAAGCCGGGCATGATGGCGATGCTGACCACCATCATCACCACGCCGTGCACAAGGCTGAGCACAAAGCCGTGGGTTGCGGCCGTCTCTGCCTTTTCGCGGTCGCCTGCGCCCAGATACAGCGCGATCATGGCGTTGATGCCGATGCCAAAGCCGATGGCAATGGCGTTGGAAAAGTTCTGGATGGGAAACACCAGACTTAACGCGGTCATGGCGTCCTCGCTGATGCGCGCCACAAACAGGCTGTCCACGATATTGTAGAGGCTGTTCACCAGCATGGAGACCACGTTGGGCAGTGCCATCGAGAGCAGCAGCGGCAGCACCGGCTTCTCCTTCATAAAAGTTTCGTTCATTGAAAAATTTCACCTGCTATCTGTAAAAAGTAAAAATGTGGAAGGCGCAGCACCGGCCTGTAGCCGGTTTCCGGCGCACAAAAAAGCCACACAATGGCCCTTGTGAGGTCATTGTGTGGCGAAAAGTAGCAATGTTGCTGTAAAAATCCACACGGTTTTTATGATCGCGGCAGCTGTCCGCGATATGCAGCCTGCGCATTTGCGGGCTGCAACTCCAGCAGAATACCACATTCTCAGCGGCGTGTCAAGGGGTTTTGGTACAAAAGTATGACTTTTGTAATCACTTGACCATTTTTACAGCAGGCGCTACAATAAGGCAAACCGGCTCTGAGGGAGGGCATTGTATATGAAATGGATGATCGCATCAGACCTGCACGGCTCCTATTATTATGCGCAGCAGCTGCAGCAGGCCTTTGAACGGGAGCAGGCCGACCGCCTGCTCTTTCTGGGAGACCTGCTCTACCACGGCCCCCGCAACGACCTGCCCCGGGATTACGCCCCCAAAAAGGTGATTCCGCTGCTGAACAGCCTTGCGCCCAGGCTGCTGTGTGTGCGCGGCAACTGCGACGCCGAGGTGGACCAGATGGTGCTCAATTTCCCGGTACTGGCAGACTACGCCGTGCTGCCGGTGGGGCAGCGGCTGGTCTACGTTACCCACGGCCATGTGTTCAACCTGAACCATCTGCCGCCCCTTGCCCCGGGGGATATTTTGCTCCACGGTCACACCCATGTGCCCGCATGGACAAACTTCGGGCAGGGGAGCCTTTACCTGAACCCCGGCTCTGTAAGCCTGCCCAAGGAAAACACCGCCCACAGCTACATGACCCTGGAGGGAAGCACCGCCTGTTGGAAGACCATGGAGGGCGCGTGCTACCACCAGCTGCAGTTGTGATAATGTTGTGATATTCCGGTTTTTGCCGGCAAAAGCTGGAAAAAGCTCTTGACGAACCGCCCGAAATGCTGTAAACTAAGTACAACCTTTAAAAATAGAGGGAGCTGTAAGCTTTGTACTGAACGCAGGCGGTGCAAAGTGTAGCAGTAAACCCCATAAGGCATCATAAAAAGACACCGGAGGCTTTGCATCAGCTTCCGGTGTTTTTTTGTGCGCCGCCGGGCTATCTTTTGCAGCGCGGTCATGCTACAATAGAAAGAAAACGTGAATTGCAGGAGGAATTATGGATTTTTACGGAACCATCGGCCCTGCCTGTGCCGATGTAAAGCTTTTGCAGCAGATGGTGGAAGCCGGTATGACCGGCATCCGCATGAACCTTTCTCACGGGCCGCTGGCAGCGCACAAGGACTGGCTGGTGATGCTGCATAAAGCCGGGGTCAAAAAGCTGCTCATTGATCTGCAGGGGCCGGAATTACGCATCGGTCGTCTGCCGCAGCCGCTGTCCCTGACCGCCGGGCAGACCGTGCGTCTGGGCGCGCAGGGCATTCCCTGCCCTGCCGCGCTGGTGCACAGCGTGCAGCCCGGGCAGGAGCTGCTGCTGGATGACGGCAAGCTGCTGGCACGGGTGGACACCGCGGAACCGGATGCGCTCGTGTGTACCGTAATGCGGGGCGGGGTGCTGCAAAGCCGCAAAAGTCTGGCCGCACCGGGGGCAGATATCCAGATGCCCACCCTGACCACCGAGGACAAGGAGAACCTTGCCATCGCCGCCGATTGCGGCGTTACCGGGGTCATGCTGCCCTTTGTACGCGGCGCTGCGGATATCCGCAACCTGCGGCAGGCGCTGGCAGAGGCCGGTGCACCCGGGCTGAAGATTCTTGCCAAAATTGAAAACCTTGCGGGCGTACAGGCGCTGCCGGAGTTTTTGCCGCTGGTGGACGAGGTGGTCATTGCCCGGGGCGACCTTGGCAACGCGATGCCCCTATGGGAGCTGCCCCGCTGCCAGAAGCAGCTTTCTGCCGCCTGCCGGGCAGCCGGGGTGCCCTTTATGGTGGTGACCCAGATGCTGGACAGCATGCACACCCGGGCTGTACCCACCCGCGCCGAGGTGAGCGACATCTACAACGCCGTACTGGACGGCGCATCCAGCCTGATGCTCACCGGCGAGACCGCCGCCGGGCAGTACCCGGTGCAGGCCATGGAGTATCTGGTGCGCACCGCCCGCACGGCGATGTGACAGGGGCTGATACAGAATGCCCTCCGTTGCGCTCTGGGCATTTTTAGCGGAAAGACTATTTATATTTGCCAATCGGGAAAATCTGCGGATTTTCCCGATTGGCCTTTTCACGGAAGGGTCTTAGCGGAAGATATTTTTCCGCAAAAAACGGCAAAGGGATAGCATCTTTTGTCTGCTTCCTGTATAATACAGGTAAAATCTACAGGTAAAATCAACTGAAGTCAGAAAGGTTTATCGTTTATGGGCATCGTAGTCATCGGAGCTGTTTTTGTGGATATCAAGGGCTATCCCCTTTCCACCTATATCCCCGGCGGGCGCAACGCCGGACGCATCGAGCAGGTACACGGCGGTGTGAGCCGCAACGTGGTGGAGGATATCGCCAACGTGGAGCTGCGCCCCACCTTTGTGGGTCTGGTAGACGACACCGGCATGGGACAGGACGTCATCGACAAGCTGGCAAGGCACAAGGTCAACACCCGCTTTATCCAGAAAGTGCCGGACGGCATGGGCACATGGCTGGCCATTTTTGACAACGACGGCGATGTGCACGCCGCCATCTCCAAGCGGCCGGACACCACCCCGCTGACCGGCCTATTACAGGAGCAGGGCGACGCCATTTTTGCAGACTGCGATTCCATTGCACTGGAGCTGGACCTCGAGAAAGAAACGGTGAAGCAGACCCTGCGCTACGCCAAAAAGTACGGCAAAAAGGTGTTTGCCGTGGTCTCCAACATGAGCATTGCCATGGAGCGGCGGGATTTTTTGCAGCAGATCGATTGCTTCGTCTGCAATCAGCAGGAGGCCGGACTGCTGTTCTCGGACGACTACGACCACCTCTCCCCGGACGAGATGTGCCGGGTGCTCACGGGCAACGTGCGCAGCGCCAACATTCCCAGCATGGTGGTGACCATGGGCGGGCAGGGCGCGGTATACGCCTGTGCGGACGGTGACTGCGGCATCGTGCCCGCCAAAAAGGTGGACGTTATGGACACCACCGGCGCGGGGGACGCCTTCTTTGCCGGCACGGTCATCGGCCTGACCTACGGCAAAACGCTGGCAGAATCCTGCGAGATCGGCAGCCGTCTTGCCGCTTCGGTCATCTGCATCACCGAGAACGTCTGTCCCCGCTTCCGCCCGCAGGAGTTCGGGCTGGACGTACCGGTGGTGGACTGACGATTTAAACGGTTGAATTTTTGCGCAAAACCGCATTTTCCCCCTTGACAGAAGCGGCAGTTTCTGGTATCAATAAAAAAGATAAAGGGGAGTAAAGGGCAGCCCGCCGGTCAAGGCTTTTTTCCGGCAGGCCGCTGCATGGCAGCGTCATCACGGCAGCAATGCCCGATGTCATGTGTTCGCTTGAGACTTTTGTCACAGATCTTACGCTGTGGCAAGGGTCTCTTTTTTCTTGCCGCAGCATCAAAACAAAAGGAGGCAGAAAAACAATATGAATTTCTGGAACACATTCGCCGCGCTCTTTTCAAACTTCGGGGCGCTGACATGGCAGATGGTGGTCATGTGGGGCATCGGTGCCCTGCTCATCTACCTTGCCATCGTCAAAAAGATGGAGCCCAGTCTGCTGCTGCCCATGGGGTTCGGTGCCATTCTGGTCAACCTTCCCGCATCCGGTGCCATCACGCAGGGAGACACCGTTGGCCCCATCTCTGCCCTGTTCGAGGCAGGTATGTCCAACGAGCTGTTCCCGCTGCTGCTGTTCATCGGCATCGGTGCCATGATCGATTTTGGCCCGCTGCTGGAAAAGCCGTGGCTGATGCTCTTTGGCGCGGCGGCCCAGTTCGGCATCTTCTTTACCCTGTTTCTGGCGGGCTTCTTCTTTGACCTGAAGGATGCTGCCTCCATCGCTGTCATCGGTGCAGCAGACGGCCCCACCGCCATTTTCGTGGCCAACACGCTCAACTCCCAGTACCTCGGTGCCATTATGGTGGCAGCCTACAGCTACATGGCGCTGGTGCCCATCGTGCAGCCGCCCGTGATCCGGCTGCTGACCACGCAGAAGGAGCGCCGCATCCGGATGTCCTATGAAAAGGGCAGTGTTTCCCAGCTGACCAAGATCCTGTTCCCCATCGTGGTCACGATCATTGCAGGCATGGTGGCTCCGGCCAGTGTGGCGCTGGTGGGCTTTTTGATGTTCGGCAACCTGCTGCGGGAGTGCGGGGTGCTGAATGCGCTGAGCGAAACCGCCCAGAATGTGCTGGCAAACCTTATCACCATCGTGCTGGGCCTGACCGTTGCCGGGCAGATGACCGCCGACAAGTTCGTGCGGCCCGACACCCTGCTCATCCTTGCACTGGGTCTGGTGGCCTTCGTCTTTGATACGGCAGGCGGCGTACTGTTTGCAAAGCTGCTGAACCTTTTCCGGCCGGAGGGCAAAAAGCTGAATCCCATGATCGGCGCGGCCGGCATCTCGGCCTTCCCCATGAGCGGCCGTGTGGTCAACAAGATGGGCCTGGAAGAGGACAACCAGAATTTCCTGCTGATGTATTCCATCAGCGTCAATGTTTCGGGACAGATCGCGTCCGTCATTGCAGGCGGCCTGATCCTGACCCTGATGGCTTAACGGAGGTGATCGCATGCTTCATCTTACTTCGTGGATGACCACGCTGCCGATGATGCTGATCGGGATGGTCGGCATCATCCTTGTCATCGGCATCATTGTTCTGGCAGTGATGCTGCTCAACCGGCTGACGGGCCGGAAATAAAAGAAAAAGGCGATGCAGCTGTTCAAAACTGCATCGCCTTTTTGCTTGTGTAAGATTACAGAGTCTGGATGGCGGCCTTGATGCGCTGGGCGGCGACCTTGGTCTTTTCGGCATCGCCGAAGGCGGTCAGGCGGAAGTAGCCCTCGCCGCACTCACCAAATCCGATACCCGGGGTGCCGACCACGCCGCAGTTCTCCAGCAGCCAGTCGAAGAACTCCCAGCTCTTCATGCTGCCGGGGCAGCGCAGCCAGATGTAGGGGCTGTTCTTGCCGCCGCAGTACCACACGCCGCACTCGTCCAGTGCATCGGCGATCACCTTTGCGTTGCGGCGGTAGTAATCCAGATTAGACTGGATCTCGGCCATGCCGCTCTCGGTGAACACTGCGGCAGCGGCGCGCTGCACCACATAAGGCACACCGTTGAACTTGGTGGTCTGGCGGCGCAGCCAGAGCTTGTTGATGCTCATGCCCTCGCGCTCCAGCTCCTTGGGCACGACGGTGTAGCCGCAGCGGGTGCCGGTAAAGCCTGCGATCTTGGAGAAGGAGCAGATCTCCACAGCACACTCGCGTGCCCCCTCGATCTCGAAGATGCTGCGGGCAAGCTCGCCCTCCGAGATGAAGCACTCGTAGGCGGCATCGTACAGGATGATGGCATCATTCTTGCGGGCGTAGTCCACCCATGCCTTCAGCTGTGCGCGGGTGTAGGCAGCGCCGGTGGGGTTGTTGGGGCTGCAGATATAGATGATATCTGCCTTCACGCTCTCGTCCGGCATGCCGAGGAAGCCATTTTCCTGCCCGGTGCGGCTGTAAATGATCTTGCGGCCATCGGTGACGTTATCGTCTACATAGGTAGGGTACACGGGGTCCGGTACCAGCACGGTGTTGTCCACATCGAACAGACCCAGCAGGTTTGCAAGGTCGCTCTTTGCGCCGTCCGAGATAAAGATTTCGTCCTCGGCGATCTGGGTGCCGCGGCCGGCGTAGTAGCCCTGAATGGCCTGCTTGAGGAAGGGGTAGCCCTGCTCCGGGCCGTAGCCGTGGAAGCCCTCTTTGGTGCCCATCTCCGCAGCGGCGTCGCGCATGGCCTGCACCACGCACTTTGCCAGCGGCTGGGTCACATCGCCGATGCCCAGACGGATGATCTCCTTTTCCGGGTGTGCCTCCTGATACGCAGCCACCTTGTGGGCAATGTCCACGAACAGGTAGCTGGCCTTCAGCTCGTTGTAATGCTTGTTCATCTTCATGATACTTTCCCTCGCTTCTTTTATTGGTGCAACCCTCTCAGTCATCTCGCATTCGCTCGATGCCAGCTCCCCCGAAGGGAGAGCTGGCGCCGTCAGGCGACTGAGAGGGTTCTTATTTACACTTCGGTCGTGCCCTCGCACACGGTCTCGGCAGCGCCGGTCATCAGCAGCTGCTTGCCGGGCAGCACCCGGATGGTCAGCTCGCCGCCGCGCAGCTGCACATGGACATCCTCCCCGGCGGGGCAGATGCCCAGCTCGGTCAGGGCTGCCACGGTGGCACAGGTGCCGGTACCGCAGGCCCATGTCTCGCCGCTGCCACGCTCCCACACGCGCATCTTCAGGTGGGTGGCATCCACCACCTGCACAAACTCGGTGTTGATGCGCTCCGGGAAGTTTTCGTGGTGCTCAAAGCCCGGCCCGATCTGCTCCAGCTTCAGGCTGTCCACCTCCGGTACAATGGTCACGCAGTGGGGGTTGCCCACGCTGATGCAGGTCACCCGCCACAGGTTCTCTTCCACCTCCAGGGGCAGGTCTACCAGCGGCCCTTCGCCCATGTTCACGGCGGGCAGCGCCGCCGCCATGGCGGTGTAGGCACCCATCTCCACCTGCCACAGCCCCTCGCCCATGCGGGCAACGGTCTTTAAGCCGCTGAGGGTGTCGATGGCAAGCTTCGGCTTTGCCATGCCGTGGGTGTACAGCCACTCGGCCACGCAGCGGATGCCGTTGCCGCACATTTTGCCCTCGCTGCCGTCCGCATTGAAGATGCGCATCATGGCGTCTGCCCCGGCTGTGACCGGTGCGCAGATGCAGATAATACCGTCCGCGCCGATGGAAAAGTGCCGCCGGGACAAGCGCTCTGAAAGCGCTGCGATATTCTCCGGCACACCGGAGGTGCGGCAGTCCAGATAAATATAATCGTTGGCGCAGCCCTGCATTTTTGTGAATGAAAGCTTCATGCTTATCGCTCCTTATAAAAGGGACTGGTCAGTCCCTTTAAACTCATTACTTTATAATGATAAAAAAACCGGCACGAGATGTCAAGGGAAAAAGCAGCTTTCAGACAATTTTCTTCAGTTGCTGCAAAACAGGGCTTGACAATACGCACTGCATGGGATATAAAAAAAGAGAGCGCTTTGTACAGCAGGCAAGGCTGTGCCGGATACCGGAGGCTTTTCCGGGGCACGGCGGGCTGTACGCGTATGCAATACAACTGCAAAAAGGAGACCACAGGAATGGATACTTTTGAAAAAATCCGTGCATTGCTGGCTGAGCAGCTGGACGTTGACCCGGCAAAGATCACGCTGGAAAGCGATATCATGAGCGATTTTGAGGCTGACAGTCTGGATATCGTAGACATGGTGATGACGCTGGAGGACGAGTTTGGCATCGAAGTGCCGGACGACGCCATCGAGTCCCTGCGCACCGTAGGCGATGTGGTAAACTTTGTGGACAGCCACGCGCAGAACTGATTCTTTTAGGCAAAAGCCCCGCCTTTGCAGTGCGGCACACGGCCGTGCAGGCAGACGGGGCTTTATTATGGTTCGTGCGGAACGTAAAGCGTTTGGCGCACGGCCTTGGGAGGATATAACAAAATGGCAAAAGACAACAAGAAGCTCGTGCAGGCGATCACCAGTCAGGAAGAAAACTTTGCACAGTGGTACACCGACATCTGCGTAAAGGCAGAGCTGGTGGAGTACTCCAGTGTGAAGGGCTTTATCATCCTGCGCCCCTATGGTCAGGCCATCTGGGAGCTGATCCAGAAGGATCTGGATGCCCGGTTCAAGGCTACCGGCCATGAGAATGTGGCTATGCCGGTGCTGATCCCGGAGAGCCTGCTGCAGAAGGAAGGCGAGCTCGTCAATGGCTTCGCGCCGGAGGTGGCGTGGGTCACGATGGGCGGCTCCGACAAGCTGGAGGAGCGTCTGGCGGTGCGTCCCACCAGCGAGACCATGTTCTGCGACCACTGGTCCCGCGTGCTGCACAGCTACCGTGAGCTTCCCATGAAGTACAACCAGTGGTGCAGCGTAGTGCGCTGGGAAAAGACCACCCGTCCCTTCCTGCGCAGCCGCGAGTTCTGGTGGCAGGAGGGTCACACCATCCATGAGACCGCTGCCGAGGCCGAGGCTGAGACCCAGCAGCAGCTGAACTGCTACGCAGACACCTGCGAGCAGGATTTGGCGATCCCCGTGGTGAAGGGCCGCAAGACCGACAAGGAAAAGTTTGCCGGTGCCGAGGCCACCTACACCATCGAAGCCATGATGAAGGACGGCAAGGCGCTGCAGAGCGGCACCAGCCACTACTTTGGCGATAAGTTCAGCAAGGCTTACGATGTCACCTTTACCGGCCGCGACAACCAGCTGCATCATCCGTTCCAGACCAGTTGGGGCGTTTCCACCCGTCTGGTGGGTGCTATCATCATGACCCACGGCGATGACGACGGCCTGATCCTGCCCCCGGCCATTGCCCCCATTCAGGTGGTGGTGGTGCCGGTGGCCCAGCACAAGCCCGGCGTGCTGGACGCTGCGGCGTCTCTGCGGGACCGGCTGACGGCGCTGGAGCTGCGGGTGAAGATGGACGACAGCGAGCAGTCCCCCGGCTGGAAGTATGCCCAGTATGAGATGAAGGGCGTGCCGCTGCGGGTGGAGATCGGACCCAAGGACATGGAGAAGCAGCAGTGCTGCATCGCCCGGCGTGACACCGGCGAAAAGGTGTTCGTGCCGCTGACGGAGCTGGAGGCTACCGTGCAGGCCCTGCTGAAGGAGGTACATGACAACCTCTACGCCATGGCGGAGAAGAATCTGGAGGACAACACCTTCGACTTCACCACGTGGGAGGAAGTGAAGGAGATGGCCCAGGGCAAGGGCGGCTTTGCCCGCACCAAGTGGTGCGGCAGCCTGGAGTGCGAGCTGGCCATGAAGGAGAAGGCTGGCGTGTCCAGCCGCTGTATGCCCCTGAAGCAGTCCGGCACCGTGGGCAAATGCCCGGTGTGCGGCAAGGAATGCACCACCGATATCTACTGGGGCGTGGCGTATTGATGCCGGAAAATGCCTTGTCTTGCCCCGGTTTATGGGCGGGGGCGAGGTTTGGCGGGCTCCACAAAAAATATTGAAAAATTTCATGAAAAAAGCGAAAAATCCCCTTGACAAAAGGGGATTTTTCCTTTAATATAGCAAGGTACGTGCGCTGAGGGTGCTGCACACCCGGAGGCGTGTACAAATGCGATGAACCGGGAGATTGCTCCGTAAGGAGGTAACTTCCGGGGAGTATGTCCGATCATCGGGCGGCTGAGAAGTTTCTGCACGTCAGCGTAGATCGCTGCGCCAGAAGGACACCGGCTGGATTTTGCGCCGGTGTTTCTTATGAGCCGGAATGATACGCACGGAACGGCGTATAAGAACTCTCGCCGTACGGCAGTTGGTCACGCAATCAAAAACCGTACGAAATAATGGAGGAACGAACCAAATGGCAAAAGAAATGATCCGCATTCGTCTGAAGGCCTATGACCATCAGGTCATCGACCAGAGCGCAGAGAAGATCGTCGAGACCGCCAAGCGCACCGGCGCTGCTGTCTCCGGCCCCATCCCTCTGCCCACCAAGAAGGAGATCGTCACCATCCTGCGCGCTACCCACAAGTACAAGGATAGCCGTGAGCAGTTTGAGCGCCGCACCCACAAGCGCCTGATCGACATCACCAACTCCACCCCCAAGACCGTGGAGGCTCTGATGGCTCTGGATCTGCCCGCCGGTGTGGAGATCGAGATCAAGCTGTAAGTACCTTTATATATAGGTACACGCTGTGGAAAACCACGGCACCCGGCGCACTGGGCGCCGGAACAACTGAATTTGCTTGCTACCCGACCGTCGGCTGACTTGCGTGAGGCCGGCGGGGGTTACGTCGGCAGAGCAAGCGATCTGTACCCAATGCAGATTGAACTATGCCGACCAATAACCTTTAAGGAGGATCATACATGAAAGCAATCATCGGCAAGAAGGTTGGCATGTCTCAGATCTTCGACGAAAACGGCAAGGTCATCCCCGTCACCGTCATCGAGGCGGGTCCCTGCACCGTCGTCCAGAAGAAAACTTCCGATAAGGAAGGCTATGAGGCTGTTCAGCTGGGCTATGAGGACATTCCTGAGCGGAAGCTGTCCAAGCCCGAAATGGGCCACCTGAACAAGGCTGGCGTGGCCCCCAAGAAGTACCTGCGTGAGTTCAACCTGGATAACGCCGCCGAACTGAACGTTGGCGACATCGTCAAGGCTGACACCTTCAAAGAGGGCGACTTTGTGGACGTGACCGGCACCAGCAAGGGCCACGGCTATCAGGGCGTCATCAAGCGCCACGGTGCCAGCCGCCTGAAGGAGACCCACGGTACCGGCCCTGTGCACCGTCACGCCGGCTCCATGGGCTCGAGCACCGATCCTTCCCGTATCTTCCCGGGTAAGAAGCAGGCCGGTCACATGGGCGTGGATCAGGTCACCGTCCAGAACCTCGACGTGGTCAAGGTCGATCCCGAGCTCAACATGATCGTTGTGCGCGGCGCGATCCCCGGCCCCAAGGGCGGCATTGTCTATATCAAGAGCACCGTCAAGAAGACCGTCGTCAAGAAGGGCGACGCCGGTATCAGCACCAACCCGCAGAAGGCCTCCGGTCGTAACCCGCAGAAGGCTTCTGCAAGAAAGTAAGGAAGGGAGAGAGCGAATATGCCTACTGCTAAGTTGTTTAATATGGCCGGCGATCAGGTCGGCGAAGTGGCGCTCTCCGAAGCCGTTTTCGGTGTTGAGCCCAACGAGTCCGTTCTGCACGATTCCGTGAAGAACCACCTGGCCAACTGCCGTCAGGGCACGCAGAGTGCGCTGACCAAGGGCGAGGTTTCCTACACCACCGCGAAGCCCTGGCGCCAGAAGGGCACCGGCCGCGCACGCGCCGGCTACAAGGGCAGCCCGGTGTGGACCCACGGCGGTGTCGCGTTCGCGCCGAAGCCGCGTGATTACAGCTACACGCTCAATAAGAAGGTCAAGAGACTGGCCCTCAAGAGCGCGCTGAGCGCCAAGGCCGCTGCCGGCGAGATCCTCGTCGTTGACGGCATGGCTGTCGAAGAGATCAAGACCGCCCCCGTCAAGGCGTTCCTGACCAAGATCGGCGCCGAAGGCAAGGCTCTGCTCGTGACCGAGCAGGTCGACGAGAAGCTCGTCAAGAGCTCCCGCAACATCTCCGGCGTGAGCAGCACCATCGCCACCATCCTCAGCCCCTACATGATCCTGACGCACCGCGTCCTGGTCGTTGACAAGGCTGCGCTCCAGAAAATCGAGGAGGTGTACGCATAATGAGAACCGCTTACGATGTCATTATCCGTCCCATCATCACCGAGCAGTCCATGGAAGACCTCGACATCAAAAAGTACGTGTTTGAAGTCGCCAAGGACGCCGGCAAGATCGAGATCAAAAAGGCCATCGAGGAGATCTTCGACGTGAAGGTCATCAAGGTCACCACCACGACGATCCACGCCAAGGAGAAGCGCGTCGGCGCCAATCCGTCCGGCATGACCGCCACCCGCAAGAAGGCCGTTGTGAAACTGTCCGCTGATTCGAAGAACATCGAGATCTTCGAGGGCATGGTGTAAGGGAGGAATTGAACAATGTCGATTAAAACCTATAAACCCACCACGCCTTCCCGCAGACATATGTCCGTTTCCGGCTTCGACGGTGTCGATAAGCACGCCAAGCCGCAGAAGGAGCTCGTGGAGGTCCTCAAGAAGCACTCCGGCCGCAACAGCTACGGCCGCATCACCGTCCGCCATCAGGGCGGCGGCAACCGCAAGAAGTACCGTGTCATCGACTTCAAGCGCGACAAGATGGACGTGCCCGCC
>ERZ773158.1606-NODE-1606-length-19700-cov-3.836396_pt1 | contig 19700 bp, 38 predicted proteins | sample MGYA00511918_ERZ773158 | MGnify/ENA primary metagenome ERZ773158 (study PRJEB29015, sample SAMEA2737876) | human gut metagenome | biome: human gut; feature: human-associated habitat; material: faeces | place: China | collected 2012 ...
AGCGCCGCCACGAACACGGGCGACTGGAGCGCCGCCACGAACACGGGCGACTGGAGCGCCGCCACGAACACGGGATACCAGAGCGCCGCCACGGTTGGAGGCGCGGAAAGCATTGCGGTCGTTACCGGGTATGGCAGCAAAGCGAAAGGTGCTGTCGGTTGTTGGCTGGTGCTCACGGAACGTGATGAAAAAATGCACATTTTAGGCGTTCGGGCTGTTTGCGTAGATGGAGAAACCATCAAAGCGGATACGTTTTATATGCTGAAAAACGGCGCGATTACAGAGGTGAATGAATAATGAAAGACAAGAACAGGAAGCTGTTCCACAAGCTGCTCGACATTGTGCTCGACAAAGAGCCGGAGAGCGGCGTGGAAATAAACGTAGCGTCGATGAACTCGACAGCCGAGGTATGGTTTTTCGAAGTTCAGGATAACGGGACATTTAAGACGAAGAAGCACTACGACCGCTACGGCGATGGCTGGAGAAAATGGGAAAACGGTCATACGGAATTCGTAACGGACGATGATGTTTTGGAGGCACTGCGCAATGCGTGATACTATCACCGGATGCCCTGAGCGGGCGTTAGAGCCGCCGGAGAGGGCAGATCAGGAGCGGCTTAACAAGCTGCAGGATATGCGCGAGGCGGAAACAGCTATCGGGCTGTATCTGGAGGATTACAAACACCTATTCAGCATCGAGATTAAGAACTTCTTACTTGATTTACGGATTGCTGTGCAGGACTTTGAACAGGAGGATGAACCATGAATTTATACGAATTGACGCAGGAATTTGCGACTGCAATGCAGGCTATCACGGTAGACCCGGAGACCGGCGAGGTCAGCGGCTTTGAGGCTGTAGACGGTCTGGATGCGGCGTTTGAGGACAAGGCCGAAGCGTATGCCGTCACCATCAAGAACCTTGACGCGGAGGTTAAGGCGCTCAAGAACGAGCGCGACAATCTCAAGGCGCGAGAGGATGCGACCAAGAAGCGCCTTGAACACATGAAGCAGCACCTTGCGGACAGTATGCTTGCTGTAGGAAAAGACAAGATCAGCACGCCGAGGGCTGCGCTGTCGTTCCGCAAGAGTATGCAGGTGAGCATTACCAATGACGTAATGGTGCCGGACGATCTGTGCAAGGTGGTTATCGACCGTAAGCCGGACAAGACAGCAATCGGTAAGCTGCTGAAATCCGGCGAGACCGTGCCGGGCGCGGAGCTGGTAGAAAACATGAATTTGCAGGTGAAGTGATATGAATATCAGGTTGCTTAATGCAGACGAGATCGAGTGCCGCGTAGCGCAGGTGTCAAAGTCTCAGTATGGCGTATCGTGTTCGTTGCTACTCTACAAGGACGCACGTTGCGATATGTCCATTCTGGACGAGGTGTACGGTCAGACAAACTGGAAGCGCGAACACGTTATCATCGACGGTCGGCTTTACTGCAATGTCTCTGTCTGGGATGCAGAAAAAGGACAGTGGGTTGTAAAGCAGGACGTAGGAACGGAAAGCAATACCGAGAAGGAGAAGGGACAGGCAAGCGATAGCTTTAAGCGGGCGTGCACAAACTGGGGTATTGGCCGAGAACTGTACACGGCTCCTATGATTTGGGTCCGGCTCAGGGATGAAGAGTATTCCGAGCAAAACGGCAGAATCAAGTGCAAGCAGTCGTTCCGTGTGCGCAGTATTCAGTATGACAAGCGCAGGATTTCCGGCCTTGTGATTGAGGATGAAAAAGGAGAAGCACGGTTTGAACTTGTACCGCCACCGGTCGAACTGACCGAAGTCCAGAAGAAAGCAAAAAACGTAAAGCAGCTGCTTTATGATATCAGCGGCAAAGATGTGGATACATCGTCTAAACTGTGGCGTGAGCAGTACCAGAAGGACGAAAACGACATTGTAAAGATGAATGCTGCGATTTTGGAGCTTGAACCGAAGTGGAACGCGATTAAGGCAGAACAGCACAAGGCGGTGCAGAATGACGCATGAATTCGATCTTGCGCAGGTAGTGCACAATGACCTCGGAAACTGGCTGTGTCTGCACATCAAGAACGCGCCGATGGCGCGGGTGGAGTGCGAACAGCTCAAAGAGGGCAAGACCTATACCGCCGAGGTGAAGAAGAAGTACGACAAGCGTTCCGGGCGGGCAAATGCCTATGCTTGGCAAATGATGTCAAAACTGGCTGCAAAGCTGGGGATCAAGCGGGAGGAAGTCTATCGGCAGTACATCCCGGAAATCGGGGACAATTACCGACTTGTGTCGTATGTCAACGGACAGCAGCGCGACTTTATCGCGGAGCTGTGGCAAAAGCAGGGCTTAGGTTGGGTGACGCAGGATTGCAATGGCGGTTATCTGATGTGCTTCTACGGGTCGAGCACTTACAACACCTTACAGATGGGTCGGCTTATCAATCTGATCGTGCAGGACTGCAAGGAGCAGGGCATTGAAACCGAACCGGAGAGTACGGTGATTGGATGGCTTGCCAAGTGGAAACCGGAGGAACGCGGGGTATGAAGTGGAGAAACTACAAGAGATTTGCAAGAAACCCCGGCGAATTTTCGCACAAATACGAGTGCTGGGCTTATAACCACAGAGGTTGGGCAAAGATGAAAAAAGCAAATCGCCGGACGGCAAAGCGCAGGTTGGAACGCGCGGCGAGAAAGGACATGGAAGAATGAGACGGCAGACCAAGTTTACCGGCATTAGTCCGGCGGTATGGCGCGAATGCTGGGAGAGGGACGGCGGCATTTGCCGCCACTGCGGGAAAGGCGGTGTGCTGCAAGCGTGCCATTTTGTATCGAGAGCACGCGGCGGCATGGGTATCACGACAAACCTTGTGATGCTGTGCCCGGAGTGTCACCGGGAAATGGATCAGGGCGACGGCAAAGAAATCAAGCGGGAAATGCGGGAGTACCTCGAAAGCATGTATCCTCTGTGGGACGAGGAAAAGCAGAAGTACAGAAAGGAAACGGGACGATAATGGAAAAATTACTGCTTACACGCAAGGAAGCGGCGGACGCGCTGAACATCAGCGTGGACACACTGGACGAAATCCACAAGGCGGGTTATATCCGCTGCGTGCGTATCGGCGCTCGGGTGTATTACACGCCGGAAGAACTGAAATCGTACATCACGAAGGAGATTTGCAAATGCTGAATAAGATCATCTTACAGGGACGGCATACCAAGGATTTGGAGCTGAGATACACGCAGAGCAACACGCCGGTTGCGGGCGGTACGCTTGCCGTACAGAGAAGCCGCAAGGACACGGACGGACAGTATCAGAGTGATTTTGTAGATATCTGCCTGTGGGGCAAGCTGGCAGAGCACGCAAGCACATGGTTCCACAAGGGCGATATGTGCATTGTTTCCGGTCGTTTGGAAAGCCGCGACTGGCAGGACAAGAACGGCAATAAGCGTCGCTCGTGGGAAGTGCAGTGCGAGAGCATCGACTTCTGCGGCGGCAAGAGCGAGGGCAAGCCGAAGGAGAACAGCGATTTTGCGGATATGCCGGAGGAAGATTCGGACGTTCCGTTCTGAGGTGATGGGAAATGAACGGGCACATTAAGCTGCACCGTGCGCTTACAGAGTGGGGGTGGTACAAAGACCTCCCCACCTGCAAGCTATGGCTTCACATCCTGCTGAGAGCCAATTATAAGGCTTGCGAGTGGCAGGGCATAGAAATACCACGCGGTGCGTTTGCAACAAGTTATGCGGCACTCTCGGCGGAAAGCGGACTGTCTGTGCAACAGGTACGGACGGCGCTCGGTAAACTGAAAAAGACCGGCGAAATCACGGTGGAAACCAATCGGCACTACACCGTGATTACCGTCAGCAAGTATGACGAGTATCAAAGTGCGCCGGACGAAGTGCCGACAGCGGCAAAATGTCCGTCGAAGCCTAAGCCGAAAACAAAGACCCAAGAAGCCGATAAGAAACTCGACCTGACGGAACGATTTTCGGAGCCGGTATGTTCGGCGGTTCAAGATTGGATTAGATACAAGAAGGAGCGCAGGGATGCATACGAGCCAACTGGTCTCAGAAACCTTCTCACGATGATTGAAAACCGCGTAAAGCAGCACGGAGAACAGGCAGTAGCCGAGGTTATCCGGCTGAGTATGTCGCAAGGTTGGAAGGGTATCATTTGGGACAGAATCGAAGACAAGCCGAAGAAAACCAAAACGGATGCGCCGATGTTTAACGGTGCGCCCGCCGCCAGTGACTGGGAAAATGAGTGGGCGGCACGAGTGAAAGCCAGCAGAGGTGAAAGATGAAATTTGTAATCAAAGGCCCGCTGCCGGGACTGAATGAGCTGATCGAGGCAGAGAGACGACACCGGCAGGAGGGGGCACGGCTGAAAAAGCAGTGCGAAACCGTTGTGATGCACGCGGCACGGCAACTTGGCGGTGCGGAGTTTCAGGAGCCGGTGTATATGATTTACCGGTGGTATGAGAAAGACCGACGGCGGGACAAGGATAATATCTGCGCGTTCGGGCGCAAGGTTATTCAGGATGCGCTTGTTAAAGCGCGGTATCTGTCGAACGACGGTTGGAAGAATATCCGAGGATTTGAAGATCACTTTGAGGTGGATGCGAAGAATCCGAGGATTGTGGTTGAGATTTTGGGAGCGGATGAGGATGAAACAGGCTAAATGCGAGTTGTTCTGCGATAATTTCCAGAACTACAAGCGTTACGGGATTCCAAAAGCACAGCTTGTGATTGCGGATATTCCGTATAACATCGGCGCGGACGCATACGGAAGCAATCCAATGTGGTATGTCGGCGGCGACAACAAGAACGGAGAAAGCGCAAAGGCGAAAAGCAGCTTTTTCCGCACGGACGGCTATTTCAAGATTGCCGAATATATGCACTTCTGCAACCGGCTTTTGAAGAAAGAACCAAAGGAACGCAACGCTGCACCGGCGATGATCGTATTCTGCGCGTTCGACCAGATGCAGACGGTGATGGAGTATGGCAGACGGTACGGGTTCAAGAACAGCTATCCACTGTTTTTCACGAAGCCGTATTCCGCACAGGTGCTTAAAGCGAATATGCGGATTGTAGGTGCAACTGAGTTTGCGGTTGTACTGTACCGGGACAAGCTGCCGAAGTTCAACAACGGCAGACAGTATGACGAGAACGGCAAGGTCGTTCGCGGAAGCGGCAAGATGGTGTTTGACCATATCGACTGGGAACGCGACGGCAGAGAAGTACCAAAGCTGCACCCGACACAGAAGCCGGTGAAACTGCTGAAAAAGCTGATCGAGATTTTCACAGACCCGGGCGACGTGGTGATTGACCCGTGCGCTGGAAGCGGTTCAACACTCAGAGCAGCACGGGAGCTGGGGCGCGATAGTTACGGATTTGAAATCTGCAAGGAGTTTTACCGCGATGCGGTGGAAAAGATGCTGAAAGAGCCGGAAACGGTACAGATTGGCTTGGAAGGTGTGGTGGGATGAATTTTCAGGCGCTGAAAGAAGCGGAAGAAAGAAGGGTGAAGGAAAATGATATGGAGTGAAAATTGTAATTGGGCAAACAGGACAAAGGAAATTTGCCCGTTCCTGCTGGCGGACCAGGATAAAATATGGTCTACCGAGTGTGTGCACGAGAACTGCGCATGGTATGTCGCAGGATGCAGAAAGTGCGCCGTAAAGGTTATTGCGACGAGATAGGAAGGAAAATCATGTACGATAGCTTTATTGAGATTTGGGAGGGTTAGGAATGGCTGAATACATTGAGAAGCACAAAGCAGTCAATCTTTTGACCGCTTTAGAGAACGAATTCCAGCAGTTTAAGCCGTTCAAAGGTTTTGAACACGCAATGTATCGTAAATTGTGCGAAACGGAAATCGCTATCGGGAAATTACCTGCCGCCGATGTTGTGCCGGTGGTGCATGGGTGGTGGAACGCAGACGAAACTTGCTCATTGTGCGGAGAGAAATCAACGGAAGGACTGGACGCAACGAAGTGGAACTATTGGCTCCCTAACTACTGCCCCAACTGCGGGGCGAAGATGGACGGAGGCGTAGACAATGGCTGAATATGTTGAGCGTGAAGCGGCGGAAGATGCAGTCGGAGAAGCGCACCTAAAGGAGCTTAATCCGCTTTGGGAGTTGCGCGACGTTCCTGCCGCCGACGTTGCGCCGGTGGTGCATGGAAAGTGGATTCGACCGCACTGGAAAAACAGTGATTATTGTTGTGACTGTTCAGAGTGTGACGGGGAAGCAATGCACAGAGAATATCAATGGAACAAAAAGGGTATTTACCCCATCTGCCCGTGGTGTGGCGCGAAGATGGACGGAGGTGCAGACAATGATTGAACTTAAATCTTGTCCTTTCTGTGGTGGAGAAGCGAGGTTGTTTGTAAATGACGGCGTAAGAGTGCTTTGTACTAAATGTCGCGCTTCTTCAAAAATTTTGGCGGACAGTGAATGCTACAAAACCAGTGCTGTTGAAAAAGTGATTGAAGCGTGAAATAGGAGGGCAAGCAATGATTGAGCTTAAACCCTGTCCGTTTTGTGGAGGAAAAGCGACTGTTCAAGGTAAGCACACCGAAACATACGACGTTTGGGCGAATCACCCCGTTCTGTGTGCTAAGTATCGTGTTGGCTGTGAAAAGTGTGGAATTTATTTCTGGCAGTTGCACGAAATCCAATTGACAGATGGCCAACCTGCTGTTATTAAAAACGGATATGACGAAGCTGCCGAAGCATGGAACATGAGGGTGAACGAGAATGAGATGTGACCTTTGCCCATTATCCAATCCGGAGGACGTCTGCCCGGAAGCGGAAGGCGCACACGGCATGAAACACAAGGACGGCACGCTCGGCTGCAAGCACCCGCGAAACTGGGTGGGAAAGCGGGACGCAGAGTACGACGAGTATATCGGTGCCATGGGACTTGACATGGGAATCGAGATGACGTTATCCCCAGAAGAATTGCAGCAGGCACTTGCAATCTGCGAGCATATGGTTGGTCTCGACTACCAAAAACCATATCATCGACACGGAAAGGTGTTTTACAAGGCATATCGAAATTATTATGGAGATGTACCGGAGGGCAACCGGATCTTAGGCAAAATGCCGAAGGAGCTGTTCCGCGTCCACCGGAATGAGCGCGGCACGACCTACCACCTGACGCAGACCGGGCTGGATTGGCTCGGTCGTCAGCTGCATATGAAAATTATATGGAGGTGAAGACAAACGATGAAGTTTAAGAAAGACGGCAAGGTGTACGGCAGCATTGAGTCGGTGGTCGGTGAGCATTGCCAAAAACAGCGGTATTGCTTTAATTGTGTGTTATATCGCAGGAGAGGTACGAAATGCTGCGAAGAATACGCGAATGAAAATCCGAAGGAAGTGGCGCACTTACTCGACTTTGAAGTGATTGACGACACCCCCGACATCCGCGAGGTAGTCGAGGAAAACAGCGAGGACGCAAAGCGCAAACTGACCCGTGCGGACATCCTGCACGCGGCGGAGAAGTGCGTATGCGGACAGCGCGAGACGGACTACGGCACGCCGGAGGATAATTTTGAGACGATCGCGGAACTTTGGAAAACATACCTCAGTCGCGCGTGCGTGGATGAGGCGGGCGGTGTGTATATCGAAGCGAACGACGTTGCCATGATGATGGCGCTGCTCAAGATTGCACGCATTGCAGCAGGCGGCGGAAAGGCTGACAGTTGGATTGATCTTGCAGGCTATGCGGCTTGCGGGGCGGAATGTGAGGGAGTAACGGAATGAAGTACAGAAAGAAACCTATTGTGGTTGAGGCTGTCCGGTGGACGGGCAAGAACCAGACGGAAATCGACAAGTTTTGTGGAATGAAAGTCGTGTGGAGTGAGAACAAGAAATGTTTTCTTGTTTTAACCCTGGAGGGAACTTTGCTGGCATCTATGGGTGACTACATCATCAAGGGTGTAAACGGCGAATACTACCCGTGTAAACCTGATGTGTTCGCAAAAACGCATGAGGCGGTGGAAGAATGACCATTGCTGAAATCGCCGCCCAGATGGGCGTTACGCCGGAAACACTGGTGCAGGAGGTTGTGGCACAGGGAACGGCAAAGGCAACTGTGTTTGTCGTGTTTGGCGCGTTTATGATAATCCTTGCAATCGTTTCAACGATTTTTGGTTTTATCCGCGATGATACCGTGTGGGGTTTGCTGGCTGTGACTTCGTTAATGTTTGGCGCGTTCTTGCTAATTGCTGATTCACCCAACTTGATTGCATGGAAAACCGCGCCGGAAACAACGGCGAACCAGTATATTGTAGAACATTATGGAGGTGGGCAGAATGATTGACCTGCACAAACTGGACAAGTTCCGGCTGAAAGACAGAGAACGCGAGTTTTACGGCTGCACCGGCGACAGCGGAAACGGTGTTTTCAAGGTATATGTCGGCGGCAAGTCGTTCCACGTGATTGCAAGCAACAGCATGGGATGGGAGCACGTCAGCGTTTCGCCCGGCTCTGCACAGCGCAAGTGCTGCCCGACATGGGACGAGATGTGTGCTATTAAGGATATGTTTTTCGGCGAAGACGAGCGCGTTATGCAATTCCACCCGCCTAAGTCGGAGTACATCAATAACCATCCGTACTGCCTGCACCTGTGGAGACCGGTAGATACGGAGATTCCGCACCCGCCGATGATTTGTGTTTGAAAGGAAGAAAATAATGAATGCAGTAAGTGAAGACGTAAAGATGCTCGTTGAAAAGGAACTGGAAAGCGCAAATGAGCGTTTTCCGCAGTTCCACTCGGAGCACGAGGGATGAGCAATCATTACGGAGGAAGCCGAGGAACTGCGGGAAGAATGCGACAGTATCGAGATGGCGATGAAGCAGCTCTGGCACCGTATCCGTGACGGTATCCCAACGTCGCTGCAGGTGGCACTGGTTGGGCAGTACGCCGAAGCTGCGGCTTGCGAGGCTATACAGGTGGCGGCGATGGCGAGAAAGTACCTTGATATGTTGGAAAGAGAGGAATGAAATGAAAAAAATTGCTTTAATCGTTCTGTCTATCGTGGCAGCACTGGTACTCATGATTGCTGCTGCATTTGTGTCGGCTAATAACCGCGCAGTATCAGCAGAAGAACAGGTAAATTCGGCGGCAGCCGATGTGCAGGTGGTGGAAAAACGCCGTGTTGATCTCGTTTACAATCTGGTGGACGCAGTAAAGTCCTATCAGAATTACGAGGGCGATACACTGACAAAGATTACGCAGGCTCGCACTGCTGCCGCGTCCGGCAAGGTCGAACAAGCGCAGGTTGCGTTGAACGCTGTTGCAGAGCAGTACCCGGAACTCAAGGCAAACGAAAATTACAAGCAGCTCATGACCGAGCTTGCGCTGACCGAGAACCAGATCGCGCAGTACCGCAACAACTATAATCAGCAGGTACGGACATACAACAAACTGGTACGGTCTTTCCCAACTGGTTTCCTGCTGCGCGTAATGAACTATCAGGCAATCGACACGACCTATGCGGACTACGACGCACCGGAAGATGCTCCGCAGAACCTGTTCGGTGACAGCGATGGAGATTAAGCCTCGTGAGATTGCGTTCAGCGTTGCAATCGTGTTTGTTATGGTGGCACTGGGATTTCTGCTCGGTAGCAAAATCAGTGACCATATCGATGAGACAAACGAGAAATTTACCACAGCAACGCAGATTACAGACGATCAGCAGTTTAAGTATGCGTTGGATACCGACTTTGGAAATGTGATTGCTTACGGAAAACTGGTTGCGGAACAGCCTGTTTCGGCAGACGATTTAGACGGAAAATATGCAATCCTAACCAAAATCACAGAACAATACACCCGGCACACGCGCGTTGTAACCTATACCGATGGTAAGGGACATACGCACAGCCGCACCGAGGTGTATTGGACGTGGGACGAGATTGACCGGAAGGAAGAAAGCACAGAAACATTTACATTCATGGGCGTATCGTTCCCGGCGGATAAGTTTTCCGTTACAGCGCACCAACAGGGCGATACAATCTATGACAGCAGGCTTGTGCGGCATTATTACGAAGTTGTGGACGCAAATATGGTTGGCAGTATACATACGCAAATCAAAGATCATATGATTGCAGACAACAACAGGTTTTATACGGACGCAGAACCACAGGCGATTGTAAACCTTGCTATAAGACAAGGTAATATTGCTATCATCTTGTTCGGTGTATTATGGATTGCTTTGACCGGTGGCGCGGTATATGGTTTCTGTGCACTGGAAAACAGGTGGCTGGACGGATGATGTATAGTCCGGACATGCGAAAATACCTGAAAGAAATCAATCGCTATTTGATTTGGAGGTACGGAAATGAAGAAAAAGAAAGTCAACCCATACCGAATACCGGCGACGCAGGGCGACATAGAAAAAGCCAAACGCGACGCAACGAACACGGCGGTTGTGTCTACATGGGCAATTATGTTTAGCGTTCTACGGGATAAAGAAGGGTACGACTATGACCGATTACGGCGGATATGGGACGAAACAAACTACCTCGCAGACAGTATCGCCCGAAAATACGTTAAAATCGACGATCTGATTGAAGAACTGCGGGAGAATGGAATAGCATTAGCATGAAAAAGAAAAGCGAATGCGCTGGGTGCGCATACTGGCGAGTACTGGGAACGAGCCAAGGCTCTAAGCTATGGGCGTGTCATTATTTGATCGACACGGGGAAATCGCGCGGATGTGAACCGGGTGTGGGTTGCGTCCGCAAGGCGGCGAGAATCAGCCGTCGTAGGCGATATACACAGCACAGCATGGAGGAGGTAGTGGCACACGACGACTAAAGAATGGCTTTTGCGTGCCGTAGGAATCGAGAACAACATTGCGTCGTTGGAAAACGCTCGTGTAAAAGCATGGACACGAGCGACGAGTGCAACGGCGACTATTAAGGAAACGCCGGGCGGTGGCGGTGATGTTACTGCGAATAAGGCGGATGCGTACATTGAGTTGAACAATCAAATCAAACGAGAGCAGGAGCGGCTTGCTCTGGTGCGGGCTGAGATTATCAGCACGATTGCAAAAGTTCCGAGCAACGAACTCAGGACGTTGCTAACCGACCGGTATGTAAACGGATGCAAATGGAGGGACGTGGCGCGTAACCAGAATTACAGCGAATCCCATGTGAAGGGCGAAATGCATGTAAGAGCTTTACAGGCAGTGGAGCGGATACGCACAGGCTGTGCATAACATTGTGGAAAACACAATACACAATAATACTAAACATGGTGGTATAATGATATCGTGATAAAAGCCCTAAAGGGCGGAATCACGGAGTTTCGTTCCTCCGCTTTCAGCCCGCCGAAAGGCGGGTACACGCCCGAAAGCCTGCGTGAGGGCTGACGGGTGACAAGCCTTTCTGTTTAACCCCAAACACCTACTTAAAGCGGTGGGGAGACCTGCCGCTGACCTGCTCCAAAGTCTGCATGAGGGCAGAGGAGCAAAACGCCTTTCGCGGAACGAAGGCATTGATTATCCTTTCTATTCTTTCGGCGTGTCTTTTTGCGCGGCACGCCGATATGCTCCAAAGCCTGCATGAGGGTGACGGAGTAATAACATTTACGCTACAATGAGAATGGAATGCGGTGCCTACGGGAAACAGGCACCGCAAACATGCCCGGATGGCTGCGTGAGGTCGGACGGGTAACGTACAGAACCTTTTTAGCCAAGGGCAACGTGGCGGACTTTTGCAAGCCTTGCATGATGGACGACGTGCAAGGCGATCTGTTCCCGAAACTGCATGAGGTGGAGGGAGCACAACGCCTCCAACGAGGACGATAATATTCTGACAGTCTGGAAAGACGGACAATCTGTTTCCGAACGCCTGTGAAGCTGCTGCAACGGCTTTGCAGAGTTCAGCGGGTGCTTGCAGGCACGCCGCAACCGGGGTCGCTCCCCGCTGTAACCTAAAAAGGAAATCAGCCGGATTACGCACCGATAGAGACGCGTGACACGACGGACAGAGACGCCGAACAGCCTATATCGAGAGGGCGAGTGCTACTGGATAAGCACTCACACGGACTTAGTGAGCCGAGAGCAAAACACCAGTTTGCTAACAAAGTTACAAAGCCGATACGGCGCTTTCGGGTGGCTAAGTACACGCCGCGAAAGAGCACCAGTCTGTTTATCTCTTGCAATAAACAACCTAATCATCAGGACGGAAACACAAGTAAACTTGCGAAAGTGAGGTAATACCTCTCTGGATTTCATACAACCGTTCTGGACAGCCGGGAAACCGTCGGTAAAAGCCCGACGTATAGACGCGACGATAGCGCCCATACCTCCGCAGGGAGGTATACCGGTTTGCATAGAGCTGAAAGCGGGTGCAAGTCCTGCAAAACCGAAACAGTCGTATAATGGGAAACCCCGCTCACCTTATGGCTTTGGTGAGCGGGGTTTGTCATGGTATTTACAATCAGGCAAGATAAATATTTTCGCCGGTCAGCTTTTCTTCGCGCTGCAAGTCGATAGGGCAAATGCGCTGGAGAGTAGAGCCTACCGCAAGTTTTAGACCTTCAAACTTGATGCGGCCTGAGAACAGGCCGTTCACGGTATCGGTCTGCGCTTCGGTTGGAATGAATGGCGTTTGGATGCCTTTGCGGTCGGCCTCGGAAAGCTCGCGCGTGTGAAGGTAATGGTTTCCTTCGCCCTCGATAAATTTCCAGCTTCGGAAGATCAAAGAACCGTCTGCACGAATTGCAAGTTCGAGCTGCAGCGGTATAGCAGGCGAGAACGGACAAGCATAACAGATCAAATCTCCGGGTTCGAATCCCTCAAATTTGCGGCTGAGGTCGATGGTATAAACATCGCCCTCAAAATTCGTCGTGTAGTCTTTCACTACTTGAATTTTCATTTTGCTGTCTCCTTTACTCGGTGATAATGCCCGGCGTGCCGTAGTAACCGTTGTCGATTTTGGTTACAACTTTGGATTTGTCCACATCGTAGGGGGTGCGGACGGAAAGAGTGAAGAAATCATAGCACTTTTTATTGATGAAAAAGTTGCCGCTGTAGCCCTGCGCCGTGTAAAAATCAATCCAATCCTGTACGGTTTTGTTAGGAATCATGTTGCCTGCGTTGTCCCAAACTCTTAAATCTGCCATGATATTTTTTCCTCCTTGTTTGTTGTTGTGAATAGTGTATCACGTTGTAAGTCCGATATGCAGGACTTTAGGTTTTGCGCTGTTGTGATAATTGTACCCCGATGTGCGGGGTAGTGTCAATATGTTCCGCCGCGGGTGCGTGCCGTGCGGCAGGCAATCTCGTGGCCGTTGGGGTACAGGAGCATAGTCTCGTATTTGCCCGGCGCGAGTTCGCAGGTGTCGAGGATAACGCGGCGGCCGTTGTGTTTGTACTCGGTGTGCTTGATGGTGTTCATGGTGCGTACCTCCAAATAAAAATTTATGGGTGCGGGCTTTATGGGTAAACCCGCGAGAACCTTTAGCGCTGTGCATCGTAAGCGGCGAGGGCTTCGGTAAGCCCCTGCTTAAAAATCTGCTCCGCCTTGTCATCCGGCAAGGTCCAGTAGTCATCCGGCATACATTCGCACATAGCGCAGGGGCGGTAAAGGGGGCAGCGCTCACAATTGCCGCGGCTGCTGTCGCTGTACTCCGTGCAAAAGCGCTTATAGATGAGGTCGAAAATATCTGTGGTGGTCATATTGATTACTTCCTTTCGGTGTTCGTTCCCTTTGCTGTGACTATAGTATATATCAGTAGACTGACATAAACAAGAGGAAAACTGCACAAATATCAGTTGACTGATTTGTGCAATATGTCAGTAGACTGAGAGAGAGCAAAAGTAGTATGATATGTGTACAAGGAGGGCTGATAATGGCAGCACAAAAGTACACAGGCACAGAAGCACAGAAGAAGGCAAGCACCGAATACAACCGGCGCAGAGATGCAATCACATTGCGTCCAACAAAAGAGGAGGGCGCACAGATCAGGCAGGCCGCAGCCGATGCAGGCAAGGCGGTAAGTACCTACATATTGGGCGCTGTGCGCGTCCAGATGGACAAGGACAAGGAGGACAAAGCGTAGTGTATGATAGAGTAGATGCAAGCAGCGGCGAAAGCCTGTGCCGTACTATGGCGGAGGAATGCGATACCGCGATATTAGCATTTTCCACAGGTAAGGACAGCATTGCAGCGTGGTTGCAGTTAAAGAAGTATTTCAAGCATGTAATCCCGTATTATTGTTACACTGTGCCGGGTCTGGAATTTATCGAAAACAGCCTTGCGTACTATGAGGATTTTTTCGGAACTCATATTTACAGACTGCCGCACAGATCACTGTACCGGCTGCTGCGAAATCTGGTCTTCCAGTCGCCGGAGCATGTAACCAAGATCGAGGCGCTGGATTTGCCCGGCGAAGAATATGACGATGCCGAAATTGGCGAGATCATCCGCGAATGCAAGCGACTGCCGGAATGCGTATACACTGCGACCGGCGTTAGAATGGCAGATAGCCCTATGCGGCGTATCGCCATGAAAACACATGGAGCGATCAACCACAATGCAAAGCGATTCTATCCGGTGTTCGACTGGGTAAAAGCCGACCTGCTGCGCGAATTTGATGCAAGCGGTGTTCGGCTGCCGGTAGACTACAAGCTGTTCGGCAGAACGTTCGATGGTATTGATTATCGGTTCTTGAAGCCGATCAAGGAGAATTTCCCGCGGGACTACGAGAAGATTATCACATGGTTCCCGCTGGCAGAGTTGGAGTTATTCAGGAGGGGCGAACTGTAATGGGATATTGGAACGACGACGAAGTTAAGGAAACAAAAGACGATCACATTGAATTAGAGCAGCTCGAAAGCGAGTGCCTCGATGAGCTGGGAGACGTAGAAAAGAGTTTCCGTGAGCGCATGGGCGCTGAGAACAAGCGATTCCGCGATATGTGCGACACTGAATATTGGTGTTGTATCTGCTTTACCAGCAGAGCGCAGAAAGAGGAATTTCTCGCATCCCTCGAATTCGATACCGATCTAAAGTATATCGAAGGCAAGGAATTCGCGCGGGCGGTCAAGCGTCCGATTCAAACCGAAGATATGAAGTTTGCGCGAATCGGCAAAGGCTCAAAAGAATATTTGAGCAGAATTATAGGAGACTAACAAAACACGGAAAGGATTATCTGCGAAAGATAGTCCTTTTTGTATATTTGAAAGGAGGTGAAAAGCATGGGTGGTTATGGCAGTGGTAGACTGGCAAACCGTGGCCGTTCCGGCCGCGCTCGTCGCCGCAGTGTAGCGGTTGGCCGTCGTGCGGCTGGCGCTCGTGGCGCTCGCTCGTCCTCGACCTAAGCAAACACAACTCAACAGACAAAGCACCGGGGAAGTCTCGGTGCTTTTCTATTGGGTGAAAGGAGGTTAGGAAATGCCGAGAGGCAGACCGAAGAAAGTAATTGATCTTGGAGCCGTCGAAGAACTTGCCGCAGAGGGCAATACCCAAGCGGACATTGCGGACGCTCTGGACTTTGCGAGAGGAAACTTTCTGAATCGCAAGGATGTAAGGGCGGCTTATGTGCGCGGCGTGTCACAGATGCGCTTGCGTTTGAGACACTGGCAGGTACAGGCGGCTAAAGGTGGAAATATACAAATGCTGATCTGGTTAGGTAGGCAGTACCTCGGGCAGAGCGATACCCCTGCGCCGATGGAAAGCGACAACGACAACGGCGTGCAGCCGCTCGTTGATATGCTGATGAAGCCCGCACCGGACAGAGACATAAAGGATTTTGAAGATGGATAATATCCCCGCACCGTTCACGAAAAAACAAGTGGATTATTTCTATAAATCCCTTCATAGCTGGTTCAACGTGGCCGAGGGCGGCAAGCGTGGCGGTAAGAACGTATTGCAAACAACGGCGTTTTGCGCTCGATTGGAAAAGCACCCGAACAGATTTCACCTCATTGCAGGCGTTTCTACTGCGTCAGCAATGCTTAATATCATCGACTGCGACGGTTACGGCATGATTAACTATTTCGGCAAGCAGAATTGCCGGGTAGGTAAGTACCAGAACCGAGACTGCATCTACGTCAAGACGCGGAACGGCGCTGAGAAGATCGTGCTTGTATCCGGCGGTCGTAAAGACGGCGACGAGAAGAACATCAAGGGCAACACTTACGGCCTTGCGTATATCACCGAGGTAAACGAGTGCCACCCTAAGTTTGTGCAGGAAGTCTTTGACCGTACCATGACGAGCGGCGACCGTGGTATTTATCACGATCTTAACCCGAAGGGCGAGAACCACCCGTACTACACAGACGTGCTCAACTTCCATATGGAGAAGCAGCGGGAGAACCCAAACTACGGTTTCAACTACGGACATTTCACCATTGCAGACAACCTTTCTGTATCGGATGAACGCTTGAAAGAAATCCTTGCGACATACGACCGCAAGAGTATCTGGTATCAGCGTGATATCCTCGGTATGCGACGTGTTGCAGAGGGTCTGGTTTATCCTATGTTCTCGACCGAACTGCACGTTACGGATGGTGAAGGTTCCGGCAATCGCTGGTTTGTGTCCTGTGACTACGGCACGATTAACCCGACCGTGTTCCAGCTTTGGCGATTTGATGAAATGACCTGCAAATCAACTTGCGTGCGTGCGTATCGGCACGACAGCCGCAAGGAGAAGAAACAGAAAACAGATGAGGAATACTACGCCGATCTTGAAACGTTCGTCGGCGGTCAGTATATCGAGGCGATCATTATTGACCCCTCGGCTGCATCGTTCAAGGAAACAATCCGCAGACACGGTAAATTCCGTGTGCGTGACGCAGACAACAGCGTGCTTGACGGTATCCGCCTGATGGGAACGCTGCTTGCTGCTGGTTATGCACAGTACAATGCAAGCTGTACCGGAGCAATCGACGAATTCGGCATGTATATGTGGGACGATAAATCCCCCGAAGATGCGGTTATCAAGGAGTTTGACCATGATATGGACGCATCGCGCTATTACTTCCAGACGATAGTGCGCCGAGAGGTTAGAGCAAGGGGGCTTGTGAATGTTTGAACGGTTGAAGCAGTTAATAAAGGCGGTGAGGCAAGCAATGATTCCGGCAAACAAAATTGAAGAACTGACAGGGGCGACGGCGGTCTATGATTCCACGATGCAGTCAAACATTGACCTGTGGCGACGGATGTATATGGACGATGCCGAGTGGCTCGGTCAGCACGGCAACCGGAATGTTACGTCTTGTGGCCTGCCGTCGGCTATCTGCCGAGCAGTAGCACGCCCAACCACCATTGAAAGCACCATCACTGTTGATGGCAGCGCACGAGCAGAGTTCCTAAACGAAAGCCTGCGCGGTATGATTCCACACATGCGAATTGACGTTGAAAAGGGCCTCTCGGTCGGCGGCTTCTTCTACAAGCCGTTTGTATCAGAGAACCGTGTGCTTGTGGACTTTAACACAGTCGGCAGCGCGTACCCGGTCAGTGTTGACAGCAACGGCGAAATCACAGCGGCAGTGTTCGCGGATACCAAGCGAGAAAAGAACCGATATTATACCAAATTGGAGTACCACGAACTGAAAAGCGGCGTGTACACCATCAAGAACAAGGCGTACAACTCCGACAAGAACGGTAGTATCGGCTCGGAAGTACCGCTGAATACTGTAGAGGACTGGGCACAGATTGCACCGGAAACGACGATTCAGAACGTAGAACGTCCGCTTTTCGGTTTTTTCAAAGTGCCGATTGCAAACAACATCGAGCCGGAAAGCCCGCTCGGTGTGTCGCTTTACAGCGGCGCAGCAGTTGACCTCATCCGGCAGGCTGACCAGCAGTGGGAGCGGCTCATGTGGGAATATGAAAGCGGCGAACGCCGTATCCTGATGAGTGATTCTGCGATTCCACAGCGCGTTGTAGATGAGCACGGACTATCGCACACGAACCCGCTGCTCCGTGACCGTCTGTTCCGCCGGATGCCGTTTGAAGACGTAGACTTCTATCAGGAGTTTTCACCGGAATTCCGCAACGATGCACTATACAAGGGCTTCCAAGACACCTTGAAGATGATCGAGCTGAACTGCGGCTTGTCTTTCGGGACGCTGTCTGACCCGCAGACGGTAAACGCAACCGCAACCGAGATCGTATCCAGTAAACAGACAATGTACGTCACCGTGAGGGATACGCAGGCGGCACTTGAACACGCTCTGAACGGCCTGCTGTATGGCATGGACGTATACACCACGCTTTACGGCCTTGCACCTGCTGGCGATTGGGACTTGCAGTGTGATTGGGGCGACGGCGTTGTACAGGACACCGAGAGCAAGCAGAAAGAACTTGCGGATATGCGCAATGACGTTTCTGCCGGTCTTATTCGCGGCGAGCTGTACATTGCAAAGAAGTACGGCGTAACCGAGGAAGAAGCGAGAGCAATGATGCCGGGTGCTGAAAAGCTAATAGATGACGAGAAATGACCGGCTATTAGGAGGACGGAACATGGATAAACACAATTATTTACCCCGCGTAAGGTGCAGAGGGTATGAAGGCGATTTAATCTCTGTCGAACAGACGTTCTGCGAATCGGTTTTTGGAGCAAATCCCACAGCACGTTATGAGCTGGTTATTTCGCCTGAACGTGACGTAGAAATCAAAATCGGCTGCGTTTCTTGGGACGAAATCGAACAACTTTGAAAATCGAATAATCGGTTTTGAAAATCGCATAGCACACTTTGATAAAGTGAATCCAGCGCCACAAGGCGCTTTTTTCATGCCCGCAACGGCATTAAACTACGAAAATTGGCTATCCTGCAAGCCTAAAAGTGCAGGCAGATCGGTGACGGCGACCACCTAAAACGCCTAATCTGAAGGGAGTACACACATGAAGAAAGAAGAACTGTTAGAAATCGGTCTGACTGACGAACAGGCAGATAAGGTTTTTGCACTGAACGGCAAGGACGTTGAGAAATACAAGTCGCAGGCGGCAGACGCAAAGAAGGACGTTGCAGACCTGCGCGAGCAGCTCACCCAGCGCGACAAGGACATTGAGGACTTGAAGAAGAATGCGGGTGACGCGGACGACTTGAAGACCAAGCTCGACACCCTGCAGAAGAAGTACGACACCGACACCGCAGAATTTCAGAGCAAGCTCGATGCCCGCGATTATGCGGACGCAGTACGCGCCGGTATCACGGCAAAGGGTATCAAGTTTACCTCCAAGGCGGCAGAAAAGGCATTTATCGCTGACCTGACCGCAAACAAACTGGAAATGAAGGACGGCACGCTGACCGGCTTTGACGATTACTGCAAGAAGCAGCAGGAATCCGACCCGGCGGCATTTCAGAGCGAAAAACCTGCTCCGACGTTTGCAAATCCGATTCAGAATCCCGCACCGCATGCGGTAAGTGCTGCCGGTCTGGCTGCACAGCGGTATTCCGCACAGTTCGCACCCAAGGGAAAGGAGTAAATAACCTATGGGCACTTATGTAAACAAAACTGACGGTGCACGCAAGCCGTCTATCCTCGCAAGCGAAGTTGGTCTGATTACCAAGACCCGTCTCATTCCTGCAACCCTCGGCACTGCTGATGGCAATCGGAAGGTTGTTAAGCAGGGCACTATCTTCCCGCTGAACGACAACACCGCAGACACTCGCATTGCGTCATATACTGCGACCGTGTACGACGATTTCGATGACGGCAATATCGGCAGCTACTGCGTGTATGACCCGGATTACAGCCT
>ERZ773158.1608-NODE-1608-length-19677-cov-65.452859_pt1 | contig 19677 bp, 17 predicted proteins | sample MGYA00511918_ERZ773158 | MGnify/ENA primary metagenome ERZ773158 (study PRJEB29015, sample SAMEA2737876) | human gut metagenome | biome: human gut; feature: human-associated habitat; material: faeces | place: China | collected 2012 ...
CTTTATCCTGATTGGGAAAGAAACGATCGTATGAATCGAATGTAATCCGTCCATTGCGCTTCATGGCTTCCGTAAGAATTGTATTGCCTAATTTCCTTACTTTGCAGGCCGGTATGGGTTCATTAAAGAAAGTCCACACATGCGCACCATTGCCAGAGCCAGAGCGTGAGCGTTCTATACTGAACGGAATTCTCCACTCTCTACAAATGGAAATAAATGCCAATACGTCGTTCTTATATCCATGAGTGCAATTTTTGTCATCAAAATCAGCACACAGGAAAGAACATTTATTATCAGAATTAACGACGTACAGACCGATAACATCACATCCGTTCTCATCTTTACCTTCCAGATGTCGGTATATGTCTTGATTGGTTAACGGGGCAAAATTGCGGTTGGGACACTCTGCGCATTTATGCTTTTTCTTGTCACATATTCCTCTACGCCATTCGTTGATGCAGACAGGTTGATAACCACCCTTTTCTGTGGTTTTGCTGAACCATCGTCGTGCAAATACATCATCTCGTCCCTTGAAAAAGTTACGGAACAATGCAATTTTCTCATCAATAGAGAGTTTGATTGGAGGATATATTATGGAAGAAAATGCTGTGCTTTCATCAGCACATTTGATGGTGGAATACACTATACCATGCTGTGAAAGTATTGACTTCAGTTCTTCATTTTCGGCAAGCAGAGCATTGTATTTAATGACAAGCGCATTGTATTTCTCTTGAAAACTGTCCATCTGTTATTTTGTTACCATTAAACCACACAGCAATGCAATTCCAAAACTTAGAAACGTTCCGGCAAGGACATACTCTGTTTTTGCTGTATCCGTGTCTTTGAATCGAAGTATGGATTTTGCCGCTATGATAAAACCGATTGCTTCATATTGCCCAAGGATAACGAATATGATGGTAAGAATTCGTTCTAAATTTCCAATTAACGCTCCTGCATTTTTGATGTTTTCACAGGATTGTGTTTCTCCAACTTGATATTTTTTTAAGACCAACTTAATCAGGATGTTTGCAGGCTTGATGCACAATAATATCGCTAATATGAACAGAGGTATTGAGAAGCTGCCATTGCAATCCATTGATTGGATTGGTAGCTTTGTTGTAGTGTCAAAGGAAGATGTCACTATAATCAATATCGCCCAATGAACAATCTGATCAATCACAAAATTCCATAATCCTTTTGGGCTATATGTTTTGATAACATCTATCACCAGATGGGAAAAAGCAATGGCAAGGGCATAAAATCTGAATTCATAAACAGGAACAACTACCCATGATACCACACCGATAATAAGCGAATGCACATACAGGAACCAGCTTTTGAATTTCCTTTCCTCTTTCTGTGTACAATATTTATCATTTTGCAGGTAGAAGTCGCCTATGACATGTGCCAATATCAGACTTAAGAATAACCAACTATTCATATTCCTCAAAATTTACCTGTTCAAAATATTTTATGGCTTCTTCTATACAATACCATTTTGTGGCTGTAGAAGCATTATTTACACTGGCTTGGGATATACCCAATTTCTTAGCAATGTCTGCCTCTTTGAAACCAAGCAATTTATAGTAAACGACTTCACTTTGGCGCACAGTCATATCATTTAATATGGCATCGGCCAATAGGGCTATAGTTTGTAATGGGGCAGATAATTGCTTGTTACTTGTTTGTACAGACATGGTTCCCTTATTTAAGGAACTCATTTCCTCAAGTGCACGTCCTGACAGATATATGGCCTCACCATCCCAAATGCCTTGTTCGGTATCCACTATTCTCATATCTCCGATACCAATAGCCATCCTTATTCCGTATGTATGGAAATTTTTCGTCTTTTCATTTTTAGCTGTGGAAAAAGATTTGATGCAGGATTTGATTATAAAGGCTATCCGGAATACGTTTGATACACTTTGCATTACGCACTCTATATAATCCCCTTTGATTTGGCGACCTTCAAAATCAGGATAACTCACTTTTAGCAAGCCAAATAATGATTCTATCCTTTGCTTTAATCCTATAGTTTCATTCACAGACAAGGAAGTGGATGCTACTATATCTGCTGAAATTGTTGCAAACATATTATGGTTCATTGATTCGATGGCAAATGTATGAATTTTCTTTTATTTCGCCAATGATTATAGGTAAAATAATCTATAATAATAAAATATAGATAAATGAATCTATAATAATAATTTATATACAATATAGCCTATAATTGAGTAGAAAGAAAATTACTTGGTTTTTCCACTTACTTGATTCACTATAAAAAATTTTACCGGATAGCTAAATCTTTAATGTGGCATACAAACATTAGCCCCCAGATTTATATGCCCATCGTGAACGAACAGAAAGAAAAAGCAGCTAATACATTACACATCGAAAATTTGACTTTGTAGGTCATGGTGGAAACTTCCACCTTTGAGCATCAATGACTTATAACAAAGAATCATAAACACATCATAATTTACCCCTCATTAAACCCCTGCTTTTTGAGGGGTATTTTGCATCATAGACACTCTCAATAGAGAGCATTTTACTATAAAAAGAGTTTGCTCCCTCTTTTATTATCCTTTTATGTTAATGAAAATTAAATCTATCGGTGGTGAATGAGTGGGTAATTGGTGGCTTTCAAGCACCTATTTAGCACCCATAAACATACATATATTTTTGCGGCATTAACTCTAAAATACGAAAGATATGGCTTATAAAGTAAATTCGTTGGAGGAGATGCCAAATGCATTGTCCTACCTGATTGAGTCCGTAGAGGCTCTACAATCTAAAGTAAATGCCCTGCAGAATAAGCAGGCAAGTAATTCACCCAAGTGGATGGATATAGATGAGCTCTGTGCTTACCTACCATCGCATCCTGCCAAGCAAACGGTTTATGGATGGGTTTCAGCCAAACAAATCCCCGTACATAAAATAAATAAGGCTCTGGCTTTTCTACAATCAGAAATTGATGACTGGTTGAAGAACAAATCGCATAAGACACAGGATGAACTGATGGAGGAAGCCAGACGATTTGTTGAATCCAAAAAGATTATCAGATGATGGGAACGGCTGATTATTGTTTTTCATTCTTTCGCAAGCCCATCCAGAACATCGAACCGATAAGAGCTGTAGGTATTGTGGATGTGTACCGCTATATCACTGGGCATTATGCACAACCACAAACCGAAGCCTTGCGTCTGATGGCTACTTCTCCTGAAGCCAAAAGGTACAAAGCCACCCATTTTGACTATTGTACTTTTTCTGGACTATTCCGTAAACGGAATGAGAGGGAACTGATAATGCACTCCGGATTGATGTGTCTGGATTTTGATCATGTGGAAAATATTATGGAACTAAAGCAAAAGTTACTCAACCATGAGTATTTTGATACGGAACTGTTATTTGTCAGTCCATCCGGTAATGGATTAAAATGGATAATACCCGTTGACTTGAAAGGCTGGGAACATTCCCGGTACTTTAAGGCTGTTACCAACTGTATCAAAGCAACAGGCTTGCCATTGGTAGATATGTCCGGAAGTGACGTTGCTCGTTCATGTTTTTTGCCACATGATCCACAAGCATATATTAACCCTAAATACAAAGATGATGTCAAAGAAAATATTTTTCGCCCAAGATTGGGAGAATGTCCCTTCTGAAATACAGCAAACAGATATGCCAAGTATTACTCCACTATATAATAAGGTGGAGGAAGATGTGGAAAATATTGTCCGGGAAATAGAGCAGCGTGCCATTGATATAACACCCAATTATAAAGATTGGGTAGAATTGGGCTTTGCGCTTGTGGACGGATTGGGAGAAAATGGACGAGAGTATTATCACCGCATTAGCAGGTTTTACCCTAACTATCAAAGGGAAGAAACCGACAAACAATATACACATTGTCTGCAATCCAAAGGACAAGGTATTACCATTCGTTCTTTTTTCCATCTTGCAAACCAAGCCGGAATTTCGCTGGCTCCATTCAACAAAGAACATTTATCCATTTTGCCAAATATCCAAAATGGAAAAACGGGTAAATGGATAAAGTCAGAGGAAGAACTTCCGGCATTTCCTGAGTGTGTATTTGAGCATCTTCCCCCTTTTCTAAATGAGGTTGTCAACAATTCTATATCGCTGGATGACCGTGATACAATATTGATTGGGGCGATTGTGTGTTTGTCTGTCTGCTTTCACAATATTTGTGGAGTGTACGATGAACGCATCGTTTATCCGAACCTTTATCTGTTTGTAGTAGCAGATGCCGGTATGGGGAAAGGTGCATTGACTTTATGCCGGGAACTTGTAGCACCTATCAATCGCAATTTGCATGAACTTTCAAAACGATTGGAGCTGGAGTACAAGGAAGCAATGAACGCTTACATCAAAGGCAAGAAAGATGGTGGAATGACCATGCCAACTGAACCGCCTATGCGAATGCTTGTCATTCCTGCCAACAGTAGCGCAAGTTCTTTCCTGAAGATATTGGGAGATAATGACGGAATCGGACTGCTATTTGAATCGGAAGGTGACACATTAAGCCAGACTTTGAAGTCGGACTATGGTAATTATTCAGATGTATTACGAAAGGCATTTCATCATGAGTTAGTCAGTTTAAACCGCCGCAAGGACAGGGAATATTGCGAAGTCAGCAATCCAAGAGTGTCAGTCGCTTTGGCTGGAACTCCCGAACAGGTAAGGAAATTGATACCTGATGCGGAAAACGGTCTGATGAGCCGTTTCTGTTTTTATATCATTCGTTTCAATAGAGGTATAAGAAACGTGTTTGCCACAAATGATATTTCCCAATCCAAGAATGCCATGTTCAAACTGATGGGGGATAAATTCTGCCATCTGCATGAAGAATTTGTCAGACAAGGCAATTATTCCTTTTCTCTTCCCTCTGATTTGCAGGAACACTTTATAGAATATCTCAGTCGGGTGAATGAGGAATGTTGTGACGAAGTAGATAACAAGATGCAGGGTGTAGTCCGACGGATGGGGCTGATTGCCTATCGTATAATGATGGTGTTGACTGCTGTCCGACATTTGGAGAATATGACTCACGAATCATCTTCCTCTAACAAGACTATACAATTGATTTGCCATAAGTATGACTATTCCATAGCCATGAGTATCTGTGAAACCTTGCTTTGCCATGCAGTGTTCATCTATCGAAACTTGTCAGGAAATCAGCCCAAACGTTTACAATCCCTTTCACAAGAAACGGGCATTTACGCACGAAGGAATACCCTTTATAATATGTTGCCAGGAACATTCACCAAAAAAGATTATGACGCAACTGTTTTAGCTTTAGGTGAAAATGGAAGTACGGCAAACAAATGGATAGAAGCCTTTATCAAAGATGGAAAACTAAGCCGAATAGAACAAGGTAAATATAGGAAGATTTTTTGAGTGGCAAGTTTGTGTTTTAGTGTCACTAAAACCTATGTGGCAAGCGGATAGAACTGCCACTCTCAAAAAATCAATTTATGCACATCAAAGTTTATATAAGTATGAAGGAAAAGAAACTTGGTGGTCGCCCAAAGTTGGCGAGTTACCAGAAACGTACGAAATGTTTCCGGGTAATGTTTACCGAGAACGACTATATCTATATACAATCCAAAGCCCAACAGGCAGGATTGTCTGTCAATGAATTTTGCCACCAGGCTGCAATGGGCTGTGAAGTCGGTCAGCGCATCAGTCCGGAAATGATGTCGGCAATCCGTGACCTTTCCGGTATAGCCAATAATGTCAAGCAGATCGCCCATCAGATGCACATCTATGGTTTGGAAGCAGTGAAACAACAATGCTTTTCTATTATATCAGAAGTCAGCAGAATTATCACCCAAGTAAAAAATAACAATCATGATAGCGAAGATTAAAACAAGAGCCGATTTTAGAGGAATAGTAAATTATGCCAATGACCAAAAGAACAAGAAAAAGAGTGCTACACTTTTGGCACATGAAGGTGTTTGTGCTATCAACAACAAAACCATAGCAGATTCTTTTCAGATACAAACCTCTATGCGTCCGAAAGTAAAAAGTCCGGTGAAACACGTATCTCTTGCTTTCTCTCCGCAAGATACCGTCCGTTTTCCCAATGACGAAAAAGGAAATACACTTATGGTGGAGATTGCCAAGAAATGGATGGAGCAAATGGGGATTCGCAATACCCAATATATCATAACCAGGCATCATGATACGGAACATCCACATTGCCATATCGTATTCAACCGGATAGACAATGACGGTAATCTCATTTCTGACAGCAACGAAAGGATACGAAATGCAAAAGTCTGTCGTGCTTTAACCAAAGAGTATAAACTTTACTTTGCTCCTAAAAACAGCAAAGCCAGAAATAAAAGCCGTTTACGTCCTCATCAATTACGTAAGTATAATCTTCGTTCCTCAACTCTTGATGCGTTGGCGGCATCTCGCTCATGGCATGACTTCTTCCATATGCTCAAAGAGAAGGGAATAGATGTACGTTTTAATCATGCAGAAAACTCTGATAATATTCGTGGTATATCCTTTTGTATGGATGAATTTAGCATTGCCGGTTCTAAACTTGATTCAGATCTAAGTTTTAACCGTCTTTGCGCAACATTGGGTAATGTGGCAACAGAACTTATAGTGCAACCTCATCAAGCAATTGTTCCTAGTGCTGGCGGAGGAACTAATAACGAACAGGGATGGCGGGATGATAAAAGCAAGGATAACCAAAGAAACGAACCTTTTTATAAAACCTCAAAACGTAGAAGATAATGAAAGAAGATGTAGTAGCTGCAAATCTCGCAAATTTGCGTCAAAGTATCAATGAATTGAAGGAATGCGTTAATAGGCAGAATGTAACTCCAAACCAACCGGAGCAACATATAAAGGTGGATTTGGATGAAAAGACCATTTATAATGGAGTTGCCAAAAGCTTCTGTACTTGCTGGAATGATGCACTGTCAGTAGTGAAGAAACATGTTTGGAAACAACAACCTGATACATTACCATTTTCACAATGGTTTCCAAAACTGGTCGAACTGTTTAAGCAAAAATCTAAGTTTCTTGAATACATATATAGCCACGTTTGTGATTACAATCTCAATCGCCTTAATATTGAGATTAATACAGAAAATATATTAAAACAGCAGGATGAAATACTTTCAAAAATCAATGAGCTGAAACATCCAATAACCGTTATTCCACCCAATATCAATGGGATGTTTATACTGGGACATCATATAAAACTTCAATATGTTGTGGCTATTGTAGCCATTATTTTGATGTGGGCTGTTGCTGCTTCTGTTAGCAGTCTGAAATATAAGGAAGAATCTTTTGCGCATTATTGTATGTATAGGGCGGTGAAGGATCAATATCAATATCTAATAGAAAAAAATAAATATTAGACATTATATAAAATAAGGTTTTAGGGTACTGATAATCATAAGTTCTGTTCCTTATTCTATATAAACTCTATTGATAAAGACTCATACTTGGACATTTCTATAAAGTATTTGGAACTATTGTTTGTTTTTATTATATTTGCATTTGATTTTAATTAAATAAAGATGAAAGAAGGACCTCTCAATCGGATCAAAGTGGTTCTCGTAGAGAAACAAAAGACAAACAAATGGTTGGCAGAACAGTTGGGCGTATCAACTGTAACAGTAAGTAAGTGGTGTACCAATATGCACCAGCCAGACTTGCAGACATTGGCTAAAATTGCCAATTTGCTAGGATGTGAAAAACGGGAACTTATCACAGAATAAATATGCATGAAAGTAAAATATATAAACGACGCGGAAGACTACCTTCTATAGAGGTGGTTGACTTATTTTGTGGAATAGGCGGACTGAGTTATGGAATGAAGTCAAAAGGTCTCAAGATTAAGGCTGGTTTCGATTTGGATAAGACTTGTCAGTATGCATATGAAACCAATAACGAAGCAAAGTTTATTTTCAAAGACATTAGGACTGTTCGAAAAGAAGACATAATGCCTTTCTATTCCAAGACATCAATAAAGGTTTTGGCAGGTTGCGCTCCTTGTCAACCTTTTTCGTCATACGCATTTAAAAACAAGAATAAAGATAAGAAGAAATATGATCTCCTTTATGAATTTGGACGTCTTGTAAAAGATGTGCAACCGGTCATTGTTACAATGGAGAATGTTCCAGCTATAGCTTCATTTAAACTTCAATCTGTATTAGGAGACTTTATTAATACGCTTGAAACAGAAGGGTATTATGTTTCCTATTGTGTGGTTTATTGTCCAGATTATGGCATACCACAGACACGTAAGCGATTAGTATTGCTAGCCTCGAAATTGGGTAAAATAGAATTAATTCCTCCAACGCATCAAAAAGATAATTACGTGACCGTATATGATGTAATCAGTAATCTGCCACCTCTTCAGGCTGGAGAAGAATGTCCTACTGACAAATTGCATCGCTGCCGAGCCTTGTCTGCATTAAATATGAAAAGAATTGAGGCTACGCCATATGGAGGAAGCTGGAGAGATTGGCCCAAGGAGCTTATGTTGAATTGCCACAAGAAAGAAGGTGGCAAAAGTTTTGGTAGTGTTTATGGGCGTATGACTTGGGAAGAGCCTGCTCCAACGATGACTACACTCTGTACAGGTATAGGTAATGGTCGTTTCGGACATCCTGTTCAGAACAGAGCTATTTCTGCACGTGAAGCTGCATTGTTTCAAACTTTTCCGAAAACATATAAATTTTTTCCTGATGAACAAGACGTATCTTTAGTCAAAGCTTCACGTTATATAGGGAATGCAGTTCCCCCAAGATTAGGTGAAGTAATTGCTGAAAGTATAAAGAAACATATTAGAACCCACAAATAATATGGACGATAATCATAAACTAAAATGGCGATTTGATGTCAGTACATTCCGACTAATCGGACGCGATTTGATAACAGATCGAGTTACAGCTTTATTCGAATTAGTAAAAAACTGTTACGATGCTAATGCCCAAAATGTAAATGTCATTTTTGAGAATGTTGGAGCAGGGAAAAAACAAGCTGTTATTAGAGTAGAAGATGACGGATATGGAATGTCGTTTGAAGATATTCGAGACAAATGGATGGTTATTGGAACTTCAAGTAAACGCGCTTGTCCATATTCACCTAAGCCTTTCAATCGGAAATGTGTTGGAGAAAAAGGCATAGGGCGTTTTGCTGTTGATAAGCTTGGGGATAAGGTTTCCGTTATCACCAAAAAAGAAGGCGCAGAAAAGTGGCTAAAGGTAGATATAGACTGGACTGCTTATTACACTGATGCTGAAAAAGAGGCGGATATTCGTCTGTTTACAGATATGGAAAATGTCTATACGTATAGTGATGCCGAAAATCCTGATACATCAGGGACAAAATTAATTATTACCTCTATCAGAGAGCCTTGGACTAAAAAAGAAATTGAACATTTAATACGTGAAATCTCAAAAATTGTTTCACCATTTGCAAATTTGAGTTATCCATTCAAAGTCCGTGTAATTGCACCTGAGTTTGATATAAATCAAGAGTCTATTAGAACATTGGCTGACTTTAATAATGCGACTATTTCTCTGAATATAGATTTTGACGAAACAAAAAAACTTCAGCAAAGCATTTTTTACGATAAAGAAAATAAAACTTTTAATTATCATCTTATTCCACTTAAATCTTTTGGAGGAATAAGAATGAAGATTTTTTTCTTTGATGAATCTGCCCGTAGAAACTACCGGAAAGCCTTTCCCAATGATCCTATAGATGGTTTTAAGGTTTATCGTGATGGTATCATTGCAACGCCTTTTGCAGAAACCAACGAAATTCAGGATTTGAAACGTGATATTTTAGGAATTGATAAAAGAGTATATCAAGATATATTCAATAGAATAAGTACGCGTGAGTTCTTGGGGGTTATTGATATCACCAAAAATGGAAATCCTCAAATAATAGATGCTACAAATAGACAAGATTTTGTTGACAATAACGAATACAGAGAGATGAAGAAATTCATCATCACTCAACTTAACGCTCTTCAAGATTACAAAGTTGAAATGCGTCAAGCAAAACGTGATAATGCTCAGGAGGGGCTAAAAACGGCATCAGATGATATCAGTTCTTTGGTAGAGGCTTTTAATAATATAGTTACCCAAAAACCTGAATTGAAACAAACCATAGAACCTCTTATTAAACAAGTACGCAAAACAGGTCGCAGTGTAAAAACGGCAATTAGCGAACAAAAAAAAGCTTTAGAGGATTTTACTCGTAAGGAGAATATCTATATGAGCATTATGTCCCTACAACAGTTTGCGATTAACATTACTCATGCTGTCCGTACCACACTTAATCAGATACGTGATAGGGTGGAGTTTTTCTATCGATATTATCCCGATCCGGAGGAGGAAGAATTATTTATACTCTATTCCAAAGAAATGTATGAACGCTTCAAAGTTCTTAACCGTGTGATTAACTATATGCTTAGCTATTCACAATCGAACTTGAGTCCTGAGGAAGTTGATTTAAAAACCACATTCGAAGAAATACTAGGTGAATACGATGATGTATTCTCACGTGAAGGGATATCGTTACAAACAGATTTTCCAGACAAGCTGGTTCTGAACGCAAACCGACAATTTTTTAGGGATATTCTACAGAATCTGATAGACAATTCCGTGAAAGCAATGGTTAAGTCAGAACAAAAAGTGATTCGTTGCTCTTACGAGGTTCAAAATGACATGTTAGAGATTCTTGTTTCAGACACGGGCATAGGTATTCCACAAGAAGATCGAGAACAAATTTTTGCTTTGTACTATACAACAACTGAGTCGCAAGGAGGAGCTGGTATAGGATTATATATCGTTAAAACCCGTGTTCAGTCTCTCGGAGGTTCTATATCTGTTGTTGACAGTGAGTTTGGTGAAATAGGAGCCACAATAAAAATAGTAATACCTTTTAAAAAGTAAATAGTTATGGATTTTAAAATAGTTGTCATTGACGACAATATGTCAGTAAAAGAACCATTTATTCAAAACATAAGAAAGCATTACAAAGATGCCGACTGTAATCATGTTTTCCAAAATCCAGATAAAGGGCTAGAATTCGTTTTGGAAAATTTGAATAGTAAAATGATAGTATTTATTGATTGGAATTTCAGTGGTTACCGAAAAAAAGGCATTGACTTGTTGAAGGAGATTCGCGAAAAGACATCCTTGCTTTATATTGTTATAATGTCGGCCAACCAATTAGGAACTGATATTCCTCTTGATTCCATTATTGAAATGATGAACGAAGAAAATTTCTTTTATTTAGATAGGAGCAATGATGATTTCGAATCCGTCATTTCCATTATTGACAAAATTCGTTCTCAATGGAGTACAAAATTCGACTGTGTCCTTGAACAATGGCTTCTCCGTCATCCAGAGGATAACGATAAAGAAGCCTTTAGTGAAGTCTCTACTGGTAAAATATTCACATGGGCTGATATTCTTACCGAGTTGAGACAACAAACACCTATAGGTAAATCTTTTGAGCAAAAACTCAATGAATATTATATTTATCAACTAAATCGTTCTAAAAAGTAAATATGAATAAGGTATTAATAGCATATAATAACGATTCCAATACTGTACTTCATGACTTCTTAGAATCATGTGCAGACGAAGCGAAACAAATCTGTTCTGAAAATGGTATTGAATACTCTTCAATTTATCCTCCCAATTTGAATGAGCAAAGTGTTATTGGTATCATGCCTGAACATCATCTTTGTTTTTTTGCAGGTCACGGTGATAATGATGGTATTTATAATGAGAATGAAGAAGCTGTTGTCTCTGTATATACAACCAATTACAATTTCAAAAACAAAGGTCTTTATAGTATTGCCTGTTCTTGCGCTCAAAATCTTCATCCACATTTGAAGACTTTTGATTTACGTTTTTTTGTCGGCTATAAAGACACGTTTAACGTAAGAGGTGAACATGAACCTTTCATAAACAGTGCTATGGCAGGTTTAAAAAGTTTTTTGAATGGCGATACTCTACAGATTGCGAAAGAAAAAATGATTACTACATATGACGCTCAAATAGCAGCATTGGATACAACAGATCCGATGGCTGCTGTTGAATTGGTTCACAATAAAGAGGCTTTAGTTTTTGACGGTAATGATGATTTATTGTTCTCCGACTTACAGTAATAGTATATAAATGAATATATAATTTGTAAAAAATATACATTAATCAGATGGTTATTAGATGTATAATTATGGGTGGTTTTGCATTGTATTTCTTTCATAAACAGTTTCAGATTCTGCTGCCATAAGTGAATCTGTTGTATTGGGCTGTTCGTAGGTTCTTAACCTCCTATCTTCAAGAAAAATATGATTCAAAGTATAAGCTAATGACTCAAGCGTTTGTTCGCGAACTTTAGGTTTTAGTTGACACTCCCATACTGTAATACAATGCCAGCCCATAGCAGCAAGCTGGCATTGTTCTTTTTTGTCACGTTCTTTATTTCTTTCTATTTTATTTGACCAAAAATCAATGTTGGTTTTGGGCAAACGAAAGTATTTGCAATTTTCATGGCCATGCCAAAAGCAGCCGTTCACAAAAATAACTGTTCGGTATTTTCGAAGAACTAAATCGGGGTGACCGGGAAGACGCGGATGATTTAGCCGATAGCGGAAGCCTCGGTTAAAAAGGAACTTACGAACCAATAATTCTGGTTTTGTATCCTTTCCACGTATGGCGGCCATATTACGATGGCGCTGTTCTTTTGTTAATGTATCCATTAATTCTAATACCTTACGACAAGGAAGCTTTATTAATCCAACCTTTTACTTGTATAAATCCGTCATCATCTCATAGGAGATTAATTCACCCGGCTGCATCTTAACGCGATATATAGGTATCCATTCCTTACCCAATGAAATAAAAGAAGACAGATTTAACTTCAAACATAGCTTGCTGTCTTTTGAACCGAAATATACTTTTTCCACTTTATAATAGCCATTAATATCTCCACCAACCATTGGCAGGAAATATCTGATATCCATCATATTGATTGCTGTTGGTATCCATTCCATCGTATAAGACTTTGCGGTATGATTGTAAAAGTCCTCATAGTCTATATCAGTTTTTCTTACTAAACCTGTTAAAATATTTTTAAGTTTAGGCTTGGGTATATTAGTCAGAGTACCAATATTGCCAACATCTTCGACATGAAGTTCGGTATCCAGCATAAACGGTTTGCTGACATAAAAATGTGTTTGCAGACTATCCAGCAATTCTTTATTTTTATCCACCTCATCTTTAATTGCTTCCGGTTTAACACGAAGAGCTTTCCACATATCGGCCTTTTCTTCTTTCATTAGGGCTAAAACCAAATAGTTACTATCAGTTTTCGGACGATACAGTTTACCGTTCAGACGTTGGAAATTTTCTTGAATAAACTGATAACAATCCATTTCTTTACGTGGTTGAATTATCCTGAATGTATATAACTGGTTCAAAGTGCCCTGAATTCTGCTTCTGAATTCCTTGCGGACATATTCTCGCCATGTGCTTTGTGAATTTTTATTGTCTCTACCATAGAGTGAAACAATGTACAGGAAGTTTACATCATAATGACATAGCAAAAGTGTATCACGGTCAAACAAACGATTTTCAAACTGGCGATTTAGTTGAACATTATCTTCTTGCGCTTTCAGTTCTCGGTCATCAAAAGAAAGGAATTTTGAACCACCATTTTGCCTATTGGGGATTCTTGCACTAATAAAGAAATTGGGTATTGGATTATATCCTTCCGTCAGTGCGTCCCTTAATTGTGGCTGTTCTCCGTTATTGTCACCATCAAGAAAAAGATTCATATTCCATTGGATGACATTTCTAGCATAAGTGTATTGTTTGTAAATGGATTTGTCTCCAAGTTGTGTCCGATCATTCTTGGAACGTTTGTAATATTTGCTATCCCCGATATAGTAAGTCAGTTCAGACTGTAAATCGGATTGTTCAATAAGTCCTTGCCCTATAAACATATGATCAACAAGTTTTCCATCTTTTTGTTCAGTAAGCTCTTTCGGCAAGTTCTTTTTGTCGTTACCCCCAATAAGTGTATCAATCATTACTTCAAAAACATGGTTGAAGTCTTTGGCAAGCAAAAAATCCTCGGACTGCCTGTTCATCGCAATCTTATACTCTCTATCAAAAAAAGCATAACATAAGTCCCATATCCGCAGAGCCTTGTCTGAAAAATATTTATACTTAATCTGTTTCAGACGTTTGCATCCCAAGTTTTTCTTAATATACAACCGTTTCAGTTTGTCGGGATTTATCAGATGATAATGGATATTGATTTCAAAAGAAAAGCCATGCGTATCACGTATATAGTTCAATATTGAAAAGTAGATGACAAGCAGTTCTTCGTCAAAATTGACCATCTTCTTTCTGTTGACAGGTTCAATATAGACTGGGATATTACTTTGCATAAAGACCTGCGATGATGTTATAGTCTTGTTCCAATTAATTCTATTATAACCGGAATGTACATTTTTAACAATGAAGGTAAAATAGTCTTGGTTTTCCCGATTAAAGTCACGGAGTGCGATTATTACATCAAGCAAAGTATTGTGCTTTTGTTTCTTACCTCTGCTTTCTGTTTGGTATTCTTTGCTTTCAAGTATATTATCATTGTGTGCTTGTTTATACACACTGATAGTTCTGTAAATCCATATTGAAAGTGTGGAAAGAAACTCTTTATATTCCTTGCATCCTTCTTCTGTGAACTTAGACTTTATTTTGTCTGATTCGAAGTCGATGATTTCCTGAGGGGACGCACCGAATATCGTATCGTCACAGTTTTCTTCATTCTGTTCACCGGTCAACACAACTTTGGGCAGAAAGAAAATAACATCTTTTGCCGTTTTGCTATAACAATACCCTACATATTCAAAGGCGTATCGACTTTCCTTAACAGGGACGGAAACTATATCTTTGAGTATTTCTCTGACGGTCAGTTCATCCCTGACCATATCATCTAAACTATATGGGTAACCTTCGATGAACAGCAACATAACCTAAACACGTTTAATTGTAATACCCCAATTGGACTTGTTTATTAATTCCATAAATGGAAGGATGTTCCCTTGTGGCCCATCACCCCAACCTTTCCATAAGTATACTTTTTGTCCTTTATAATCAAACTTTTCAAACCGTCTTTCATTCTTGTTCCTATCGCCTTTTGAATTCTGAATGAAAGTACTATAACCAATTTCATCTTCAATTAAATGTTTAGGTTTCTTTCCTTCTAAGTTTTTCCAATTTGAAATAACTTCCTCTACAGAAAGGTCTGGATAGAGTTTAATATATTCTTTGAATAGTTCTGATGCAAGATTTGTTTTTTGAAATGATACCCCTTCATTTATTGAATACCGAATAGAAGAGGATTTGTTGTCATCATCTTCAAATGCATCATCCTCATTATCTTCTATGTCATCTCCGTCAATAGGTTTCAAATTCAGTTTATCCATTACTGAAATAATGAGTTGCTTGCAGTCTTCATCATAAAGTCTAGAAAAAGAAAAATCATCACCTGTGGGAAATATGTCTGCGTCTCCGTCTTTACAGACATCATTCCACAGATAGAACAATATCTTGTTTCTAAACAAATTATAGGATATCACCTTTGCCGGCGGATTGACAAAATAATCGCCCAACATCTTGTCTTCAGAGCCGGTGTTCCTTAATATACGTGTATTAACTTCTTTTTGGAAATTGCTCCAACTATATTTCAAGCCGTCAATATCAATAACCCAATCTGTATTCTTATATTTAATTGGTTCATATTCCCAATCCCAACGTCTTTTGAATGCACTGTCTATTGGGAACAAAGATTGGTCAGAAGTATTCATTGTTGCATAGATATAAAGATTTGAAGGCAAACATAGTTCACCACCCTTTATACCTGGCTTATCTTCACCCAGTTTTTCCTCCAAAAATGTTTTCAAATCAGCATCTGCCTTTATTGTATATTCCGATTTGCCAGTTATATCTCTATCAAGAAGCTGGAATAGGTCTCCAAAAATTTGAGCACAGTTTCCTCTGTTTATTTCCTCAATTATCAAATATACATTTTCATCCGTTTGATAAGCACGAATATATGCATTCAAAAACGCTTGTGGAATGAATTTATACGTGATTATATCTTCTTCTAAATTGTCTTTTCCGTCATTCAACCTGACGGTAAGACCACCATTAAGTCCATAAAGCGGTTTCTTCCCTTTCGTCGGCTTATATGCCCCAACAAATGTAGAATAATCACTATCCGGATGGAATGTTGTTCTAAAAACGTTTTCTTTTAAAACATCTCCTAATTGTTCCTTAATCTTATGAGATTTTCCGGTTCCAGGAGCACCATAATAGATTATTTGACGAAGGGAAGAATATTCTGTATTTTTTTCTTTTTGAATAGATACGATTCTTTTTGAAGGTGGTATATATTGAAAGAACTGATTAAAATTTTTGTCAAGTTTCAACAACGACGCCATAAACGATTGATCCATAGAATTAAGCGCATAGAACATTGCCCCTATATCATATCGTTCCCCATTATTTTGTAACATTCTTATAGTTTGATTGGAATGATCGTCTAATCCAATTATAGGTAGTGCAGAACAATCATAGTATGCTTCTGATGCCTTCTTTAAGAAATCCAACCTATTGATTGACTCTTCAAATGCATATAAAATATCAACAATAGTAGTGGATTCATCATTATATGATTTTCCACGAATTATTGATTTAACACGGCCAAAAGCTTTATATCCCTGTTTCCATTCAGTTGGGATTCCCTTGCTATTATCTGAACCCAACCAAATGATGACATATACCCCCTCACACAGCTCTTGTGGAACTTGTGTACAAACTACTGATATTGAAAAAGGTTCTAAAATACCAGATTTATATTTATTTAAGTTCTTAATAGCATCAACACTAGTTTTACCCAAGCGTAATGATGCAATTACGATTGATTTGTTCATTTGTTGTCTTTTAGTTTTTCTAATGCAATTCTTAATGGATAAAACAAAGTCCGACCTTGATTATCTACTCTTCTTAAAATACCTTCTGCTGCATTAGGAGAAAGATAGTATATTGGAGATACGTCATCCTTTTCAATCAAATCAAGTAAAGACGATTTAATTATTGTAGATGGGGTTGGAGAAACCAAACAATCCATATATAATCCATTCCATGCAATACCTCCTTTTTGCCATTTGTATTTCTGATTTACATCCGTAAAATCTATATCATTTAGATTGTCATATATTTCACCTTTTTTGAAATCTTTGTATGTGGTTTGAATGTGATGCCAATCCCATTCAAACTTTTTAGATGCGGACAACTCTGTATATACTCTTTTTGCAATCCATTCAACAACTGGTATTGATACGGCATTTCCTATAGCTGTATAACGAAGCGTATTTAGATCATCATCATTTCCATTAAAATTCTGAAGTTCTGTCCACCTATCAGGAAAACCTTGTAACCGTTCAGTTTCTAGAGGGGTCATTCTTCTGACACCATTATGACACACCACATATGTTCTACTCCAATCTGTACCAGTATGCCTGCCCGATGAAGCAGCTAAACAATATGATACGTTTGGCACTTTGGGATATTCATTTGGTTTAGACGCCTCTGTAATGAAGTCTAAACGCTCTTGTTTAGGTTTTTCCGCACCACATTTATCAAATAAAACTTTGATTGCCTTGGTGGGATTATTTAACCAACAACATAAATATACTCTAGTTCGTGATTGAGGAACACCAAAATAACGACTGTTTAATAATCTCCAAGAAACCGCATAACCAAGAGATGTCATTGTTTGTATTATTACACCAAAATCACGACCTTCATTAGAATTAAATAATCCAGCCACATTCTCAATTATCACAACTTCTGGCTTCTCATCCGCAATCAATTCTGCGTAACGATAAAACAGTCCTGAACGAGTCCCATTCAATCCGAGACGTTTGGATGCTCCTCGAGCTAATGATATATCTTGACATGGGAATCCACCACACCATACATCAGAATGTGGTATATCTGAAGTTTGAATATCATTAATGTCACTACTTTTCTTAACATTTGGCCAGTGCTGAGAAAGGATACTTTGACAAAAAGGATTTATTTCGCATAAAAAATTAGTTGTAAATCCATTACGTTCAAAAGCAATATCAAACCCTCCAATTCCAGCGAAAAAAGAAGAGACGGCATATTTTTTATTTTTAGTCATAGTGCTCATACAGATCTTTTAAGTCACAATTTAGAATTTTTGAAATTTCTATCAACTGTGGTGCACTAGGTTGTGTGGCATTAGTACACCACCTACTTATTGTCATCTTTGATACCCCAAGTTGTTCAGCCAAATATGTATTTGTAATCATCTTCTCAGCCAAGACAACTCTAATTCTATTTTTATATACTTTCTTTTCCATAGAAAAACATTTCTACATTTATGTGCAAAATTAAACATAAATGTTTAATTTGTCAAACGATATATGCTAATGCTGGTCTACAAAGTTTTCTTTTCTGTTTCTTCTTTTATTCTTCTCTCTCTAACTTTATCTACGCCCGGCATTTTTTTAGCCAATACACTTTCTCCTGCAGGAAAATAGATAGGAAAGACTTTATATAAGAAACTTACAATATCATTACGCTTCTTTCCCATGTTGAAAAAAGCAGAACAAACAAAATACATAAGATCTTGCTGACTACACGTATCTTTTTGCTGAATGGATATAGAGGGAGCGATTATCAAGTCATGTTCTGCAAATGCGTAAGCACTTGCAAGAATTGCTTTTTGTTCTTCCTCGGCAAACATCTTGATTTTATTTGCCAGCCATTCAAGTTCTCCTTGCAGAAGTGCTTTTTGCTTTTCGTTTTGTTCTTTCAATAGAATGGAAACTTTTTCCTGTTCTTTTACAGTAAGGGCTTCTTCTAATTTTTGATTCTTGCGTTTTACAATGTTGTACTTTTCCATATATGCTACAGCTATGCAAAAATATCCGACTGCAATAGCAAAGATCAATACTGCATGAAATCTGATTTTGGCCTTTATATCAGTTTGCATATCTATATAATCGCAAGTCATAACAGTTATCAGTATCATAAGCGTTGCGCTCACATACATTGTTCTGAATTTAGCCTTAGAACTTATTGGGACTATACCAAGCAATAAGGTTATTGCTAAGAAAGCCATAAGTAAGGTAAAAACTAATATGAATATTGCCATGTGATTCTATTGTTGTTTATGGTTTGATAATAATGCGCCAATAGCCAGTCTTATCAGATCCTTCATGGACGAGAATGCCTCTGTCCTTAAGATTCTTTATCTGTTTCTTGACACCTTCCAAAGAGATCCCCAATTCATCTGCCATTTTTTCACGGGTTATCATAGGGTTTGATATAACCATATCAATGATACGTTGAGCCGTTCTACCAACAGGTTTATTGAGATTCTGTTTTACAGGGTACCTTTCGAGGGTACTTTTTTCGTTTACAGGGTACTTTTCCACCGAACTTTCTTCGTTTACAGGGTACTTTTCGAGGGTACTATTTACTCTGTTGGCGACTTCCTCTATAGGTATCCTTCCGTTCTCTCCCCAATTCAAATTATAGAATGTGGTATAGA
>ERZ773158.1611-NODE-1611-length-19634-cov-3.746514_pt1 | contig 19634 bp, 19 predicted proteins | sample MGYA00511918_ERZ773158 | MGnify/ENA primary metagenome ERZ773158 (study PRJEB29015, sample SAMEA2737876) | human gut metagenome | biome: human gut; feature: human-associated habitat; material: faeces | place: China | collected 2012 ...
AGTTGAAGATTTGTGCTGTGAAAGCTCCGGGCTTCGGCGACCGTCGCAAGGCCATGTTGGAAGATATTGCCGTGCTGACGGGCGGTGTGGTCATCAGCGAAGAGAAGGGCTTGAAGTTGGAGCAGGCTACCATCGAAATGTTGGGTACTTGCGACAAGGTGACTATCTCTAAGGATAACACGACCATCGTTAACGGTCACGGACAGAGCGAGCTCATCAAGGATCGTGTCAATCAGATTAAGAATGAGATTGCCAACTCTACCAGCGACTACGACAAAGAGAAGTTGCAGGAGCGTCTGGCTAAGTTGAGCGGTGGTGTGGCTGTGCTCTATGTCGGTGCGCCGAGTGAGGTGGAAATGAAAGAGAAGAAAGACCGTGTGGACGACGCCTTGTGCGCAACGCGTGCAGCTATTGAGGAAGGTATCATTCCGGGTGGCGGTGTGGCATATATCCGCGCCATCAAGGCTTTGGAAGGCTTGGAAGGTGCCAATGCAGATGAAACCACAGGTATCAATATCGTAAAACGTGCCATCGAAGAGCCTCTTCGTCAGATTGTGGAGAATGCAGGTTTGGAAGGTTCGGTGGTTGTAGAGAAAGTACGCCAGGCTGAAGGCGACTTCGGTTACAATGCCCGTGAGGACAAATACGAGAACATGAAAGCCAGCGGTATCATCGACCCGGCCAAGGTGACTCGTGTGGCTTTGGAGAATGCCGCTTCTATTGCCGGCATGTTCTTGACTACCGAATGTGTCATCTGCGACAAGAAGGAAGAAAAAGCCGATATGCCGATGGGTGCTCCCGGAATGGGTGGCATGGGCGGCATGATGTAAGCCGGACAGTTTACGGAAACCTATTATAATGTGAAAGGGAGAATGCTCACGATGGGGTATTCTCCCTTTTTTATATTTCACCTATAGCAACGGTAGGAACGGTGTGTCGCCGAGGGCGTGGAAAGAAAAAGGACCCGTTTTTCCGGTCTTCTGCGAAAAACTTTATATCTTTGCCCGTACGAAGGCTGGGGACGGGTAGGCATGGCCAATCGGGAAACGGTATTTTCATGCGTCTTTGTACTCGTCTTCCATGGTTAGGGTTTTCCAAATAAAAATGAATATAATATGGGATTGGGAAAATGGATAGGCAGTGCGATGGGATTCATGACGATGGGCCCGTTGGGTGCACTGGCCGGTTATTTTATCGGTTCGTGGTTTGACAAGCAGGCTGTAGGCATGCAAGAGGATTTGCAAGCGGATGAGGCGGGGCGAGCCCGCTATGAACAGGGGCAGCGAAACAGCTTTTTGTTTTCGATGTTGGTGATGGCCTCTTACGTGATACGGGCAGACCGGAAAATCATGCACAGCGAAATGGAATTCGTCCGTCGTTTCCTCCGTGCGAATTTCGGGGAGAGCGCGGTCGAAGAGGGGGAACAAATCTTGCTGAAACTCTTCGATGAGGCCAAACGGTTGGATGGTGTGTCTCCAGTGGCGTTCCGGGATATGATTTTCGATTGCGGCAGACAGATTGCTGCACATCTGAACTACGGCGAGCGATTGCAGTTGCTGAATTTCTTGGTAAGGATTGCACAAAGCGACGGGAACGTATGTGCGGAAGAGATAACGGCGTTGCGTGAAGTGGCTTTGGCCATGGAGTTGTCTGCCGGAGAGGTGGATTCTATGCTCAACTTGAAAGGCGAATCTTTGGCAGATGCCTATAAAGTACTGGAAATAGAGCCGTCGGCCACGGACGAAGAGGTGCGTAAGGCTTTCCGCAAATTGGCTCTGAAACATCATCCCGACCGCGTGGCGACGTTAGGAGAAGATGTGCGGCGGGCTGCGGAAGAGAAATTCCAGCAAATCAACAATGCGAAAGAACGTATTTACAAAGCGAGAGGTATGAAATGATTAACCTGATAAGCAATAAAGGATGAAACTAAAGCGAATTTTGATTTTTTGTGTATGGGGACTTGTGATGGCGGCATCGGTAGATGCCCAGTCTTTGGAACGTATTACTCCGGGTCAGGAATGGCCGGACCGGAAGGGGGAACACATCAATGCCCACGGGGGCGGCCTGTTGTTCCATGAAGGTAAGTATTATTGGTATGGCGAGAACCGGCCTGCACGCGGGTTTACCACCGAAGTGGGCGTAGAGGTCTATTCTTCTTCCGACCTGATGAATTGGGAGGACGAAGGAGTGGCTTTGGCTGTTTCCGAGGAGGCTGGGCACGACATAGAACGGGGCTGTATCATGGAGCGTCCCAAGGTGGTACGCAATCCTAAAACAGGGAAGTTTGTGATGTTGTTCCATCTGGAACTGAAAGGGAAGGGCTATGCGGCCGCCCGTGTGGGCTTTGCCGAGAGCGATTCTCCGGTGGGGCCGTTCCGGTTTATCCGTTCTTTGCGCCCGAATGCGGGCAAATGGCCGACGGACTTTTCGCGCCGTGACATCCGAAAAGCCAAGAAACTGAAGGAAGCGGACTATAAGGAATGGTGGACGCCGGAGTGGCGTGAAGCGATTCGTGAGGGGTTGCTTTTGGCGCGCGACGTACCGGGCGGACAGATGAGTCGGGACATGACCGTGTACGTGGACGATGACGGTAAAGCCTATCATATTTATTCGGCAGAGGAGAACCTGACGTTGAACTTGGCTGAACTGACGGACGATTATTTAGACTACACCGGACGGTATGTACGTATCGCGCCGGGCGGGCAGAACGAGGCTCCGACCATTTTTAAGCGTGACGGCGTGTATTGGATGATTACGAGTGGCTGTACGGGTTGGACACCGAATGAAGCCCGCATGTTCAAGGCCGCTTCTTTGTGGGGGCCATGGGAGCAGCTTCCTTCTCCTTTTGTCGGGAAAGATGCCAAGAAGTCTTTCCATACACAAGGCACGTATATTTTTAAGGTGGAAGGCACGGAGGACGGTTTCGTGTTCATGGCCGACCGTTGGAATCCGCAGAGCCTGAAAAATTCCCGTCATATATGGTTGCCGATAGATTTTGAAGCCGACGGTACGCCGGTCATCCGTTGGGTGGACAGTTGGTCACCGAAAGAGTGGAAGTCGATTCGTTAGGAAAGTGCGGTCAATGTTGGTCGGCTTAAATGAATGAAGCGGAAAATAATGGTTCATTATCTGTGAATGCAGATGATGGACCATTGATTTTTAATTAAAATTTATTCTTAGATAAAAAATAGAATATTTATTGTTTGTTTTTGTGTGATTTATTATATTTGTAGGGTATTAACTAAAAATATTGGACTATGAGAACAAGTAATTTTTTTTATGGGATGTGCTTTGGCTGTTATGGCTTTGGTTGTAGGATGTCAATCAGAAGAACAAGTTTCGGAAAACAGCGTAAAAGAAGAGGTAAGAGAGGATGGTTTTGATGAAATTGCTTTTATGAATAAGGTTAAGTTTAAGTCTTTGGTTGATGAGCACCCAGATAAAAGGGCACCGAGCGCTACAGTCAATCCCAAAGATTTGAAATTTTTAAATCTTGTAAGTGTGAAATTAGCTCGTAAGAAACTTGACTGTAAAAGTGGTTTCGGTTTATGTGATTTTAAGTTTTTTTAGAAAAAGAATGACTAAAAAAGCAAAAAATAGCAGATTTGAGCTTTTGTTTTGAGTTTCAAGTGGTTGTGGCAGTCGTTGGCTTTTTGTGGCATTCGTGAGGAAATGCGAAAATGGCGGATTTGAGAAGTAGAAACGCTTTCAAGTCATTACCTCAAAGAAACGCTCTAATAAGCATTTTTAACGGCTTCGGTTTTTACTTTTCAATTCTGCACAGGTTGTGAATTTGCCATGCAACTCTCATGATTTAATTTTGCACAGAACAAAAAGCAAGGAATTATGAGAAGTACATTCAAGACAGTCTTCTATGTAAACGGAAGCAAGGAGAGAAACGGAATTGTCCCTATCATGGGACGTGTGACAATCAACGGAACTATCGCACAGTTCAGTTGCAAGCTGAGCGTGACCAAGGCGATATGGGATGCCAAGGGCAACAGAGCCAAAGGCAGAAGCAAGGAAGCCAATGAGGTGAACTTTGCGCTTGATAACATCAAGGCTCAAATCGCTAAGCATTACCAACGGCTTTCCGACCGTGAGGCGTTCGTTACCGCTGAAATGGTGAGAAACGCATATCAAGGCATAGGTACGGAGTATGAGACATTACTCAGAGCTTTTGACAAGGAGAACGCAGCCTTTGCCCAACGCGTGGGAAAAGACCGAGCTGTCCGAACCTACCGCAAGTATCTGACGGTAAGAAAGTACGTTGCCGAGTTCATCAAATTTCAGTACAAGCGCAGCGATATGTCCATGAATGAGCTTACCGAGGAGTTCATCCGTGATTTTTGTCTGTATTTGAAGAATGTCATTGGACTCACGCAATCTACCATTTGGATATACTCCATACCATTGAAGCATATCGTCACGGCAGCACACTACAACGGCAAGATACAGAGAAATCCGTTTGCCATGTACCACGTTGACCCAGACCACAAGGAGCGTGAGTTCTTGACAGAGGAAGAATTGGACATATTTGCAGGAATAGAGTTGGAAAATCCCAACTTTGCTTTTGCGAGAGACTTGTTTATGTTTGGTTGTTGGACAGGTATCTCTTTCGTTGACATCAAGAATCTTACAGAGGACAATGTTGCCATTATAAGTGGGTCTCCATGGATAGTTTCTCAGCGTCAAAAGACAGGCGTACCATTCAAAATTAAACTGATAGATGCAGCCATACAGATAATTGAACGTTACAAGCCATTGAGAAAAGATATGCACTTGTTTAATATTGGCTCACTTGACATGGTAAACAAGCGTATAAAGAAAGTGGCAAAAATGTGTGGCATCAAGAAGCGAATTTCATTTCATGTCTCCCGGCATTCGTTCGCAGTTTTGGCTTTAAACTACGGTATGCCGATAGAGAGTGTAAGCAAGATACTGGGACATACGGACATCGCCACAACACAAATTTACGCAAAGGTGACAAGTACTAAATTGGAGCATGACATATCAGCTTTTGAAAGTCGAATCAAGGGGCATATGCCGACAATGGGGGGAATGGCATGAAAAGGACTGTAATCACCGTGGACGGAAATGGAATGTTATCCATTCCGTCCAACTTGCAAGACTTGTGGATGAGTGAGGGTGAATTGGTTGATATGCTTCATGTCACCGCCATGAAACTCCATGCTGTGATAAGGTCAATATACAAGGATGGTTTATTGACGGTGTCGGAAGTCCAACAGAAACAGGAAACTTCCAATGGCATTTGGCAAACGTTGTATGGCTTTCCGATGATTGTTGCCCTTTGCTTCCGTATAAACTCATACGGGGCAGCTCGGTTTCGTGCCACCATCTTCAAGAGATTGTACGGGGCAAAAGAGAAAAGTAGTGTCATTATCCTACAACTCAATAGAAGAACAACCGCCTTTAGTTGAATGTCCTCTTGCTTGTTTGTTGGCTTGGCGCTGTCGTACTGTCGTGAATAAGTACTGAAGCATAAGCATGACATTCTTACTTGTAGGGGATGAGTTCTGTTCATAAAAATGACGGACAAAACACCCCTTATTTTTGTTGAATTGTTGAATATGATGAAAGAAGTATTGAACATCAGGCATTTACGGCTCAACATATTCTCAACAAATCTCTCAACAAAAGAAAGATAATGTTGAAAAGAGAAAACCATGAACACCATTCCTTTCTTTCTTTTTTGCCCAGTAATTTGTTGTGTAGAGCTATTTGTTGAGAGTTTGTTGAGGATATAAGTGGCTGGTTCTCATAAAGATAACACCTATCTTCAACAATTCAACGTTTTACATGCCCTCACTTGGTACGCTGTAAAATGTGCTTGTGGATTAATTGGCAACCGCTCTATTCTCCGAAATGGTTGCAGCAACGTTTCTTGGAGGCTTTGCGCCTCCAGCCACTTGGGCGAACCTCCGCAGTGTTTTAGCATGGCATTAGATTTATGCAGACTATACCGAGGACACACAGCACACATAACACACTCGGCATAGTTCACAAAGGAAATCAACAACACACAACTGAAACACTTGGCAAGTTTCACACTGAAAATATCACCTTTTCCTTTGCAAACTCCATGTACAAAGTAGCTTGTGTCTGTGACCTTGTTCTTTCAATGTGGCAGCTTTGATGTTTGGCGTAAATTGAGAGAATTAAGGTCTGCAACCTTGGGCATGGAAAGCCGAAAGGCAAATATCTCGTCTTTTGTTCTTAGAGGAGGGAGCGAGGTTATGTTTTGGGAACCCCAAAACGCCTCGCTCCACCATGAGGGCGAAGAAATTTTGCTCCCAACGGTTGCAGAAAGTGAGTGTACCAACTGTAGGCAGTGCATAGAAATATGTAAATAGATTTGTCAGGTGTAGTTTATTCTTCCTTTATTTGCACAAAAGTATGTTTTGAGTGTTATAAAAAATAAAAAAATGCACTATTACGTTGATACTTTTGTATTTTTGCACTCAGTTATCTTGGACAGCAGAATTTGAAACACTGAAAATCCGTAATCTGTCTATATGTAAAATCTTTAAATTTGGATTATTATGACTAAGAAGTTTTGGTTAATAGCACTCATCGTAGCTTGCACTGTTGTATTTGGCAGTTGCGATAAGTCTGAGGAATTGAGTGTTGAGCAATGTAAGTTGGATATGAATCTATTCAACCAAACCTATACTGTTAATGATGAGGGGTGCTGTGTGCTAAAAGGGAGAAAGCCAATAGCAGCAGAAGAAATACAGAGTAAGGTCAAGGGCTATGGTTGGGAGAGTATTGCCACTTATGAGGTACAGGAAAACGGAAAGTTGAGCAAGGAGGAATTTTGGAAAGACAGATTTGGTGGCAGCCCTACACACTTTTGGTTTGAGACATCACAGCAAGCTTTTAGTTATTTTTATAGTGATGCCTTGCCAGCCTTTTGTTTCAGTCGTGTATCATGGACTTATGACATGGACAAAGGCTTCATACTGTTTGGCAGCAACAAGCAGACAACAGACAGCAGATACATGCAGATTCTTAAGCTTGACGAGTCGAATGGCAAGACCTTAATGTACACCATACAAAAATTGGGAGCGACGAGTGATGGCAGCAATGGTTACAAGTCTATATATGGCATGATTGTATATAAACGCATGACCGAAACCGATTTGGAAATGATGAAGAAAAGTTACACGTATGATACGGATATTGACCGTTCTGTTCCCGACAACTGCAAGTTTAAGATTAAGGCATACTATGCAGAAGACGACAAAGACAACACAGACCCTGTGTTTCAGACCTTCTGCCTTGTAACATTTGAGCTTACCGATGAATATGGTTTCAACTCTTCAGATAATGCCTATTACAACTACTACGATTCAATTACTTGGACGAGTGATTGTCGTGATATGCCAGATAGCTTTGGAATCATGGAACGTAAGACAAACTGTTTGAATACTTCCTATTGGTGGAGCACATACTTCTTCACGCCTCATGACAATACTATTGTCTATGCCAATGGCTATAAAGATGGCCGTATTGTCTATCAAGCCCGAAAGAGGCTCTATTTGGTGAATGATGGATTCTTTGGTTACGATTGGGATAACGTAAGGTATAATTCCAAGAACCCCGAACTAACAGAATATTGCTTGCTGGACAAGAGCCGTGAGTTTATCCTAACTCCACCTACTGCCTACAAAGAAGACATTACAAAACCGTATGCAGAGTTACGTATTGTACTGAAAGGAGCAAAAGACAAAAACGACAAGGAATATATGTTAGGCGTGCTTGAACGTGAAAGAGAAGGTCTGTTGAAGATTATGGACCAGTACTATGAAGCACATAGTACTATAAAAGAAACAGAAAAGGCTTCGCTGTGTAAAACGTTTAAGGCACTACCCGAAGATGCTGATATTAAAGCATATTGGCGTACAAAACATTCTCGCATGGTACTGATACTTAAAACTGACGGGGAAGACCCTATAAACAGTGAATACTATGTGCATGCGGAACCAATTAAATGATAAATAAGTTTAATGTGGACAACAATAGTCATAAGGCGAAGTTAATCTTTGTTTTATGACTATTGTTTTTTTGCACCAACATAGTGTGGTTTCATTTTTATTTTGTATTTTTGCAACTGTAAAGAGTTGTTAGGCAAAGCAAACATATGCATATTGCAGAAGTTGTGACTATTGCCAAATCATTACCTCTATTGAGGTTGAACACTTATAAATCGCTCATTTTAAGCTATTCAGCAGATTATAGAAGAATTTTTTTGAAAAATATCGTGTGGGTTTTGCAGTTAACACTCTTTATGCAAGCTTTAGAGGACGGGCGAGAGAAAAACGTTACATTTGCAAAAATATATGGCAATAAAGTCTACGCTTATGGCAAACTATATCCGTTTTGATTGGGCGATGAAACGTCTGTTGCGCAACAAGGCTAACTTTGGGGTGTTGGAAGGCTTGTTGACCACGCTTTTGGATGAGAAAATCACCATCAGCCAGTTGTTGGAGAGCGAAAGCAATCAGGAAGACGAGTTCGACAAGTACAACCGTGTGGATTTGTTGGCCTTGGATTCCAAGGGGGAACTGATACTCATCGAGGTGCAGAACAACAATGAGTACGCCTATTTTCAGCGCATGTTGTTCGGCGTGTCGAAGTTGGTGACGGAATACATCAACCGTGGCGAGGGGTATGAGAACGTGCGCAAGGTATACAGCGTGAACATCGTTTATTTCTCCTTGGGGCATGGGAAGGATATCGTGTACCATGGCAAGACGGAATTTCGCGGCATCCATGAGAACGACATACTGGAACTGACTCCTTTCCAGAGGCAGACCTTCAAGGTAGATGCCGTGAGCCAGCTTTATCCGGAGTATTATATCCTGAAGGTGAACGACTTCAACAAAGTGGCCAAGACCCCGTTGGAGGAATGGATTTACTATTTGAATACGGGTGAGATTCCCGAAACAGCCCACGCCCCCGGCTTGGCGGAGGTGCGCGAACGCCTGAAGGTGGACGGGATGACAAAAGGCGAGCGCGAAGCTTATTACCGTCATCTGGATAACATCGTCATTTTGCGCAACAATATTTATACGGAGCGTGCCGAGGGGCGTGCGGAAGGTCGCATGGAAGGGCGTGCCGAAGGAGAGCATGCCAAGGCTTTGGAGATAGCCCACAGGTTAAAGGCCATGGGATTGTCCGTGGATGCCATTATCGGTGCCACGGGGTTGTCGGCGGAAGAAATAGAGAAAGCCTGATAACCCCTTGTTTCCTAATCAATAGAAGGTCCCGGTCGCCTTTCACAAGGCGGCGGGGACGGATTAACTTATTTCTGGTTTGCTTGTGCGCACGTACACGTATTTATTTTTTTCATGTAGTCGAAATTCCATACAGGGTCTTTTTCCGCCCAAGCACGTGGGAGCACGCCCGCACCGTTGGTTGAACCTTCTACCCTGACGAGGTAAAGATCATTGCCTTTTAGTGCGGCTCCCATGTACATGGGGCGGCCGTTGCTTAGGCGGACACGGACGGCCACTTCATGGTATTGCCAATATACATCGTTGGTGGATACGAGCAAAGGCACCTTTTTCAGGTATTTATGGAATAAATCATAGAAGCGGGAATAATCGCGCTCGTTGCAACGGGGTACGACGTATTTGACCCCGTCGGTTGTCCGTCCTCCTCTATTGGACCCTTGCATAAGGCAGATGATGCGTACGAGGTTGCCCTGATAGTGTACATCTTCTTCTTTTGTGCCTTTACGTTCTGCATAGGCATTGAAAAGAGAATCGAATTCGGTCACGATGCTTTGGTCGGGGACAGGGTCGCTTTTCTCATCTATCAGTTGGTTCATGGTTTGATAATAAAAATACACTCCCTTTGTGTCGGCTTCGAACGACAAGTATTCCATTTGTCCGTTGATGTCAGAGGGCAAGGTCATGATATATTTTTTCTGTTGCACGTGTTGACTGTCGGTCGTTTCCGTGTACTTGTGGAACGTGCGCATGCCGTCCAGTTGTTGGAACATGGCATCAATTTCGGGTTTGAATCTTCGGTATTCTTCTTCACTCTCATACCAATGGTTTACCCAATATTGGGCACCCGTTAGCCAACGGTTGGTTTGGTAGCGTTTGGGGAACATACTGTCCAATTGGTGGTACAAGTTCATGACCGTAGGGTTTTCCTGATAGAATATTTGTGCATGGCCCGAGGTCGTGGAAGCTATGATGGCTATCGTCATCCATAGCAAAGGTTTAATACACGTTTTCATAAGGCGGGATGTTTATTTCATATTGTTTGGAAAATTCGTCCATTCTTCTTTTCTGCTTTTGGAACTCGGCCTGAATGTCGGCCAAGTGTGGCATGGTCTGCTGTCGGGCTGCCGTGTCCGCGTCTTGTAGGGCGGTGTCGGACTGGGGGATTGAGGCCGTTTCGGTGGAGGACGTGTCCTGTCCTGTCGAAAGGGCTGTCCACATTTGTTCTTTTGGGTGGCTTGCGGGGAGGACAATCGTGTCCCGGACTGTGATTATTTTGGCGGTCAACGTAGTGGACACTGGCTTTTCGATGAATACCGTATCGGTTTTCCACTTTACTTCCGTGAGGACGGTAGGGGGTATGGGGATGGAATTTGTAGGCTGTGCGGCTTCCTTTCGCGAGACGGTGGTACCTAAGAAAAAACATGCGGCTGCGACGGAAGCTGCCGTTATCCACCGTACGGCGATTTGCCCTGTGCGACGTATGCGCTTCGGTTGTGTCGGAGGAACGGTCTGTAGGGCGGAGGAGCCGGGAATTTCTTCCAATGGGCATGACTGCATCCACCTCTCCTGTTCTTCTTCCGTGAAAGAAGGTTCGCCTTCGTCGAACCGGTTGAACATGGTTTTGAAGTCGGCAAAATCCTTGTCGGCATCCGGTGAACGGAAATACTCCGCCAACAGGGCTTCTTCTGCCAACGAGGTCTTTCCCTCCATGTAGAGGTCAAGCCATCGTCTGATGTCTTCTTTGTTTGTCGTCATGTTCAATCTCTCCTTACCTTTAGTTGTTCCATCATTTGTTTCCTTGCTCGTGACAATATGGTGCGGACTACGCCTTCCGTTGCTCCGATGATACGGGCTATCTCGCCCATTTCCAAATGTTCCACCTGACGCATGCGGAGCACGGCCCGGTATTTGTCCGGCAGGTTCCGAACGGCCCCGCGCATCCATTCCGCATTTTCACGGTCTTCCATCATCGCCTGTGCGCTTCGCTGTCCGTCGGGCGCGTCATGCCCCGTCAGGCTTTCGTGCGGATGGGTTTTGAGTCGCCGCAGGCGGTCGATGCAAAGATTACGGGTGACGGTCATACCCATGGGAGCAATGTTCTTTTCCCGGTCGATCCGGTCTCGGACAAGCCAAAGTTTGAGCATGGCTTCTTGTACGATGTCTTCCGCTTCGTCCTCATCAGACAAATAGAAACGCGCGATGTCTACGAGTTTGCCTCGTAGCATGGATGCCGCTATTTCGAATTCTGTCTTTTCCATGAGGTTAATGTTGCAAGGGGCGGAACCGTTTCCGGCAATTAGGACGTGGCCGTTCTTTCCCTTTTTATAAAGAATACGCAGAAGCCGCTCTTTTGTTTCATCGGATGATGTTAAAGAATGTAATAAAAAGAAAGTGGGAAGGCTGAGCAACAGAATGACAGAAGGAGAACGTTTCCCGTATGTAGATATTTAGAAGACAGAAGAACAAAAGAACAGAAGCCTGAAAAATGCTTTCCGTAAGGAATCTTATGTCCTTATGTTCTTCTGTCCGAATCATTTTCCCAAAGGAAACATGTCCTTATGTTCTTTTGTCTAAATCATCTTCTCATAAGAAACATGTTCTTCTATCCGAACCGCATTCCGTATGGAAACAAGCATGTTTGTCATTCATTCTCGCTTTCATTCATAAAAGCATGTCCGGCTCGTTCCCGAAAAGTCTCTTGTATTCGCTTTCAAAATTGGGTGTGAAGATTCCTTTTCCCATCGCTTCATGGATTTCCGTTGTGCTCCAGAAACGTCCGCCATCTGTTTCCGCACTGGGACGTATTTCCCCGTCGTAGGTACAACGGTGGGGAAAGACCAGTTCACGTTCGCGGTCGGATTCAAATACATAGTGGGGGAGACGTTCGGGAGTGAAGCCGGTGAGGCCGAGTTCTTCTTCCGCTTCGCGGCGCAGGGCCATCTCTACGCTTTCGCCCAAGTCCACATGCCCTCCTACGGCCGTGTCCCATCTTCCCGGTTGGATGTCTTTCCATTGCGGACGCTTTTGCAGGTAAAGTTCGCCCCGGCTGTTGAACACATGCAAGTGCACCACGGGGTGAAGGCGTTTGCTGCCATTGTGGCATTCGCCGCGTGTGGCGGCTCCGATGATGTTCCCCTCTTCATCCACGAGGGGAAACATCTCTTCCCGGTTGTCTTTTTGTGTAGCTATCATGAGGTTTCGCGGGGTTAAGGGATGAGCAATGAGCTGTCTCCGTAGCTGAGGAAACGGAAATCGTGGGCGAGGGCATAGTCGTAAATCGTGCGCCAGTCGCCGTGCACGAAAGCCGAGACGAGTAACAACAGTGTACTTTGCGGTTGGTGGAAATTGGTGACCATCATCCGCACGATATGGTATTCGTATCCGGGAGCTATGATGATTTGCGTACTGGTGTGCAGGGCTGTCAGCTCGTGGCGGTTCAGGTAATCCCATACGTTTTGCAGGGCTTGCATTGTGTTGAGTGCTTCCGGACGTCCGTCGTCGGGACTTCCGGAGGGGCGTGTCCGGGCGGCATACTCGTAAGGCATCCACTGCGGCACGTGGAGTTCCTCCTCCGATGCGTCGGGATTTCCGTCCAATGTCACACCTATATAATACAGGCTCTCGAGGGTACGTACCGAAGTCGTGCCCACGGCAATGCATGAGCCGCCGTGCGCCAACAGTTTCTCTATCGTGCTGCGATGCACGCAGATGTATTCCGTGTGCATCTCGTGCCCGGCTATTTCTTCGCTTTTCACCGGTTTGAACGTGCCCGCCCCGACGTGGAGCGTCACTTCCTCGCGGTCGATGCCGTGGGCATCCAAATCGGCCAACACGCGTTCGGTGAAATGGAGTCCGGCCGTGGGGGCAGCCACGCTGCCTTTGATTTTAGAGTACACCGTCTGGTAGGTCGTCTTGTCGCTTTCCTGTGTCTCGCGGTTCAGGTAGGGCGGGATGGGCAGTTCGCCCACGGCTTCCAGGATCTCAGCCCAAGTCGTTTGTTCGTCGTCCCATTCAAAGTCAATCCAGTGGCTGGTGCCGCGATTCTCGCCCCGGGTAGCCTTCAGGGTGATGCTGCGTCCGCCGATTTCCACAGGGCGGGATAAGCAGTCGCTTTTCCATTTTTTCAGATTGCCCACAAGGCAAAGCCAACTGCAACGACCGGTTTGTTGGAACATCAGCGCGTAGTCGTGCGGACGGACCGGTTCCAGACAGAACACCTCGATGAGCGCGCCGGTATCTTTGTGGAAATGCAACCGTGCCTGTATGACTTTCGTGTTGTTGAATACCATCAGGGCACCTTGGGGCAAATAGTTCGGCAACGAGGTGAACGTGTCCTCGCCCACCGTTCCGTGACGGTACACCAACAGTTTGGATTGATCCCGTTCGGTTAGGGGGAATTTTGCGATACGCTCCTCGGACAGTTCGTAATTGAAGTCTTTAATCTGGATATGTTTGGTCTCTTCCATTGGGATTGATAGCTTTTGGTATGCAAAGTTAGGTATATTTACCGAAGTGGAACGGGTGTTTGGGATAAAAAAGCATAAAGGCGGCAGACAGATATTGTACTCCTTGCGCTTTGCTGTATATTTGCCTGCGCGAAGATAGGATGCGGCCCGGCATAGCCCAATCAGAAAATTCCGTTTTCGTTTGCCTCTGCGCCTGTCTTTCGCTATCTTTGTCGGGAATAAAACATGGAAGATATGAAAATCGGAGATAAAGTAAGGTTTTTGAGCGAAGTGGGGGGCGGCATCGTGAGCGGCTTCCAAGACAAAGATACGGTGTTGGTGCGGGATGAAGACGGTTTCGACATTCCGATGCCCGTGCGTGAGTGTGTCGTAGTAGAGACTGACGATTATAATATTGCCAAGGTGAACACCGGTACGCACGACAAGAAGAAACTCGTAGGGGAGCGGGCGGCCAGACAGTTTCGTGATGAAGATGAGGAAGACGACCGTCCTGTGACATTCGTGCCCAAACCGCAGGAACGCCGGAACGGTGACAAGCTGAACGTTTTTCTGGCTTACGTGCCGATGAATCCCAAAGAAATGACCACCACGTCTTTCGAGGCTTATTTGGTGAACGACAGTAACTATTACGTCACCTTTCTTTACATGAGTGTGGAGGGTACGGGATGGCGCGTACGTTTCCAAGGGACGGTGGAGCCGAACACCAAACTCTTCATGGAGGAATTCGACCGTTCGGTGTTGAACGACATGGAGCGCGTCTGTGTGCAATGCCTGGCCTATAAACAGGAGAAGACTTTTCTGCTCAAACCGGCCGTACAGGTGGAATTGCGGATAGACACTGTGAAGTTCTACAAGTTGCACACGTTCCAACCTTCGGATTTCTTTGAAGAAGATGCCTTGGTGTATGACGTGGTGAAGGATGACGTGCCTGCCCGTACGGTTTTTGTCAATGCAGAACAGTTGCAGGAGGCTTTGCTGAAAAAATCGGCCGACGAGCGTCCGGTACGCCAACCGGCTCGTAAAGCGGAACAACCGAAGAACGGCATCATAGAAATAGATCTGCATATCAGTGAATTGTTGGACAATACAGCAGGGCTTTCCAACAAGGAGATGTTGGACTGCCAGATGAAGGAGTTCCGCCGCGTGATGGACGAGAACCAAAAGAACAAAGGACAGAAAATCGTTTTTATCCATGGTAAGGGAGAAGGTGTGTTGCGCAGCGAACTCTTGAAGGAATTGAAGCGGGTTTATAAGAATTGCACTTATCAGGATGCTTCGTTCCGTGAGTATGGGTTCGGGGCTACCATGGTCACGATTCATTGACGTCCAGAGCCTTAAAGGCTCTTAAAAGATGTGTATTTTATTGGGGTTCTGCATGGAAAGGTGTATTTTTGGCATCGAAATCCATGTCGAACCCTTAAAATTAATATCAAAATAATGATGCGGTGTCTTTGGTCTCTGCTTGTTTTGTGTGCTTTGTTTTGTGTGTCCCCCGTTTCTGCCCAGACGTTATTGTCGGAAGAAATAAAGGAGGATTCAGTCACCGGCCAAGATGTCGTAGAGAAAGCCAAAGAGTTTATCGGAGTGCCTTACCGTTACGGACAAATGAACCCTAAGCGCGGATTTGATTGTTCCGGTTTCACTACTTATGTCTTTAAGTCTTTGGATATCTGTTTGACGCGTTCTTCGCGTTCCCAGTTTAGAGAAGGAGTCAAGATAGACGACCGTCGCGACTTGCAGCAAGGGGATTTGGTGTTTTTCACCGGTACGCGTTCCAAGAAGACCATCGGGCACGTGGGTATCGTGACGGATGTGGATGAAGAAACCGGTGAATTTGAATTCATCCATGCAGGGCGCAAAGGGATTTGCATCAATTCTTCTTCCGACGGCTATTATGACCGACGGTATGTAGGGGCATGCAGGGTGTTAGGGTAATACCTGCCAGATACGAAGAGAGCCGTTTCCGGAGTGCGCAAAAGGCATACGGGAACGGCTCTTTTTCGATATAGAGTGGCTGACGGGTCAGAACAAGTCTACCTCCACCGGGCAGTGGTCGGAACCGAAAATCTCGGTGTGTATGGTTGCGCTTTTGAGTTGCGCTTCCAGTCGTTTGGACACTAAGAAATAGTCGATACGCCACCCTGCATTCTTTTCCCGGGCTTTGAAACGGTAAGACCACCATGAGTAGATGCCTTCGCGGTCGGGATAGAAGAAACGGAATGTGTCTGTAAAACCGCTGTCTAACAAGATGCCGAATTTTTCCCGTTCTTCGTCCGTGAAACCTGCGTTTTTACGGTTCGATTTCGGATTTTTCAGGTCGATTTCGCGGTGCGCCACGTTCAAGTCGCCGCAGACGATGACCGGTTTCCGGGCATCCAGTTGCAAGAGATAGGCGCGGAATGCTTCTTCCCACTGCATACGGTAATCCAGACGTTTCAGTCCGTCCTGCGAGTTGGGCGTGTAGACCGTGACTAAGAAAAAGTCAGGCATTTCAAGCGTGATGACGCGTCCTTCCTTGTCATGTTCCTCCGAGCCGAGGCCGTATGTGACATTGAGCGGGGCATGGCGGCTGAAGATGGCCGTACCGGAATATCCTTTTTTCTCCGCATAGTTCCAGTAGGAGCGGTAGCCTTCAAACTCCAAATCGAGCTGACCTTCCTGCATTTTTGTTTCTTGCAGGCAAAAGAAGTCCGCATCCAAGGCGGCGAAAGACTCTTTAAATCCTTTTTCACAACAGGCTCTCAGGCCGTTGACGTTCCATGAGATAAATTTCATAGGCTGTAAGTTTGCTGTATTTTTGCTTTTTATTTTCAAAGGTAAGCCTTTTCTTCCGGATGTGCAAACCCCGTCAGAACCGAGCGATGGCCTCTCCTTCTTCTTGAATGTAGAGGAAACGGGTTTGCATTCGTTCCGCTTCCGGACCGAAAGTCATGGCCCTTTCGCGAGCCGGAGGGAAGTGCATCGGGGCAAAATAACGGGTGGGGATATATTGCAACCATTGTCGTGCGCCACGGGCAAAGTCGCTACCCAAACGTGGGTCTACGGGAAACATTACCAGGTCGAAAGCCATACATTCCTTTCGGATGTCGTTCAGGATAGCCAGAAAGTCGCCTTCCCGTTTTTTGATTTCCTGTGGCGTGGATTCGTCTGCCCAATGCCAGTTGTTCAGGTCGCCTGCGTGGAATATGTCTTTGTCTTCAACATGAACAGCCCAAGATACGCCGGAATCGGTGGAACCGAAAGCATGTACCGTGATGAGGTCGTCGCGGTAGCTTTCTCCCCGTCTCAGGTATGCCGTTACGCCTTCCGTTCCGGCACGCCGCCGACGGTAGATGTCGCGGGAGAGGATGACTTTCTTTTCCCCGTGGGGTACGGGCAGGTTCAGGATTTCCGGATTGAAATGGTCCTGATGGAAATGGCTGGCCAGAAAGTAGACGCGTTTATGCGTTGTGGACAGTGTCCGTTCCACGATACTGTTGTCGGCATCCCGCCAGAAATCAAAAATCAGGATGACCGATACTCCTTCGAGCATGAAGCCGCTGTGATAAATATAAGTTAGAATCATGATTTCCTTATTTTTCGTATCTACAAAAATAAGGAAATCATTTGATAGAGGCCAAGGGGTACGGGGATTAGTTGCGTCTTTTAGTATAAAGTATTGCCGTCCCAACGAAAAATGGCATAAGGATAAAGTTTCTCTTTTCCGTTCCGTACATCTTCTTCCGTTTGTTTTTCCCAGTGGGGCGGGGAAAAAACATTGCCGATTTCAAACGGCCCTGCGGATAATGTACATGGTTGGCCGTTTTCTTTCCAGATGCGCACTGTGGCCAACCGGTTATTGTCTGCGCATTCTTCTTGCCGGGCATCATAATAATAGGTGAGTTCATAACAGTATGCTCTTTTCTTATTGCCCCAGCTTTTGGGGGCCATTTTTTCCTTAATGACCGGGTAAGCATAGTTCCGGTAGTAGTCGGGAGCCAAAATCAGGATGACTTTCACAGCCTTGTGGTGCAGGTAATCCATACGGTCAGCCCTGTCCCATGTGGAAAGGTCGGGATTGCCATATTTGTCCAAGTATCGTTGGCATCTCTTTTCCGCTTTTCTCTGTAATTTTTCGCGTTTCTGGCGAGAAAGTGCAAACGGGTTTCGGGTTTTTATTATTCCATATAGGGTATCCGGGACGGTTTGTGCAACACTCGGTTGCGGCACGCAACAAAATGCGAGGCAAAAGGCTATGGCAGTGAGGCCTGTTTTCATGTTGTGATGGTTCTATTGTATTAATATGAATATAAATCGTTCCAGGTTTTGGGAGTTTTACGTCTTTCTATTGTATTATGGGATATGGTTGCGGGATCATATAAATCATGTCCGCCTTCTATATATATGGCAGAATAGTCATAGAGAAATAGTGGTAGCTCATGTCTGTCGCCAAATGACAGATCTCCACTTGAGAAGCCTGTATCTCTTTTCTTTTCGGGTGGGCAGTATGTCATAGGGGTATGGGTGTGGAAATATGCAATGGGAAATTTTGACTTTTCTGCAAGAGATTTAGGAACAATAATTTCCGGATTGCTTGGATTTAATGAAGAGTTAGAACCTGTTTCGCAACTTGAATTGGAATTTCCGTATTCGGTTTCCCCTTTTACAATTTCATACCCTTCGCCATCTAATAAAGAATAAATCCAAAAAGCTTCTTCACATCGAGAGTCTTTACTTGTTAGTAATAATGTTTCATACCAAACTTCTTCCATCTCTTCAGTGAGGGCTTCTTCTATGTCCGAATACCTCGGAAATTGGATTTCTATATCTTCTGTCGGGCTGTCGAAAGTATCTTGTTCTTTTACAACAACAACTTTGAAGAATCATTCTCCTGGTAATAAAAGTTCCAATCTGGCTTTGATACTACTATTCTCTATTCCTCCGAGCTTTTCCCGGGTGAATATTGCTCCTTGTGTGCATGTTAAGGTTCCATATTTGTTTGTGTATTCAGGAGGAGTTCCCAAATTTCCAATGATATAATATGTCGCATTTGCCAATTTTTTAGGATAACTAACATCTGGTTCAATGGTTTCTCCTAATGATGCAATATCTGAATGCAAATCAATATATAAAGAGTCTGTTATATTAGCTCTTTTTTTTGAGATACTTGTTAAAAAGGAGGTGTCTTGTGGTAAATCCTCTGTACATGAAAAAGTCAAGCCGATTAGACACATTATGCAAATAAGTTTTTTCATAAGAGTTTATTTAAACGGTTAATATTACGTTGCAAAAGTATTGTTCTGTTGTATATGTTCCAAAGAAAAACAGAGGAAAAACATTGCAAAAAATGAAGAAATGAATCCAAGTTCATTTTCGGAGCAAAAAATGAATTTGGATTCATTCTTATCTTTATTGATACATTTCCGGAAAGTAAAGTGAAAATTGAACGAATTTCGTTCAGGATTGGTCGATTATTGGCCCACGAATGGATGGAATAACCTTAACTTTGCATTACTTAATCTTTTAACGGATGGAAGGATTTGCGGAAGTCACAGAAGAACTTATCAATGAATATTTGTCCTTTTTCGGGAAGAACCATGTCTTTTCGGATGCGGAACGTACATTGTTGAACCGTAATTGGACGCAACTGGTGGTAAAGAAGAATGAAAGGGTTGTGACTGAGGGGCAGAAAACGCTCCTGTGGGTAGAAAAAGGCGTGCTTCGTATTGGGAAAAAGGATAGTCGGCACGAGGGGATGGACTGTGTTTGCGGCTTCGCCGTTCCACATGATTTTGTCAGTATGGATTGGTTTTTGCAGGCACCGGAAATGGTATGGAATTTATATGCGGAACAGGATTCCGTGCTTTGGAGATTAAGTGATGGGGTTGCATCGGTGTTGTCTGATAAGGTTGTTTTATGGGATAAAATA
>ERZ773158.1613-NODE-1613-length-19625-cov-22.639448_pt1 | contig 19625 bp, 15 predicted proteins | sample MGYA00511918_ERZ773158 | MGnify/ENA primary metagenome ERZ773158 (study PRJEB29015, sample SAMEA2737876) | human gut metagenome | biome: human gut; feature: human-associated habitat; material: faeces | place: China | collected 2012 ...
GATACCGATCGGGTCGATGGCACCGTGGTCGTAGAAGCGGCGGTCTTCCGTGGCGGCGACGGCTTCTCAGGCGGACTGCTGTACGGCGTGCTGAACGGCTGGGACGCGGAAAAATGCCTCCAGTTCGGCTGGGCGAGCGGTGTTCTGGCGGCTTCGAGTCTCAATGACTACGCCGAGCCTGCGGATGAAAAGCAGGTCTGGGATATTTATAAAGGGAATGCGAGGGTACAGAGATGAAAAGAGCGGACATCGGTCTGATCGGTCTTGCCGTGATGGGCGAAAACTTAGTCATGAACATGGAGTCTAAGTGCTTCACTGTGGCGGTATTCAACCGCACGGCAGAGAAAGTAGATAAATTTGTGAACGGCAGAGCCGCAGGCAAAAACATCATCGGCTGCCACTCCCTGACCGAGCTGGTGGACCGCCACACCTGCGCCATCCTGCTGGAGCTGGTGCAGGGCGAGGGCGGTGTCATGGCGCTGGACCCTGAATATGTGCAGGCCGTCCGCGCGCTCTGCGATGAAAAAGACCTCATCCTCATTGTGGACGAGGTGCAGACCGGTGTGGGCCGCACGGGTACATTCCTCTGCTGTGAGCACTACAACCTCAAGCCGGATATCGTTACGCTGGCCAAAGGCCTGGGCGGCGGCCTGCCCATTGGCGCGGTGCTGATGAATGAAAAAGTGGCCGAGGGCATGGGCCCCGGCAGCCACGGTTCCACCTTTGGCGGCAACCCGGTGGTCTGCGCCGGTGCCAACGTGGTGGTGGATCGGATGGATCAGAGCTTCCTGGCCAATGTCAGTGAGCGGGCCGTCCAGCTGCGCGCGGGTCTGGCCAAGCTGCCCATGGTCAAGAACCTTTCCGGCATTGGCCTGATGGTGGGCATCGAGTTCTTTGGCGGCATCCAGGCCGCGGACGTGCTGGCCGCCTGCCGCGAAAAGGGCCTGCTGGTGCTCACGGCCAAGAGCCGCCTGCGCCTGCTGCCCCCGCTGACCCTGACCGCCCACGATGTGGAAAAGGCTCTGGGCATCCTGAACGAGGTGCTGACCGAGATGGAGCAGAAGGCTCCAAAGGAGCAGGCATGAAACATCTGCTGAAAATGAGCGACCTCTCCCCCGCTGAGCTCCACCACATCCTTGATGTGGCGGAGGAGCTCAAGGCAGAGCAGAAGGCCGGGACGACCCCGGCGCTGCTCAAGGGCAGGAGCGTGGCGCTGATGTTCTCCAAAAATTCCACCCGCACCCGCACCAGCTTTGAGGTGGGTGTCTACCAGCTGGGCGGTCTGGGCAATTACATGAACGCCGCCACCGAGCTGCAGTCCGGCCGGGGCGAGCCCCTCAAGGATACCGCTCGGGTGCTGGGCCGCTACTACGACTGCGTGGTCTGGCGCACCTACCGTCAGTGCGATCTGGAAGAGTTTGCCGAGCTGGCCGGTGTGCCCGTGATCAACGGCCTGACCGACTACGCCCATCCCTGCCAGGTGCTGGCCGACCTGATGACCATCCGGGAACGCCGGGGCACGCTGGAGGGCCAGAAGCTCTGCTTTATTGGCGATGGCTGCAGCATGGCAAACAGCCTCATCGTGGGCGGCCTGCTGGCAGGAATGCGTGTGACCTGCGTCTGCCCCGAGGGCTACCGCCCTGCCGCTGACGTGCTGATGTTCGCCCACAAGTATGGCGAAAAGTTTCACCTGCTCACCGACCCCGCCGAGGGTGTGAAGGATGCCGATGTGGTGGTGACCTCTGCATGGAACACGGCCCCCGGTACCCCCGAAAGTGAGCGCCGCCTGCGGGACTTCGCGGGCTTTCAGGTGACTGGCAGGCTGATGGAGGGCGCAAAGCCCGATGCCATGCTCCTCCACTGCCTGCCTGCGCATCGGGGAGAGGAGATCTCCGCCGCTGTCTTTGAAGAGCACGCCGACGAGATCTTCGCCGAAGCGGAGAACCGCCTCCATGTGCAGAAAGCCGTGCTGGCCATCCTGCTGGCCGGTCTGTAAAAACGAGAAAGAACCCCGGAGCTGCAGGAAACTGCAGCTCCGGGGTTCTTATGGTTTCTCTCAGGGTCTGCGGCTCAGGCCGGGGCCCTCATCAGACCCTGCCAGCGCCCTTGTCCAGAATCTTATTGAACTGGAGGAAAAAGGTGGTGGCGGTCACGGCAGCGGCGATGATGTCACTGACGGGCTCGGCAAGGAACACGCCGAACACGGGGTTCGCGACCACATGGGGCAGGATGAAGATGAGGGGGATGAGCAGGATGAGCTTGCGCAGGCAGGCCAGCAGCAGGCTGACCTTGGCCTGACCCAGCGCCATAAAGCTCTGCTGGCAGGCGATCTGAACACCAGTGGAGAAGATGCCCGCCATGTAGATGCGCATGGCCCAGGTGGTGTAATCGATCAGGGCGGCATCCGAGGTGAAGATGCCAGCCACTGCACCGGGAACCAGCATCATCAGCAGCCAGAAGATGGTGGTGTAGCCCAGGCAGAGGGTCAGCTGGAAGCGGAATGCCTGCTTGACGCGGTCCTTCTTGCCCGCACCGAAGTTGAAGCTCATCACCGGCTGGCCGCCCTGGCAGATGCCCGAGATGGGCATGGTGCACAGCTGGGAGGCGCTGGTGATCACGGTCATGGCACCCACGGCCACGTCACCGCCGTAGCGGGCCAGGCTGGAGCTGAAGCTGATGGACAGCAGGCTCTCGGTGGAGAGCATGACGAAGGTGGAAATGCCCAGTGCCAGCACGGGCATGATGATCTTCCCTTCCAGCTTCATGTCCTCTTTGCGGATCTTGAGGATGGTCTTGGGGCCGGTGAGGAAGCGGATGACCCAGATGGCACCCACTGCCTGGCTCAGCACGGTGGCAATGGCAGCGCCCTTTACGCCCATGCCCAGCCCAAAGATGAGGATGGGGTCCAGCACGATGTTGATGACCGCACCGATAATGGTGGTCAGCATACTGATCTTGGCAAAGCCCTGCGCGGTGATGAAGGTGTTCATGCCAAGCACGATCAGCACGCAGATGGTGCCCAGAATGTAGATGCGGCTGTAAGTCAGGGCGTAGGGCAGGGTGGTGTCACTGGCACCAAACAGCCGCAGCAGGGTGGGTGCGGCGGCGTAAAAGACGATGGTCAGGACGACCGAGAAGAGCAACAGCATGGTAAAGCTGTTGCTGACGATCTTTTCTGCCTGCTTCTTGTCGCCCTGGCCCATGGCGATGGCGGTGCGGGGCGCGCCGCCGGAGCCGATGAGCATGGCAAAGGCGTTCAGAAGCATCAGGATGGGGGTAAACAGGCCCACGCCGGTCAGAGCCGCCGCGCCGATCCCCGGGATGTGGCCGATGTAGATGCGGTCCACGATGTTGTACAGCAGGTTGACCACCTGCGCCACAACGGCAGGGATCATCAGCTGAAGCAGGAGCTTTTTCACGTCACCCGTGCCCATATCCTGCTGTTTTTTCTGCGTTTGTGCCATGGAAAGTGTCTCCTTTGGTTTGGGCGAGACGGAGAGGGCTTCCCTCAGAACGTCAGGCCGAAGTTCATCTCGTAGTAGTTGCCTGCGGCATCACGGTAGGCGTAAGCCTTGCCGTTCTCGTCCTTCATGCTGTCGGGCATGTAGGCATCCTTTGCAAAGCCGGGCACGTCGTTGGGGCTGATGCAGACACCGTCCGCGTTCACAGCCAGCACCTCGTCGCCCTTGGGCAGGGTCAGAGGCAGCTTGCCAACGGGAGCAAAGCGGCCGAACATCACATCCAGCGTTGCGGAGGGGTAGGTGTCAAAGCCGACGGTCAGAGCATCGGAGACCTTCTCCACATTGCCGACCTCCCAGGCCAGCGGGCAGTTGATGTTGGAAACGACCTTGCCGCCGTGGGCGTGGACCGCAGCAGCGATACCGGCCAGACGGTTTGCGCCCACCAGAGTGGTCTCCTTGTGGGTCTCGGTGGTGGGCTTGCCGCTCTCATCCACGTTGCAGACAGTCTTGTCCTCGCAGATGTCCAGCTCCAGGTAGCCCGGGGTGGCGTTGAAGTATGCACCGGACTGGGGGCTGACCATCAGCAGGGCCGCCTGGGCCTCATCGGGGGTGTCCACCAGAGTGACATTGCCCAGCATCTCGCGCAGGGCCTTGGTGGCGGCCTCACCGGCCTCGGCGCTCTTGCCAAAGGCCTCAGCGTAGACCTTGGTGCCGTCCTTCAGGGGCAGGGTGCCGTCGTTCTTCAGCAGGACAACGGACTCGCGGTGCACGCGGGAAGCTTCCTCCCAGTCGGCCTTGGTGGCAACGACCTCGGCGGCCTTCTTGGGATCGGCGTAGGTGTCCTCGAACATGCCCTGACGGAACAGCTCGGTCAGGGTGCGGCTGACAGCGCGGTTCAGGCTGGCATCGGTCAGCACCAGATCTTCCTTCTTGAAGCCGGCGGGCACCGCGTGGGTGTCGTAGTAGTCGTTGGTGCCGCGGGCGTAGCTCTCCTCGCCTAGCTCGTTGTCCAGCAGGCCGGAGATCAGGTCCACGCCGCTCTGGGTGACGGCATAGCCGATGCGCTCAGGCTCGTCCAGCATGTCAACGCCCCAGCACATGTTGTGGACGATGCCGGTGTCGGAGTTGATGTAGCCCTTGAAGCCCATCTGGCCGCGCAGCAGGCCGTCGATGAACACCTTGTTGTAGGCAAAGCCGTAGGGCTGGAGCTCGATGGGGTTGCCGTTGAAGTCCTCCTGCGGAGCGCTCTTCTCGGCGCTGGGCTTGGAGTAGTAGGGCATGATGGATTCGGCATTGTGGCGGATGGCTGCGCGGAATGCCGGGATGTGGTACTTCTGCAGGGAGCCGGGGGTGGCGTAGATGTTCCACTGGCCTGCTGCATAGTGGGGGTCAAAGCCGTTCTCACGGGCACCGCCGCCGGGGAAGTGCTTCACGGTCATGGAAACACCCTCGGGGGTAACGCCGTTGCTGCCGCCCTGGATGCCGGGGATCAGGTGGTCAAAGATCTCCTCGATCAGTGCGGGATCTTCGCCAAAGGTGCCGAAGGTGCGCTGCCAACGGGGGTCGGTGACGCAGTCGGCCATGTACATGTAGCCCTTCTTCAGGCCGCAGGCGTTCCACTCGCGGCGGATGGTGTCGGCAAACTTGTCGATGATGTCGATGCGTGCGGTGCCCTTGACGGCAGCAGCAATGCCCAGGGTGCCGGGATAGGTGGCAAACACGCCGGTGGCATCGTTCATGCCGAACACGACCTCGCCGTTCTCGTTGCGGCTGTTGGACATGACCTGCATGGGAACAAAGTGATCGCAGGTCTCGGTCAGGTACTGCAGCTGGTTCAGGTAATCTGCCAGATCCTCGGGCGTGGGGCTCTCGCGCAGGATGACGTGGCGGTTGAAGCTCTTCTTGACCATGTCAGAGGTGCTGGGCAGGGACTGGGAGCCGAAGATGCTGTCGGAGACGTTCACGGGTGCCTCGTCCAGCAGGCCGCTCTCGTCCGCCACGGGCTTGTGGCCGTTGGCTGCCAGACGGGGAGAAGGATACTTGGGGCCCATGCGCCAGTCGGAGGTGAAGATCTGGCCGATCTTCTCGCTGGTGGTCAGAACCTTGACATAGGCCTCGGCGCGCTCAGCCGGGGTCAAGCGCCAGTCGTTGACTGCGCTGACGGTGCCGGTGCCGTCGATGTCCTTGAAATACAGGCCGTCCTGCTCGATGACCTTGCGCTCCACGGTGCTGATGGTGGGGCCGTTGGGGTTCTGGTAGCGCTTTACACGCTCGGATGCTTTCACTGCCATAGTGTTTTCTCCTTTTCTTTTGAACGCAGCGGCCCATGCCACAGAGCCGCAGATGCTATACCTATTATAATAGGCCGCCGCGCGGAACAACTAGAAAATTTTTTGGATATTTCCGCACTTTCCTTGTATTCTTTTTTTGCGCGCGGTTGAAATACAAGCCTGTTTTGTGAAATGTGCTGTACTAGTATCTTGCAATCATGTGCAAAATGACGAACGCTGTTTTTTAAAACTGTTGATTTCGCCCAAGGAGAGTAAAATTGTCCTGTTTTCCCACAAAATTTTACTAACAGAAATTTGAGGGATAGTTCATAATGTATACATAAAAATCCCCCGGTTCGCGATGTGGCAGCCGCAGCCCACGGGGGACCGAATGAAAGGCCGGAGTGAGTGGCAGCACACCGGCCGCAGAATTGAAAGGAGAGCTTCTCTATGGCAAAGGTCAAACAGCCGCTTGAAGAAAACGGCATCCACAGAGCGAAAATGTGGGAGATCATGATGTACGCTCTGAACAACACCTCCACCAACACCTACATGGTCGTGGTCGGTTACATCAGCTACTTCCTGATCGGTATCGTCGGTCTGGCATCCGTGCTGGCCGGTTCTATTGTTACCATCATGCGTGTCTGGGACGGTGTCACCGACCCGTTCGTTGGTATGATGGTCGATAAGACCAACGGCAAGTTCGGCAAAAACCGTCCGTTCATCGTTATCGGTCAGATCATCATGTTCGCCACCACCTTCGTGATGTTCAACTTCATCCCCAAGATGGGCACTGGTGTCCGCTTTGTTGCGTTCATCATCATCTACATGATCTACATCATTGGCTACACCTGCCAGTGCGTTGTCACCAAGTCTGCTCAGACCTGCCTGACCAACGATCCCAAGCAGCGCCCCATCTTCGCAATGTGCGATACTGTGTATAACATTGTTCTGATGAACATCATGTTCCCCATCATTGTCACCGATGTCCTGGTGCCCAAGTTCACCCTGACTGCCGAGGCCAACGCTGCCGAGATCGCTTCTCTGGTGGCACAGAACCCTGCTCTGGCAGGCATCGTGGAGAAGTCCGGCGGCAGCCTGTCCGCTTTCTACAACCCCGGCCTGTTCACCACCATGCAGCTGATGTTCGGCGGCCTGTCCGCTGTCTTTGCAGTCTGCGCCATCATCGCCCTGTGGCGTAAGGACAATCCGAAGTACTTCGGTCTGGGCACCACCCAGAAGGTCGGCATCAAGGATTACGTTGACACCCTGGCTCACAACCGTGCCATCCAGATGCTGGTGGTCTCCGCATCTACCGATAAGCTGTTCATGTCCACCAAGAGCAACGCTACCGTTATGATCTGCCTGTTCGGCATCATCTTCGGCAACTATGCCGCATACTCCAGCTACTCTCAGATCACCTCTATCCCCATCTGCCTGATTTCTCTGCTGCTGATGAACAAGATCGCTCGTCAGATGGGCCAGAAGGCATCCATGCTGGTGGGTACCTGGGGCGGCATCATCGGCTCCATCGCCATCACCCTGTTCCTGTTCTTCTTCAACCCCAAGGGCGATGCTTCCAAGTTCTCTCTGCCCGCATTCCGCCTGATCCGTCCTGACACCTGGGGCACCCTGTTCACCGGCTGGACCACCACCGCTTTGATCTTCGTGCTGCTGGTCATCGCATGGTCCGGCGTGCAGGCACTGTCCTCCTCCATCGTTATCACCATGACCGCTGACTGCGCTGACTACGAGGTCTATCGTACCGGTAAGTACGTTCCCGGCCTGATGGGCACCCTGTTCAGCTTCGTGGATAAGCTGATCTCCTCTCTGGCAGCCACTCTGGTGGCCCTGTTCTACTCCGTGGCCGGCTTCAAGGACGCTCTGCCCGACACCATGACTCCGTACTCTGACGGCATCTTCTGGGCAACCATCGGCTGCTTCGTCCTGCTGCCCATCGTTGGCTGGCTGTGCAACGTTGTTGCCATGCACTTCTATCCCCTGACCAAGGAGAAGATGGCAGAGATCCAGGCTGAGATCGGCCGCATCAAGGCTGAGGCTGCTGCAAAGCAGGCTTAATGCCAACCATCTCCCTGCGGAAATTTTGAATCCGGGACAGCGCCGCTGTCCTGCATCGTAACCGGAAATGTCCTGCGGCGGGCCATCCTCTGCCGCAGGACTTTCTGATACCCTGAGACCCGGAAGGAATACCACTATGGCAGAAGAAAACAAGCTGAACCAGACCCCTGAGATCATCCCGGCCCCCGCCGCTGAGGCCCCGGAAAAGGCCCCCACCACCGGCGAGCTGCTGGGCGATGTGGAGCACTACGACGAGGAAAAGGACGATTGGAGCACCGGCTATTACGGCACCGGCAGCCGCCAGCAGGTAACGGACGATGTGTTCCACAAGCTGGAGACCGGCGAGGAGCTGACCCGGGATGACTTTATCAAGGCGGAGCTGGCGCTGCAGGATGCCAAGCTGGAAGCCGGCATCGATCTCGAAAAGGAGAAGAGCCCGGGCCTCATTGGTAAGTATCACGATTGGAAAAAGAACCGCGTAAGGCACAAGGTGAACAAGAAGAAGTACCTTCTGCTCTGCCTGTTTCTGGGCTGGTGCGGCGGCCACCGCTACTATGAAAAGCGGTATGCGCTGGCGGCCTTCTACACCCTGTTCTTCTGGAGCGTGGTGCCCTTCTTCCTCTGCGTGACCGACCTTCTCATTGCACTGCCCATGCATGCCGATGAGAACGGCGACATCCTGATCTGACATCTTCCTCTATTCATTCATTTACCTCCTAGCGCCAGAAAGGGCCTGCGGCATTTGCCGTGGGCCCTTTCTGGTGTTTGCAGGCCCGTTCTCCGGCACAGAACATAGTGGCAGCGAACTGGCGTTGTGCTATACTAGTATATCAATTGATTGTGCAATAAGCACAATAGATTTTTTCGCGTTAGTGAAATTTTTCCCATAATCGTAAGAATGACCTGTTTTACCTTAAAATATTACTAACAGATATATAAAAAAACGTTCATAATATAGACATAAAGCTTCGGACGGGCTGGTACGCAGTGGCAGCTGTAAGCCCCATGGAGAAAACGGAGAATGTTCCCGTGTGAACAAAGGAGAGAATGAAATAGCAAAAATCAGAAGCCTGCCGGATAAGTTCTATGATAAGGACTATGAGCACAACGGCATCCACCGCGTTCCCCTGTGGCGTATCGCAGGCTACGCACTGAACAACACCGCAACCAACCTGTACATGATGATGATGGGCTACGCTACCTACTACCTGATGGGCTGGGTCGGCGTTGGCATGGTGGTCGCTTCCTCCCTGACCATGATGATGCGTATCTGGGACGGTGTTACTGACCCGTTCATCGGCTTCATGGTCGATAAGACCAACAGCAAGTTCGGCAAGAACCGCCCGTTCATGGTGATCGGCAACATCATCCTGTGCGTGACCAGCTACATCGCTTTCCATGTCACCCACAAGCTGCCTCAGGGCGTGCGCTTCCCCTTCTATGTGGTCGTTCTGATGGTCTACTACCTGGGCTACACCTGCCAGTGTGTTGTTACCAAGTCTGCACAGAGCTGCATGACCAATGACCCCAAGCAGCGCCCCATGTTCGCTTCCTTCGACGGCGTGTTCAACACTCTGCTCGCTGTTGTGGTCATTATCATCCCCCGTATTGCTGATTCCTACACCGATGTGGGCGGCTACGCTTCCACTCAGTTCATGCACACCCTGTGGATGATGACCGCCATCATCTCCGCCTGCTTCACCCTGATCGCTGTGATCTCCATCACTCCCAAGGATCGTCCTGAATTCTTTGGCACCGGCAAACCCATCAAGGTCGGTCTCAAGGACTACTGGGATACCCTGAAGAACAACCGCGCCATCCAGATGCTGGTCCTGTCCGCATCTACCGATAAGCTGGGTTCTTCTGCAAGGTCCAGCGCCGTCATGGTTGCCATGTTCGCCTGCATCGCCGGTTCCAACCTGCTGCAGAGTAACGTTACCGGTCTGTTGACCATCCCCAGCACCATCATGTGCTTCCTGTTCATCAGCTTCTTTGCTACCAAGCTGGGTCAGCGCAAGGCCATGCTGATCGGCTCTGTGGGTGGTCTGGTCGTCAACGGCGCACTGGCAGCCCTGTGGCTGCTCGGTGATCCCACCACCATGACCTCCAACCCCGCTACCGGCGCTCTGAACTGGGGCTACTTCCTGATCCTGCACCTCGTTCTGAGCATCACCGCCGCTGGTTTCCAGGGCATCTCCGGCAACATCGTTATCCCCATGACCGCTGACTGCGCCGACTACGAAGTCTACCGTACCGGCAAGTACGTCCCCGGCCTGATGGGCACCCTGTTCAGCTTCGTGGATAAGCTGGTCTCCTCTTTCGCACCCATGGTCGCCGGTGTCATGTTCAGCATGTGCGGCTACACCGACCACAACCCCGTTATGGGTGACCCCGTTACCCCGGGCCTGCGCGGCGGCGTTGTCTTCTGCGCTTACGGCATGATCATGATCGGTCTGGTCTGCAACCTGATCGCTATGAAGTTCTATCCCCTGACCAAGGAGAAGATGGAAGAGATCCAGGATGAGGTCGCTCAGATCAAGATGAAGACCATGGCTGAGAACGCCTAATTGGTACTTGCAATTTTCTGCGGAAACCTGTAAAATCAAATAGAAAAACCGCTCGCCCTTGCGGCGGGCGGTTTTCTGCTTTTGGAACAAAATTCAGACAAGAGGTACATCGTAAATGGAAGAAAAGACACAGTGGGTAAAGGACCCGGACCATGGGTTCATCTGGAACACCATCGACCACCTGTTATACTGGAAAGAACACCGTGAAAAGCACTGTGTCAGCCGCAAGAAGTATATGCGCCTGTGCATTCTGGGCGCGTTTGGTGCCCACCAGTTCTATGCCAAGCGCCCGGTGCTGGGCCTGCTGTATCTGGCAACCTTCTGGAGTGGTTTTTCCGCCGCTATGACCATCGTGGACTTCATCATTGCCGTGCCCATGAAACCGGACGAGGACGGCAACATCTGGCTGTAAAAAGCCCTCTGGCGGCCTGCCGGGCCGGAAAGGAAAACACCCTATGGATAATGTCATGCAGTTTCTGTTCAACACCAACCACGAGCAGCCCAGCATCCTGGTCTGGATCCTGCTGATCGTGATCGCGGTCGTGATTCCCAATTACGTCAGATATCGGATGGAGCAGAAGCACTCCAATGGTTCTGTTCCCACCCAGAACCCTGCCCGTTCTGCCCCGCGCAAGAAGAAGCGCAGCAAGAAGCGCTGAACCACAGGCTGAGATCGTATGGCAGAGATGCTTTGCCATTTGCCGCATACAAAAACCGCCCCGGCGGCTGCTTTGTGCAGTGCCGGGGCGGTTCGTTCGTTTTTGGTGTTCAGATGCAGGAAGTACTTACTTCTTGATCTTGATCAGCTGTGCGTTCAGGCTCTCAATAAAGCCATCGGGCATGTTGATCATCTTAGCCATAGTCTCAGGGGTCATGCGCTTCATCATATCCCACATGCCAACGCCGGGCTTGATGTCAAAGTTGGTGGCCAGCTTGACAGCCCTGGTAGCGAGAGCCAGAGCCTCTTCGTTCTTGGAGAGATCCTCCATGCTGTCCTTGATGCTGTAATAGCCCTCGGGGAACTCCATCGGAGCCTTCAGATCCAGGCTGCCGACCTGCTTGAACCAGTTGGCAACGCCCTCCTGACGCTCGTTGAACTCAGGCAGGGTGTAGTAATCAGGCTCCTTCTCGACCTTTTCCAGCGTGATGGAATCCTTCACGTCACCGGCAACGGCCAGGATGGTGTTGAAGCCCTCTTCCAGAGCAACATTGAACTTGAACACGCGGTGTGCAGTCTGCTGGCCGACTTCCTTGCCGTTGACGTACAGCACAACGGTGTCCTGGTTGGAGTAGACCTTGATCTCGGTGGTCTCGCCTGCGCGCTGTGCATGGCGGCGGCCGGCGATGTGGACCATGGGCAGCTTGGACCAGTATGCCTGGTAGACAAAGTAGCTGTCCTTCTTGGTCTTGCGGTCAATGGTCATCAGGCCCTTGTTGTTGCGGCCTGCAACGCCGCCCTCGTGGCGGGCAGCACAGCCAAAGTCGAACATGTTCCAGCAGTGGGTAGCCCACACCCAGGGACGATCCTCGAACACCTGAGCCAGATGCTCATGGTACAATGCCTGATACTCCTCGGTGTAGTCCTTGCACTGGGGATCGTTGCTGTGCCAGTTGATGATACCCTCGGTGCCGTACTCGGAGATGCCGATGCAGATGTCGGGGTGCTCGGCGTGGAACTTGTCCAGCCAGGGGCCGTTCTGCTCCATCTTGCCGCCGTACCAGCCGAAGTAGTGGTTGTAGCTCTCCAGATCGGTAATGTGATGCATGGGGCCGTCAACAGGGGTGTTGGAGACGTGGGCAATGGTGGTGAGACGGGTGGGATCCAGCTCACGCACCAGCTTCTGCAGGTCGTGGTGGTTGTCCACCAGCTCCTGGCAGATGCCGCCGATGAGGATCTCGTTGGACAGGCCCCAGAACATGATGGAGGGGTGGTTGTAGTTCTGGATGATCAGTTCGGTCATCTGGTGACGGCAGTTCTGGTGAGCGGAGGGGTCCTTCTTAAAGACGCTGATGAAGGGGATCTCAGCCCAGACGGCGAAGCCCAGCTCGTCACATGCGTCGTAGAAGTCCTGGCTGTGCTGATAGTGGGCCAGACGGATGGTGTTGGCACCCAGCTCCTTGATGAGCATGGCATCCTCGTAGTGATCCTCAGCGGTCAGGGCGTTGCCCTTGTACAGACGATCCTGATGGCGAGCCACGCCGCGCAGCGGGGTGGGCACGCCGTTGATGGAGAAGCCGTCGTTCGGGGTCACAGTATAGCTGCGGACACCCACGTTGGCGTAGATCTCGTCAAAGGTCTCGTTGTTCTTCTGCAGGCGGGCGGTCACGGTGTACAGGTTGGGCTCGTCCATGCTCCACAGCTGGGCATCGGGAACGTACAGGGTGACCTTGGTGCTGTTGCAGGGGCGCACGCCGGAAGCAACTTCGTTGCCGTAGCAGTCCTCGATGCTGTACATCACGGTATAGGCCTCTTCGCCGTTGGTGACCCAGCTCTCGATCTCAAAGGTGGCACCGCCGTCCTCGGTGGGCTTGGGGGTGACCTTGATGCCGGGGCCGCCGAAGTAGTCCAGGTCAAAGTGGGTGCCGGGCACGCTGATCAGGTTCACGCCGCGGTACAGGCCGCCGTAGAAGGTGAAGTCGGCGGAAGCGGGGTACATGGAGGGGGTGTCCTCGTTGGAGACCTCGATGGTCAGCTCGTTGTCGCCCTCGTGGCACAGGTCGGTGACATCGGCACGGAAGATGGAGAAGCCGCCCTCGTGGGTGGTTGCCACCTGGCCGTTGACCTTCACGGTTGCGGCCAGAGCAGCTGCCAGCACCTCAACGTAGGTGCGGCCGCCAGCCAGAGGCTGCTTGGGCTGGGTAAAGGTGCGGGTGTAGACACCGGTGGTGCGCAGATAGCTGCCGTTGCCGTCCATGCCGTCCACAGCGTTCCAGGTGTGGGGCAGGGTGACCTGCTCGGTGGGACGCTCGCCCTTGGGGAAGGACAGGGTCCAGTTTTCGTTCAAGGAAATGATCTCTCTCATCGATACTGCTCCTTCTGGTTTTCTTCTTTGTTTCGGCGGCCTGTATGGCAGAAGAAATGCCGGAAACAGGCCGGTTGTTAATTTCAGTATAGCACATCAGAGGGGGGTAGGGTTTGTACAATCTTTTGGCAAAATAGTAATATTTTGTGAAAATCCAGACGATGATTCCACGATTTTACAATCTGGCCCTTGGAAACGACAGCACAGCATGAAAAGGCTCCCCGAAGCAGAGACGAAAAAGAGGGTGTCCGTCCCCGCAGAGGGAGGCAGCGGCTTCCGCTCATCCCTGACCAGAGGGCCTCTTTGGCGCTGTGGGTCCCTCCGGCAGAAAGTGTTGACGGAACGGTGGCTTTTTGCTATAATCATATAGCTATGAATATGGAGATGTATCGAAGTGGTCGTAACGAGAACGACTCGAAATCCGGGTGGATGCTTCGCCGCATTTCTCCATTTCACACGAGGAAACGTCAGAATTTGATGTTCTGGCAGGCTTTTTGACCTGTCTGAACGATGCGTTTTCTAACAATATTCTAGCATTAAATTTCTAAGATTCAAGAGGAAATCAGCAATATACAAATTGCAATTTCTTCTCAGAATACAACGTGGAGTAGTACTCAAGTGGTCGAAGAGGCGTGACTCGAAATCTCGTAGGCCCTGCAAGGGGCGCCAGGGTTCAAATCCCTGCTACTCCGCCAGAGGCGTGGATTCATACGAATCTACGCCTTTTTTGTTTGTCCTTTTGCCGCTTGGAGAACAGGTGCACCGGCGAAAACCGGGTTTCAGATACCCGTTCTCTCCCGAATTCTCTCCAATGGTCGGATCGACCACACCACGGTTGAATCTGGCAGAAATACTACCGATTGTTGAAGATCGAAATAGAAAGACTCACTTTTTCATTTCTAACAGCTCTGCGATCACGCCAGCAGACCCCTCCTTACTCTTGTAATCAAGATGTGCGTAGATATCAGCGGTGGTCGAGAAGGTGCTGTGTCCCAGCCACTCCTGAACCTGCTTCATCGACACACCGTTCATGACCATCAGGCTGGCACAGCTGTGGCGCAGGTCGTGGAAGCGGATGTGCGGCAGACCATACTGCCGGAGCAGCCATTCAAAGTGTTCCGTCACGAAGTTGGGCCGGAGCAGCTTGCCTTCCTGATCGGTGCAGACAAAGTCCAGATAATCGGTGCGGTAGTTCTTGCCGAACAGCCTGCGGTAAAGTTGCTGCTTTTCCTTCTGCTTGAGCAGTTCGGCTTCCACAGCCGGAATCAGCGGCAGGGTGCGGCAACTGGTCTTGTTCTTCATCACGTCGCTGACGACCGGGACATACTTGCCGTTCACCCGCTGTTCCGTGACCTTGTGGTTGATGGTCATGGACTTCCGCTCGAAGTCGATGGACGACCATTTCAGCCCCAGCACCTCACTCCGGCGCAGACCGTAATAGGCCGTGATGAGGATGCACAGGTGGAGCGGGTCATCCTGCGAGACTTCCAGCAGCTGCTGGACCTCGTCCTTGGTGTAGAAGTTGGGCCGGAAGCTGTTCTTCTTGGGCCGGTCCACTTTCTGCATCGGGCTGACTTCCAGATAGTCCTTGCGCACGGCATCCTTGAACGCCTTGCCGAAGATGGCGTGGTAGTGGATAACGGTGTTGGTGGTGCAGCCATCCAGCAGGATCTTCTCCTGAAACTCGTCCAGTACCTGCGGTGTGACCTCGCAGAGCTTCAGACCCAGCGGTTTGAAGTACTGCGTGATGCGCCCCTGAATCATCTGGTTGTAGCTGATGAAGGTGGCGGTCTGGATGGATGCCTTGTGAATCTGAATCCACTCGTTGAGATAATCCAGAAACAGCATCTCTGACTTGCTGACCGATCTGATCGGCGCAGGGATGGGCTTTGCCGTCCGGGTGTCTACTTTCTCGTAGGCACCGCCCCGGCCTGTGGGCAGTTTGCCCGTTTCGTCATACCGAAGCAGGACTTCGTGGAGCATAGCCTCGGCCTTGCGCTTGTTGCCGCGCACGGTCAGACCGGTGGAGATCCACTTGATCTTCCGTTTGCCCTTGGCATCGTAAAGGTTGAGTACGAAATAGAAACGTCCATTTTTCTCTTGGACAGACCCTGTTGTTTTCATCATAAACCTCCTTGTGATTTAACAGGCGTGCTGTCCGTTGCTGCAATCACAGCATACCACATCCAGCGGCGGATTTCCAGCCGGAAAGGCGCTCTGTCCGGTGAGCAGGAACTCGATCACGCTCAGCTTCGGGATACGGTAGGTGCGGCCGATTTTAAGCGCAAACAGGCGGCGGGAACGGATCAGTTCCCCGACCGTGTGGCGGTTCAGACCAAGCATCTCCGCAGCCTGCTGAAGGCTGACGGCATCGGGGTAACCGGGAAACATCTGGGAATAGGCATCGTTAAACTTCATGGGCACTCCTTCTGCATAAGTAGTTTAAGATCAAAAGTGTGTGCCACCTGCGGTTATATCCTTTGCAGCAAGGCTGCGGTCAGGCGGCAATGTAAAGAGAGCTGACAGTAGTTTCAACTCTCGCATCGCAGATAGACTTGCAGCCCATCTGCGTCAATATGATATAGGTCTCCCATATTCGCCCTCGGCACCCTAGGAGTGGGGAATCGTCCAGCAGCGGGCTTGCACCGCACCATTGGCATTTCAGCCACCCCGTCTTCGTTATGACCGGGCTGCGAGTTACAGAAGTACCTTTTGTGAAGTACCGGACGATTGAACTATTCTGTTTTCAAAGAACAGAGTTTTATAGAAAATCTTCGAAATTTAAGGCTTCCGAAAAATTGTCCCTCTAATTGGTAGGCATCGAAAAAGGGCTTTTTGTTACCCGAAAAAGAAATCCGTTAAAAAGTTCTTGGAAAATATAGTTGAAACAACCGCCGAGTTAAAATATCGTCAGTTTGTCGAGCAGCCAACTGAGGTAGACAATTTGCAACAGTGAGCGTGTCCAAAGTCGAAGCACTCTTGAAAAAAGATGCTCTCACTTGGTAGCCGACGAAAAAGGCCAAAACGTAGCAATGTTTTTGAAAATTAACAAAAAAGTCGCAATTTGCATTTGCAAATCGTGCGTCTGCTATTAAACGGAATTGTCATAATAATCATACGAGTACAAGCAAACCTTCGTGAAAGAAGATACTCCGAAGAAATACCTCTCTATATACGAGCCCACGAAAAGGGCTGTTTCGTAGCATTCAAGACCGTTCTGTAACCGAATTGTAACAAGCAGACAGAAGTGAGTTCCTAAAAGAAGCCTTCATATCCGAACCCAGTTGGACGACCCAAATGCACCCGTGTCTCCAAAAGTCAACAAAAAAGTCACAAAAAAATAGCAGCCGTCTGCAAGGTAGATGCAGATGGCTGCTATTGATAAATTAGATAAAATTATTAGGTGATCAATGCGGTGAAAATATCACGTCGTTCAGAATTGGACTTGTTGGTGAAATCAACATTATCCATCCACTGAAGAAGTTTTTCCTTGTTATCTTCGGTCAAAACTTCGTTATGAAAGATAAAATATCCTAATAAATAATTAATATAATCAATGCGAGGAAGTTGAGTGGGTGTGTTCTCATTGATGAAGTCTAAAGTGCGATCGAGTGCAGCTAAAGTCATAGAAAAGCATTGTGTAAGCTGTTCTGGAGAAAGGTTACAAAGTTGATTTTCCTTAGTATCAGAAGGAATAGGAGCATAATTTCCGGAATGAGGCTTCTGAGTGATAACTTCATACGCAGGATTTAATGCTGCAACTGGGTAAGAAACATTGGTTTTTTGCGGAGTGAAAAAATCTTCGTACCCTGCTTCATATACACGGGTACGGTAGAGGTTTGTGTACTGTTTATAAATATCAATTCCATGAGCTTTCAGTTTAGAAAAGCGCATTTGAATAATACTTACTCGGCTGCCAGCATTGTTTAGAACTTCGAACCACTCAATTTGTTCATCCTCAGTTAGGTCTTCAGCCGAATTAAGAGTATAATTATAGTTTCTCATTTTGCTGCGTACTTGAAGGAGCACAGACAAGACATCGGCAGAACCAAGTGCACTTTTAGCCTTAGTATACTCAAATAATTTGGTATCCTCTTTATTTAAGAGGATACCAACAGGAATTTGATTACTCCTGATAGAGTCACGCACCTCTGTGAACTCGCCTTTTCCTAAGTCTAACACGATATTTCGAAAATCATCATGATTACAATATGCTTTATAGTTAGTGGTTAAACGCTGCTGGCCATCCACGACCGAGTATTGACCGCGTTCAATAGTTGAGATGATTTCTCTATCTATAAAGGAAACTTGCGGAACAGCACTATCCACAGTATTTATAACATTGATAGAAATAGGAGAAACCGGAGCCTTTCCCCACAATTGATAATTAAGAAGATCGATACACTTCTGAAGTGTCCAACTGATATCTCGCTGATACAACGGCAAAGAAATCGAGTTCTCCTCGATTTTACGACACATATCTGCTACAGTTATCAAGGAGGTTCTTTTGGTCGGATCAAATGTTGCTGCTATCATCAAACCTTTGTTGACTCTCATATTGCCTACCCTTCTTTTGTTGGAAGTAATCACTTGATTGTATAGTACATCCAATCACAGCAAAAGTCAATAGCAGCATACGCGTAAATCGCAAAAATCGTGAAAAAGCAAGCAAAACAATGGGTGCTGCTTAAATATAGCAGCACCCATTGTTCTAGTCTAACAGAAAGCACACACACCACGTATAACGAGAACTGCTTAAAGCATGAGCCTTCGTGAGGCTTCTAAAATAGCCTTGAAATGGGTTGAAAAAGCCACATCCTGCTCCTTCGTCCGCTTTGGGCTCCCCTTGGGGTGCTTCCCGGCACGGAGGAGCTTTTTGTTTTCATAACGCCGCAGCATGAGAGCGTCTATGTTGTCGGCGGTGTATTCCAAACCGTTCTGGTTCAGCACCCGGGCGCGCTTGGCAAGGCACATACTCGCAAGGCCGTAGTCCTGTGTTACGACCACATCCCCCGGCTTTACCCGGTTCACCAGCGCAAAGTCTACGCTGTCTGCCCCTTTATCGAACACCAGCGTCTGCGCACCTTCCCGCTCGATTTGGTGAGAGGTGTCGCACAGGATGATGACCGGAGCATCAAACCGCTTTGCAATCTGCAACGTCAGATCGACCACCGGGCAGCCGTCTGCATCGATCAAAATGGTCATGTGTGTTCCTCCATCACCCACTGAAATGCTTTCGCCGTGCGCAGGTCGGCGTCTTTGAAATGCCCGCCGCTGTTCCATTCAAGGGTGCAATCTGTGCTACGCTCTGCAAGCCGACTGTGCAGGGCGCGGATGTTATCCCCTACCACAGCCATGACAGCGTTTTTCGTGCGCTCTTCCTTGTCGCCAAGGCTCAGATAAATGCGCTGCGCCTGAATGGGGTGCTGTTGCTCAAACTCCATCCATCCCGGAAACCACACAGATGGCGAAGCGGCCGCAACGCCAGAAAACAGAGCTGTCTGCGTGGATGCCCACAGGGCAAACAATCCGGCCAGCGAGTAACCGCCCAGAATGATTCTGACGTTTTCCGGGAGATTGAACTGTTGTTTCAGCGTTGGCACGACCTGTTCTGTCAGAAAGCGCAGGGTGTCCCCGGCTTTGCTGCCGAACCCTTGCTTTCCCCACACCGCAGGGGCTTCCCACGGAGAAAGTGCATCATTCCAGTTTTCCACTGGAATGGCCGCAAACAGAAAATTCCGACCGCTTTGTGCAATAGCAGCCACTTCATGGTCTATGCTCTGCAACTCATGATCGCCTGTCATTTGGAGCAGCAGGTATTCTGCATGGGCTTCGCCGTAAATGCGGCAAGGTCTGTTCCCGATTTGCATTGTCTGTGCAGTCACTGCGGTGTCCTCCCGAAAAAACTTTGATAAGCCCAGTATAGCAACTGAAAAATCATTTTGCAATTCGAAAAGCGTTCATAGCCGTAGACCAATTAAGCAAAGTCAATAGCACGTGTGGCTGATAAGAACAAAATCGAACGGTTTGTGTTCAGTATTCACTGCTTATAACTCTGCCATCGTTTACACCAAGTAAAGAACAAGGGCAATGAAAGATGCCAAATTCTAATTTTTCGCATACCAAATAAGGCCCTGTGTTTGTTTCAGGGCCTGAATCTCTCAAAAACCTCAGGCTGCTTTTACAAATCCCTGTTCAACAGCATGCTGCTCTGGCGTTTTCAGT
>ERZ773158.1668-NODE-1668-length-19194-cov-24.710800_pt1 | contig 19194 bp, 19 predicted proteins | sample MGYA00511918_ERZ773158 | MGnify/ENA primary metagenome ERZ773158 (study PRJEB29015, sample SAMEA2737876) | human gut metagenome | biome: human gut; feature: human-associated habitat; material: faeces | place: China | collected 2012 ...
ATCGGCTACCCCGTCGAGCGGCCTTGGAAACGATTGCCTTACTATTATAGCACGAATCGGCCAGAATGCAAGAGGGAAATTTAAGTTTTTTACAGCTTTTGCAGCGTCCAGCCTTTTTTTGCTGCCAGTTGCTCCAGCTCCCGGTAAGAAAGCCTCAGCTGCGCAATGTTGAAGCCCGGCAGCTCCGCAAGGCAGCCGCCGTCCTGTGCCCGGTGCAGCAGTTTGCGCACCGGCAGTTCCGGTTCGCCGTCCAGCGTATCCAGCCCGGCCACATATTCTCCGCACCGGGGCAGTGGCTGCTGCCAGTCGATAGTTTTGCAGACCCTTGCAAGCGTAAGGTGGTTGCAGGTCACCGTCTGCCGGAATTCCAGTTTCATGATGCTCTCCCCTTTTGCGCCGGAGATTCACAGCTGTTCCCGGCGCGATACTATGATATAACATTTTGTTTTATATGTCAATATAACATTTCGTTATGCCTATACTTTACCTTAAATAAAGCCTTTGAGGTAAATACCATGTATCAACGTATCCGGGATCTGCGGGAGGATCGTGATCTGCTGCAAAAGGATGTTGCGGCGTATCTGAAATGCACACAGGTCTGCTACTCCAATTACGAGACCGGCAAGCGGGATATCCCCACCGAGGTGCTGATCCAGCTTGCCGGTCTCTACCATACCAGTACCGATTATATTCTCGGCCTTACGGACGACAGCGCCCCTTCCATTCCCCGTAAAGCGTAAAACTGCCCCCAAAGCAGCGCGATTTGATGCGAGCTACTTTGGGGGCAGTCTGTTTGATATAAAAATATTTCACTATGGCCCCGCATGGAAAGGTTCTTGTAAACGCGTCCATACGGGATTATCTGTGCAAGAATGATTTCTCTCGTCTCTCCAAAGCTTCCAGAAAGCAGAGCAAAAAGAAAGTCCAACAATCATTCGAGTCAACGAACAATTCTGAGATTTTCAATGTCTCCAGCGGGGGCAACCCCATACTCTGTCTTCAGAAAAGGATTTTAAGTCCCTCGTGTCTGCCAGCCTTCGGCAAATTCGATTTTCGTTCGTTGTATCGTTTGATTTCTCATTGCGAGAGAGATTTTTCCTTCGCGAGCGAGAGGGATTCGCACTTTTTTGATAAGATGATAGTATCACATTTTTCGTTCCATGTCAATCATGTAAAATTGTTTCATCTTGTCGTGCTTGATCTTCGGAGCGTCCGGGACCCAGGGCTGCCGCCCTGCCCAGATGCGCTCCTCAGGGTGGGGGTGATGAGGGGTTGGATGATGGGTTGATGGGTGTATTGATGGACGGAATTGAGTGATAGGTTATTGCTGATTTTTGAAGAGTACTTTTGAAGTGATTGGGGTTGTTTTTGATGTGCTGACTGACTTTGATATCTCCTTATCTGTACCGCTCGGTTACTCAGTCCCTGCTCTCCCCTGCTACCTCTTTTGCTGAAATTTCACCGGAAGTGATTTTGAGGGATGCAGTGAGAAACGAGTACATTTGTTCGATACGAAACAATCGTTCTATTAGAAAACCGCATGGATGGGTTTTTGTGGGCACACCCATACGGTTTGAGGGTTTGAAAAGATTACTTTAGTTCAGTGTAAGATTCAGACCGTTCTACTTTTTTGTTAGTAGCCAAATACTCTATGAAGTATATCAACCGATTCCATCAATTGGTTAGATTCATTATACTCTGAATAATTCGCCCTTTCCGCAACTGTCTTCATCTCCCGGTATACTCTTCTCTGTTCATTTCTCATATCTTGTGCCTGAGCATATTTCAGTCTTGAAAATAGTAAGCCAAAGTATGCCTCCTGAAATTCGATTTTCTTTGGATACTGTTCAGACCATTGCTTTGCCTTATTAATAATTTTATCAGGAACTCGCTTATATTCCGCCGACGGTGAATATATGGCTTCACTCGCAATAATAAACGCCGCCCGAATATGCATGGATTCCGGAAATTTCTGCAAATACTTTTTTATCGTTTCATATTCATCTGGTGTTATTTTTCTATGTCCCCCACTATTATATAAATTAGCAAGGCAGAGCGCTGCGACTTCTGCCGCTTCACATCGTCCATTTTCTTCATACACTTGAGCCATAAAGCGTTCCAGCTCAAACAGCTTATCCTCCTTTTTTCGTTGGACAAGGGTACGAAAGTATTCTTCTACCGCATCCAGTACATTTTTATATACATCCTCATCGTAGTTGCACTGCTTCAAAATTTCTACGATAGCATTCCATTCCTCTTGAATCTCTGCGTTAACGTTTTTATAGAGTCGCAAGTGCATCAGCCGTCCATAGTTTTGACAGCAAATTACCGCAATCCGTTTGTTATCTGCAAGTAGCTGGGTCAATTCACCGCACTTTTTCAGGAAAGCACCATACTCATCAACTGCTTCCGCATTATGAAGACCAACGCAATACGCCTCTATAGCATCTACCGCCTCATCACGGATTGTTACCTTTTCTGATATTTCTTTTAAAAATCGAATATATTTCAGACCGCTATTGTAAAGACGCCTTATATCTCCCCGATCAGTCAAGACGATTGCTATTCTTCGCCATAGTTCCAACTCATACCTCTGGAAAATCGGCTCACGTTCTAAAAGCACATCTTCTACCGCAGCAATATCTTTTATAGCTGAAATCCTCGACATCAAGCCTAAATAGTATTCAGAATCATTCAACTCCTCGTCTGGCGGCGTGATCGCTATTTTTTGGAACACATCACTCTCCGGCCAGTCATCCAGTGCCAGCGAGATGAATTTTGCAAAGCCCATCACAGAATTTGATTTGACCAATTTTGCAAATCGTTCAGCATCTCTCACATTCACGACATAGTCAACGATATACTCATTAATCACGTCCGGAAAGCACGGTTCCATGAGCCACGCATGATCTGGGAGCATCTTCTCTTTCTGGGTTCTCTGGTTCTGAAGCTGTATCAGTTTCTGTTTTTCCTCTTCTGTGGCCACGCCACCTCTTACACGCATATTGAGGTAAACCTCTTGCGGATCAGCGCTTAGTTTAACATATGGTGCCAACAATGAAAACTTCTCGTCTTGATCAAGGCTCTTTGAAGAACCTCCACTCTCCGCTTTTTGCGGCTCTTTGTCCATCTGCTGATAAAGCAACTCGAATAGCGTTGGTTGTGCCGGATCATCCTCTTGTTCGCTGACAGACACAAACAAATCCTCAAAGAGATTATCTGCTCCCGGTCTTCCACTCCTTGCATCAAAAAAAGAGATCAACCTATTACAATCTTCCGCCAAATAGTTTGTACCTTGTACATCCGTAATGTTAAAAATTCCTACAATGCAAGCAACCGAAAGCACCCGAAGATACGAATCCACCAAAATATCATCGCCCAAAATTAGCTTCCAGCGTTTTTTCTCTTTATTCAAATATTCACTTAGTAATTCTTCCGTAGAGGTAAGGTTTGTGCGCCCTTCTTTACTAAGCCACACTTCAATGAACACGCTAAGGAATAGCGGACGCAAGCAAGGAGCACTCATCGAATTTCGAAACTTACTTTGTATTATTTTTGCCTTATTTGCCTTATCAGCCTTGCATTCATCAATAAAGGCACTTGTACCAAGAAGCGGTAGATAGGCTTCCAAATAGTTTTCAATATATGACGCCTCGTCTTTTTCATCGAGTGGTCCAATTGTCAAAACGGGCTTCGAATAAGTACCCGCTTCAAATTCCAACCTGGCCTCATTGGGCATTTTCCGTTTTAATTCAATCAGCCAATCATATTCTGATGCTCTCTGATGCCGTTCCAGCAATACAATTCTAAGCTTGTATGGCGAATCCGAAAACGCTTCAATAAATGCCGCAATTGTATCTGCACATTGCTGTTCTTGCCCTAAGACATAGTCAAACGCCACAACAGTATCTGCAAACGGAACGAACAGATGCGCTTTTTCCGGTTTTTTATACGCAAAAAAGCCAAACCAGCTTGAAGGCATAGTTTTCATCCATTCCAAAATCAGGCGGCTTTTTCCTATTCCACCTTCACCTAAAATAGTCCGCCACAAGAATTTTTCCTTATCTTGTAAAAAAGAACTTAGGTCATTCAGTTCCACAGTTCTACCCACGAAGGGGTTAAAGCTATTAGAAAAGTGCATTCTACCAAAAGCAGATATTGCCGTTCTGCGCTCCAAATAAGGATTCACTGCTATGACTGATTGCAATCCTGCTCTTTTCTGAAGCCGAGTCATTGCAATCTCTGATAGAAAAAGTGGGAGATCCTCATAATCATCCCCATAAAATACTGGAATAGCATTCATCGGCAAATTGGGTATGGTGTCTCCACTCTTCATCAGATAAAAATAAGGTATATCAGAGGTTCCAAGTTTCTCATACGCAAATGACATAAAGCCAGACAGGTTCGGATCTTCCATCGTGCCACCACAGCCAACAATTATGATAGGATTTGTTCCTATCAGATTTTGAATAAACTGTGCCCCACTGTTGCGCAAAATCGTTTGGTATTGTATATAGTCCGCAATAATATTATCAATACCATCTCGTTCATCATACATTCCATGAAGGTGAATCACTTTATTTTCCGCTGTGCTACGAATAATCGAAAGAATTTCCGCCGGGCATTCATAGGAAACGCCTTTAGCATTTAATGTTTCTTCTATCTGCGTATCGTAATTTGTTGTTGCAATCAGATCTCCTGCACGCCAGACTTTGCAAAGCGCCTCTTTGAACTCCGTATTGACAGGATGCAGTGCGCCAATTGTTTGATTCATAAAAGTCTGGTATGCCCCAGAGCTCTTAAGCTTGCCCAGCAAAAAAGTAGCCGCATCGATCAGTTCCTCCGCAGTCCATGAACCAATTTTCAGATTCAACTCATTCTGCTCTGGTATTGTCAGATATTTTCTTCCCTCAGCAATCCAATTCGTCCAACTCAATCTATGAGAGCCGATCGACATAGATGCACCTGCACCACACAAATACACAATTTTTTCAGCGGAATGAATTGCATTCAGTAATTGTGGATATTCTGAGATATTCCTTGCAGGCATTTATTTATCTCCTTTTTCATTACTCATTTTTATCTCATAGCGTTCGATGCGTTTTCAACAGCAAGCTCCAAATATTTTAATTTCATCTTTTTCCCATGGAACTATTTTCACACTTCAAAAACACTGAGGAGGCACGGTTCTGTTAGCCCGTTATCCTTAAATATTATTCTTTAAATCAAAAAACGCCTACAACAGAAAAGCAGATTTACAGTTGCAGGCGTATATCTTTACTTCAGTTTTTCCAAAATTTCGTCAGCACTCATGCCACCAGCCAGCAGCTTCTTAACCACAGCCTCGGCTTCCGACTTTTTCGCTTCTTCTGCAGCCTTAGCATCTGCCTTTACCTTCTTCGCTTCCAGAGATGCCACTTCTTTTTCGGCCTTCTTCAAATCAGACTTCTTCACTTTCAGGTCAGCTTTCAAAGTTTCAATGTTTGCAGTGATGGATGCGATCTCTGCAGTCAGGAAAACGATAGATTCCTGCTTCTCTGCGATCTGGAATGCGTAGTCGGTATGGGTAGTTTTGTGACGGTTTTTGCTACCTTTCGTTCTGGGCATTTTTGTTACCTCCGAATTGTTCGAATGCAATTCTGTAACATTATTTTTTATTCTTCTACAATAGTTGTATATGAATAACGATTTAACAGCTCGATAATTGCTTCTTTTTGCTGATCATTTGATTTCGGATTTAGAACCACCCTGGAAACAAATCCCTTAAAATTGAATGGAATTTGTAGCCCTGCTTCTTGACTGTTTTTATATATAATTGAACGAATTTCATTTTCTTCTTTAAAGTCATGCTTTTTTATTGCATGAAAAACACGTGCGGAACTCGGCAGGCCAAATCTAGCTCGTTCATCATCATGTGGAATGTAAAATGGCACATCCATATTTCCTATTTGCTCATTTTCATCAAGATAATGAACTTTATACATTCTTGCACCATTTATCCTTGAAAGCATAAAAATTTGTCTTACAGTTGATACTATACAGACTCCGTTATCTGATGCATATTCGTTCCACATTTTTGTATTACCAGTTTTATACGGTGTCCAACAAGTCACATATGGCACATATACATGGGATTTTAATTCATTAAGTCTCCGATAGTTTTCTTCTGATTGTTGTGCCCAGCCGTCAAAAAACTCTAGCGGAATTTCCCCCTCATATTCATCATCAAACCTTGAAGCATTGCAAAAGAAGAGTGTCTGTGTAGAAAGCATAGATTCCAGCTTTGAGTAATTTATATATCTTCCGATTTCTAAGTTTAACCGGGGCATATATTCATTATTAATTCTGTCTATGTCGGTTGCAAAATAAATACCCATAGAGAAGCCTCCTACTTTCTTTATCCATCCTTTGCATTCTTCGCCACATTCTCATGTGTTGCCTGCTGCTCACCACGAAGAGGTGTGCAAAGTTTCGAGCAGCGTAGGCTGTATTCATGTACAGCCGTCAGATTTCACCCTACCATTGTGTTATCCCAACACACGATGGAGGTAAAATCAAAATGAAAAATAAATACAATTGGTTCGACGATAACTGGAATCCGGATGACAAACTATCCACCCAGTTTTGGCCATCTTTTGTTTACAATCTAGTACCGGGTTCCTGACCCCCAGAGCTTTCTATAATAGGGAAAATATAGGTTCTCTCCCGTTGACGTACAATCCTTGTATAGCATGAATAGTTCCTTCCGACACCGCAGAACTGTGTGAAATCTCACCTTAACGATAAACCCACATGTTGTCTTCTCCTCAGGCAACAGAGTCGACGCTCTGGTTTGTTGGTATTTCGATGTTCAATAGCTATCCCCACTACCTTGCTGTCTACGCTTAACACACCGCATTACTGCGACACACCCAAGACTCACTTCAAATGCTGTGGTTAGCCGCTTATTTGACAGGATTTTCGCCTATCGAATTGCACGTCCTTCGCTGGACGCACTGCCCAACCCCAATGTTGCTTTCTATTTCCCAATAAAAGTACGTAAAGTCCATTTTGTCTTGTAATACTGCGTTCCTCTGGTCACCTCATCAATCCGGATGCTAAACGGTTCATCTAAAGACATTTTCTCTTCATAAGGAATCAATGCCTTGTCTAATCTCTCCCTTAAAAGATAATAATCAAAAGATTCTCCCCGATCCAGTCTTTTAGGAAACTGAGGCGTATACATTTGAAGTATGGACTCTCGATTTAGCATACCAACAAATATATCTCCTTGCTTTTTGCTTCCAAAATGCAGATATACATTTGTAACCGTTACTGGCTTCATCCCAGTATTTTTCACTGTTATAATATACGCATCGATTTTTTCAATACCCGGAATTTGACTCAGTATAAAACCAGTGCTAACACCAACCGCAATTTTTACTCTCTGTGGAAGCCATAAAGCAACAAGCGAAACAACAAGAGCAATTGCTCCAAATACCGATCCCGTCCAACTACCTATCGCCCCAATAATAGCCCATCGAAGCGATTCAGTATTGTAATCTTTTACTTGCTCTACTTCCTTTACCAATTGAAGCATCTTGAAGATTCCTAATCCAACAGCAACAATCGCTACAATAGTACATAATGTAATTATTAGCTTTCTTTTATCTATATTCTTCATGTATTTCAGCCCATTATATTCTTCTTCACATCTCAGCCGATCCTTAGATTGTTGCCTGCTGCTCACTGTGTAGAGGTTCGCGATTATCAGAGCAGCGAGAGCCACGGTCTCCCATGACTCCAGTATATCACAGATCCGAGAACAAGTCAGCCTTGTACACGCTTTTTTTCTAACATTTTCTCTATCGTAGTCGGGCTTTTTCTTCGGTCGGCCGCGCTTCGCTTTTGCAGTGTCAGTAGGTGCAGTTTCTGCACTTTCCGACATCGGGCGCTTCGGGCCGAAGTCGTTCATTGGGTTTTAGCTTTTCAAACCGTCCTTTCTGAAGCTTATGTTTGCTTCGCTCTCTATTTCAAAGTTTCAATCATGCTTTAGCCGAGACACTGTGGTTGAGCGGTTACTTATGTTTTTCATCCAAGAGTATATTTCAGAAACTGCCAAAGCTCCCCCTGCGCAAATCAAATACGACTTAAAATTATTATAATCATCTTTATAAAGTACTAATGCGCAGAAGGCCACAAAGTACATATGTATAAAATACATTGTTTCACTCGTACTTCTTAAGTGTTTATAAAAGTTTCCTTTTAATCTATTTTCCTTACATTCTAAAATGATTACTGCAAACATAAAGTAGAACGTTGGAAGATCAAGCAACTTCGAGATGTCGCTCCCCCCGAATAAACTGCAGAAAACTTTTACAGCACACACTAAGACAAATACAATAGCATTTTGAATGCTTACACGCAACTTATCAAACTGTTCTGCCTCGGCTATCTGCATTCCAATCGATACAAATGCAAGTGACTGAAATAATCCATTTCTCGTGGTCAAAAACAATTTAAAGTACATTCCAATTGGACAAGCAATTATCACTGGAAGTTCTTTCAAATGTTCCCTCAGTATTGTCAGAACCACTCCGATAATATATAATACTGACCCAAATTCTGCCATTTTACCAATTGAGTATTTTCTCAGCATCAGTTTTATCACAAGCAAAGCAAAAATCAAACCATTCAGATACCATAGCGTCCACGAATAATAGTTTTCCCCAACAAAAAAAATTTCGCAGACAGCGAAACAAGTATGAAAGTTTCCAATTGCCTTCTATGCACCAGCCATACAATGTCAACGGTATATAAAGGAGTGACCATACCAAATATAATCTCAGGACTTTTTTTATCCTAATCTTAAGCCGATCACCCAATTTTATATTTGACTTCTTTGCAAGTAAAAAATATCCGCTGCATGCATAAAAGAATGGAACAGAATAATTTGAAACATCGTAATAAAATAGTCTATCTGCTATATCGCTAACGGATAGAAACTGTCTTGTATGTATTCCTATCACAAGAAATGCGCATATAAACTTTATCAAATCGACTAATTTATAATTTTTCTCTTCACTTCTTGACATCTCATTCATTTTCACTTAATCAACCCTTTACTTTGAATCACCTAAAAAATTAACATACGGCTAAAGTCCGATTCATAATGTAAGAGTAAGGTCTATCCGGCCTTGCTCTTTTCCTTTAAAATGGAGGTATGGTCTGACGAACTTTCCGATTGGGACACCACGCCCGCAGACAAATGTGTCAGCCAGCCTCCATTGTTTTGTGCTCGATTCAGCAAGTTGGGACATAGCTCCCGTTTCACGATTGAATATGTGCGTACTTTGGAAAAGCTGGATAGCCATAAATCGAAACGAAAGAAGGAATGTCAATGTTCGCAGTAGGAATCGATATTTCCAAGTCAAAAAGTGTAGCAGCCATCTTAAACCAAGACGGATCAATGCACACAAGCCCTTTTGAATTCCACCATACGCAGCCTGAACTAGACGCTTTCATTAAGTATATTTTGAATAGCAAGCAATCTGCAACCATCTTAATGGAAAATACCGGGCATTACCACTATCCTGTTCTGAAAGCGTTCCAGGAAGCCGGGCTCCCTGTTTGTATGGTTAATGCCTATCAAATCAAGAAATTCGGAGACATGGATCTTCGCAAGGCCAAAACGGACAAGAAAGATGCAGTGCGGATTGCCAGATATGCATTGGAAAAGAGTTATTCTCTGGTTCCATACACATCTATGGAGCAGAAATACGAAGATTTAAGATTTTTGGCACGACAGTATAATCAGCGAATGCTTACCCTGAAAACCAACAAAGTATTTCTACTTAATCTATTGGATGAAACGATGCCTGGCATAACCAACATCCTGCCTCTAACGACCAGAACGCCAGAAACCAGTCTTTCCGTTCTCTTTATCAATCGTTTTAAATCCTACGATCGTATAAAGAAAATGGGAAAAAGTCGTTTTCTTGACGCATTTGAAAAAATCGCAAGGAAATCTCGAAATCGCCAAACCAAAACATATGGGTTGGCAATTTACGAAGCTGCATTACGCAATATCACAACAAGGGGAGAAAACGAATACACTCTTGCGGCTCAAGATCAATGCCTTGAACTTGTCTGTGAATCACAAAAGGCCGCGATTCAATTATTCTAAAAATGCAAACATTAGCTGAAACGTTGCCCGAATACGCTGTTCTGCGCTCTATGGCTGGTGTTGGGGATCGACTCGGTCCCCTTATCCTTGCTGAAATTGGAGACATCCGCCGCTTTCACAGTGGAAAAGCACTCAACGCTTATGCTGGTAACGATGCGCCTCCATATCAGTCTGGAACATTTGAGAGCCACAATCGCCACATATCAAAACGTGGGAATGCGGCTCTCAGAAAGTATTGCTTTGAGGTTATGCAGGCACTCAAACTTACACGACCTCAAGATGACCCTGTCTACCTTTTTCTGCTCAAAAAGGAACAGGAAGGGAAACAGTATAACGTAGCTAAAATGGCCGGAGTCAACAAGTTTCTCCGCATCTACTACGCGAGAGCGATGGAAACGCTCAAGCAACAGTAACCACTGACTCTATTATATAGCTTTTTCAAAAATCCACAACTGCTGTGGGTTCAATTTAATGCGCCCTTTTTCCAAAAGAAAATCGGAAAATCTATAAAAAAACTCTTGACAAATACATTAGCAAGATTCATAGATGTTGAACCTTTACAAAAAGATAACAGTATTTTACCAGACGTTTTAATTGCTTTTTTATCCATGCCACTGTATTCCGCTCCTTCGTTTTTAGTCTAGTTTGATACGCTCTAAATTGCGTTTATCCAAATCATCTTTTGGCATTACCATGTTTACCGGAAAACTATGAATCTTGGAAACCCGTGTTATGTTTTTTAAGCACTTTTGTCAACATTTCGGATAGAATTCGATTTTTTAAGGCAATATTCATCAACAAATAAATTGCTCCGCCAATTGAAATCTCCATAGCCAGCGCTACTGCAAGTGGTAAATTCATTTTAATAATAGCGCAAACTACTGCCGCCATTACCATCGTTGAAAACAATGAAAGTACTAGTGCTGTATTGCTTATATGGTATTTAATTTTACGTTTCAAGTACAAAAATTGAATTATATTTGTTGTTAGTTCACTCATGACAGACGCAATCACAGCTCCATTTTGTGCATATAGGGGAATCAAAATTGAATTTGTGATAACATTTATGATAGATGCGATTGCAGAACCTGGCAGAAGAATATACTCATTCTTTGAACTGTATGCCAACTGATAACATAACAAATCACCAAACCCTTTTATCAGGATAAGTGGGCACATTAATTTAATTGTAGTTCCTGTAGGGGTAAAACTATCACCATATAGCAAAACAACCGCTTGATTTGCCGTCAAGAAAAGTCCGACAGCTAAAGGAACTACACCTAGGCAAAGAATTTGAAATCCTTTGTCCATCAGTTTATAAAATACCGCCTTTTCATTATCGTAGTAATAACTCAATCTTGGTAAAAAGATTGCTGTAACCGCCGAGCACATTGTTAAGACAATATTCACCGTACGTTGAGCATACGAATAATACCCAACAGCCTCATCTGTCGAAAGCGCACTTAGCATCGTTATATCTATTTTATTATAAATTGTGGACATAAATATAATTCCAGCAATAAATACAATTGGCTTTATATGTTTTCGAATTTTGAGGTTTACCAACGTAAATCCAACCATTTTTCTTGCATGGATAACATTAAAAATGTAGTTTCCACCTAAAGCCAAACTTGTTAGTAAAGCATATGCCACATAATCTTCTCTTGTCTTAACAAAAACAACCAAGAGCGCAAGAGATATACACTTGATTACAACGCTTCGACCCGTTATGTATCCATATTCTTCTAGGCCTTGATATATCCAGTCAATATTCAGATAATTAAAAAAGATGGCCAAACCACAGCAAATATATAACGCCCCTTCCCCATTAAAGCCATTGTTTAAGATCAAAACAAATATGTATGCAATCAAAGATATTGTTGTCGAAATCAAATTAATAATGAACAATTCCGTAAACAACGAGTTCTTTTTTGCGGTATCCTCCCTAACTTTTGCAAATTCACGAACCCCATAGGATGGCAGCCCAAGGGCAGCTGCTGTAACGAAATACGAAGCAATGTTTTGTGCACTCGCAACCTTCCCAACACCAACTGGAAGTAAAATTCTGGACACATATATTGATGTAATAAAAGGAAATAATATATTCGAAGCTGTGTATATTATGTTAAACACTGAATTCTTCAGCATAGACTTTTGCATTTATATCTCCATCTTCAGCAACTTAGCCTTCTCGTTTGATATATAATTAAGACCCGTATATCCTTACTTCTTGTATAAACGCAAGACTTTTTTTACGGTTACAGCCAAGCCATTGCAATATATATTTCTCGCAAGCTTTACCATAAAAAAATCCGATACCTTAGGTCCAAAAATTTTCATAATCTTTGTTTCGAATACATGAAACCTCGTAAATTTAGCCGAACTCCACGAGCTGGTATAGTGATGAATTGAACATGTGTTTCGCGTCATTCTCATCTCATTAGTATAATAATTTTTGGGGCAGAAATATTCCGTTGGATATAAAGTGAAGCCATCTATTTTTTCTATCTTATTATTCCCAATATAGCCTTTTTTCTTTAGACATCTCGTCACATGTTCGCATACAGTAATTATGTTATTGAAATCGAAATGAATCGTTTTGTAATACTCTATGACGTCCAAACAGAAACCATTTCCTTGCTCTGCTGCCATCCCTAGGCCAGGATTGATGACATAAGTTGTAGAGTCTTGTGGTTCTTCTTTTCCCATAAATGCGCCCATCGCAATAATCTCATCAAAATTTCTAACAACTTCAACATCTGTATCAAAGTAAATTCCGCCGAAATCGTATAATATTTTAAATCTTGCAAAATCAGAAACAAAAGCCCATTTTTTATTTTCAGCTGCTTCCCTAATATAATCACAGCTGTTCATATCAAAGTTCTTTTCATTCCACTCTATAATTTCATAATCCGGGAAATACTTTTTCCAAGATTCTATACACATTAAAGCATCTTGAGGTAACGGATTTCCTCCAAACCAGCAGTAGTGAATTTTTTTAGGTATCATAAACTCTCACCTGTAATCAAAATAGAAATTATATGGTATGCACGTGTACCAACCGCTGTTGATCATTCCGTAAGCAGTGATTCCGCCATACATTAGAATCAGGAACACCTTTACAAGCATTTTTTCTCTTCGGTTATTTATTAGCTTAAGCATATTTGGCAAATATAGAAGTTCATATGCCATTCCGTAGTATAATACCCTATTAATCAAAGGTACAAATGCGGTCATTAATGCTATGCTTAATGAGATAATCTGCATATTGTAAAGCAATTGAGTTTTTGTATCAATCTCTTTTTCTTTTGAATAATAGTAGTATCCAATAATAGTCGATACGCCAAAAAACAGAATGGATGATTGGCTCGCAACAATTTCGTTTAGCTCAACCGAATTCAGGGTAAAATAAAACGCATAAGGGGTATATTTTATAATAAACTTTAAGATTGCGAATAATCCACTTCCAGAAAGTACGGTTAACCCTACAATTGTTATTGCTTTCTTAAAATCAAATTTCAAATATTGCAAAAAATACACCGGTACAAAGAAAAGCGCCGACTTGTGAAATAAAAAAGCTATAAGGACAGCCAGGAAATACCTTTTAGCGTCTTTATTCAATATGTATTTCATTGCATAAAAACAAATCGAGACAGCAATATATTGCCTCAATCCATTATATGCATCGAAATAAACTCCAGTGACAAAATAAAACAGAACGCTAAGCCTATAATCATCAGAATCATTTAAGCATTCTTTAAATATAAGAAAAGAAATAATAAATGAAATAGCTCCAAATGTAAACCACTGATTTCGAGTTACTAATTGGCACAGTCTAACAATGTACTCGAATCCTACTTCTAGTTTTTTTCCTTCTATACCGGCAATTTTACTTCCATTTCCCAAACGCGTAAACAATTGAAAATACATTGGATAATCTGCGCCGTTATTGTACCGGAATGCGGCCACTAATGTGGGTGGAAGAAGCGTTATTAGTAAAATAGAGATTTTTCTTCCTCGATATCGAATCCTTTCTTGTATATCAGCTAAAAATACCGTTAGAATAATCATCGGAATATATATGGTCATTCGTATATCCTCACGCGATTTTCTTTTTAGATTTATATTTTATGTAAATAAACCGATAAGCAGAAAAATTGAAACAGAACAGTGCGATTTCAGCCTTTCGAACTGCTGGCAAATACTTACAAGTAACCACATCTAAAAAAGCGTTTCTAGCATGTTTCTGAACTTGCCCAATCGTTTCCTTGTCATTGTATTTCGAGCAAATCATCATGTTGACAAAAACCAATTCCCATACCGTTCTCGCAACTTTCATTGTACTTGTCGTTTCAGGATATGCTTCTGTAATCACTTGATATTGTTCCCCAATCCCAAACAGCAAATCATATGTTCTTTTTGAAAAAGAACTATGGCCAATAGAACCGCTCCGTTTAAAATAATAGTAATATACCTCTGGGTCAAAAACAATCTTATTCGCCAACATTAAAAGTTTATATGTCGTGTACTGATCCTCAAACAATTTTCCCTCAGGGCACCTAATTTTCTGCCACAGGCTCTTTTTCCACATCTTGCTTGCAACACACGGAGTCAAATACCCATTAAACAAAAAAACTTCCAGCGCTTCCTTCTTCGAGTAAGTTGTTACCTCTTTTACTCTTGAATCAACTGCACAATCACCATTTTCAAATGAAATACAAAATGCTGGAACCGCTACATCTGCTCCGCTTTCCGAAATATCATCGTAAAGCTTTTCGATATAATTAGCATCAATCCAATCATCACTGTCAATAAATACTATCAGTTCTCCCTTTGCAATCTCCAGCCCAGCATTTCTAGCCGACGACAGTCCTCCATTTTTCTTATGAATCACGAGAACCCGGCCATCTTCTTGTGCATAGTTATCACATATTGCACCGCAGTTATCCGGCGAGCCATCATCAACCAGTATAATTTCGAGATGACGATATGTTTGCGCCAAAATACTGTCTATGCATTTTTGGAGATATTTTTCAACATTATATATAGGCACAACAACTGAAATCAATTCTTCCATAATCTTTTTACCCAACCTTAATTAATAGCACCCGAATAGAATTATAATCCTTGTTATCACATCAGATGCTATTATTCCACAATTTATGTCTTTGTAAAACAAAAAAGCAATTCTATTTCTTATACTACTTTTATAGTTTTTCACTTTTTCCAAAAAGCTTTTGCTGGACACAGACATATTTGAATTATAGCAATTTAACAGTTCGCATGCGGTATCCAATCTGTTATTTTTATATTTTTCAAAATATCTAAATTCATATTTCAGCCGACTTTTCAACTTTCCGCCATCGATTGATGTATTCGTATTATATCTTCTGAATAAAATATGTGGTTTTTTGTCAAAAAAGACATTTCCCCCACATGCAAGGCAAGCCAACAGCACCCAACTATCATGGGACGCATGCATTTCTATTTGTGATGAATTCTTTACCAGATTTCGTAATGTGTTATTAAATACAAACGTGCATCCGGCAAGTCTCCCTCTCGTTAACATCGAAGGAAGGTTAATGCGCAATCCATGATAGCTCTGCACATGTAATGGATTTAAGTTTTCATCCACTCTTTGAAGTGCCGAACAATACAGCAACGGTGTTGACTGACTTTCTTCTTCGAGTATCTCGATTGCGGTTGAAAGCTTATCTTTTTCCCACACATCATCTTGATCCGAAAAAGCGTAGTAATCTGCTTCATCGCATTCATCTAACGCGGTTAAAAAGCTTTTCGCAAAACCCAGATTATTTCCCTTTTCTATTTTTACATTTTTATGCTCTTGATACGAAGCCAATATATCTGTAGTTCTATCTGAAGATCCGTCATCTCGTATATAAAGGCGAACATCCACCCCTTCCTGTGACAGAATACTATCTATTTGTTCTTTCAGGTACTTTTCTCCATTATAGGTTGACATTACAACCTGCACACTCTTTGTATTCATTTATTCTCCTATTAATGACAAGTAAATTTTCATCAATCTATTAGCAGTTTCCTGCATATCGTATCCATTCTCCGCAACTTCTCTATTTCGAATATAACGAGTTTCTTCCGGAACTTTCGTCAGATCAATCATATTCGCAATTGCATTTTCATTCTCTGAAACATCAAACCATGTGACTGCATCTGTCACTTCCACTTCCTTGGGTAGCTCTCTTGACAGATAACACTCCAGCCCTGATGCCTGCGCTTCGATAGCTACAATTCCAAGTCCTTCCCAAGTCGATGGAAAAACAAAAGCGTCCATTGCGCATAGATATTTATTTACATCCGTGCGCACTCCACAGAAAATAACGCTGTCACATAAATTAAGTTTTTCAACCTTGCTCTTAATGGTATCCTGTAACTCTCCGCCACCGAGCAACAACAAATATGCATCTGATTTTCGTTCTTTTATAGCTGCAAAAATATCAATTAACTTCGAATGATTTTTCTGATTGGTAAATCTTCCTACATGTCCAATAACAAAAGCATTCATAGGAATTCCATACATTGCTCGAATTTCTTCTCCGTATTCGGTACAAAACCGAAATCCTTTTGTATCAATTCCATTCTTGATTATTTCAAAAGCTCCATTCCCGTACATCCATTTTCCTGCATTGTCCGAACATGCCAAACGATAGTCAGCATTATCATATAGGTATTTTCTATTAAACTTGTGTAGCTTTTCAAGTTTACCTCCCACGCTTGGGAATGTATTATGGGAGTGCACAACGACCTTTATGTTAGGAAATCTCTGTAACACCTTCAAAATCAAAATATCTATCGCCGAATTTTTATGAATATGAACTATATCATAATTTCCTTCTCGCAGTATTTTGTCAATTGCAAAATAATAACCCAAAAAGTTTATATGTTTGGGGACCTTATAAACTGTGGAGCCCATTTTTTTGAACTTATCTCCGTATGCTGGCGTATCCGATATAGTGAGGAAATCAAACTCTACCTTTTCCTTATCAATAAACCGGTAAACATTATATAAGAAACTTTCAATCCCCCCTAATTCTCCATTCAATTCAGAATGTAGCACTCTAATTCTTTTCATAGTTTTACTTTCACCCATTCGATTGTTCGATTATTCGATTAATTCCAACCACCGTTTTTCCATCAGGAACGGATTTTGTAACGATTGCACCTGCTCCAATAACGACATTGTTTCCGACAGTTATATTGCCTATGATTTTTGCGCCTGCTCCAATAAACACATTGTTTCCAATCACTGGAGCTTTATTGTTTTTCAATTCATCAACACCGATTGTGACTTGGTGCATTATTGTACATTGCTCACCAATTGACGCTTTGCCCGACAAAACAATTCCTAGAAGATGGGGTATTCTTACCCCCCCCGATATTAGTTTCCAAAGGAATGTGATTATATTTGTTGTATGTTAATTTCATGATTATTCTGAATGGAATGCTGCATATTCTATCAAATATCGTATTACCGTTAATGAAACTGTTGCCGAATCGAAAGATACAAAAAATAAGTGATTTTTTATGTCTTTGTTTCGATCCAAATCCTTATCAATTATCAGTTTTATATCTTTTGTCCGCACTGTTCTTTTACTCCTCTTCCAACAAGGCATTAATTATATGGTTTCCACTTTCCACATATTTTCAAACAATATCCCGTGTTCCTCTGATACTCTCTGAGCATCGAATCTATTATGTACGTCTTCTACTCCCTTCGATACCAATTTATCTTTCAAACTCCTATCCCGATAAATCTGTAATACAGCTTCACTTGCCCCAGTAGCATCATCTACTTCGACGAGCAACCCATTTTCTCCATTTCGGATGATATTAGGGATGGCATCAACACGGCTTGCTACAATTGGCTTGCCTGCCATCATGTATTCCGGTAAAGCCAATCCAAATCCTTCCCAACGACTTAATAGACAGGCAACATCAAAGAGTTCTACATAGCTCATCGGATCATCAACCCAACCTGTAATGTGTAAACTGTCCGCGAACTTGTTTTCTTCAGCGTATTTTCTGATTTCTGCTTCTTGGTTTCCGCTTCCGACTATAACGAAATGTGCATTAGGGATTTCATCCTTGACCAACTTCGCCATTTTTACAAACACATCTGGTGCTTTCTGGGGGCTAATACGTCCAACCATACCAACGACATATGCATCTTCAGGTATGCCCAAGCTGCTCCGTTTAACTGTTCCGTGTTCTCCGCTTTCATATGCTTCGATGTCCACCCCGTTAAAAATGACTTGTAGCTTATCTTCTCTACAAATTTTCTTCTCTAAAGCTGACTGCTTTTCCGCATCTGAAATGCAGATGATCTTCTCACAAAATGGAGCTGCCATTTTCTCGATGGCTGTGTACATTGCTCTTTTTTTGTCAGAGCACCGCATATTGAATGCCCAGCCATGTGGGTTATATACACAGTGATTTTTCAATCCGATATCCGCCACACGAGCAATCGCACCGGCCTTACTGGAATGAGCGTAAACAATATCGGGATTATATTTTTTTATCAACCTCCGAACTTCTTTAATCGAGTTCAGATCACTCACCCCGATTGCCCTGTTCATTTCAATTTGTTCAAAAGAGTCCACTAAGCCATCATAATCTTCCCTATTAAAATCTTGGGAACAGACCAAGATATTTTCAAATTTTTCTTTATCCAAATACTTGAGAAGCATTCGGATGTAGCGATCCACGCCGCCAGCAGCTTGCGCCACATGCAGTATTTTGATTTTTTTCTTCCTCATCCCTCAAATACTCCTTATCTTTTTCCGCAACTCGATATATAGACTTAGCGCCTACTAAGTAAACGTGTTGTACAACTTTCTTTGATTCCACTCCTCTATCCCATCCTAAATCTTTTTTGCGCAAACAAGCCCACGGCGGATTGCCCAATGGCAATCCACCGTAGGCTTGAACTCTCCTTCAATCTTTATTTGCTGCTCCTTTTTGTGGGTCAAAACAGAGCTTCCAAAAGCCAC
>ERZ773158.1681-NODE-1681-length-18977-cov-6.357467_pt1 | contig 18977 bp, 16 predicted proteins | sample MGYA00511918_ERZ773158 | MGnify/ENA primary metagenome ERZ773158 (study PRJEB29015, sample SAMEA2737876) | human gut metagenome | biome: human gut; feature: human-associated habitat; material: faeces | place: China | collected 2012 ...
GCTATGAATTTTTCTATTGCGTTCCCCTGACTTCGGAATAGTGGCAGGGCTGGCTGTCTTTGTTTTGCTTTGTGCTTCTCTACCGTACATGAGCATTAGCACAAGTATTGAAACCGTAGTCAAATAGTAGTTCTTTGTAATAAAATAGTAGCCTTTTACAAACCTCAATAATTATCACCCTATCAATTCCATGGTAATAATGTCATACTCGGATTTGCAAAACAATTATACCATCGTTAGTCTGGCGTTAACTTTCAAGCATAAGCTCCATTTGAAATATAGGAATACTCACTAATACACCGAATAATAAACAACCGACACAATAACTGTTTGCTCTCTCAGTATCAGAAGCTTCACCAAGTTTACAAGTCTAATGGTAGATTACAGGTCCTTAATCTACTTCTTCAAAATACTGATAGATTCGAGTTTCTAATTCTTTCTTTGAATTCACTCGGTGTAAAATCAAAGTTTTCAGTTGTGCTGTTTACTCTTTTTGTACTTTGATTTTTCCTATGTGGGTATGATAAAAGATTCTTAAAACGTCTTTTTTCTGATATATACATTTCAATATCAGACTTTATTATTCTAACTTTCACTGTCATCTTTTTTACAAAATGGACATCCTTGATTTTTGTTTGTCCGATTAGAAATAATAGCTTGCCACTCATGACCATTTTTACATTTCCACCATACTTTTTTATTGCTTTTAATTTTTAAATTGCATGGCTTCAATTCCCCATTTTTTTCATCATTCCATTCTGCGGCTATATCTGGTCTTAATGTTGCTAAATCATTTTTCCCTCTGATAACACAAATACCTGAACAATAAGGACATTTACTTCCTTTTGTTCTTGATACGATTGATGCTTGCCATCTGTGATTCATATTACATATCCACCATACTTTTTCCCCACTTCCTGGTGTAAACATAAAGGGAGTCAATAATCCATTCTTTTCAGTATCCCATTCTAAAACTAAACGAGGATATAATGTACCCACTGATTTATTTTTCAATTCAGTCCGATAATTCTCCAAAATATGTATCCTATCTCTAACAACATCTATATCATCTGGAATATCAATATAATTATTCAGCTCAGAAAATAATTTTTTATAGGTTTCATTATTATAGTTACTATCCGTACGTATTAACACATCACAAGAGCCTTCTTTTAGTACACCATTCTTTTCTTTTACACGTATCAGAAAAATGCCTTGCTTTATACATTCTTCATACTTTTTCACTTCCCTATTTAAAGCCTTTTCACTTGAATGCCATACACTACCATCATATTCTATTCCCACCTGTTTTGACGGAATAAATATGTCCAACTCTCTTTTTCCTCCCAATTGTTGTGTACATCGATTCAGTGCATCTGGATATGTTTTTTTAATGTAATAAAATATAGCTTGTTCTGGAAACGATGTTCTAATTCCAGAATTGCATATTGGACACCCATCACCCCTGCTTCTGTTGCTTATTAAAGCTTGCCATTCATGTCCTTTTTCACATTTCCACCACACTTTTATCCCTGCTTTTGATGTTACATCTTCTGGCATCTTTCCTTGATTTTTTTCATAATTCCATTCTTTAGCCAAATAAGGATATACATGTGCTAAATCATTAAATCCTACCATCAGTCTCTTTCCTGAGCAATAAGGACACCCATCACCTCTGCTTCTATCAGCTATTTTAGCTTGCCATTCATGTCCTCTTTCACATTTCCACCACACTAATGCTCCACTATGCATTTTGAAATCACTTGGCTTTTTACCATCATTCTTTTTATAATTCCATTCCGATAATAATTTAGATTCAATAGATACTAAATCATTTTCACCTTGAATTGTTTTTCTGCCTGCACAATATGGACAGCCTGACTTTCCACTTGTTCTAGCACTTATTTCAGCTTGCCATTCATGTCCTTTTTCACATTTCCACCATATTTTGTTATTGCTTCCCTTTTTTACCATATAAGGGTATATTGAACTATTTTTCTCATAATTCCATTCTTTAATCAAATCAGGATTTGTTGTTTGCAAATCATTTGTACCAACTATAGGTAGTCGACCTGAACAATACGGACATTGAACATATTTTTTACCTGTTCTACTTGCTATAACTGCTTTCCAAGAATGACCTTCTTTACATCTCCACCAAACTTTACTTCCGCTTCTAACGGTATACATATCAGGGGTTTTATTTTCATTTTTTTCATAATCCCATTCTTTTGCTATATTAGGTCTTAGCGTATTAATATCATTAAATCCTGCCAATACTTTCTTACCGGTACAATAAGGACAGCCCTGTCCCTTTTTCCTATGATTTGGAGTTGCTTCCCAAGAATGACCTTCTTTACACTTCCACCATATTTTCATCCCACTTCCTACCTTGATTTCATATGGTTTTATAATATTTTTTTGATAATCCCATTCCTTCATTAATTCGGGATTTGTTGTCTGTAAATCATTTACTCCTACAATCGGAAGTAACCCAGCACAATAAGGGCAACCAGATTTTTTTTGCCTACTATTCATAGTCGAAGCCCATTCATGTCCATATTTACACTTCCACCATACTTTATTTTTTGACCAAATTGATATATCCGAAGGCATAATATTATTCTTTTCATAATTCCACTCGTTTAATAACTCAGGCATTGTTTTCATCCAATCAATAGATTTTCTTGCCATTAATCTGTACCACCCTTTATTTTATTGCTATTATCTATCAATTTTTCATACTTAAAAAGAGTAATCGAAATTTCCCGATTACTCTATAATCTTTTTACAATAATAATATCACTTTCTTACTTTAAAAAATAGAAATAATGCACTATTTCACATTTTTTACGAAACTCTATATCATCTGAAAAAACTTCAACGCTTCTGCAATAGCCTCTTCCTTCTCCTTCGGACACTTAGGCTGTCTGGCATCATCAGATTTATGTTTATTGTAATTCTCACGCTCTATAATTCCATACTTAGCCTTAACCTGCGCAATATAAAGGTTAGATACTTTCATCCCCTCATTATGCTCTGCCACATATGACTTGATTTCCTCATAGGTTGCTTTACTCTCAGCAGAGGTAATATCTAACTCATCCATATCCAGTCTCACATTCACATGATGCTTCGCTTCATGAAGTTTGGACAATAAACATACAGTCTCCACATGCACAGTATGAGCGAATTGGTCTACAGGCTGAACACGAGCTATCTCGTAACCGTTAGCAGCAAGATATTTCAGGTCGCGTGCAAGTGTTGCCGAATCACAGCTCACGTACACAATCCGCTTAGGATTCATTTTGACAATCGTATCAAGAAGTGTCTCATCGCAGCCCTTTCTAGGCGGGTCAACAACCACAACATCAGGATTAATCCTCATTACAGACTCAAAGGAGGCTGAATCGGACAATCCAGAACTTTCTTTTGAATCAACAGGATCATTTTCCGCTTTCTTCATATCTTCATCATAAATACACGGCACAACCTCTTCTGCCTTGCCGACAAAAAATTCAGCATTATTAAGAGAATTGCGGAGTGCGTTATTTTTTGCATCCTCTATCGCCTGTGGAACAATCTCGACACCGTATACCTTTCGTGCCTTTGTTGCCATAAGAAGCGATATTGTTCCTATTCCGCAATACAAATCCCAGACCGTCTCATTTCCCGTAAGTTCTGCATATTCAAGAGCTTTACGATAAAGCTTTTCCGTCTGCACAGGATTGACCTGAAAAAATGAGAGTGGTGAAATTCTGAACATAATCCCGCAGATACTGTCCTCGATATAGGAATTCCCCCATATTACTGAACATTCACTGCCAAGAATAACATTAGTTCTTTCCTTATTAATGTTAATCATAATTGATGACATTCCGCTGATATCTTTTAAACAATCTGCCAGCTTGTCAGCATGCGGAAGCGTTTTACCGTTTATAATAAGACAGACCATAATCTGACCGGTATGTTTTCCTGTTCTTATCAGAATATGACGGATAAGTCCCTTGTGGGACTGCTCATCATAAACGCTTATATTGTTTTCATTGATAAATGTACGGATTTTCTCAAGAATCTGTGCATTTTCAGGTGCACCGATTGCACACTGCGTATAATCTACAATACTGTGTGTTCTTCCTGCGTAAAAACCAATTACAACTTTTCCGTCCTTATTTCTTCCGACCGGATACTGTGCTTTGTTGCGATAATTAAACGGATTCTCCATTCCTATTACAGGAAGAACTTCACAATCTGTTATTCCACCGATTCTTGCCAGATTGTCACGGACAAGCTTCTGTTTATATTTAAGCTGTGCTGAGTACGACATCTGCTGAATCTGACATCCGCCACACTGCCTTGCAACAGGGCATACAGGTTCTACCCTGTCTTTAGAAGGTGTTATTATCTCCATGAGCCTTGCATATCCGTATGTCTTTTTTGCCTTAATAACTTTGGCTTTTATAATATCACCTATAACCGCATCTTTTACAAAAAGTGTATAACCATCGGCTTTGCCTATTCCCGCACCGTCTGTTCCTATATCTTCTATTTCAATCGTAACCTGATCGTCTTTTTTTAACATAAACTCTCCTATAAGATGAATTCTTATCTACACAATTGTTCTCTTGATATTAGCATCAATCCATCTGTTGTATCCAAGCCAGTCATTTGTATCTTTCGCCTCAAGTGCCTCACGCATTGTCTCCATTTTTGCATCACAGTCATCTGCAAATGCAAGAGCAAGTGCCTCCACTATTGCCGGTTTTTTCGGCGAACCATACTCTAGTTCACGATGATGTGCAAGTATACAATGACCTATTTCCGCTTTCAATGTTTCAGGAAATCCTTCTATCTGATTCATTTTCTGAGTAACCATCTCGTATCCCATTACAATATGTCCGAGGAAATTCCCCTCATCCGTATAATCATTTTTAGGAAATTCTGCAAGTTCCCTTACCTTACCGCAGTCGTGAAGCATTCCACAGGCAACCAGCAGATCCCTGTTAAGAAAATCATAATTTGATGCAATTTTATCACACATTCTTGTCACACTAAGGCTGTGCTCAAGAAGTCCGCCTGAAAATCCGTGATGAACAGACTTTCCAGCTGCAACTGACTTGAATTTTCTGATAAAGTCCGCATCATCCACAAAAAATGCTTTTAAGAGTGATGAAATATATGTATTTTTAATACTTCCCGCAAACTGAAGAAGCTCTTTATACATATCATCAATATTAAAACGGCTGCTTGGAATATAATCAGATTCAATATATTCACCCTCATCAGCCTTTCTGATTCTGTCAATCTTTAACTGTAATGCTCCATTGAAACTTGTAACCTGTCCTGTAACCGCAACATAATCAAGTGCATCGAAGTCACTTATTCCGCCTGAATTAGGGTCCCAGATTTTAGAATCAAGCTGACCTGTCTTATCCATAAGCATAACATTTTCATACTCTTTACCCGCTTTTGTTGTCGCAGTCGATTTTGACTTGCAAAGATATACCTCACTTATCCTTTCACCATCTTTTAAAGTCTCAATATAACGCATTTTCTTTTACCTATTCCTTCTTTAAAATATTTACTCATTATTTTCACAAAAATCCACCGGAACATACCGTTATCTCACAGAAAGCACAACGGAAAAATTAAGTTCCCTGTACTCATCGCGTCCGGCTCTTTTGACTGTCAGTGTGATATTCTCACCGTTCACACACCGATATAGTTTCTCACTAAATGACTGAATTGTCAAAACACTATTTCCATTCAAAGCAGTAATAATATCACCGCATTGAAGTCCTGCCTCAAAAGCCGGCGAGTCCATAATCACATCTGTAATATAGACTCCCAGCGGAAGCTTATATCTTTCAGCTGTAACTGATGTCACATTAGTGCTTTTTATTCCAAGATATATAATCTCAGGGCTTGCTGAAAGTGTCTCAATAAGAGGTTTTAAATCAGATAATCCAACCGCCTGAAATTTCATCATATCACCTGATGGTCTTGCAATTCCTACAACATTGCCGCCTTTGTTAAATATATAACAATAGTCGCCATATGATGGAATAATATCAATACTCATCATCTCAAATGTATTATCGACACTGCTCTCATCTGTAACCTGTGTAATATTTCCAAATTTTGTCTGTCCTGTACTTCCATTTATGCGTCCTATTGCAATAACAGGGTCATTTTCCTTCATCTTATACGAATTGCCAAGCACAGCCACCTGTATATCAGCATCTGAAGATGCTTTAATTGAATCTTTCTGCACTGACAACAATGAAACTTTACTGTATGAATCACTGCCGATAAGCTTTGCCTCTCCATATGCACCACCATTAAATCCTGCTTTGACAGCCATATCATAATTATTCAAAACACATGAATCAGCTATTATAATATATGCATTATTTATATCACCTATTATAAGACCTACTGAATCATTCATTCCTGTATTCTGGCTGCCATCATTTTCAAATATCACCATGCACTTTGATGCTTCTTCATTAATCTGTGCCGTCGATTTTATCTCCAGTCTGTCAGCATCTGCCTGATCCTGGCGTACATTGTTAAGACTGCCGTCAACGGAATCATCTATATATTGGTCTTTTTTTAACTCAAGTGAAACAGCTGGCTCATTGTTTCCATTTACCTTTTTATCAAAATATGGATACAATAATACAATTACGGCACATGCAATTACTCCGAATATAACTGCACCGCCAAGAAACTTCAAAAAACTGAACAGCTTTTTATACTTAACTTTAGGATTAATAATTATTCTTTCCGTATATAAAGGAAACTCTTCCTGTACTTCCTGTGTTTCCTTCTCATCTCTTCCATTATAATCCATACGAAACAAAACTCCGTTCTAAAGTATTTTCCTAACTATGAGAAACACGCTCACAATTCCAAACTTATTTTATTATAATAAATAAATATGAACATTCTATGACATACTTGTAAATTAATATTACCAGAGTACCTGACACAACAATGCGTATAGCTTTTTTTAGCTGAATGATGTAAAATAACCATATTAAACAGATTTTGAATGGAGAATTTAAATAATGGATTACAAGTCACTTAAAACACTTGAATATCATAAAATTATAGAAAAATTATCATCTTATGCCGGCAGTGAAGCTGCCAGAAAAATGTGTGCTGATTTAAAGCCCATGACTGATATCAACTCAATTAACGACGCACTTACACAGACAAGCGATGCACTCTCCAGAATATATGCAAAAGGCAGTGTATCATTTTCGGGAGTTACTAATATTATTGACAGCATTAAGCGTCTTGAGGTCGGAAGCACGTTAAATACACACGAACTTCTGAATATAAGTGCAGTTCTTACTACTGCCGCAGCTGCAAAATCGCATTACGAGGAAACCAACGATTCACTCACAGATTATTTCAACTCACTTGAACCTCTTACACCACTCAATACACAGATTAAAAACTGTATTATTTCCGAGGAAGAAATAAGCGATGACGCAAGCGGCACTCTGCGTGACATCCGCCGCCAGATGCGTATTTCGGCAGACCGTATTCACACGGAACTTAATAAAATTCTCAATTCACCGTCAACAAGATCGTGTCTGCAGGATTATGTCATAACCATGCGTCAGGGCAGATATTGCCTTCCCGTAAAGGCCGAATACAAATCACAGATTGCCGGAATGATTCATGACCAGTCTGCAACCGGCTCAACAATTTTTATTGAACCGGCAGCTGTCGTTAAGTTAAATAATGACATTCGTGAGCTTGAACTTAAAGAACAGGCCGAAATCGAGCGTATTCTTGCAGCACTCAGTGCTGAAGCATCCGCATATACAGATGAATTGCAATCGGATTACACTATCCTTGTCACACTTGACTTTATATTTGCAAAAGCACAGCTGTCTAAGTTTTACAAATGCAGCTGTCCTATAATGAACACTGATAAATACATTAATATCAAAAAAGGCAGACACCCTCTTATTCCGGCAAAAACTGTCGTTCCAATTGACATTTATCTGGGAAAAGATTTTAACCTGCTTATTGTAACAGGTCCTAACACAGGCGGTAAGACTGTTTCTTTAAAAACAGTCGGACTTCTCACTCTCATGGCACAATCAGGACTTCATATTCCTGCCATGGACCACTCACAGATTGCCGTATTTGATAATATTTTTGCAGATATTGGTGATGAACAAAGTATTGAACAGAGCCTTTCTACATTTTCATCACATATGACTAACACTGTAAGCATTTTAAAGGAAGCTGACGAAAACAGCCTTATACTTTTTGATGAAATTGGTGCCGGTACTGACCCGACAGAAGGTGCAGCACTCGCAATTGCAATTTTATCCGACCTTCACAACAAAGATATAACAACGATGGCTACTACACATTACAGTGAAATAAAGGTATTTGCACTTACAACGGAAGGCGTGGAAAATGCAAGCTGTGAATTCGATGTTGCAACGCTTTCACCTACTTACAGACTTTTAATTGGTGTTCCGGGAAAAAGTAATGCATTTGCAATTTCAAGAAAACTCGGTCTTCCATCTTATATAATTGATGATGCATCAAGCCGTATTGACGCAAACGATATTCACTTTGAAGATCTGCTCACAGACCTTGAAAACAGCCGTATAACAATAGAAAAAGAGCAGTCTGAGATAAAAGAATACAAAGACCAGATACGCAGACTCAAAGCAGAAGCTGCTGCCAAATCAAAGCGTCTCGATGAAAGAACAGATAAGATTATCCGTAAAGCCAATGAAGAAGCTGCAGAAATCCTGCGTGAAGCAAAAGAATATGCCGACGAGACAATAAAGACTATGAACAAACACGGCATGAGCGTAAAAGAGCTTGAAAAGCAAAGAAGTGCTGTCCGTGACAAAATGAATAAAAGGCAGGAAAAACTCGCAGTTAAGACTACTGCACCAAAGTCGCACAAGCCTGTATCTGCCGCAGAATTAAAAGAGGGCATGCATGTACGCGTACTCAGCATGAATGTAATCGGCACAATTCTTTCTGCACCGAATCCAAAAGGTGAAGTAACAGTTGGCGTTGGAAGTCTTACAACCAAGACCAAAATAAACAATCTGGAAATTGTAACAGGATACAAAGACCCTGAAGAAAAGACTACAATAAAAACAGGCGGCTCAAGCCGCATAAAGATGTCAAAATCAGCTTCAATCTCACCGGAAATCAACCTTTTAGGACTTACCGTTGACGAAGCTGTTGCAAAACTTGACAAATATCTTGATGATGCATACATTGCAAAAATCGCACAGGTACGTATTGTCCACGGAAAAGGAACAGGTGCATTAAGAAATGGTGTTGCAAGCTACTTAAAAGGTGTTCCATATGTAAAATCATTCCGTCTTGGCGAAGTCGGTGAAGGTGATGCCGGCGTTACAATCGTAGAATTCAAATAAAAAGCAAATAATAAAGGAGGCTTTAGCATGGCAGTTAAACAAAAAATACTCATTGTTGATGATGATGAAAATATTGCGGAACTTATATCTTTGTATCTTACAAAAGAATGTTTTGAGACAAAGATAGTATATGACGGCGAATCTGCACTGGAACAGGTTAATATATTCAAACCGGATCTGATACTTCTCGATCTTATGCTTCCCGGCATTGACGGTTATCAAGTATGCCGTGAAATCAGAAAAACAAACAATATTCCTATAATCATGCTCTCAGCAAAGGGTGAGACATTCGATAAAGTTCTCGGTCTTGAACTTGGTGCTGACGATTACATGATAAAACCATTTGAGACAAAAGAGCTTGTCGCACGTGTTAAAGCCGTACTCCGACGTTACCAGCAGCCGGCAGCCACATCCGTCCCAGAAAAGCCATCACAGGTTGTTGAATATCCTGACCTTACAATCAATCTTGGCAATTATTCTGTGCTTTATTATGGCAAAAACGTTGAAATGCCTCCAAAAGAACTTGAACTGCTCTACTTTCTCGCCTCATCTCCTAATCAGGTATTTACGAGAGAGCAGCTTCTTGACAATATATGGGGATATGAATATATCGGTGATACAAGAACAGTAGATGTACATATCAAGCGTATCCGTGAAAAAATCAAAGACCATGCACATTGGGCAATAGATACAGTATGGGGCATCGGCTACAAATTTGTTACAAAATAATGGAGTATATCATATGAAATTTAATCTATTAACCAAATACATTTTCATATATGTTTCCGTTGCAATTATAGGTTTTGTAGGTGTAACTGTCATATCATACAAAATAGATTACAATCGTGTATATTCAGAACAGACTGAAAACATGTACCGGCAGGCAGTATCAATAGCTGCCGAATTTGCCCCGGACTACTTCAGCAATGACAAATTGAAGCTCATACAGCTTGAACTTCATACAATAACCGAACTTGACCATTCAAGAATCATGTTTGTTGACATGGATGGCAATGTAATACTTGACACACAATACAACAATATGAATGAGGAAGTTGACGAAAATGGTATCCTGTATACAATCAACAATTTTGATGTAAGTAAGCTTGGTACCAATCACTCAATGAATGGTAACTTCTATGGTGTATTTACAGAAAAAAATGTTTCCGTATTCGCACCTATTACAAATAAATTTGTCATGAAAGGCTATGTCGTTGTCCATATGCCGGAATCTGTTATAACAGACCGTGTGTATACAACATTCAACACTAACTATATAACACTTCTCATAATACTTGTTTTAAACTCAGCTTTTATCATACTGTATATTATACATATACATAATCCTCTGAAAGACATTACCAATGCCATCAAAGAATATGGCCGCGGTAATCTTTCATATAAAGTTGCTGTCGGACATAATGACGAGATTGGACAGCTCTCTGCTTCGCTTAATTACATGGCAACACAGATTAATGAGATGGACCAGTTCCAGCAGAAGTTCCTTTCAAATATTTCACACGACTTCCGCTCACCGCTCACATCAATCAAGGGTTATCTCGAAGCGATTGCTGACGGAACTATTCCACCGGAAATGATTAATAAATATATTAATATTGTGCTGTTTGAAACTGACCGCCTTACAAAACTTACAAGTAATATCCTTACGTTAAACGAACTTGACCCCAAATCAGTTCGTCTCGACATAAGCAGCTTTGATATTAATGCTCTTATAAAACATACAATAGAAACATTTGAGGGAACCTGCAAAAAGAAAAAAATCCAGTTCCAGCTTACTTTTTCCGCAGAAAAAGAACTGGTCAGTGCTGATAAAGTAAAAATCGGACAGGTTATTTACAATCTTGTAGATAATTCTATCAAATTCAGTTCAGAAAACTCAAATATATTTATTTCAGTTAAAGAAAAAGGTGAAAAAGCCTATATTTCAGTAAAAGATTCCGGTGCCGGTATTTCCAAAGAAAATATTGACAGAATCTGGGACAGATTTTACAAGTCAGATTCATCCCGCGGACGTGATAAAAAAGGTTCTGGTCTTGGTCTGTCAATCGTAAAAGAGACACTTCTGGCACATAATGAAAATATTGACGTAATCAGTACAGTCGGCGTGGGAACAGAATTCATATTCTCACTGCCAATTGCAAAATCAGCTGAAAACACTTAAAAACAGTCTGAAACAACAAAAAGCAGTCAAAATCAGCCGTGGTTGTGATAACTAACACACTCCACGGCTGTAATTTTACTCATCATGCCACTCAAGTCGGTGCAGATGACCTTCCTGATTCATATGATCAAAATTATTCTGTCTTAAAGCCTCATACAAAACAATGGCAACAGAATTGGAAAGATTAAGTGAACGGATATCTCCAATCATTGGAATCCTTACACAGGTATCTTCATGATCCACAAGAATTTCCTCAGGAATTCCGGCACTTTCTTTACCAAACATTATATAGCAGTCCGGCTCATAAGAAACCTCGGTATATGTCTTATGTGCTTTTGTTGTAGCCATATAAATCTTAGCTCCCGGATTTCTCTCACAGAAATCATTAAAATCATCATAAACTGTCACATCAAGTTTATCCCAATAATCAAGACCGGCTCTTTTTACCATCTTATCATTGATACTGAATCCCAAAGGCTCTATAAGGTGCAGCCTTGCACCTGCTGCAACGCATGTTCTTCCTATATTTCCTGTATTTGCAGGCATTTCAGGTTCGTGTAATACAATATTAAGCATTTATGTGCCTCTTTTCTATCAGGCCTTGACAGCAACGTCAAGTTCAATTGTTATATCGCCGCCGCTTAAAGGTACACATATATTCTGTGCAAATGACTGTGCAATGGTAAGATTACCACGACAGACCGTAGGCGGTGTAATATCTATAAGTATTCCTTTTGTTGAAAATATTGTCGCAGCATTACCCATAATCATATTACCAAGTTCACTGATTGCACTAATAGACATTTCATCAAGTTTTTCAACCGGCATCCCCATCATCATCTTAGATGCAATTTCAAGTGCCTTTGTATATGAAAGAACAATCATAACCTGACCACGCATCTCTCCCGTAATACCAATCATAATAATAACTGAATCATCCGCAAACGCTGTCTCCTTTACATAAGGTTTGCCAATCTTCATTTCAATCTGACATATATCTTTAATAATCCCCGTTGCCGCCATTAAGAACGGATTAATATAATCAACATTTATTCCAGTCATTGTTTTTTCTCCTACAAGTTATTTATAAAATTTTCTATCCTCTCAAGTCCTGCTTTCAATTTCTCAACAGAATAAGCATACGAAATTCTGACAAAACCCTCACCCGAAGCTCCGAATGCAGTTCCCGGCACAACGGCAAGCTTCTGCTCAAACAACAGTCTGTTAGCAAACTCATCCGATGTCATGCCAAACTTTTTAATTGATGGAAATACGTAAAATGCACCATATGGCTCAAAACATTCTATTCCCATTTCCTTAAATGCATTAAGTAGAAATCTTCTTCTCTGGTCGTATGCCTCAACCATCTTTCCGACTTCATCATCACAGTTACGCATCGCTTCAACCGCAGCAAACTGGCTGTTTGTGGGAGCACACATTATCGCAAACTGATGAAGCTTTATCATCTGCGTCATGATATTTTTCGGTGCACAGGCATACCCAAGTCTCCATCCTGTCATTGCAAATGCTTTTGAAAATCCATTTATGACTACAGTTCTTTCCTTCATTCCCGGAAATGATGCTATAGAGCAATGCCTGCTGCCATATGTAAGCTCTGAATAAATCTCATCAGAAATAACATACAAATCATTGTCAATTATAACAGGTACAAGCTCTGCAAGCTCCTCCTTTGTCATAATAGCACCTGTCGGGTTATTAGGATATGCAAGTATAAGTATCTTAGTCTTATCTGTTATTGATGCTATAAGTTCTTCTTTTGTAAGCTTGAATTCGTTCTCGGCTTTTAACTCAATAGCCACCGGCTTTGCATCTGCCATAACTGCACATGGGACATAAGATACATAACATGGCTGCGGAATCAGTACTTCATCCCCCGGATCAACCATGCAACGAAGTGCAACATCTATCGCTTCGCTTCCTCCTACTGTGACCATTATCTCATCTTCGGCACTATAATTCAAATTATATTTTCTTGCAATATAACGGCTTATCTCATCCCTTAACTCTTTTAAACCGGCATTTGATGTATAAAATGTGCGGCCTTTTTCAAGCGAATAAATGCCCTCTTCCCTTACACGATAAGGGGTGTCAAAATCAGGTTCCCCGACACCAAGCGATATTGCATCAGGCATTTCACTTACTATATCGAAAAATTTACGTATTCCAGAAGGCTCAATATCAACAATTTTTTTAGATAAAGCATCTCTCATGGTGTCACCGGCATCCTTTCGTCTTTCTCAGGTTCGCCAAGAACTTTTCCATAATCTTTATATTTTTTCAATACAAAATGTGTTGAAGTGCTTAATACCGAATCAAGCGGTGCAAGCTTATTGGCGACAAACTGTGCTACAGATTTCATTGTCTTTCCCTCAATAATAACCGTAAAATCAAATCCGCCTGACATAAGATATACAGAAGTTATCTCATCATACTGGTATATTCTTTCAGCAATGCTGTCAAATCCAAGCCCTCTCTGTGGCGTAACCTTAACCTCAATAAGTGCCGTAACCTTTTCTTCACTCGTTTTATCCCAATCAATTATCGTATTATATCCGCATATAATATGCTCTTTTTCCATATCAGCGATTTCATTGGCTACCTCCGGCTCGCTTATCCCCAGCATAACAGCCATATCCTTTATATCTATTCTTGAATTTTTTTCAAGCATATTTAAAATCTTTTCTCTCATATCATAATCCTTTCACTGTACATGCAGTCTCATTCTGCTGTTGTTTCACTCTGCATCTCCTGCAGTCTGTAAATTTCATCCTGTACCGGTTTATCAAGGAAACGAACCTCATCAAGATTATTGATTATCTTATCATTGCCATCCGTAACTTTTCCTATAACACATGCGTCAATTTCCTCTTCTGCAAGTGCTTTTATAATACGCTCCGAATCGGATGATGTTATCAAAAGACTTCCACAAGAATTTAATTCATATGGATTAATGTCAAATATTTCACATATCTCTATTATTTCCTGTCTGACAGCTATTGCCCTGAAATCCACCAGAAGTCCTGTTCCTGATGCTTCAGCCATATCCCATAACGCTGCATATACACCACCCTGTGACATATCGTGCAAAGATACAGCACCATTTTCTATCGCTATACAGGCTTCTTTTGCAATTGACAAATCACTTCTATTGCCATATGCACGTTTTACTACATCTTCAACATACTTTTCAAGTATTTTTTCTCTGTTATTATTTATAATATACTGTACTCCACCTATGCCGATACATTTTGTCATTATAATATCGTCTCCCGGCTTCGCCATATTGCTTCCGACAGCATGTGGTTCTTTCACATTTTCTGTAAATCCAACTGCTGTAACCGCTACAACAGCTCTTGTATTTCCTGCCTCAACCTGTGTATGTCCACCTGAAACAACAAGCCCAAGCTGTGCACAATCCGCAGAAATCTTTTGCATTATCTCTTTTAGACGTATCTCACGCATATCCTGTGCAAGATTGACGCAGCACTGGATATACTGCGGTCTTCCACCTCTTGCGTAAATATTGTTAGATGCTGTATAGACAGGTTCAAAGCCGCTGTCTGATGCAATTACAATACCATTTTCAAGGACTGAAGCATCTGCACCAATTGACGGCTTGACAGCAAGGCTGTTCTTTGCAGGTTTTATATTTTTTAATACAGAACGACTGATAACTGAATTTGTTATTTTTCCTGTTTTCATATTCTCCTCCGGACCGCATTTAATATTCTATATCTAACATATTGAAAAAAAAGGCGATTTAATATATCATTTTATTAATAAATTATTTAACGAAATGAAAGCAGTGCAGAGGCAACCATCGGTACAACCATCGCGACTACAAGAAAAATAATTATAACCGCTGTCAATATTTTCTTATTTTTTTTGTTATTAAAATTAATCATATTTCCTCTTTTCCGCACTGTTTTCCATAGATTGGAGATTCAAATGCATTTAATACTGCCCTATTTTATAATAATACTTATCTTAATGCAAATATATTTTAAAAGAAATAACAACAAAACCGCTAGCTCAAATGAAGATTTTTTCAAGCGTGAAAGTGAAGCCAACCAAAGCCGTAAACGCGATATTTCAAATCTTAATTACATAACAATACCTGATAATCTGCCATTTATAAAAACCGACATTGCCGAAATAAGCAATGCCGAACAGAATATTATGAATCTTAAAGATGAAAAAATCCTAAACCTTACCGGCAAGACTAACACCGATTTAAAACTGGAATATGGTGTTGCCAATCTTTCAGAACTTACAATATATGAAAATAATTTCCATACGCTGTGTCGTGAAATTATTAACCTTGCAAAAGCACTAATTGATAACGGATATGAAAAAGAGGCTGTCAGCTTCCTTGAATTCGGAATCCGCAGCCGCTCAGATTTATCTGCCAATTATGTAATGCTTGCAGAAATCTATTCTAAAAACGGCGAAAATGAAAAAATTAATCACCTTAAAAAATATGCAGAAACTCTTAATACTATAACAAAAGATTACATAATCAAAAAAATCGACGCATACCTTTTATAACAGATTATCTGCCATAGCAATTATTTCCCATAATTAGATATAATATTATCAATAAGCTTTGATGCACGGCTCTTCGTCAGTGCATCAATGTCTTCAACCGGCTCAAGCCCATGCTTTTCGGTAAGTGCTATAAGATATTTTCTTTGTGCCGCAGTAATCGGAGAATCCTTCTTTGCTGAATAGTTAAGTTCTATAAGCTCATCAAATCCTGTATCATCAGGTTTAATTTGATGGAGCTTCTCATACAGTTTCATTGCACTCAATGCATCATCATATGCCCTGTGCGAATTTCCTGCATCAATCCCAAAATATCCACACAGATATTCAAGTGTTTTATGCGGTACTTCGGGAAGAAGCCTTCTTGACAGCTTCAACGTATCAATTCCACTCTTTTTAAAATCAAGTCCCGAATTAACAGCCGCCTTTTTAATAAAACTGTAATCAAATATTACATTATGTCCAAGGATTGGCATATCTTTTGTAAAATCAACTATGTCACTTATTATCTCTGTTATCGCCGGCTTTCCTTCAACCATATCATCTGTAATACCTGTTATCATGGTGATACGTTCGCTGATTCTTATTCCAGGATTAACAAGTGTTGAATAACTGTCAACAATTTCTCCATCGGATATTTTGGCCATTCCTATTTCTATTATCTTATCTTCTGCCGGATTAAGACCTGTCGTCTCAATATCAAGGGCAACAAATGTATTAATCATTGTATATTCCATTTCCAAATATATTACCAAGTATTGCAAGATATACTATATCCATCTCGCTCCACTTGCTCATCTGCCTGTTTCTGTTAAATGAAACAATAACATCGTTTTCATCACTGACATTAACTATAATCTGGACAGCCTGGTTAATTCCCATATTAATAAATGCCTTAACCGTATTTTTTGCTCGTCTTTCAAAAAAATTGATATTATCAATAACTTCAATACCATCTTCCGTAAAATCAGCTATATATGCCTTATCGTTAAGATAATCATTATCTTCAGCAATATCTTTGTTACCTATTATAATCTTTCTCTCCCAGGCTTCTCCTGTATGGTGATAAATAAATATGCTGTCTAATGCAAAAGCTCTCTTTATTTTATCAGCTGACTCCATAATGCAGTCTTTTCCATTTTTTCTATAAGCATTAACTATATCATTAACAACCCCGATTTTTTTGTACTTGTAGAACATGTATGCCTCTGAATTAGGCATTCCTTTGCCCTTCACATAATCCTCATGCAAATCCGGGAGATATATTATATATCTGTCCCTGCCTTTCTCTTTTGCAAGATAAAGCATCTTATCTGCTATATTAAAAAGTTCTTCATATGTCTGTCCGTCACATGGATATGTAGATGAACCGATAGAACATGTGACATGCGGCTTATCAGGCTGGTTATTATACATAAATGAGACGTTATTGCGGATTGTACGAAGCACATTTCTTATCTCATCATTGCTCTTGAGCCCTTCAACAACGATAAACATCTCATCTCCGCCAATTCTTCCGGCTACACCCTTTCCTTCAACAGACTCTTTAATAACATCTGCAACATTGCATATTACCTCATCTCCAAACATATGACCAAACTCATCATTAATCGTCTTAAAATTATCGATATCTATAATTGCAATTGTAACAGGACATCCGGGTTTTGACTCAATCAGCCTCTTTGTATATTCCGTAATCGCACGCTTATTAAGAATATCCGTTCCTACATCAAGTGCATCTGAATTAAGATATACATGCTCTTCATCATTGACAGGGCTTATCTTTGACATTGTGGCAATTACATGCTTTTTGCCATTAAAATCTATGATAGTCTTACCTTTGACAAGACACCATTCCATTCCCTGTGAATTCTCAAATATCTTCATCTTAAACTCACGTTCAAATATCTCTGTTCCATTGGCAAAATCATCACAAAAAGAATCAAATATATTGCGTGTAACACCATATACATTGCCATTGGCAAGCATTGTTCTACGCCAATCAGCTAAAGTTCCCCGGTAAAAATCTACCTGCTGGTGGCTCTCCATCATAAAAATTCTCAATCTGTCAGTCGATACGTCATATGAGAACATAAGATACTCCATAAGACTGAAATATTCCATATATGTGTTATCAGCCTTTGTATCTGTATGTTTAAAAAATACTCTTATATCAAAAATCGATATACTGCATATTCTGCTGTTACAAACATTATCCGCAGGTTCAGCTTCATCTATAATATAAACAAACCATCTGTATCTTCCTGTATTATCTACCATTCTAAGTGCCGTAACAAATCCCGATTCACTCTGGACATTCTTTACAGCTGTCTCAAGCTGGTTTATATCACTTGGATGTATAAGTCGTGCAATTTTAGTATTAACGAGATTGTCTCCTAAAAAATCTTTAAGCTCATCATCTACTGACAAAATATTAAACTGTTCATCTATTATAGCTTTACCTTTAAAAAACACGTTATTATCCATTTTACCACCATTTCAAAAATCATTGTTCATTTATAATAATATAATTAATATTGATATACAAGTACCAATTTTTCTCTATATTAATTTAATAAATCTACATTTTTCCGTTTTATTTTTAATAATTTTAAAAGGTAAAAATTTAATCGCAATATTTTTTTTATATAAAAACAAAGACACCCCACAAGAAATGTCTGAAAACACCATTGTAAGCTGCCATTTTAATAAAAACACAATAAATAATCAGTTAAAAATGCCTAGAGCCGGAATCGAACCAGCGACACGAGGATTTTCAGTCCTCTGCTCTA
>ERZ773158.1715-NODE-1715-length-18714-cov-4.068171_pt1 | contig 18714 bp, 14 predicted proteins | sample MGYA00511918_ERZ773158 | MGnify/ENA primary metagenome ERZ773158 (study PRJEB29015, sample SAMEA2737876) | human gut metagenome | biome: human gut; feature: human-associated habitat; material: faeces | place: China | collected 2012 ...
ATATTATGAACGAGGCGGAGAAGATGACTCCCCAGGCGCAGAATGCAATCCTGAAAACGCTGGAGGAGCCGCCTGAGTATGCAGTGATCATGCTGTTGACTTCTAACGTGAATTCTCTGCTGCCGACGATCCTCAGCCGTTGTGTGGTACTGAACATGAAGCCGGTAGCCGATGAACTGGTGCGTAATTATCTCATGCATCAGCTGCAGGTGCCGGATTATAAAGCGGAGGTCTGTGTGGCATTTGCCAGAGGTAATATCGGCAAAGCGAAATCCCTGGCGTCCAGTGAGGACTTCGATAATATTAAGAATGAAGCATTGTCATTGTTAAAATATATCCAGGATATGGACCTGAGCGAGATCACCGCAGCGATCAAGAAGATCACGGAATATAAGCTGCAGATCAATGATTACCTGGATCTCATCGCGATCTGGTACCGGGATGTGCTTTTGTTCAAAGCGACCAGTGATGTGAACCATCTCGTATTCCGGGAGGAGATCAGCGCTATCCGCCGTGTGGCACAGCGCAGCAGTTATGAGGGAATCGAGGAAGTCATCGAAGCCCTGGATAAGGCGAAGAGGCGATTAGATGCCAATGTCAATTTTGACCTGACGATGGAACTTTTGATGCTGGAGATCAAGGAGAACGGTTAACAGAAAGACAGGAATAAGTAGAAAGTGAAATTTACGCTTCACTTTCTATTTTTTTGAAAAAAATGACCGGTTGAAATCTCAGGACACTTTCCTGAAAGCCTTGGAAATGTTGGACAAGATACAAAAAGAGGGAAATCCGAAAAGCTATTTGCTATCCGTTGCGATTCGGATCTGGAAAAAACGGAACCGGAAAATAAACCGCAGAAACAGCATTGCAGCTGGAAAGTAAAAGATAAATTAAAAAGCGAAATGACGAAGGAAGAATTGTTAAATAAACTACAGAAAATTCAAAAAGAAAAATGTGAATCAGTAACTTTGGAACTAAAGAGTGCGGAAAAAGGATGTACACAGAAACTATATGATAGTTTGTTCAGTTTTTCCAATCGGGATGACGGAGGTACCATAATATTTGGTATTGATGAAAAGCAAAATTACAAAGAAGTTGGAGTGCAGGATATTCAGAAAAAGATTAATGAACAGTGTTTACAGATAGAGCCAATCGTGCGGTCGGTAATGACAGTAGTGGATCAATCTGCATTAGAACATTATATGACACTTTATCTGGAATTTGAATTTGTAGTCTGACATATGAAAAATCGGATAGTATATGATACAAAAGTGAGGTTATATCTGAAAAACTGCGGCGGATGCCAGTGCGGCACACCTGGAGAGCTAATTTACCGGAATTAAATTGCGGTGTTTGCTTCTCAGCATGTGCCGTCGGTCAATGCGGCATCGGGGAAAAATCATAAATTCCCTTTATTTAACGAACGAATATTTTCTGCCTTCATAAAAACTTCAGCATATTCACAATTCATAAGAATACCATTGGTTCTTGCTTTAAGCCGATAATATTCTACGATTGGCATAAAAGGACAATTTTGTACACTTTGCTCCTGCTCAAGTGCCTTTTGCCATAGAGAAAAACCTTCGCTTATGTCAAAAAAGGTTTGCGGCCGGAAGGAACTACAATCTTCCCAGTTTTCTGTGTAATAAAATGCTGGTACGTTGTAAGCTGGATACTCACATTTGATGGCTGGTAAGGATGCATAAAAAACAGCATTATTAACAATAGTATGGCAAGCCATATGATCTTTGTGTGTGCTTTGATAATGGGTTATTAAAATCTGCGGTTTCAGCTTGCGGATCAAGGCACAAAGGTCAAGGCATAAGGAATCTGTTGGAACAAGGAAACCATCGGGAATATCATATATTATGCTTTGACCATGTAATTCAGTAACAAAAGAAGTAGCCTCACGCCTTTTCATTTCTATAAATTTGTCTAAATCATCTGTGGCACTGGCACTTTTTTCACTTGTAGTTAAGGAAATAATAACCGGAGTCCAATTTTGCATTGCACAGGTAGATAAAAGTCCCCCGGCAGTTAATTCCATATCTCCAACATGTGCTCCAATAGCTAAAATAACAGGGGAAGTAGGTTTATTCATGATGAACCTCCTTGCTGATTATTTTTTCAAAGAAATCTGTGGGAATTGGTAATTCCATAGCTATTAGACAATTAACAATATCACGCAGTGACTGTACACCAATAACCGGCACAGAAGGATATGGTAATTGATAAATGTATGCCAGAACAATTTGGGTAAGATCCCAGCCGGTTTCTTTGGCAAGCTTTTTAATAGCGGTAAGTCGTTCCCTTGACTTATTGTTATCAAATAATTCCCGACAGGATCGATACAGCGGTGAGGTTTGAAAGTCTGCCTGGTCTGCAAGTGAAAAATAACCTCTGGCTGCTGCTGTATAAGCAAATAACGGAAATTGATCATTTGTGTGTAATTGTTCCAGTTCGGGAGAAATATATGTCATTCCATCATATAAAACAGCAGGCATGTTGGGATACGCAACATTCTTCATAGTTTGATGTGCTGTAAAGCCGGTGATTTTTTTATCATCAGCGTAACGCATAGCTTCATGAATGCGCTCTGCACTCCAGTTAGAGCATCCAAAATAGCGAATTTTCCCCTCTTTTTTGAATTGATTCATAATTTCAAGTATTTCACCCACAGGAACTGCAGGATCATCAACATGAACCCAGTAATAGTCCAGATAGTCCGTATGAAGATTGGATAGGCTGTTTTCCAAATCATGGCGCAGACACTTGGAATTAATTCGGGGGGTGGATTTATCCCAAGGATTTAATGCGCCACCTTTACTATCCAGAATAAAGTGGTGCCGGTTGTGCCTTTCGGAAAAATATCTTCCTAACCACAATTCATTTACCGGAAGTCTTTGTTCAAACCACCGACCGTATACATTTGCAGTATCTAAAAATGTGCCACCAAGTTCCAGATATGCATCTACCAGATAATAATTGTGTGTGTCAGTGTAATCACTGCCGGCCGGAGCAAAACTTGCAGCTATTCTTGGTATAGTGATATTAGTTTCAGGAATGTGTATATGTTTCATTGTTGTACCTCACTTTCATATTCAGGGTATGAATAGAGGAAATTACCAATGAAGTTAATATTTTTTACGATAGTTAACAGGTGTCATATTTGTAATTTGTTTAAATGAAGCTGTAAAATGAGATAGATTAATATAACCTAAACGTTGTGCAATTTCACTTACACTCAAATTTGTGGTGCGTAATAGCATTTTGGCGTAATCAATCTTCTTTTCCTTAATATATTGAGAGACAGATAATCCAAATTCTTTTTTGAAAAGACGATCAAGATAATCTGGGTTCATATGTATATAGTCCGCAACGGTATTTCGGCAGATTTCCTGTTCCAAATGTTCCTTAATGTAATTTTGCACTACATAAACAAGCGAACTGTTTTTGGGTAATAAGCTCTCATTAACTTCAGTAAATTCAAAAATATTTTGTGGACCATGTAGATCTAATTGGAGCATATCTTTCATCTCACCCAGCAACACGGGGATTTTGGCATTATATCCGGTGACACATAGCAGTGGAAGGCTATTTTTTACGAGGGCTGTATACATATTTTTAATCTGTTGTTTTACTTCCTCAATATATTGTACCTTGCAAGGAAACAGGATAAAAATGTTTTGGAGCTGGTAGCTAAAGACAACAGCATGTGGACTAAATGTTTGTACTTCTGTGTAAATTTGTTTTTGAATGTTATAACGTAAATCTGCAACTTGTTGAATATTATTACATTGCTGGCGGTCAATAATAAAAAGTACCGGATAATAGAGTATATCCAACATGGTCTGAGACGGTAAGATATACTCATGACCGGAAATATAGGAGAAAAGCATATCGTGCCATAAACTTTCTTTCTGCAAATATTGGTTTAAATAAAGATCCTTATCTGGATGATGGAGTTTGTCAATACATTTTTCAATAGATGCAGTTATTTGTTGTGGTGTTATGGGTTTTAGAATATAATCCAGGCAGCCAAGCCGTATTGCTTCCTGGGCATATTGAAATACACTGTAATTAGTCACAAAGACACAACCTGTTTGCGGATAATTGGCCCGAATCCAGGAAAGCAAGGCTAATCCATTTGTTTGGGGCATTTCGATATCACACATAACTAAGTCAATCATGGGCTCATTTAAAAAATATCTTTTTGCATCTTCTGCGCTATAAGCAAGGAGTATTTTTTCAATATTTAATGATTCTATGGAAATAGAACGAGCTAATGTTTGAATGATTATTGGTTCATCGTCGACCATAAGCAATATCATAAGCAAAATCCTTTCTAAAGTTCAATTGGAATCTTTACTTCTGCACAGGCTCCGCCGGTCTTCGGATTACACAGGTGAATAAATGCATTACCGTCATAAAAATAGTAGAACCTGCTCAAAAGATTTTTCAAGCCAATATGTTCGTTTCCAATGGAAAAAGGCGGTGTATAATTTTCAATATCTTGCAAAAGTGAATCGGGGAAGCCAACCCCATTGTCCCTTATCGTAAGTATAAGGTAATAAGAAGCATCCTCTTGCTGAAGTATGGCAGATACATTTAGTTTTAGGAGCTTGAGCTGTTCATGTGCATATTTTATTGAATTTTCCAAAAAAGTCAATATGGTAAGCGGAGGAATCATACAGTCAGTCAATGAATCGGGAATATTGAAATATACCTGTGGCTTTTGCGCTTTTTGAACCTGCTGTATGGAAATATAACGCAAGCATTGTTCCAGTTCTTTTCTTAAAGGAATGAGAGATGAACTGCCCTTAAATACAGCCCGGAAATATTCCATAAATTCTAAGGTGAGAGACTGTAACTGCAAGTTTTCTTCATTTATGGAGAGAAAATAAATGGTATTTAATGTATTTATAAAAAAATGAGGGCTTAACTGAAGCTGTAGACATTGTAAATCCAGTTGAGTGCGCTGCAGTTCTTTTTCATAAAGCTCAATTTTCATTGTCTGTATTCTATGAATCATGGTGTTAAAAGAAGCTGCCATATGATCCATCTCCATGCTTCCCATATTTTCAGTCAGTTCGGAAGAAAAGTCATTATCCCGTATACTATCCATATGTTCGATAAATATAAGGATTGGGTTTAATATATTTCTTTGTAAATATGTATTTGCTATTGGAATTAGAGATAGCAAACATAGTGAGAAAAAGGTCGTAAACCAACATAAGACAATAATAATATAATTCTGCAATGGAATATCAGCAGATAAAAATACTGAAAAATCTCCGGTAGATGAATCAGCTGTAATTTGAAAATGCCGTAAGAGAAAAAAATCAAGTATACTATTTTTATCTGTAAAAGTACCGGTTGGTGCAATTGTTACAGCTGTGTTGGAAAAACTGTAATTTTTTAACTTTTGAATCATGGAATCTGTCGGTACACAGACCCCAAGATAAGCGTTATTACATTTAAATAAGCGCAACAAAAACTGTTGATCCTGCAGTGTAATTAATGTCCAGGAAGCATTCAGGAACTGTTCAGGATTTTTCAACATTTCGCAAAGAGTCTCTTTTGCCTGATAACTGCCATGCGACACATATTCTGAAGAAGGGACGATGACCATTTCGTTGTTTTCAGAATGAAACATAAATAAATAGGCAATTTCCGGGCAAAGATCAATTTTTGAATTAAGATTTTGGTATAAGTGAATTTTTTCCAATGCATAATCTTTGCCGACATAATCATAAGCAATGCTTTGAAAGGCTGAATCCTCTGTTCCGTTTTTTATGAGAAAGAAGGAAATCGTACTCAAGCGTGAATCAATATCGTCTAAAAAATAATTAACCATGCTTTCAGTAGATATTTTAGTTTGCCGATAGGTGGAGAACGCAAAGAAAGAATTAGTTACGATTAAAAGAATATTTAGTGGAACTACAAAAAGAAAAATAAATTTGCTTACGGTCTGCTTTAAGGTTCCTTTCATAATCGTTTCTTCCTCGTTTCTCAAATTTGGTATTTTTGCTATGTGGCACTATATATTTTATAGCACATTTAAGATATTATTTGTACATAATGTCAAAAAATAGACAAAAAAAGTCGAAAATAGGGCAGATATGACGAAAAGAAATATGATAGATTATGTGCACAGGGTATGAAAGAGGTTTAAAAATTTATTAAAAGAAAAGGAGAAGATTAATGAAAAAAAGAAAAAAATATGTAGCTATTATGTGTGCTGCCTTGTTGGCATTTTCGTCGTTGCTGCAAGGTTGCGGAAAAACAGAAACGGTATCTGAAAATTCAACCAAAGAAGTGTTGTCAGAATCATCGGAGCAACAAAGCACAGAACCGGACAAGATAACATTTGCATTTTTCTGCAATTTATTCATTCCGGAAGATATGGACATGATTGAAGAGGCCTTAAATGAACAGACTCGTAAAAAGATTAATGTAGAAGTAGAACTCGTGCCATTAAGCCTTGGTACTTATAACCAGCAAATAAACCTAATGGTTTCTGGTAATGAAAAGTTAGATTTATATATTATGTTTGGTGGTGATTTCAGTTCTGCGATTAGTCAGAATAAGCTTCTGCCGATTGCACAGGATACACTGCAGGAATATGCACCTGGGGTAGTCAATGCTTTAGGGGATTATCTGAAAGCATCAACAGTTGGGGACAAAATATACGGTCTGCCGGTAAATAAAGATATGGCACAGGCAAGAGGAATTTCTTTGAACAAAGAGATTCTGGAGAAATATGACCTGGTAGAAATGGCAGAAAATATTTCCAATACAGATGATCTGGCGGAATTATTTGCAATTGTTTCTGAGAAGGAACCGGGTATGGTTATGACGTCTTCTCAGGATAATGGAAAAAGTGTACTGGAATCCGGATTTGCTTCATTTGATAAGATGGGCGATTACTATGGGGTTCTGATGAATTGCGGCGAAAATGACTATCAGTTGGTAAATCTTTATGAAACCGAATGGTATAAAGATACGCTGAATTATATTCGTGATTGGTACAATAAGGGCTGGATTTTAAGTGATGGTTCTATCAACCCGGATACGGGTATAGGCTTATATAAGTCAGGAAGACTATTCTCTTACATGGGAGATAAAAAGCCGGGCAGCTATGTAGATGTACAGAATTCAACAGGGGTTCCTACCCTGGATGCACGTATGGCACAGGCCGTTGCTACAACGGATTCCATTAATGGAGTTGTTATGGGTATTCCTATTACATGTGAAGATGAGATCCCTGTATTAAAGTTTCTGAATTTGCTGTATTCAGATCCGGATGTGCTTAATATTATTGATTGGGGTATTGAGGGTGTACATTATGAACGCGTGAAAGGTACCAACACTTTAATTACTTACCCGGAAGGTGTTACCTCTGAAAATGATGGATATGGGCTTAACCAGGGATGGTCGTTTGGTAATCAGCTGATTTCTTATGCATGGGAATCAGTAGGAAATGATAATTATTATGATGAGATGAAAGCTTTCAATGAGAATGCAATTCAGTCGCAGGCAATTGGTTTTATGTTTGATTCCTCTTCAGTTAAGTCAGAAATTGCTGCTTTGGATAGTGTATTAGCAGAATATCGACTTGGTTTGGAAAATGGCGAATTAGATCCGGAAGAATATTTGCCTAAATTTATACAGGCTCTGCGCGAGGCTGGTATTGAAAAGGTGATTGCAGAGAAACAGAGACAGTTGGACAGTTGGGTGGCTGAGAAGTAAGCAGTATGGAAGCAAGACACGGTTTATTGTGATTTCGTCAGTATCGACATCTGTTAATAAAATAAACCGTGTCTTATTGTCTCTAAATTAGGAAGGTGATTTATTGATGAAAAAGCAAAAACTGAAAAAAATAAAACGGCAGTTGCCATTATATTTAATGGCCTTACCGGGAATTTTATATTTATTGATAAATAACTATTTACCAATGACTGGGCTTGTGGTTGCATTTAAAGAATTTAATTATAGAGATGGTATTTGGGGAAGCCCATGGAATGGTGTTAACAATTTTAAGTATTTATTCAGCACTTCAACTTCATTGATTATTACCAGAAATACACTTCTTTATAATTTAGCATTTATAGTGTTGAATACACTGGTTGCACTTACAATAGCTATACTGCTGAATGAAATTCGTAACAGCATACACATTAAATTTTTCCAGACAGTCATATTACTTCCATATCTTTTATCAATTATTATTGTGGGATATCTGGTTTATGCTTTTCTGGGAAATGATCTTGGATTTGTCAATACACAAATTCTTACCAAACTGGGAATGAATACCATTGAGTGGTATAGTCAACCGAAGTATTGGCCTTTTATTCTTTTATTTGTAAATACATTAAAGAATTTTGGATTTCTTGCAATTATTTATTATGCAAGTGTCATTTCAATCGGCAAGGATTATTATGAGGCAGCAGAATTAGATGGTGCGGGAAAGATGAAGCAAATCTGGTATATTACCCTTCCATTTTTAAAACCTACAATTATAATGATGGTTTTGCTTGCTGTTGGTAAAGTATTCTATTCGGATTTCGGATTGTTTTATCAGGTTCCGCAGAATTCCGGAGCACTGTTTAGCGTAACAAATACAATTGATACCTACGTGTATCGATCTCTCATTCAGCTGGGTGATGTAGGAATGGCATCAGCAGCAGGAGTATATCAATCAATTGTTGGATTTATTCTGGTGTTTTTAACTAATCTGCTGGTTCGGAAAATTAGTCCTTCAAATGCTTTGTTCTAAAGGAGTGGAGTTATGAGGAAACAAAAAGAACGAAATAGTATAGTGATTATTGTGGCATATGTCGTGCTAGGAATCTTTTCATTTATGTGCATTGCTCCTGTGGTTTTGATGGCAGTGGCATCCTTTACAGATAATGATGTTTTGAATTTATACGGATATACATATTTTCCCCAAAAATGGAGTTTAGAAGCGTATGAATTTCTGATTAAACAGGGAACGGTAATTTCGAAATCCTTTCTAAATTCAATTTTAGTTACTTTTATGGGGACTGCTTTAGGGATAATGGTAACCGTACTTTTGGCATATACCATTTCACGTAAAGAACTGGTTGGACGAAAGCTGATCATGCTTTTTGTTTTTTTTACAATGTTGTTTAATGGTGGAATGGTACCAACATATTTGATGTATACACAAATTTTCCATATTAAAAATACAATGTGGGCATTACTCTTTCCCCATTTATTGGTGAATGGTTTTAATGTATTACTGGTAAGAACATTTTTTAATGAAAACATTCCGGAAGTGCTGTTGGAAGCGGCACGTATTGATGGAGCGGGAGAAATATCTATTTTTCGAAATGTTGTACTGCCGATATCAAAACCTATTTTAGCTACTATAGGACTTCTGGTTGGAGTTGGCTATTGGAATGACTGGTATAATGGATTGCTGTTTGTTACGGATGTTAATTATTACACCTTACAAAATTTTTTAAATAAAATAATGACAGACCTACAGTTCCTTTCACAGAATATGTCAGCTACATCAGATGTTAATTCCATTATAGCGAATGTACCGTCAGGAACGGTCAGGATGGCAATGGCATTTATCGGTGCATTACCGGTTATCATTGTTTTTCCGTTTTTTCAGAAGTACTTCACAAAAGGTATTACCGTAGGTGCAGTAAAGGAATAGAGAGATATGACAAATAATAGAGACCTTTTTAATTACACGGCTAATTTAATATTGAGAGCAAAACCAGACTTTGAGTATGCAAGAGAACCTCTTTTGAGGCGCATGCCAAACGGTGATTTAGTATGTGTCTGCTTAAGTGGAGGTAAGACAGAACCGTCGAATCAAAATCTGGTAATTATCAGCCGAAGCAAAGATGATGGCTGTACATGGAGTGCACCGGAAATAATTTTTCAACATAGTGAACGTGCCGTGTGGGCAACAGAACTGTTTTGCCATGACAATACAGTGTGCCTCTTTTTGATGACGTATTATGCTCCGTCAAGATATAGAGAGCTGATTTTATATCGTTCTTTTAGCATAGATAACGGAGAAACCTGGTCAGAGCCACAGTCTCTTCCGAATGGAATTATAAGTGGAAGTGTCAGACAAGGAATTGTGCTTAGCAATGGAGCATGGGTATTTCCGATATATTGGCAGGAATGCTGTGGAGCATGGGATTGGAAACTTCATTCCGTACCAAATGATGGTATTGATGAAAATTGGCCATTTCGATGCGGCGTGCTGCGAACAGAAGACAATGGCAAAAGCTTTCACATAGAAGGATACTTGAAGGCACAGACACCGCTTTGGGAAAATAATATTGCGGAGTATGAAAACGGTAAGCTGGTTATGCTTATGAGGGCAGAATTCACGGGATATCTTTATCGTTCTTTTAGTGATGATTACGGGAAAACATGGAGCAAACCGGAAAAAACAGATATTCCAAATCCAGCATCAAAAATTACCTTGCTGAAATCAGGAAATAACATATTATTAATACATAATCCTACCATGTGTCAGGAATTTTGCGACTGGAACAAAAGAAAACCATTGGAAATGTGGGTAAGTAGTGATGGAACAAGGACATGGAATAAAAAAATCCCATTGACAAAGGTTGATGAACCGTTCTTTTATCCGCATGGATTTGTGGATTCGCAAAAGAATTTGATTTATATTGCCTGTGAGAACTCTCAGGAACATTTTTTGTTAAAAATACCTATTAACGAAATAGAAGGTTAGCCTTGAACTTTTATAAAACGTAATTTAAAAGGAAATACTTCTCTTAAAGAGTTCTTCTGCCAGACTTTAGGAGAAGTATTCTTTTATTTATTTCAAACGATTATCTAAATAAAGTGGAGTTAGTGATATGAAAAAAATGAAGTATTATACGGAAATTTGAGAACTAAATACCTTGACATTTCCGCTATTTCGGTATTATCATATCAAGGTAAAGGCAATGAACGTGCACAGTAAGGTTCTATTTTCCTGACAGAGAGGGAAGCCCACCGGCTGAAAAGCTTCCTGAGGTTCAAGCAGAATCGAAATTCCCACGCGAGCCGCATACCGGAAGAATTCGAGAGCAGAGAGCATGGATTTGGTAGGGTATGACGTTTCCTCACTCGTTACGTGAGTTAAGAGTCTTATCGTGAATGTAAAAATAATTTTCATTTTTCACATAAGGAATTTGGGTGGTACCGCGGATATAAATTCGTCCCAATGGGGTGAAGTTGTATGCGCGGTTTTTTTTGTAACTATTCAGAGCCGAGGAAATTTGCATAAATTTGCGAATCATGCTTGCATGAATGAGCATAATTTTGGAAATTTCTTTGGCGAGCTAGCCTCAATGAGCAAAAAGTAAGCATCGCAGATGCGATTTTGCGAATGAGGCTCTGAATAGTTACAATATAAAAATGCAATACACATCCCCAGGCACAAGTAAAAATACGTGTGAAGCATTCACACAGAAATGAGGAGTAAGATGGCAGATTTAAACGAATTGAATGAAAAAGTCGAACAGATCAAAGCCGACATCCGGGAACAGCTGGAGAAGATCGAGAACACCAAGGGTGTCTACGAGTACAAAAAAACCATTCTCGACAAGAACGGTATTATCGGCGGACTGATGAAGCAGATGGGTTCCGTGCCCAAGGAAGAGAAGGCTGACTTCGGTAAGAAGGTCAACGACCTGAAGAACTGGGCAAGCGAGCATTTTGACGAGCTGAACACGAAGCTAAAAGAAAAAGAGATGGAGTTGCGCTACGAGAGTGAGAAGATCGATATCTCCATGCCGGCAAAGAGCCGCAAGACCGGTAATCTGCATCCCGTAACCCAGGTGCGTAACCAGTTGATCGATATCTTCGCATCCATGGGCTTCAGCGTATACGAAGGAACCGAGATCGAGACTGATTATTATAACTTTACCGCACTGAATACCCCGCAGGATCACCCCGCAAGAGACATGCAGGATACCTTCTACCTGTCTCCGGAATTCCTGCTTAGAACCCAGACCTCCGCAGGTCAGGTTCACGTGATGGAGAGCCAGAAGCCTCCCATTAAGATCTTAAGCCCCGGTAAAGTATTCCGTTCCGATGATGATGCGACCCATTCTCCGATGTTTACCCAGATGGAAGGTCTCGTAGTGGACAAGACCATCACTCTGTGTGACCTGAAGGGTATGCTGGAAGTACTGGTACAGAAGATCTTCGGGGAAGGTACCACCACGAGACTGCGTCCTTCTTACTTCCCGTTCACTGAGCCTTCCGTAGAGGTCGATGTCAGCTGCTTCGCCTGTGGTGGCTGCGGCTGCCGGCTGTGCAAGGGTACCGGTTGGATCGAGGTACTGGGTGCAGGTATTGTAAATAAGAAGGTGCTGGAGAACTGCGGCATTGACTCCGAGGAGTACAGCGGACTGGCATTCGGTATCGGTATTGAGCGTCTGGCAATGTTAAAGTACGGTATTAACAATATCAAGCTGTTATATCAATCTGATATGCGTGTACTGGATCAGATCAATGATGACTAAGATCACAGGAATATGATTTTAAAACAGTAACGATGCAAGGAACATTACGAGAGGATGTCGTACAAAACGGCATCGAAGGAGGTAAAAGATATGTTAGTACCACTTAGTTGGTTAAAAGAATATGTGGATATAGATGTAGAAGCCAAAGAACTGGAAGAGAAGCTGTTCTCCTGCGGTTTTGAGGTAGAGGAATCCTACGAAGTAGGTAAGGACATCAGCGGCGTGGTAGTCGGACTGGTAGAAGAGTGTGAGCCGATCCCTGAGACCCACTTACATGTATGTAAGGTAAACGTAGGAGGCGCAGAGCCCCTGCAGATCTGCTGTGGTGCAGATAACGTACACGCAGGCGGCAAATACCCTGTAGCACTGGAAGGTGCCCAGGTATATGCTACCGCAAAAGATCATGTGACCATCGAGGGCACCATGAAGATCAAAAAAGGCAAGCTGCGCGGCTATGAGTCCTGCGGTATGCTGTGTTCCGGTACCGAGCTGGGACTGACTGAGGATCTGTACCCCGGTGCAGGCTACAACGGACTGCTGGTACTGCCGGAGGATGCCGAGATCGGTGCAGATGTAAAGCCTCTGTTACAGTTGGATGACTGGATCTTTGACATTGCCATTACCGCCAACAGACCGGACTGTGAGAGCATCTTCGGTATTGCCAGAGAAGTAGCGGCGATCCTGAACAAACCCGTGAAGACCCCGGCACTGGATTACACCGAGAGCGGCGTTACCAGGGACGGGTTCACCGTAACTGTGGATGCTCCGGATCTGTGTCCCAGATATATCGCACATTATGTAACTGATGTAAAGATCGGGGAATCCCCTGCATGGATGAAGAGACGTCTGGCACTGGTAGGTATCGGATCTATTTCCAACGTGGTAGATATCACGAACTATATCTTAAAAGAGCTGGGTCAGCCTATGCACGCATTTGACTCTTCTTACATTGAAGGCAATGCCATTCATGTAAGACGTGCCCATGACAAAGAGAAGATTGTGACTTTGGATGAAAAAGAGTTCGAATTAAACGAAAACAACCTCGTCATCTGCGATGGCGTAAAGCCCGTAGCACTGGCAGGTATCATGGGCGGTTTAAATTCCGAGATCCGAGATACCACAGAGGCTGTTATCTTCGAGTCTGCAAAATTTGCTAGAGACAATATCCGTAAGAGCTCCAGAGCACTGGGACAGTCTTCCGACTCTTCCCAGAGATATGCCAAGGGCGTAGATGAGTATGCTACCGTTATGGCCAGCAAGAGAGCACTGCACCTGATCGAGGAGCTGGGCTGTGGTAAAGTATCCTCTACTCACGTAGAGGCAAACACCGGCAACTCCATTGAACCCACCGAGATGAAAGCAAGCATCAAGAAGGTGAACGGCGTACTGGGTATCGAAGTACCTACCGCTGACATCGAGAGAATCTTAAAGTCTCTGAACTTCCAGCCCGTGATTAACGGTGATGAGCTGACCATCCAGGTACCTGCATACCGTGAGGATATGGAATCTTATCCCGATATTGCAGAGGAAGTCATCCGTATGTACGGTTACGACCACGTGACTCCGACTTTCCTGAAAGCAGCAGCAGTAACCAGCGGCGGTATGAATACGAAGCAGAAGACCGAGCTTAAGATCAAGAGAGCATTATGTGCACAGGGCGCATTTGAGGGTGTACATTATTCCTTCTTCTCTCCTTCCGATCTGAATCTGTTAGGCCTGCCTGAGGATGCACCGGAGAGAAAGGCAATCCGCCTGATCAACCCGATCAACGAGGATCTGTCCCTGATGCGTACCACTCTGGCTCCCCAGATGATCCACGCCATCGCCCGCAACCAGAAAAACGGTTGTCTGGAAGGCAGAGTATACGAGATCGGCAATAAATTCATCCCTAAGGATCTGCCTTTGACCGAGTATCCCGATGAGAGAGAGACTATCTGCATCGGTATCTGGGGTAAGGAAGAGAATTTCTTCACTCTGAAAGGTCTGGTAGACACCGTAGCAGAGACGCTGTTCATTGATTTCGAATATGTAGAAGACAAAAAGAGCTTCCTGCATCCTTATCGTACCGCAAAAATCCTGTACAACGGCGAAGAGATCGGCTACTTAGGTCAGCTGACCTACGAGATCCAGAAGGAAGAAGACATGCGTGAGTCCGCATACATCGCAGAGATCGATCTGAAAGCCCTGCGTCCCGTATACGGCAAGGTTCCTACCTTCGCACCGATCTCCAGGTTCGCCAAGGAGACCAGAGACCTGGCACTGGTAATGAGCAAGTCCGTTACCTGTGGCGAGGTAGAGAAGGCCATCGCGGAAGCCAGCAGCTTCGTAGAGTCCGTAGAACTCTTCGATGTCTATGAAGGCTTACAGGTAGGACCCGAGAAGAAGTCCATGGCATTCACCGTAACCTTTGCTCCGAAGGAGGAAGAATTCACCACAGAGGCAGTGGACGGTTATGTGAAGAAGATCTTGAAGAACCTGAACAACAAGCTGGGTGTAGAGCTTAGATCTTAACATAGTAACTATTCAGAACCATAAAATATTTAAAAATCTCTCCGAAGGAAGCCTTCACTTAGAGATTATAAGAAAAAACAGTTTTTGAGTGACGTCTTCAAGCGGTGACAAAAAGAAATAACGACCATACAAGAGTAAGAATGCTCCTGTGTGGTTGTTTTCTTATGCTCAAGTACCAAAAGGGTATGAGAGGTTATTCTATGCGGCACTGGAAGAATTCGGATTGTAAAGAGGTGTCATAACCGGCGTGAAGCCCAAAGCCGGATTATGTCATTACGGTTGTGGATGAAGCATATACTGAATTTGCGCAGGAAGCTCTATCTGAATAAAAGGAGGCAGTTTAGATGTACCGGGTAATTGATCTACACTGTGATACGATACCTAATATGTACTCGGATTTCAGGGAAGGGAAGGAGACTTCCCTTCTTTCCAATTCCGGAAGAATCGATTTGAACCGGATGAGAGAAGGGGGATATATTTGCCAGTGCTTTTCCCTTTTTACCCATTTGGGAGCATTGAAGAAAAGAGGCGAGTCACCATTTACACATGTATTGGGGCTTGCAGATTTCTGGAAAACACAGATAGCGGAATATCCGGATATCATAGGACAGGTGACAACAGCAGAGAGTATGGAAGAGAACGCCAGGATGGGAAAGCTATCAGCTATGATGACAGTGGAAGAGGGCGGAGTGTATGAAGGAAAACTGGAAAACCTGTATGCACTATATGACAAAGGCGTCAGAATGTCTACCCTGACATGGAACTTTGCAAATGAACTGGGGTATCCCAATCCGGCAATCGCACCGGGAAGTCCCCGAATCCCGGACATGGTCAATGGACTTACGGATACTGGGAAAAGCTTTGTGGAGGAAATGGAGAGAATCGGCATTCTTATAGATGTTTCCCATTTAAATGATGCCGGCATACGGGACATTTTTGAGCTTACGCATGGCCCTGTGATCGCAAGTCACTCCAACGCACGTACACTCTGCTCACATCTGCGGAATCTCTCGGATAATAATATCAGAATGATCGGAGAGCGGGGCGGTGTTATCGGTATCAACTATTTCGTAGGATTTCTTGAGGATGGTGGAAAGATCGGGCGGATTGAAAAAATGGTGGAGCACATGCAATATATTAAAAACCTGGCAGGAATCGACGCAATAGCACTGGGAAGTGACTTTGATGGTTTCGGAGAGCTGTGTGAGTTGTCCGGCGCAGAAAAAATGCAGCAGCTTGCCTCAGAGATGGAACGACAGGGTTTTTCTTCCGCGGAAATCGATAAGGTATTTTCCTTAAATGCTTTAAGAGTATTTCGGTCTGTGTTGTCCTAAGGAAACTTAAGTATCATAAGATGTGAGTATCATAAGATGCTAATATTAGAGTAGTCATTTTAGAAAAGATATGATAAAATAGCAGTTGCAGGCGCATTTTGCGCAGGCAGCTGTTGTTTTAAATTATTTGAAGATGCCATGGGCATCAGTGAGGTAGATAGATATGACAAAAGTAATCGGTGTGAGATTTCGTACAGCGGGCAAGGTATATTTCTTCGATCCGCTGCAGTTGGAGATAAAGAGAGGCGACCACGTGATCGTGGAGACCGCCAGAGGTATAGAGTTCGGTACGGTCGTAGCAGGAGTACATGAGGTAGAGGATGACAAGGTGATCCAGCCGCTGAAGCCTGTGATGCGGATCGCCGGAGAGAGAGATATCGAGCAGGAGGCTGCCAACAAAGAAAAAGAGAAGGAAGCCTTCAAGATCTGTAAAGAGAAGATATTAAAGCATGGTCTGGAAATGAAGCTGATCGATGCGGAGTATACGTTTGATAACAATAAGGTATTATTCTATTTTACAGCAGACGGACGTATCGACTTCCGTGAACTGGTCAAGGATCTGGCAAGTGTGTTCAAGACCCGTATCGAGCTGCGCCAGATCGGCGTCCGCGATGAGACCAAGATCCGCGGCGGTATCGGTATCTGTGGACGACCTCTGTGCTGTCACAGCTATCTGTCGGATTTCGTGCCGGTATCCATCAAGATGGCGAAGGAGCAGAATCTGTCCCTGAATCCCACCAAGATCTCCGGTGTCTGCGGCAGACTGATGTGCTGCCTGAAAAATGAGGAAGACACTTACGAAGAACTGAACCGCAAGCTTCCCGGTGTGGGTGACTATGTCCAGACGGCAGATGGCCTCCACGGCGAGGTACAGAACGTCAACGTACTGCGTCAGTTGGTTAAGGTACTGGTAGAAGTCGGTGACGAGAAAGAACTGAAGGAGTACGAGGCAGACACTTTACAGTTCAAGAGACGCCGCGGCAAAAAGGGCGGTCAGGAATTGTCTAAGGAAGAGCAGAAGGAACTTGAGAAGTTAGAGGAGATCGAGGAGAAGGAAGAAGCGGAAGAACGCGCAGAAAAACGTGCGGAGCAGCGCCCGGAGCGTCAGGACCGCAGAGAACAGAGAGCCGACAGCGAGAATCGCGGGGATAACCGCAGACGCGACGGACGCAGAGACGACAACCGCAGAAATAATAACCGTGGTGAGAATCAGAATCGTAATGATAACCGTGGAGAAAATCGGAACAACGAGAATCGTGGTGACAACCGCAGAGACAATAACCGTGACAACCGCAGGGATAATAACCGCGGCGACAGACGCCGTGAGAATCGTCCGCAGAACCGTCCGGAGCAGGTAAGAGAGAACAGCGATGCTCAGGGTGCAGAGCAGTCCGGCAGCCAGGGACAGGCACCAAGAGACAATTCCTTCCGCAGAAGACCGAGACACGGTGGCAGAAGAGACGGCAACAACGGTAATAACGGTAACGGAAGAAAACCGGAGAATACGAATGAAGGTTGAACTGAAGGATAAAGAACGAATTGATGACCTTCAGCGGAACGGTTATCAGATCATACAGAATCCGGAGAAATTTTGTTTCGGCATGGATGCGGTGCTTCTGACAGGATTTGCCAATGCCAGAGAGAAAGATATTTTACTGGATCTGGGGACAGGCACCGGGATCATCCCGCTTCTGATGGAAGCAAAATACCACTGCTCCCATCTCACCGGTCTGGAGATCCAGGAGGAGAGCGCAGATATGGCGAGACGCAGTGTGGCGTTGAACGATCTGCAGGACCGCATTGACATCGTGACAGGAGACATCAAGGAAGCAGACCGGATATTTCAGGCTGCTTCCTTTGACTGTATTACCTGCAATCCTCCGTACATGATCGGACAGCATGGATTGACGAACCCGGAGGAACCGAAAGCGATCGCCAGACACGAAGTGCTCTGTACGCTGGAGGATGTGGTCAGCAGGACAGCAAAACTATTAAAGCCCGGCGGACATTTTTACATGGTACATCGCCCTTTTCGACTGGCGGAGATCATGACCATGCTGGTAAAATACAAGCTGGAGCCGAAGCGGATGCAGCTTGTATATCCCTACATCGACAAGGAGCCCAATATGGTGCTCATCGAGGCGGTGCGAGGCGGCAGATCCCGCATGACCGTGGAAAAGCCACTGATCGTGTACCAGGCGCCGGGAGTATATATGCCGGAAATATATGATATATATGGATATTAGATAGTTAAGATATTGTAACTATTCAGCACACCATCCACCGTATAATTATGTCAAATGTTCTTACGAATGCGAGCATTCGCCATACATAGT
>ERZ773158.1735-NODE-1735-length-18528-cov-4.023277_pt1 | contig 18528 bp, 10 predicted proteins | sample MGYA00511918_ERZ773158 | MGnify/ENA primary metagenome ERZ773158 (study PRJEB29015, sample SAMEA2737876) | human gut metagenome | biome: human gut; feature: human-associated habitat; material: faeces | place: China | collected 2012 ...
ACGGGAAGTAGGAGAATCCGAAAGCCGCAGTAACAACGAACTGCAAGAAGTCAGCCGAAGCCATAGTACCCTGATTTTTTTTCAAGGGAAGGGCTGAACAATCGTAAGTCTCAAGTAAAGACCGGAAGGATGTCAGTGTGATGAAAGCAGAAAACCGAGGAAACGAGGGCTTCCTGCAAAGAGAAAGTGTGGAACACCAAGGGTATGCAGAAGCGCGGAGCACTGACCGCAGAGAAGGGAAAGAACGAGACGGTGCAAGCGACCTGCTGGAAGCGATACTGGACAGGGATAACCTGAATAGAGCGTACAAGCGGGTCAAGAGCAACCACGGCGCAGCGGGAATCGACGGAATGAGCGTAGAAGAAGCGCTGCCGTGGTTGAAGGAACATAGGGAGAAACTTTTGCAGAGCATCCGGGACGGAAGCTACGAGCCAAGCCCGGTGCGGCGAAAGGAAATCCCGAAACCGGATGGCGGCGTGCGAAAACTGGGAATCCCGACGGTAGTAGACCGAGTGATACAGCAGGGAATCGCACAGAAGCTGCAAAACATATGGGAACCGCAATTTTCAGACAGCAGCTACGGATACCGACCGAAACGGAGCGGTCAGCAGGCGATTGAGAAGGTGAAGGAATACGCGGAAGAAGGATACCGGTACGCGGTATCGGTAGACTTGTCCAAGTATTTCGATACGCTGAATCACGAACTGCTCATGAACCTATTGCACCGGAAGATACAGGACATGCGAGTACTGCGCATCATCAAGAAGTATCTGAAAAGCGGGGTAATGGAAAATGGTGTAGTAAGCAAAACCGAAGAAGGTTCGCCGCAGGGCGGACCGCTGTCACCGCTGCTGGCGAACATCTATCTCAATGAATTTGATTGGGAAATGTGCGGCAGAGGGGTAAAGACAGTACGGTATGCGGACGACATCGTGGTGTTTGCCAAGAGCAAACGAGCAGCCGAACGGTTGATGGAATCGAGCCGAAAGTATCTGGAAGGAAAGCTGAAACTGAAAATGAACACGGAGAAGAGCAAAGTGACCAGCGTTTTCGCAGTGGAAGAGTTCAAGTTTCTTGGATTCTGCATAGGGAAGAATGGAAGCGGCATCTACATCCGTGCGCACCGAAAGTCGCTGAACAAGGCAAAGGAAAAGCTGAAACTACTGACAAAACGCAACCGCGGACGCAACGTCCGCCGAGTGATGGCGGAAGTAAAAGTGTTTATCCGTGGATGGCTTGGCTACTTCCATGTAGCTGACATGAAACGGACGATGAAGACTTGGGATGAATGGCTGCGGCGCAGGTTTCGCATGTACATCTGGAAGCAATGGAAGAAGCCCCGAACGAAGGTAGCCAACTTAAAGAAGCTGGGAATCCCGGCGGACAAGGCGTACCAGTGGGGCAATTCCCGATTGGGCTATTGGCGAATCGCCGGAAGCCCAGTTTTAGCATGTTCCATTACAAACGAAAGACTCGCAGCAGCAGGATATTTTAGTATCCTCAACTGCTACGAGTCCTTGCACTCATGCGATTGAACCGCCGTGTACCGGTCGGTACGCACGGTGGTGTGAGAGATCGGCTCTCCTATTTATTTAGGGGAGTCTCCTACTCGATTTGTAGCATAATCGCATTATGGAAAAGCGGATGGAATATGATATAATCATCGTAGGAATCAGGACAAGTAGCTTTTCACATTGTTGCAAGAAAGATTGAAATTGTAAATACACCTTATTGGGGAATGCACACTGCATAGAAATCAAAAGAGACGTTATCTGACTATGCTGATTAGCAAGAAGCATAACAGATTGATCAGTGTGATCCTTATACTGCCGTATAAATATGGCTTGCATAACAAGAAAAATCTAATTAAGTCAGCTGAATACTATGCACTTGAATCGGTAGTGAAGCCATCTGGAATGACATAGTTCCAAAACTGTTTAACGCACTCGGCGGTGGGCAGATGCGTAGTAGAACCATCTGGAATGACATAGTTCCAAAACATGACCAAGACTAACGAGCGTATCACCCCGGTAGTAGAACCATCTGGAATGACATAGTTCCAAAACTCGCGGAGTTCCTTTCGCAGGGCTACCAAAGTAGTAGAACCATCTGGAATGACATAGTTCCAAAACCAGCGCGTTCATTACATCGTCGATGCCGCGGTAGTAGAACCATCTGGAATGACATAGTTCCAAAACTGACGTGATGCTGGGTGGATTTAAGCCGGGGTAGTAGAACCATCTGGAATGACATAGTTCCAAAACCGGGGTCAGTACCGAGAACACGCCACACACGTAGTAGAACCATCTGGAATGACATAGTTCCAAAACACAATGACGCAGATGATTTGGATGACTTCATGTAGTAGAACTATCTGGAATGACATAGTTCCAAAACCGAAGACGGGCGCAAGCGTTTGATTTCACGGTAGTAGAACCATCTGGAATGACATAGTTCCAAAACCTTCCTGCCTGTGCAGGATGAGCCGATAACGTAGTAGAACCATCTGGAATGACATAGTTCCAAAACGCACCATCAGCCGACCAGCACCATCAGCTGGTAGTAGAACCATCTGGAATGACATAGTTCCAAAACTGCGCGGCTATACGCTCGCTCAAACGTCAGGTAGTAGAACCATCTGGAATGACATAGTTCCAAAACTCACAAGTCCTTTTACGGAAAGGCCGTTGTGTAGTAGAACCATCTGGAATGACATAGTTCCAAAACTTCCGTGCGCATCACGCGCTGTGCGCCGCGGTAGTAGAACCATCTGGAATGACATAGTTCCAAAACAGGCGACGTTTTCTGGACGGACGATGATGGGTAGTAGAACCATCTGGAATGACATAGTTCCAAAACCGCGGAGATGATTATCTGCTGGAAGCGCAGGTAGTAGAACCATCTGGAATGACATAGTTCCAAAACATAGTCCTCGATGAGTACGACGGCGATTTTGTAGTAGAACCATCTGGAATGACATAGTTCCAAAACAGCTTGCGGTAGGCGCAGGAACGCTCGTATGTAGTAGAACCATCTGGAATGACATAGTTCCAAAACAAGTCATCATGTTATCAATCAGGAACAGAGGTAGTAGAACCATCTGGAATGACATAGTTCCAAAACTCCCGTCTGGGAACTCCACGAACACGGCTTGTAGTAGAACCATCTGGAATGACATAGTTCCAAAACCATGGTGCGGATGGTGTTGACGGTCATTTTGTAGTAGAACCATCTGGAATGACATAGTTCCAAAACTCCCCGTCGAGTATGCCCTCCAGCCGTCCGGTAGTAGAACCATCTGGAATGACATAATTCCAAAACAAAGGGTAATGTGGCGGTTAAGCCACTGCCGTAGTAGAACCATCTGGAATGACATAATTCCAAAACCGACGTTGTGGAGAGCATTGCGCAAGCGAAGTAGTAGAACCATCTGGAATGACATAATTCCAAAACCGCATACGTTTGGGGTGACGTGCGCATCTAGTAGTAGAACCATCTGGAATGACATAATTCCAAAACGAAGGCGGGCGACTTGGGCGGATGGATTGAGTAGTAGAACCATCTGGAATGACATAATTCCAAAACCATCAACAGGCAGACAGGCGAAATCCGCAGGTAGTAGAACCATCTGGAATGACATAATTCCAAAACACCCGATGGTGGTATTGCTGTTCGCCGTGGGTAGTAGAACCATCTGGAATGACATAATTCCAAAACCCGAGGTTTTCTGCTTGTTGTCCTCTACCGGTAGTAGAACCATCTGGAATGACATAATTCCAAAACCTCAAATCCATGAGGTAGGAACCTTTCGGTCGTGAGCTGCTGCCACGCCGGATGGTTCTTTTCTTTTTCAGTATATCACAGCTTGATGATTTTGTCATCATAATTCTGATCAATTTGCCAACGAATTTCCTGCTCATGCATCGGAATCGCCTGATTTTGAAAAATCAGCAGCGCCTTTACTTTCGTGTAGGCGGTATACTTGATGACCTCCTGCCAATCCGCGTCCGAAAAGTAGTTGTCAAGATTGCAGAGAACCAGCAGCTTTTTCGGCATCCACTCCGCAAGAACATCCAGTAGCTTGCAAATCCGCACCAGCGGTGACGTATTCAGCGGGCAATCCAGCTGTACACCGAACGCTTTGCAAACATCCTGTATCGTCATTTCGTCCGGCGCGCTGATTTCCAGCGGAATTTCGCGCGTCACTTCCTGAATGAAATCTGACATCTCTACCATGTACTTTTCCCATCGGGCTTGCCACAGTGGATTTTTCCGAATCAGCTGATTGATTTCCCCGTAAAGTGCCGTCATGATTTTCTTGTTCGCAAAATCAATGTGGAACGGGTCGGTGACAACGTACAGCAGTTTTGACGCATCCAGAAGGTCATCGTCCTGCAAGAATAAGAAGGGCTCCAAGGATTCTTCGCCCGCTTCCAGCGCAAGGAAACTCTGCACAACCCGCGCGTACAGGTGCGGAGAGGCAATCTGCATTGAAGCCACATGATCATCGATGATTGGCAAATCATGCTCGAAGCTGATGTTCCGCAGTATCAAAAGAACCACAACCTCTCTGTCGTATCCAGCTGTTTTTCCTGCGGGCCGCCCAGCAGATAGTCAATTTGGCTGTACTGCTTTTCCGTGATAATCATCAGCTGGATTACGCCTTTTGCTGGCTTGATGCGATTAACGCGCTGTTTAATCAGGTCAGCCGACACCGCATTGACCGCCAATTTGCAGTATACCGATTCCTGCATCAACAGAAAGCCGTCCTTGATGAGGTCTCTGCGGAATCGCCCATACGCGGCGCGCTCTTCCGCCGTTGTCACCGGCAAATCAAACATCACGATGACTCTCATGGCTCGCATCCTCATAGTGCATCATCATTCCCTCTGTCCCCTCCGTCTGACCGTCAAGGTAATCCGTTGTATTGCGCACAAAGCGGGCGATGGCAGTGCTGACATACATCTTTTGCTGCTGATAGCAAATTTCTGTATTCAGGATGTCCAGCAGTTCGTACTTATATTCCTTGTCAAACGTGCGCTCTCCCTGATGCAGCACGACCTCATCCACCAGAAAGCGGAATGGTTCCATCAGATCACAGGAAAGGTTGAAGCTGTTGTAGGCGTTCCGATGGTGAATCCCCAGCTGCGTCGCGTAGCCGCGTGCAGCGACCTCCTTGTTGAAGCAGGAAAGCAGCAGCGAATAGCCGTAGTTTAATGCTGCATTACGGTCACTTTTCAAATCGCGCGAAAAATCCTTGCCGAAAATGCGGTTGAAATAGACCTTCGCTGCGTGTCCCTCGCGATTCGTCGCGTCACCGAGGGTAACGCTCTCCGCGAAGGCTGCAATTTGTCTTGCAGCCTCCACGGAAACTTCCTGCATCACGCCCGCCTGATTAAGAATCTTCTGCTGGATGATTTGCTGCCACAGCGCCGCTTTCCGCGCATCACTCCAGTTTGCCTGCGCCATCATCCTTGCCGCTGTATCATGGCTTCCGGCATAGGGGAGTACCTGCCCGCATGGATTCCGCTTTTCGTCACAGAAGATGACGTTCACCTTTTCGTGCATCAGTTCGCAGATGAGATACCCCGTCAGCGTGACCATCGTCGTGTCCAGAATCAGCGTGTGCAGTTCCGAAATGTGAACCGTCCGCACCTCATCGCCGCGAATGATGAGAAAACCATCCTTATACGTCAGCTTGCACGGGCTTTGAATCACGACGGTTCGGAATCCGGCCATAGCTTCGTCCTCTTCTCGCGCAGTCCTGTGATGGACTGGTCAATCAAGATGATTTTCTCTGGATGCGGCAATTTATTATTTAGTCTTCCCTTATCTGCAATTCCAAGTTTCGGAAGGGATGTGCTGTATTTAGCATATTCTTTTCCTGCACTTGTAATTTTCATCGTTTCAGCGATAAATTTGCCCTTATCCGCAATGGAAAGCGAGAGAATTTCTGATTTCTTTGCTTCCAAAGCTTTTAATGCACCACTGTAAATCGGATACTGTGAGCTCAGCTTTTCCAACAGCACGTCGATTAATGTATTAAGCTGATTTTCATCTGCATCTGTCAGTGCACATGATGCGTTATAGATTTTTGCAAGAATCGGATGAAGAAAAGTCGGCAGGAAGAGTTCCTTTGCATTATAGGTTTCCGTGCAGCTTCCCAGTGTCAGCTCATTTCCTTCATATTCAATTTTTTGACGAATCAAGATTTTCGAGCGAATGATTTGAACTCCCGGATAATCTTTCTCCAGATAGTCCACCAGCACTTTCGGATTCTTTTCAATTGCTTCCGCCAGATAAATCGGCACATTCACCAGTGCACCAGCACGCTGCTTTCCCTTCTGATAGCTGATTGCTGCAATGTATGCAGGTTTGATGCTGTCAAATCCGCCATACCGCTGACAAGACATTCCTTTTTTCAGCGGCAATTTAGCACTTGCGTGACCAGCACGGTAACGTGAAGCCTCTGTAATTTTCCCCGACTTCTGGCGCTTCAGAAACACCACATGCCCATCATGGTATCCCCACACCGCCTTCAAGTAGCAAATGTCCTGCTGTGCATTTCGGATGATTTCCCCGGTATCCGCATCCACCTGATCCCGGCTGAATCTCGCCAGTATCATGCCGTGCTTCGAGCTTAAATCAACCTTGTCATCGTCCTTCTTTGCTCCCTGCGCCTTTCTGAATCGAATCGCCGCGGATGACTCATTGTCGAGCCACGGCATAAAGCGCTCCACGAAGTTTCCCATTGTTGCCGCAAGGAAGGCATCGTACGCATGATGCATGTCGTTCAGCTCACGAATCTTGTAAAGTCCGTACTGCTCCCGCAGCTCCGAGGACAGCCCCGCCTTGATGCCGCTCACATGCACATCCGGATAATACCGCTTGAATAGTTCCGTCACGCACTGCACCATCTGTCCTGTTTCCACCAGCTGCCGTGCAATAAACTTCTGCTTATCCTCTTCGCTTACCACACTGCGCGTCAGATTCTTGAACTTCTTTTCGCCCATGAGTCCCTTCTGGCGCAGATAGTTCCACCACGGGCGCTGTGAGTCCCGAATACTATCTTCCAGTAGGAGACTATCTCCCTTGCGCTGATTTTCGCCTTTCAGCACCAGTGCGCGGTTTTCAATCGAATTGTCCACGATATAGCATCGCGGCAGAATATGATCAATTTCCGTTGTTGTCGAAAGCTGGTCGAAATCAAGCGGCTTGCCGCTGTAAAGCGATTTTCCCAGCTGCAGCAGATACAGGTACTGCTGATCATCCAGTTTCTTTTTATCCCTGCAGTTTTTCAATACTTCCCAGCACTCTGACGGCACTTTCTCCGCTGTCTTATCTTCCGCCAACTCTTTATACATCTGCTCCACTTGGTTCAGACGTGACTGCGTGCGCTGTTTCTTTTCATCCGGCGTTTCTTCGCGCGTGTTTTCCAGATAAATGGCGTGCGGATGGCAGCCCTGATGCTCAATCAGTTCCTTCACAATGCGCACTGCCGTCCAAATTCCGCGTTTCAGTGCCGGAGAAACCTGCAATTTCCGGATCTCGTCGTATTCGATTTCCTCTTTCGGTTCGCCCAGTTCCATCAGCCGCTCTTTTGCAATCTTCTCTTGAAAATGGTACTGCGGATTATTCAGCACCTGCATGAAGTTCTCATTCGTCGCGCGCAGAACGTCCATGATTGTTGCCGGCTGATTCTCATATTCACCCAGCACACCAGTCAGCAGCTTTTCGCTCAGTCGTCCCCAGCCAGTATAGCGCCGCTGCACCAGAAAATTCAGCTGCGTATCCGTTACGTCCGGATATTTTTCTTGAATCAGCTTTTTCAGGATGCTGCGATCCTCAAAGATGGTACTCCAGCGCACCAGCGTTTCCAGCTGCTCCGTCGTCTGGTCGTTCACGGTGAATCCGTGCTTCTCCAAGTCATACCGTGTGCGCAGACTCGCCGTGAATTTCCCCGGCTCCTGTGTGCCGGAAATATCATTCTCCGTAACATCCACATACGGACTGTTCAGCTGAAGCCACTTCGCGAATGTTTTGTAGGAAACCGATTTATTCTTTGCAAACAGTTCATCCAGCATCCGCTGTTTCAGCTGAACATCACGAATCAGATTGCCCTTTACGCGGACGCGGTTCAGCTCATTCAGCATAAGGTACTCTTCATACAGCAGGGAATGCAGCGGCAGCACGTCCTCTATCGGCAAATAGGTGCACTTGTTTGTCAAGTTTGCTATGAACCCTTCCGCCGTTGCCGTCTGATTCACCACATCAAAGAAATTCCACGGATAGGCGGGCTGGGTCATGTCACGCACAATCCACTTCTGGAACGGGCTGTTTTTATCTTGATACAGCGGACCGACATAATACGGCAGACGGAACGTGCAAATGCTGAGGATTTTCTCCCGATTTTCCCGCAGCGTCGGATAATACTTTCCCTGCGCGTCAAGTATTTTCGCCAGCTCTTCGGCCTGAATCTGGTTCGGGATTTGACCGTTCAGATTGATGCGCTGCAGCGGCAAAAAGACGTTGTCTGCTTTCATTTCTTCCAGCATTTCATTTGCTTCTGCTCGTGCGTTTTCAGGAAGGTCAATTTTCTTGCTTTCAAGTATTCTTCTGCATTTATTATAGAAACCTTCTGGTATACTCTTGATTTTCGCGCCTTCCTGTCGGCAGCGTGTAAACTTCTCTTGCTGAAAGCGTGCTGGGCTTGTCAAATGGTGCGTATAGGCAGCATATCCCGATGGGTCGTTATCATCACGGAATAGTGTAACATACTCGTCTTTTCGGTACGTCCTGATCCATTTTTTCAGTCTTTTTAGGTCAGCCTTATGCTTTTCATAACGCGCTACCATCATGTCGGAAATCGTCTGCCCGTTTTGACGAATTTCCGCAAACAGCTGCCAGCGATACAGCTCCAATATCCGCGTGAATACTTCCGCCTGCGCTTCTGTCATCCCGGCAAGATACGTTTCTTCCGTTTCGCCCTCAATGGCGCCTAAGGAGGTTTTTTCTGGTGCATCCGTCTGATTTTCATAGTCAATCAGCGCTTTCAAAGAACCTTTATAGCCCAAAAGAAGCGATGCGAGTGATTGCGCAGCCTCTTTGCTTTCTTTTTTCTTGCCTGCGTACAGCAGCTTCTGAATCTGCTCCTTGCGCGCCATACCACGGAGCGAGTGATTTTCCATCGTGTGACAGATTTCCTTTGCCGCATTTTCTGCCGGCGCAAGCCCGCAGACAAAACTTTCGGGGTCTGTCAGCAATTCCAGCAGCTCCTGCATCTTTTGCGGTGCTTCTGCACCGATGTCAGACAGCGTTTGCCCTTCCATCAGGAAAAGCCCGCGATATTTGATGATGTGGTGCATCGCCAGATAGACATAGCGGATGTCCGCCTGCTTTGTGCTTTTCACCAGCTCATTGCGAATATGATAAATCGTCGGCAGCGTCTCAACGGATACTGTTCCATCCACAAACAGTGCTTTGGGCAGCTTCGCATAAAACTTCTCATACTTACTGTCCTCTGCCCATAAGAACGATTCATTCATCCGAAGAAAAAACGCTGGGTCTGCCGCGCACACATCCGGCGCAACCAGTGCTTGCAGCAATTTGATGCGCTTGCGCTGCCGCGCCAGCCGACGCCGTGTGGAACGATTCACTCGCCGCTCTTTCGCTGTCTGTGCTTCCTCAAACAGAACCGAACCGTATGTCGGCCGCTTGTGGAAGCGCAGCAACCGTCCTTTTTCGTCCGTCATTGCGTAGCCAACAGAACTTGTGCCAATATCCAGCCCGATATTGTAGACTTCTTTCATGATGGTGCGCCTCTTTCCTTTGCTTTGTCGCTCTATGAATCGCTTTTGCAAACGCTTGAAGTGTTTCCCACACGATATGCGCACTTATGAAAAAAGCCGCTTTCGCGGCGGAGCCTCTAAAAGCTCGCAATCGATTAGGGAGTGGGGAAATCCTCGGCGAACCTCGGAATCCTTGGTTTTGACTCACTATACCATTCCAGATGGTTCATTTTTATTATATGGTACTTTGTGCATTCTGTCAAGTGGTTTTGTGATTTTTTTTGCTTTTTCTTCTTATCTTTTATTGTTCATTTCGTGCTTTATTAGGAAGCAATGACTGTAGCACCCGCCTTTTGCTTGACCATATCCTGAAATCCGAAATTGGCAATGTAATGGACTGGTGCAAAGTGGATAAAGAAGATTATCTTCTTGCGATGGAACGCAGCCCTATTAATTGAGATTGCTAATTTCCTGCACTGATAAGAAGCTTTTGCATTCGTACCAATTCGCTTCCCATTTTAATAGCTTCCTGAGAAAAACATATTATCTGCTCAAAGTTCAGAATGCAAGCGATCACGGTTTCCTTCTCTTCGATAGTCATCTGCAATCTATAGTCATCTGCAATCTGTTGAAGTATCGCTGCTGTATGCGGATAGCTAATGCTTAATGTCTGTGCGTCAGCGGTAAATTCCGCTGCTTTTCGCATCTAATCACTTCATGAGGCGAAACGTTCGTGCAAATCGGTCGTATTCACCCTAAATTTACGAAATGCTATTGAATATCCGCTCTTTCGGTGGTATACTAAAATAGTTATGCTATAATTCTGTGCTGAGGTGAGAACTATGAGAGCAAGCTACAAAAAACTGTGGAAACTGCTTGTCGATAAGGATATGAGCAAGGGCGATCTTCACAAAGCGTCCGGGCTGTCTTCCAGTACGATGACAAAGCTCCGAAAAGGCGAAGATGTGTCCATGGAAGCGTTGAGAAAAATCTGCATTTGCCTCGACTGCAATATCGGTGACATCGTGGAGTTTGTAGACGAAAGCAAGAGTAAGAGTCCACTTTATGTGACCGCCAATATGGTAGGATAACAATGAGCTTGGGAAAACGGCTTGGATGGAGAAGCGAATGGAACGATCTCTGATTTATAACGGCACGATTACGGCGGAACAGTTCCTCTTTTACGAAATCCGCATTGCATCGAAATATTACCTCAGCGGAACATCCGTGGAGGACGCTATCGAGAAAATCAAAAAGAACAATCTGTTTCAATACCCGACCGAGCGGCTTGTTGCCCGCATGGTGCGAAGCTGCTATAAGCGGCTGGACGCATTAGACGATGAACAACTCCGGCAGGAATTATCATCGGCTCCTACTGAGATTGCAAAGCAGATCAACCTCTATGCCATGATGCGCTACAATCGCATTGTGTGGGACTTCATGGTTGGCTTGATTGGAGAAAAGTTCCGAAGTCAGGACTTCGAGTTTTCTCGAAAAGACCTGAACGTGTTCTTCTCCCACTTACAGGAGCAGAACGATGATATTGCCGGATGGAGCGAGTCAACAGTCAATAAAATCAAGCAAGTTCTGACAAAGGCTCTGGTCGAGACCCAGATTCTTGACACCTTTAAATCGACACGGCTCAATCCGCTGTTCCTTTGCGAAGAGCTGGAAGAAGGCATCTGCAGAAATAACGATCTCGAAGCACTTGTAGCTTTTAACTGCTTTAGATAGGAGGCTCTGGCATGAGCGACATCAAGCAAGAGTTGGATAGAATCCGTGACAGAATATCCGACCCCAGTTTTCTTGCCAATAAAGGATTAAGCAACGAAGTCGGCATTCATGTGTTCTGCTATGATCCGGCGAACGAGTTGATCGTCAGAGACTTCGTTTCCCGGCTGAAAGCGGAAAATGGGACGCCATACCACATCAAAGAATGCGACCTCTACGAGATTTTTCTGAGACTCTTGGAGGACAAGCGCGTCCTGAAATCCGTGGACGGACTGGAAGAAAAACGCGGGAAGGAGTACCTTCTCAAGCAGCTTCAAAAAATCGCAACGCCGGAGGCACTTCTGGAATACATGAAGTACGAGCCGCATGAATACGGCGATGTTCTTTTCCTGACCGGCGTGGGAAAAATCTTCCCGTTTATGCGCTCTCATAAAATGCTGGACAGTATGCAGCATCTCTTTGAGGACATCCCCATCGTCATGTTCTATCCGGGATCGTTCAACGGACAAGACCTCGGATTGTTTGGAAAGTTTCTGGACGGACACTACTACCGGGCATTCAACCTTTTGTAATTGGAGGAAGGCACTATGAAAATACAAAGTATGTTCCAAAAGGACATCGACCGTGACATCAACGGCGTTATCAAGGTGTCGCAGGATGACCAGCAGAGCTTGAAGCAGGAACTCAGCGAGTACATTATCACGAAAGAGCTGCGGCGTCATTTTGCCACATTCTTTGATAACTACGCCAAAGCCATTGACAATCCCACGGACAAAATTGGTGTCTGGATTTCCGGCTTCTTTGGAAGCGGTAAATCCCACTTCCTGAAAATGCTCTCCTACCTTCTCTCCAACAAAGAGGTGGACGGCAAACACGCCTTTGATTACTTCGCGGACAAGTTTGATGATCCGATGATGTATGCAACGGTGCAGAAATGTGTCCGCATTCCCACAGAGTCTATCCTGTTCAACATCGACATCGAAGGGCCGATTAACAAGGACAAGACTGCCGTTCTGCGCGTTTTCGCGAAGGTGTTCTATAACCACTGCGGTTTCTATGGCGAAGATCTCAAGGTTGCGAAGCTGGAACGCTTCATTGAAAAACAGGGCAAGACGGAGGCTTTCCGTGCTGCTTTCAAGGAGGTCAACGGTGACGAATGGGTCAACACCCGCGATTCTGCTGCCTTCTTTGAGGACGATGTGGTTGAGGTTTTGCAGTCCGTCCTCGGCATGAGCGAGACAGCAGCCTGCAACTGGTTCAACGGCGAAGAGAACGCCGACATGAGCATCAAGCAGCTTGTTTCTGAAATCAAAGAGTATGTGGACAGCAAGGAAGGCAACTTCCGCCTCCTGTTCTGCGTGGATGAAGTCGGTCAGTATATCGGTGATGATGGCGATCTGATGATGAATCTGCAATCTCTGGTGGAAGAGATTGGTGACAAATGCCGGGGCAAGGTCTGGGTCATGGTCACGAGTCAGGAAGCGATTGATTCCGTTGTGAAAATCACGGGCAATGACTTCTCCAAGATTCAAGGGCGCTTCGATACCCGCTTGAGCCTATCTTCCTCGTCCGTCGATGAAGTCATCAAAAAGCGTGTTCTGGCGAAGACGGAGGACGCAGATCTCCTCCTGCAGATGGAGTATGATAAAGAAGCTTCCGGCTTAAAGAGCCTGTTCGCATTTGACAATCCGATTCTCGATATCAAGGGCTTTACCAGTGCAGCAGAGTTCAGCGCGACCTTCCCCTTTGTGCCGTATCAGTTCATTATCATCCAGAAGGTGCTTGCAGAAATCCGCAAGCACGGTAACTCCGGCAAGCACCTTTCGGGCGGTGAACGCTCCATGCTGTCCGGCTTCCAAGAGGCGGCGCAGAAAATCGAAAACAAGGACGAGAACGCCCTTGTGCCGTTCTATCAGTTTTATGACACGGTACATACTTTTCTTGAAAGCACCATTCGCCGAGTTATCGACCGCTGCCAGAATGCGGCGGATGCCCACGATGGCTTGGAACAGCAGGACGTGAACGTCCTCAAGTTACTCTACCTTGTCCGTTATATTGAGGATGTCAAGGCGAATATTGAAAACATCGCCATCCTGATGATTGATGATATTCACACGGACAAGATTGCCCTCCGTGCGTCCATCACGGCTTCACTGGAACGCCTTCTGACACAGAACTACATCTCCCGCAACGGCGATACCTATGCTTTCCTGACGGACGAGGAACAGGATATTGCCATCGACATCAAGAACACGCCGGTTGACAGCGCACAGATAGTCCAGAGCATTTCTCAGACGGTTTATGGCGAAATCTATCCGGCAAAGAAATATAAATACGGCAAGTACGACTTTGCCTACGATCAGTATGTGGACGAGACGCTGAACGGCGCGTCCACTGGCGGAATGCGGCTTCGCATTGTCACCGTGGCAAGCGACCTCTACGGCGTCGACACTCAGCGGCTTATCTTGGAATCGCAGGTCAACAATGCGGCAATCGTTGTCCTTTCAGCGGACACACCCTACTTTGACGAGCTGGAACAGGCAATGAAAATCCGCAAGTATGTCAAGCAGCGCAACGTGTCGCAGATGCCGGAGAGCATCCAGCGGATCATCCGCGATCGCAACGACGAGGCGCGGAAACTGGAAAGCCACGCGAGAGCCTTGATTGAAAAAGCCATCGTCGAGGGCAAGTCCTATGTTCACGGAGAGATTCTCGACCTGAAATACGGCTCCGCGAAGGAAAAGCTGGACGAGGCGATGAAGAACCTTGTCGAGAGCGTCTATTCCAAGCTCAACATGGTTAAACAGTTTGTGGACAGTGATGCTGGTATTCTCGAGATTCTCAACAGTACGCATGAAGAGTTCGGCTTCACCGGACTGGGCGCGAACAACGAAGATGCTCTCAATGAAATCAGCCAGTGGTTGGAGCTGCAAAATCAGAAGATGCTCACGACCTCGATGGGCGATGTGCAGCGCCGGTATCAGGCAATCCCTTACGGCTGGAAAGAAATCGACATTGCAGCCTTGATTGCTCGTTTGATTGTCCTGCAGAAGATTCAGATCAACTATGGCGGCGCGGTTGTCGGCAAGGAAGAGCGCCGTTTGGTGGACTTTCTGCGCAAGAAGACCGAGATTGACAGAGCCATCGTTGTGCGGCGTATTGCGCCCTCCGAAGAGCTGATTCGCAAGAGCATCAACTTCCTACGCGACTATCTGGGCGCAATGGACATCCCCTCTGATGAGGATGGACTGATTCGCTTTGTCCTGAGTACCTTTGAAACTAAGCGGAGCCACTATCAGAAGCTCCTTGATGATTTCTACACCAAAGAGAGTTACCCCGAAAAGGAAACCGTCACTGCAGCCCGCAACCTAATGAACGATGTTCTGAGCCAGCGCAAGGATAATGTTGCGCTGCTCAAGTGGATGGTGCAGAAACAGGACGATCTTCTCGATTCCGCCGAAGATATGGAAGGCGTGGAGATGTTCTTCAAGACGCAGCGGACGGTGTTCGATGATGCCAAGAAGCGCCTTGCCAGCATTCTCAAGGAGAAAGACTACTTTGCAACAGATATAGATACGTTGAACGTCATCAACACGATGTCCACAATCCTTGCCATGCCGAAACCCTATTCCCGCATCGGAGAGCTGCCGGAGCTTGTCCAGAAGGTCAAGACCGCCTATGACGGCTTGCTGGATATGAAGCGCGATGAAGTTGCTGAGAACATCCGCCAGTGTATGCAGGATGTTCACCAGCTTGCCAGTGAAGCGTGGGACGCTGGGACGCTGCTCCATCAGGCGGACGATTATTTTGTGTGCAAGCGCGAAGCGGCGAAAGTTTCGACATCCCTCACCGAGCTGGATGCCATGATTACGCAGCTTCTGAGTTACAAGGACGCAATCTGCCGCCGCATGGAGGTCATGTCCGTCTCACATCAGCAGGAAGCACTGAATCCCACGCCCGCAACGACCGGAACGCCCACACCGAAGCCACCGAAAATCATGACCGTGCGCCGATACGACCTATGCTCGGTCAAGCGTCTGCAAAGCAAGGAAGACATTGATAAGTACGTCGAGGCGATCCGCGAGAAGCTCATGAAGACGCTCGAAAGCTGCGACGGTGTGCAGATCAACTAAAGGAGCATAAGAAGATGAACAAATCAAAGATTCAAAAGTTTGCCGTGGACGGGCATAAGCTCCTTTACAAGCAGATTGCCCAAAGAGCTTATCAGTACGGCATTGAAGAAGGAAATGTCGGCAAGGCAGATGCTACCGAAGTTCGCGGTCGCATTCTCTCCCCGCTTGAGAAGAGCCAGCGAGCGGCACTGATTGCTGAAATCAATGCCAATGGCTATCCGCAGACTATCGAGCGCGTCACCTATATCTGGTTTAACCGCATTGTTGCGCTTCGGTTTATGGAGGTCAATAACTATCTGCCCTCCCACATCCGCGTGTTCTCGGACGCATCCGGCGCATTCAAGCCGGAGATTTTGAACGATGTCCTTCACCTTGAGATGGAAGGCTTGGACAAGGCGCAGGTCGCGGAGTATATTGAAAATAATAACACCGAAGAACTGTATCGTTACTTGCTCCTGACGCAGTGTGCGGAACTGAAAGCAGCGCTGCCGGATGTGTTTGGACTTGCGCAGCGTGATAAAGATTACACAGAATTGCTTTTTCCGAATAATATGCTTCACCAAGATAGTTTTATCGGAAAAGTTGTAAGCGATATTGATGAGGTAGATTGGGGTACTGCGGAAAACTGGCAAAACAGTGACAGCGATCATTTAGTTCAGATTATCGGCTGGCTGTATCAGTATTACAACACCGAACTGAAAGACGATACCTTTGCACTGCTCAAGAAAAATGTGAAGATCACAAAGGAGCGCATTCCTGCCGCAACGCAGCTTTTCACGCCGGACTGGATCGTCCGCTATATGGTGGAAAACTCCCTCGGCAGGCTTTGGCTGGAAGGTCACCCCAATGCCGAGCTGCGGGGCGGCTGGAAATACTATCTGGACGAAGCCGAGCAGGAGCCGGAGGTGGAAGCGCAGCTTACAAAGCTCCGCGAGGAATACAAGACCATCAAGCCGGAAGAGATCAAGGTCATCGACCCCTGCATGGGCAGCGGTCATATCCTTGTCTATGCCTTTGATGTGCTGATGCAGATTTATACCTCCGCCGGTTGGAATCAGCGCGAGGCGGTGCAGAGCATCCTCAAGAATAATCTCTACGGTCTCGACATTGATGACCGTGCGGCGCAGCTTGCCTATTTTGCGGTCATGATGAAGGCGCGGCAGTATGACCGCCGCCTGCTCACGCGCGGCATTCAGCCCAATATCTTCGCCATCCGTGAGAGCAACGGCATTCAGGCAATGACCATCGAGTATTTCCATAAGAATGATCCAAAACTGAAAGCCGACATCGAGAGCATTGTCACCGAAATGCGGGATGCCAAAGAGTACGGCTCTATTCTGAGCATCACACCTGTTGACTTTGCCAGACTGTATGCCCGATTTGCTGAAATTGACAATGACATCAATGTAATGCGGAAGCCTGCACTGGATGAACTGCTGCCGCTGGTCAAATGCGCCGAATTGCTGGCGCAGAAGTATGATGTGGTGGTGACAAATCCGCCGTATGCTGCTGTATCCGGGCTTGCGGATGATATGAGCAAGTTTATCAAGGCAAATTACCCGGACAGCAAAGCCGACCTATTTGCCGTGTTTATTGAGCGCTGTGGCGAAATGCTGGTGCAGGATGGCTATCAGGCGATGATCACGCAGCACGCTTGGATGTTCCTGTCCAGCTTTGAGAAGCTGCGCACAAAGCTGCTGGCGGTCGATATTGTCAATATGGCGCATCTCGGCGCAAGAGCGTTTGAAGAGATCGGCGGTGAAGTGGTGCAGACCACATCGTTTGTCATCCGCAAGAGCCACATTGCGGACTATAAGGGCGAGTATTGCCGCCTGATCGAGCCAACTTCTCAGCAAGGGAAAGAGGATATGTTCCTTGCAGGTGAGAATCGGTATGCGGCAGACCAGTCCAACTTCTCCAAAATCCCCGGCTCTCCGATGGCGTATTGGGTGAGCGAAGCGTTTTCTAATATTTTTAGAGCTTTGACAGTTGCAGACTATGGATTTGCTGGTATTGGTATGCGTACTGGAGATAATGAGCTTTTTTTGAGACTTTGGCACGAAATTTCCCGCAATAATATGGCAGTAGCATGTCACAACAAAGAGGAACAAGTTGCAGTCAATAAGCGCTGGATACCGTATAACAAGGGTGGTGACTTCAGAAAATGGTATGGAAATAATGAATATGTCGTCAACTGGCTTAATGATGGTGAAGAAATCAAAGAAAACACCAGAAAGGTCTATCCGTATTTGGGAGACAATCTCGGGTGGAAAATAAGTAACGAGAGTTATTATTATCTGCCCGGTATTACATGGTCTGGTGTTACGAGTAGCAAAAATAGTTTCCGCGTGTATGGTTATGGATTTATTTTTGATTCTGGGGCAAATGGCTTCTTTCCTGATGATACATCGAAAATAAATGTTTTTACGGCGTATTTGAATAGTTGTGTTTCTCAGTACGTACTAAATATTATCAATCCAACAATCAATACAGGTGTAGGTACCGTCAAAAAGATTCCAATTATAATCTCAGACGATACCGAAAGTACCCCAAAAATTGAGCAGTTGGCAGATGATAGTGTAAATATTTCGATCACTGACTGGGATTCCTATGAAACTTCATGGGATTTCAAAGAGCATCCGCTCATTCGCTGGAGCCGCTGTCGGGGAGACGCGACATCAATCGGCGCGACGATTCAATATTTCTACGGTAGGCGCCTGCCCGTATTCTGTCCGTTGGAGCTGTGCTACCGGCTCTGGAAGGGCGAATGCAATAAACGATTTGAGGAACTTAAATCCAACGAAGAAGAACTCAACCGCATTTTTATTGACATTTACGGCTTGCAGGATGAATTGACGCCGGATGTGGCGGACAAG
>ERZ773158.1749-NODE-1749-length-18352-cov-3.934962_pt1 | contig 18352 bp, 20 predicted proteins | sample MGYA00511918_ERZ773158 | MGnify/ENA primary metagenome ERZ773158 (study PRJEB29015, sample SAMEA2737876) | human gut metagenome | biome: human gut; feature: human-associated habitat; material: faeces | place: China | collected 2012 ...
CGGGAACGCGCAGTCATCTCTTACAGCGATGAAGATTACAGTGTTCTGCAGAAAATTGTGCAGGCGGAGGCGGGTGTGTGTGACGACAGGGGAAAGATACTGGTTGCAAATGTAATCATCAACCGGGTGAAAAACAAGAAATTCCCGAACAGCGTTAAAGCCGTTGTGTACGAACCATCCCAGTTCTCACCGGTACTGGATGGAACGATCAACAGCTGTAAGGTAACGCAGCAGACAATTGACTGCGTCAACCGTGCACTGGAAGGCGAGGATTACTCGGGCGGCGCCCTGTACTTCATGAACCGCGGAATCTCTGCTTCCTCCAATGTACGCTGGTTCGATGGCAAGCTGACCTATGTCATGCAGCATGGTGGACATGAATTTTACAAATAAAGAGTGAAACACGTTACTGTTCAAGGGTTAGCTGGACTTAAGAAGACCGATGGTGTAAACTGGTAATAGTTAGAGCCATCGGTCTTCTTTATCCAAATATCCTGGACACTCTGTCAAATATATTTGCCGGTTCTTCCCGGCGCATCAAAACAAGCATGCTCATGCATTGACAGAGGTAATCGATGCTTTCGAAACTTCTGAATGTCACGGCCTGCGCCTGTTTCCGCTTATAATTCCGCAAAAGCCTTTCGGCTTCGTTATTCGTGGCAGGTACCCGGAGATCATGCAGGAACAGCAGATGGTTCCGCATGTATTTCTCCATTCTCAGGAATAGATTGTACCCGTCTCTGTAATAATCATTTGCCGGAATGTCCCCGTATTCTCTTCTGGCTGTTTCCAGTACTGCCTGGTATCTTTTTTCAAATCCGGAGATCGTCTTTGGATCCGGCTTATGGGGCAGCTGGATTCCATTTCGGAAATGGATCATTTCCTGTAGCAGTGAACGCATTTCTTTGTTCCAGATACGGTCCGGCTCATTCTCTATGCTGTCTTTCAGGTATCGCAGCACATGGGCAAGACATTCCTGGTGATCTGCTCCATAATTATAAAAAGTAACATCGTGATCGTGCACAAGGATCCCCTGATAATCCTCAGTGACCGTCCCTTTTATCCCTTCATGCCCTTTTTTCTCACGGGCAAAGTACAGGACTTTTCCATCCGGTACTGCACAGACGTATACATGACAGCTTTTTCCGTTTTCTTTCGCATTTGTACAGTCTGTATGCATGACGGGAGAAAGCAGCATATCTGCATATGTGGCCCTGCGTTCAGGCACAGTTTTTAAAGCAAACTCCCTGCTGAGTTTGCTTATCATCCCCTTGGAGATATTCAGTTTCCCGCCTGTCAGATCTGACAGGAATTTCCTGCTCTTGTCAATAGAAACACAGCAGTCATTGTTCAGAAGGAACAGGAATGCCCGGATACTTCCGTCATAATTCACTTCATCCACAACCCCGTCTGGAAATGCAGCATGCACCCGTTCACCTGTCTTTGTGTTGTAGTAAATATCTGCATGATATTCCACCACATTCAGGAGCACCTGGATGCCCATCATCTGTTTTATGATCGTTCTGCCGGTCTTTTTGAAATCACTGTCTTCCAGGACTTTTTCCGGTGCAGGAAGAAGGATAACCGGCTGTGTGGGTTCCTGTTTTTTTCTGCGGTGGCCGGGATGCCCCGGCTGACCGCCCGGTTTCCGTCCTGTTTTTTCCCTGCTGTTTGCGATCTTTTTCCGTTTGATCGACTTAGAGGAAGGAATAGCGGAGTTTTCATAGTCACGATTGATCTGTGCACGCAGTTTCAGGTTTTTCCCCCGTTCTTCTTCCAGTTCAGCAGCTGTTTCATAATACTGCAGACGGATCTCTTTTGCTTTATCCAGTGCATCATCCCGCTGTTTTTCAGCATCCAGTGCACGCTTTTCCATTTTTTTCAGTTCCTGCTCAGCCTTTCTTTTTGCCTGTTCAAGTTCCCTCTGCATATCTTCCAGTACCTGAAACCAATAATTACGGACACGGATCGTTTCTCTATGGGCGGCTGCCAGATCCTGCGTTAATCTCCGGAGCTTCCGTTCATAAGCCATGTATTCTTTTTGGTGAAGTTCCTGAAGATGGATATATCTTTCTCCAGATTCCAGCTCTTTAATTCTGGTCTGTGCTGCTTTCAGCCGGCACAGAAGTGTAATGTAATCATAAGTATCCGGCATGTATGTTCCTCCAGAAGTGTTCGGGTCAGATGTCGCTTATGATATCTGTGATCTTTGAGATATGATCTTCCAGATATCATTTTTTTCTGTTCCTGGATTAGTCCTTTCTGGATCTCAATCACTCTGAGATATTCGGCAAGAAGCTCATCCTGTTTTCTGATCTCTTCTTTTAAATCAATGTCCATAAGGCAGCCCTCTCTTTCTTATAGAGAAGTATAACAGAAACATGGGAAAAAAGCGAATTTCCAGGAATTGTCCTTTCGTCGATATGACTGTGGATAAGCAGGTATTTTGTATCTTGAAAAATAAGGACTATATGGTAAGGCTATAAAAAAAATGTACTGTGTAAAATAAAATCCGGTGGATAACTCTTCAAAAAAGAAACAGCAGGAAAGACTATAAACATAATTTTTCCTACTGGAACTGGTTATCCACAAAACAAAAAAATAAATTTCATCACTTTTTACAATGGACTATGCATACCCTTGAACAGTAACTCCTAATCTCCTTAACCAACTCTGCTGCCTTCTCTGCATCATCGGTTTTCACGAATATATCCACACCATATATTCCAAATCCAGGTGCCCCATGCATTGCAACATTCGCACCTGCTTCCTGTGAAAAAGCTGCTATTCCATTTTGCTTTAACATTTCTACGAGTTGTTCTGTCTCTACTATATTCTGTGCATTATAAATTTTTGTCCATTCTGCCTTAGATATGGAAGTTTCCTTTTTCTCCTGAACATTTAACGAATTCTGGTTTCTTTTTCGATTAATAAATGCCAAGAGCCTAAGAATAATAAATGCCACAATAATAATACCAATCAGAAATCCCAATGCTAATCGTGTTACCTGTGTTTCTGTAGCTCCCATTCTAAATAAACATATGCCATAGATGACTGTAAAAATTCCTGTACATATCACACTGGTGAGAAAATCTCGCCATATAGTAGCACTTTTTGGCAAACATTTATCCCATATTCCATTGTACACCATAATAGAGGCGTACAGGATTCCTCCTACCAAAGCAGTTGCTGTCTCTCCTAAAACCAAGCGAATATCCACAGTTAATAACATCTGAATAATAATCGCTAACACACTAATCACAAACATTGATGCAAATGCAAGATTTCCAGCCTTTAATGCTTTTTGTTTCACCCATTCTTCATACACCGCAACTTTGTCCAGTGTTTCTTTCATCTCTTTATTCATAGTCTGGCTCCTTTCTCCATCCAGGAGCTCTCTCATCTCAACATCGTAATATTCAGCAAGTTGAACAAGTATACTGAGATCTGGCATATTTATTCCTGTTTCCCATCTGGAAACTGTTCTTGCAGATACCTCAAACTTCTCGGCAAGCTGCTCTTGCGTAAGATTCTTTTCTTTACGACATTGCTTTAAAAAAGCTCCAATCTTTTTTGTGTCCATGTCTCTACCTCTCTTCCACTTACAGCTTACCAATATGTATCAAAATTACCACGACATAAAACGAGAATCCGCTAATTTTCAACCGGACATCGTATGTCTAAAACAAATAAACGGTATTTTCACCCCAAAAGCATTCTATTCCTCTATAAATTAACCTTCTCTTTTATGTCTATCCATAAGTAGCAGAATAAACATAACAAACCATATCACCCATGCAATTAAACAACCGATTCCTATATGCCAAATATCTATAATCATTCCAGCAATAAAAGGAATTGACATAAACATCATTCTCTTCCCATATGCCTTACACATAGCATTTTCATCATATTTTTTTCGTTCTTCTGCTGATTTCATATTATAACCAGACAAGAATTTGGATGCTTGTCCTTTTGACCTATAAAACCATATTCCAAATAAAAGCATAATCACTGCCATTGCAAAGTCAAAAATAATATAGAACATATAATGCTTCCTTTCAGTCGATTCCACAAACTTGAAGTTATTGATCTTCTGAATCCAATCCAAGTTCTTTCAGCTCTTTTTCGTTTTGGATATCTTCAACAGTTTTCTTTCCAGTGATAGCACTGTAGGCTTCTTTGATGCCATTTTTCACTGCCCATTTGATAACGAAATACAGCGCAATCAAAATAACAATTGCGGTTCCTCCACTTATACCTAATTCATTCCACATAATTCAATCCTCCAAATTTCGATTTCTATTTTCGTTTCCATAGCATAGTGTACTCTTTTTCACCAGTAGCTTCATCCAAACCTTCACATTGAATAATGAACCCTTCTCTTTGGTAAAAAGAAATTGCTCTGGCATTCTTCTGGTATACATTTAATCGTAAGCTAACTTTTTTATCCTTAACATAATCTAATAAAAGCTTACCTATGCCACATGACTGCATTTCATCGGAGACAAAAATACCTTCTATATATTTATCATTTAGTCCTACAAATCCTTGTATCATTTTATCTGCTTCAAACACATAAACTTCGTATTGTGACATCATTTCTTTTACTAATTCATAATTACTTTTCCAGTATTGATTGGAAATAAAATAATGGGCTTTCAGATTTGTCTTTAACCATATGTCAGCAATTCTATCGATATCTCCGTTCAGCAACTTTCTAATCATAACAAATTTTCTCCACAACTACATCCTTTATGCTTTTCTCTTTTTTTCATTCTATCACAAGCTCACCATTAATCATCATTTTTTTGATATTTTTTCTTTTCCCCCACTGTAAAACAGCCTCTGAGCGTTTCGTTATATAGAGGGATACAAATAAGAGCAAGATCCACCCATGTTTAACAGTATTGCCGTTTGGCATCCTGTTCTCCTATGGGATTTATCTTGATGGGGATCTCCCCATACCCTCTCAATAACAGACGTTTCACTTGTCTGTTGGTTCCACCTAAAGGTGTTCACAGCACTATTTCTAATATCGGAAGGGACAGCCGATATTGAAATACGTGGACTCCCGGTGGGAGGAATAGTCTCAGCGGAAGGAGGAGTATGAGAACAAAAAACAAAGATAAAGAACTGAATCACAGACATTTTATAGGATTACGTCTTACAGATGTCGAACTGGATTTATTAGATCAAGGTGCAGCTTGTTTGTCCATTAGCCGATCAGAATATCTGAGAAAACTACTACTTGAAAAGCAAATCAATCACCAAATTGAAGTTGTTGCAGACATGAACGATCTCAGAAAACTGGTCAGTGAATATGGAAAAATCGGATCGAATCTCAATCAGATCGCCAAGCATTTTAACAGTGGTGGCAGTCAGTCACGTGCTATAGAAAATGAAATCCATCAGTGCATCACGGACTTATTCCTATTGAGAAAAGAGGTACTGAAACTGGCAGGTGGTATGAATGGCAATCGTAAAACACATTAAAAGCAGAAATGCAAATTACTCGGCTGCTATCAATTATCTTCTGTTTGAACATGATGAAAAAACCGGGAAAAAGATTGTAGATGAATCCGGACGAAGCATCCTGCGAAAAGAGTTTTATATGGATGGACTGAACTGTGATCCGATGTCTTTTGACAAGGAATGTGAACTGACAAATGCTCATTTTCACAAAAATAAGAAACGTGAAGATATCAAAAGTCACCACTACATTATCAGCTACGATCCAGCCGATGTTACAGAAAACGGTCTTACCGGAAAGAGAGCACAGGCAATCAGTTTGGAACTTGCAAAGCAGATGTTTCCCGGATATCAGGCACTGGTAGTTACTCACACCGATGGCCACAATGAATCCGGAAATATCCATACTCACATCGTTATCAACAGTGTGCGAAAGACTGCAGTGGAAAGGCAGCCATATATGGATAAACCACATGAGGAAGCCGCCGGTTACAAGCATCGTTCCACTGATAAATTCATGAGCACTTTTAAGAAAACTGTCATGGATCGGTGCCAACAGGAAGGACTTCACCAGATAGATCTTCTTGCTCCGGCTGAAAGAAAAATCACGCAGAAAGAGTATCAGGCACAGAAACACGGCCAACAAAAACTTAATGAGATCAATCAGAAAATCATCGAAGATGGTCTCAAACCAACATCCACCGTATTCCTTACGCAGAAAGAATATTTGCGACAAGCGATTGATGAATGTGCTGTCACTTCCAGTAATTTTGATGAATTCCAATCTAAACTTCTGGAACAATTTCAGATCTCTGTGATTGATCATCGGGGCAGATACAGCTATCTTCATCCTGATCGACAGAAGCGGATTACTGAACGTGCACTGGGAACACGATATGGAAAAGAACACCTGGAACAGACCTTCTTACGCAAGGATCCATTGACCATTCTCTACGTCAGATCTCACCTTCGCCTGGTTGTAAATCTCCAGACAAATGTGAAAGCAATGCAGAGCCCGGCTTATGCTCATCGGGTAAAACTTTCTAACCTGCATCAAATGGCAAATACCATTATCTATGTGCAGGAACATGGATTTGATACGCAGTCAGATTTGAAAAATACACTGCTTGCATCAAAGCAGGAACTAAAAGAAATGCAGACACAGTTTGCTCAGCATCGGTCCAATCTAAGGACTCTCAACGATCAGATCCGCTACACCGGACAGTACTATGCAAACAAGGAAGTTTATTCCCAATTTTCAAATGCAAAGTACAAAGGAAAGTACCGGAAAGAACATGCGAAAGAAATTCAGAAATATGAAGAAGCCAGAGATTGGCTGAGATCCTTTTATCAGGATGGAAAGATGACAAGCCTAAAAACCCTGACTTTACAAAAAGAAAAACTGCAACAGCAGATAGCTTCCGAAGAAGAAGCAATAAGCAGCTTGAAAGAAAAATTAAAAGATCTGGACACTGCCGATCAGAATGTTGATGCCATTCTTCAGATGCAGATTCCAGAACCAGTGAAATCAAAAACCAAAGATCTCGAACGATAACTATCACAAAACGAAGGAGGAACTATTACATGACACAAGAAGAATTTAATGTTGTATTTGAACTTCAGATGAGAAAGTGTGCCGATATTCTGGCACATAAAAAGAAAGAATATACCGGTGATAATATTGACCGCCTCAGTGCATTCAAGATTGCTGCCGCTTTACAGAACTGTGATCCAAAAGCAGCACTGGCCGGCATGATGTCGAAACATGTCGTATCCCTTTACGATATGTGTTATTCCACTCTGTTACATTTTGACATGGAACAGTGGGATGAAAAAATCACAGACTGCATCAATTATCTGATCCTTTTAAAAGCTCTGGTAAAGGAGGAACAGGCCTATGGATCACATTGAAACAGCTATCTTAAACTGCTATGGAATCCGGGAAGCAGAACAAAATATGGTCTTTGCTGCCAGGCTCACACAACACGGTCATACGATTCAGAGCATGGCAGATCTGATGGACCTTTACCATCAATCCTACAGTCAGAAGACCGTAGAAAACATTGCGGGGCTTCCACATCCAACCGTACAGAAATTCATGGTCATTACCGTGGCTGTTGTTGGTGCAAGCAGACGCTTCCTGGCACAGATCACAAGGCATCAGAACGAAGTAAAGTACATGAGTGCATCTCTGCAGTACAGCAATTATTCCGGTCACGCTGCATTTGCTATTCCATATGGGATCATGAAAGCAGATAAAGAAATCCAGGATATTTACAAAAAAAGCTGTCAGTCAGATCTGGACCACTATACAGAACTCTGTGCCTTAGGCATTGATCATGATTCAGCCGGATATGCCACACCTCAGGGACTTCGAAACGTACTGATCATCAGTGCGACACCTTACCAGTGGAAGCATATGATCGGTCAGAGAACCTGCAGAAGAAATACGGATGAAACAAGAATTGTGATGCTACAGATCTGGCAGAGATTGTACAAATTAAGCCCGATTCTTTTTGCACCGGATCTGACCGGTCCATTCTGTCAGAGAGGAAACTGTATGGAAAAACAGATGTCCTGCCAGAATCCTATTTCAAAACATTGGATACCGTCAGATATCTTAAAAGCAGATTATCCATTGCTCATCAGAAGGGAGGTGAGCAGCCATAAAGATTAAACTGATTGACTTTGGTCTGAAAGCAGATCATTATCCCTTCCGGCCACATGAAAATGATGCCGGTGCTGATGTATTCATGCCTTATGATTGCGTATTAAAACCAGGTGAGATTGCAAGAATTCCGCTTGGATTCGGTCTCATCATCCCGGATGGATTTGCCGGATATGTCTTTCCACGAAGCAGCATGGCAGCAAAAGGACTGGTATGCGAACTTCCACCGATCGACTCCGGTTACCGTGGTGAGATCCATGCCATTATCAGCAACGTAAGCACATCTTCTCAGACCATTCATAAAGACACACGCGTCGGTCAGCTGGTGATTACACCAGTCGTGATCGCAGATTTTGTCCTGGACCTTGGTAATGAACGAGGAACCGGGGCTTTTGGAAGTACAGGAGAATAATACTATGATTACATTTGGAAGAAAATTAAAACACTTAAGACAGAAAAATCATCTCACCCAGAAAGAACTCGGCATGGCTGTTGGATTTCCCGACAGCTGTGCTGATGTCCGGATTGCTCAGTATGAGAGTGATGTCCGAACACCGAAAGAGGATCTTATGAAGCTCTTTTCAGCTACTCTGGGAGTCCCGGTAGATGTCTTCACTGTACCAGTACTCTCAGACCCCAGAGAGTATGAAGTAGCATCTTTCTGGATGCATGAGCTAGGAGCAGAATTAGAATAATTGCCTATAACAGAAAGATGAGACCTTGGAATAATTCCTTATCTCATCTTTCTGTAATTCTGTCTTTTATCTGTTTTATAGCATCATTTTTCTTCAGGTGAACACCATGTTTTATAGTATTTGAATGATATCGCTACTTCTAATACTCCACATACCGGTGATCCATCTTTCGATTCTTTGTCTTTGATGTGTTGAAAAATAGCACTTTTTTTCAATTCTTCAGAATAAGAATTTTTAAATTCAATATTTTCTTTTACCCATTTTTCAAACGACAGTCTAGTTTCTTCTGTTTCAAAAATTAGAACAGGCATTTGCTGACCTGAGCGATTATTACATTGCTTTTTCCCATATGCAAATAAAGGTAACAGTTTACCACTTAACGAGTCTAATTCTATATAATAATAAAATAACCCTTGTTCTATCATATACTTCTTTTCGGGTTTAGGAATTAAACATCTTCCCATGTCCATATACCATAATTCCGTTTCATATAAAGTAGTTGTTAAATACCTTAATTCTAAAGGTGCATATAACATCCTTTCATCGTCATAAAAATAAGATAATGTTTCATATCCGTCATTTGACTCTAATGCATATAATTGATATTCTGGTGATTTTTTGCAGTAACTATGCTTATCAATGTCCCATTTCGTTTCCGACCAATTTTGTGTATTTTCCAAAAAATATAAGAATTTTTCTGATGGTGTCATATCCATTCCAAATCTTCTTCTCCACAAATGTTCTGTATGCTCATAACTTGCTGTTTGATTTCTTGGAGTGTTTATATCATTCACTCTAGTATATATTGCTCCCGCTACAAGGTGCTTTTTTCTGTCATGACTCTGTGAAAAATTATTTGCAAGAAAATATGGTGTATTTCTTGTACTATGTATAATCAGAACATCAAGTTCATGATTTTCTATTTCAACTATCTGTACCGAAACTTTAGGTACATATCCACCAGCAAACGGTTTTGACCTTAAAAATTCTGTTACTGATTTTGTTGTATATCTTGTATGAGTTGTATTTTCAATTCCAGTAACGATACCATCATCATTAGCACCGTAAATTAGATATGCATCATGACCATCAATATTATTGGCCATACATATTATATCGATTAACTTATCTTCCTTACAATCTGTGTAATCTTCTTTATAATCCCAATAAGTTCCTTCACAACCTCTTTGTAAAAGATTTTGAACAATCATTTTAAGTTCTTGTACTTGCACGAAATCCCTCCTTTTTAGAATTCGAATGTAATTGCTTATTTGTAATATAACATATAATCAATTCAAAGCATATTCACATTTCTTTAAGAACAAACAAACCTAGATTTTCTTGATTAAACCTTTTTCCCATTGCATAAAACGTGTTGGAACAAGTTAAACATTTAGTAATTTTTAATTGTAAAGATTATATTTAGCTGATAGAATGTTTATAAGGTATATCCTTTTTAAGGACTGTGAATTAGATAATTTATCAAATAATCTCTATCAAAAATAGAAATGATTGTTTGACTAAATATATATGGGGGGTATCAACAATGGCAATTAACACGTTGAATGATTTATATGAACTTACAAAAGAAAAGCTTGAAGGGCAACATGGTACAATTACAGTCACGTTCGCCAATAGAAATCATGTATACACTGGCAATGATGTAATTGGTAATTGTTTACAAGAATGGTTACCTGATTGGTTTCAATTTTTAGGAGTTAATATTCAATCGGGAAAAGGGACTCAAGTATTTCCTGATTTTATTGCTCACTTTAATGGTATAGAATATGCTGTTGAGGTTAAAGCTTGGAACATTAATAATTCTCCTGCTTTTGATCTTGCAAACTTTCAAAGTTTCTTAGAAACAACATATTCTTCACCTGGAAAAATTAATGCTCAATACTTTATTTTGGGTTATAAACCAGAGGATGATGGCTTTTCTCAAGGTTTCACAGTGAAAAAAGTTTTTTTAAAGCACATATGGGAGATAACCTCCGCTACTCGAAAGTATCCTGTTGGGCTACAGGTAAAAAGAGGAAATCCGTATGCTCTACGTCCTTTTAATTTTTATAAAAAACCCAATAATAGCTTTCATAATAAGCAAGAATTTATTTTAGCTGTAAAACAAACATTTGACATGTATCCAAATCCTGTTTTGCCATTCACACCAGACGAATGGTATCAAAAAGTTTCTCAATATTAATTATTTAGGGAAAGAGTCCTTATTATGACTCTTTCCCAGTTTTTATTTTTCTTCCAAATATGTATCTAATAATCTTTCTGAAACAGCTTTTATAACTGGTACACAAACTGTATTGCCAAGTACATCAAAAGCTTCAGATTCCTTTAAAAAATCTAAATGATAATCTTCTGGATATCCAAAAAGTTTAAGTCCTTCATCAATGGTTAGCGTTCTAATTCCATCACGAACCGGGACAGCTAATTTTTGTACGTCTGTTGCAACAAGAGTAGGTGATACATCATCTGGTGATAATACCTTTGAAAATTCAAATGATAATTTACCAGTAACAATATTGTACCCCTTTTTTAATGTAGTATCTGGTACTCTTCTATTTCCTATTAGCTGTTTTGGATATTCATAAACCAAATATCCTTTATCAACCAAATCAATCAACATTTCATGTAAATTTTCATGTGAATAAAAAGAACTTATCATTTCTTCAGTTAATGGCATTCCATCCATCCATTTTATCCCTATCAAATCAGCCCATTTCTTATTTCTTCTCTGTCGAAGCAGTATTTCAAGCAATCCTCGTTGTTCTTGTGTAATTTCTCCTTTTATTCCTATATCCCAGCTATGAATATTATTATCACCACCACGCTTATCTTTAATTGCTTTTCCATATAGTTCTTCGACTTTATAATGTTCCAAGAGCTTTTTAGTAAAAAAAGTATGTTTTGCCGGAATATTGTAATCTATAATATCCTTCAAAACGCTATGAGTTTGTGTAAAGTTTTCTAGATCTTTAACTTTTTTTCCTCTATATCCTATAAAATAAATTCGATTTCGTGATTGAGCAAGACCAAAGTCTTTACCATTCAACACTTTAGTTGCAACACTATACCCCAGTTCCTCTAATGTATTAACAATAACTTTAAAAGTTTTACCTTTATCATGGTTAACAAGTCCTTCAACATTTTCCAAAACAAATCCTAGAGGCTTTTTTTCCATTAAAATCTTGGCTACATCAAAAAACAATGTCCCCCGAGTATCTTGAAATCCCATTCCTAAACCTGCCTGTGAAAATGCCTGACAAGGAAAACCTGCTAATAAAAAATCAAAATTGGGAATATTAGATATCTGAACTTTTGTAATATCACATTTCGCATCTTCGTTAAAATAATTTTTATAAGCTTTCAAGGCAGCTGGCTTGATATCACTAGAAAACACACATTTTCCTACAAGTCCTTTTTCTCGTAATGCTTGTTCAAATCCTAAACGTATCCCACCTAACCCACAAAACAAATCAATATACTTTATTTCACTTGAGTTTTGATTTAATTCTTTTGTCAATTGGTTTAAGCCAATCCATATTAATTCCCTACATTTTTGAGAAAAGTTTGTACTTAATGGTAATGGAGAATTTTCTACCATTTCTTTCTCTGAATCATCTAAATATATCGTTACCGGATTTTTTTTATTACTTAAAGTTTTTCTCCCTGAACCAGTTCTATATCCACCATGCATTTTTTTCACCTCTAGATTATTATGAATTTATTATACTACATGGGCATTGTTTTTTCAAGATATACGGAACCAATTTATTTCCTGTTTCGTAATAATTTCTTCAAAACAGTATGATTTATTTACGTTTTCATGTTTTGGGAAATAACAAAATAGGACTCAAGAAGGATTTTTCACCTTCCGAGTCCATTCACTTTATTTGTCAATGTATTTCTAACAGACAAAAATTTTGCTTTTTGCTCGAAAAATTAAATTATTTTTATACCAACTCTAATTAGAGTAGTTTATTGGACGGGTGTACATATAAACAGATATCTTGCCATAACATGTTTCAAAAATTTGAATACCGGCAAACGTCTTAACCTTAAATTAATCAATAATTTCTTTTCCATCGATAAAAAGTACATATTTATCTGGATTATGAACAATATCATAATCTTTTCCATATTCAATCGGTCTAAATTCTATCTGCATAATGGATTTTCCATTTTCGATATCTTCTTTCCAAGAATATACGGTCATATCAAGGCTGGTTGCATATCCATGATCTGTAGAAAATTTTATTGAATGAAATGAATTCTCTTTGTACATTTTTAAAAGCAGTCTTGCAAATGCTTCTTTATCAGAAATGTTTTTTCTGTTAGCAACTACTGTAAGATTCTCATCTCTATTCATAGAAAAACTGCCAACTACATCTGGCTCACCTTCTTTATACTTTAATAAGCTTTTCCCAATTATCATTCCAACAATAATCGAAAAAACGATAGCAACAAATACAAGTGTTATATTTTTTTTCTTCATTTTATTAAGTTCCTTAGAGTTATATATAAGTCTTTAGAACTACTATATCATATTATTTCACGTTAAACCAAATAAAAAAAGAAGAGCAATAAGCCCTTCCATCTTCTTATTCACGTATTTATTCCACCAATGCTCTCACTGCATTGATAATTCTCTGTTGCTTTTCTTTCGGTAGTTTCTCTATCATTTCAGATAATTCATTCGTAACACCAGTAACCGAATGTGTCACAACATCAATCAATAGTGTATCTGCCGAAACATCTAATGCATTTGCAATCGCAATAAAGGTATCAAGTTTTGTTACTTTCAGTCCTCTCTCTATAACACTTACATGAGTTGGACTTAAGTTTACCAGTGCTGCCAATTCTTCTTGTGTAAGATTCTTAGCTTCCCTTGCAGCTTTTATTCTCTGACCAACCGCCTTTAAATCCATTGTGACACCTCCTTTAGAACGATAATTCGGTCTAAAATTAGTATAACGATTGATCTTTAAAACATACAGAATCTACAGATTGTCAACTTGTTCTTTAGAACTATTTTAAATCAAAAAGGCCCAAAAGGGCACTTTCCCTTTTGAGCCTATACACTTTATCAGCTAACGTATTTCACTTTCATTTTTCCTCATGGTCATGAGGCTTTTTTCTCTTAAATCGCATTCTATGAATCCTTCGATTGTTCTTTCTGTTCTTCAATAATTCGTTCTGTCGCTTTATGAATCCTATCCTTGGAATAGGGTGGTCTTAAATTCAATGACAACCGTCCTTTTCTGATCATATACGTTTCACTGCCATCCTCCGAAGCCCCTTTCAACCAGCAATCCTCCGGATACTTCTCAGCAAAGGACCGTAACCGTTTCTGCAGACTCTGATTGAAGGTATACACATCATAGAATCCATCATCTTCATTGGTCAGAATAATCGTTTCTTTTTCACACTTTAACCTTCGCATATTCTACCCCCGCTTTCTTTCCATTTCCTGATCCAGGTATTTGGGTATCGGCTTTCCGGACCGGCGAGCAATGGCAATCTGTTTCTGATGCAATCGTTTGATCACGGATCTTCGTTTCTTAGGTTTTCCATCCTGTTGATTTCGGGAGGTCTGATTGTTGCTGCTAGCATCAGAGGTCTTTTCCTGATTCTTCTTCTGATTATTCACCAGACCGTCCACCATATCATAATTGGCTTCGGTACCGGATTCTCGGCTCCGTTCATAAGTGCCGTTCTGGTAGAACTTCTGGTAATGTTCCAGACGCATTTTGCCATTGTGTTTTAGCTGTTCGACTGGATTTAGCGGTACCTGCTGTTGGATGTAATCATGGATCTTTTGTTTTGTCTTTTCGTCAAATTTCTCGCATTCTTCGACAACCATTTTTCCATAGGCATCTAGGATAACCCCCTGCGCCTGATCCCGGTATACCTGATGCTCCATCAGATAAAACTGCTTTCCATTGATGATGATGGTGTCTGTCGCAATCCAGTTTCCTTTTTTTCCATCAATCTGATAATTCTCAGTTTCCATAGTGATCAGTGCTCCGGATGTGTTGATACGAATGAATCCGGCCAGATACTGTGGATAGTTTTCATCTACATAGTAGCAACTGATTTCTCCGTTCTTGTTCAATACGAGCACGTCACTGACTTCGCATTGCTTTTTCATCCGTTTCCAGATGTCAGCGACTTTTTCATTTTCCTGCATTTCATGAATCGAGACTAATCGGTAATTTTCGACAGTAATCGACACATTCTGCTGTCTTGCCTCTTGATATGGCAGATGCCACAGTGCTTTTCCTGCTGTCTGCTGATCTACTCGGTAGACTGCAAATTGATTAAGCTTCATAGGCATCGTCCTCCAAGTTATTCAGATAATAATTCAGATCCAGAGAATAGTAGTATTTGTCTTCGATCTGCTGTAATTTTCCTACTGTAGAATTGATAATCTCAATCATTTCTTCATTCTCAGGATCACTTTCTTCCTGTTCCAGAACTTCCAAAGCTTCTTTCAGTGTTTGGATTGTTTCTTCCTTTGTGTGCTGCTGGAAGATAGCAGTAATAGTCAGTTCGTTTTCTTCCAGGTTTACATTTCTCATAGGCTCATTTCCCCCCTTTTCTTTTTCGGTATTGGTTTCATCTGTATATTCAGCTCCTTCTCGTTTTTTTCTTCGCTTATATTTTTTTCGTTATCCACTTTCTTATTGGATTTCAGAGGATTTTCCACATTTGGATGTCTTTCTTCCAAGTACTTTTCCACACGACTGATTGCATTTTGCACATAAGAATTTTCTCTAAATCCAGGAATCGAATTCAAAAATTCTTTCTGTATTTTTCCTTCAATCATCAGACTCTGCATTCCTTCATAATCACTTCCGTCTTTCAGATCAAAGCCAACACATTTCAGTCCATGCATACGTTCTGATGGGATTTTCTCATAAGCTTCCAAGGCTTCTGGTAATGTCAGGTCATAATGTACTTCACCCATTACAGGAAATTCAGCACATTCAGCCGCATAAAAGCTGATACATGTAAGATCATTTTCATAATCCACATTTTCTATTTCCGGGACAATATCGAGTATTTTTTCTCTTTGTGCTGCAAAGTCTGGAAGTTCTGCAAATCCAAATCGATCCACGTAATATGCCTGCATATCCCCACCACGATTTGTAATGATAACATCACTAACCGACATAGAATGTGCTTTATAATCTGCCGGTGGATTATCGTTGAATACGGCATACAAATCATCCAGCTTTTCATTTTCATGTAATCTGCCAGAATAGACACATTTATAATTTGCTGCATCGATTGTAATTCCATCTTCTTTGACCATTGCCATATTCATAAATAAATGTTGTTTTCCAGGTGTGTCTTCATCCACGTGGTAAATCGCATAGCGGTCACCATTACCTCTGAACATTTCTTCCTCTAGGGTATAATCAAACTTAAATGGATACAAAGCCCGATCAACTCTTTCCGAAATATCCGTTCCTTCTGCAATCGTATCTTCCAGCCAGTCTTTGATATCTCCCCATGATTCAAACTGCAAGTATCCGGCAATTTCATGTGTCCCATCCGGTGCCAGTACAATATGTCCCGGTTCGCTTTCCCGATAATCATAGCGGTATCCGGCTGCTTCCAGTGCATCTACCAGAATGCCGTATTTTTCATGTAATTCTGTTTTCTGTTTTTCTTCAAGAATGATTTCCAGTTCTTCTGTAAGCTGATCGATCATTTCACCGGCTGTCTTGCGGATCACATCCATAGATGCTTTCATTTCCTTCATTTCCCGGCTGCTGCTCCAACCTGCAATATAAGGAAAACTGTAATCCGATGTATCCAAACCAAAGGAAGAACACACACAGTAAGCAACGGATTCTGCTTCAACCTCTTTTGTCAGACGGTCTTTTTCTACACCCAGGCTTTCCATGATTTCCTTGTCATGCAGTTTAGCATGGGCTGTTTCATGAATAGCAGTCTTTAAGGTCTGGCTTTCACTGAGCCCTTTTTTGATCACGATTTCCTTGTCTGCATTGTGATAATATCCATTGGCATTGCCATCGATCTCATCGAATCGTATCGGTACTGGGGATATTTTCTGAATGGCCTGCATGAAAGAATCAAAGTCCTGTACAGCTGCAGTCAGTAATTCCGATGCCAGTGTCTGTATCGGTTCTCCGGATGTCTGAGCAATATCAAAGACGGTAACTGCTTTAAAATGTGGAACAGTAACTTCCACCTGTTCAGTCTTAGGTTTTCCATCGGTTCCCATGATCGGTCGCTGATTTTCATCCAGAACCTCTTTTTCCTTCATTTTCTTATATGGTGCCGGTGCAATAATCGTAATTCCTTTTTCCCCTTTCATGACCTGTCTACCCATGGACTGCCAGTTTTTGTAGCTGGTAACAAGTGTGGCATCCGGTCGCTGCATGGCGATCAGCATTGTATTATTAAAGGAATAATTGTGAAACTTTGCCATGGTTTTAAGAAATTCCTGATAGCGGTTACTTGTAAAAAGTTCTTCCACACCGGATTCCAGTGACTGCATAATGCTGTCCATATCTTTTCCCTGAACCGGTAATGGAATTGTTGCTGTCTGCACCGTTGGAATATCTCTTACGTTATCTTTTTCTTTTGTATCTGTTACTTCTTCATAGGGTGCGATGGCTTCTGTCACCATTCCTTTAGTTAAATCAATGTCTTCAACACGAGTTGAAAAACGGATCCTGCTATCTGGAAATTCTCCTTTATCTCGAAAGGAATAGTAATTTCCATCCCGTCCTGTAATGATGTGATCAACCAAGGAAATCCCCATCAATTCACCTAATTCCTGCATTCTTGCTGTAGTCTGGATATCCGATGTAGATGGTGTCAGATTTCCGGACGGATGATTATGAATGAGCATCATTGAATGAGCATTAGAAAGAATTGCACTCTTAAATATTTCTCTTGGATTAATCAATGCTTCATTCAGCGATCCTACAGATACGATATTCATATTGATCGGTGTTAAATCTGCCTGCAAATTAACGATACAAAAGAGTTCCCGATCCATCTGAGAGAGAAATTCATTCATAACACGAATGGCTGCATCTGGATTATTCATTGGTTCTTTACTATAAAGTGGCGGCTGCTCCACCATACGAATTGCTACCTGTTCTAATTTATCTGCCATCAGCAACACCTCCAATCGGCACATTTATAATAAATTCCTGATCATGTAACGTCTCAATTTGCTTCTTCAATTTTTCAAACGAAAATGTGTGTAATAATCTTTTTTGATACTGGCTGTATCTTAAGCTTGTATTTGTTTTAATGTTTTCTTTCGTCATAATCTTCTCCTTTTCAAAAATGCCCCACGACATTTCTTTATGCCGCAGGGCGTTTGCTCATTTAACGGTTTTCATGCTTGGTATTAAAGTTCCATATCGTGTTTCTTTGTTTTCGGTTTCTGATCTGGCTGTTCTTTTCCTGTTTTCTCTGTTTTTGCAGCCTGTGCTTCTTTTCCTTTCTGACGTTC
>ERZ773158.1755-NODE-1755-length-18287-cov-5.262725_pt1 | contig 18287 bp, 18 predicted proteins | sample MGYA00511918_ERZ773158 | MGnify/ENA primary metagenome ERZ773158 (study PRJEB29015, sample SAMEA2737876) | human gut metagenome | biome: human gut; feature: human-associated habitat; material: faeces | place: China | collected 2012 ...
CGTCTTGCCAAGATGGAGTACTGATCTGTATGACAGCTATGTGAAAGGCCGCGGCATTGTGCCGCGGCCCTTTTTGTATATCCGGAAAATGCTTCGTGATGAAAAAACGCGCGTTCGTTTTTGAAATCCCCCCCCGAGTGAATTTATTTGTCCATATAGACCTGAGAGGATAAATTTGCACACATTTGAATTACAAACAAGTATCTCACTTATGAAAAATTTTGTGCACAAAATTACCTGTGTGCTCGTCATGTGCGCTGCCACGGTAGCGTTTACGGCATGTAGCGACAGCGACAACAAGGGCGACGGCCCGGTTACCGGTACCCTCAGTGTGGAAACCGGCGCCCTGAAATTTACGAGCGGAGCCTATTCGAAGGGATTCGAGGTGGAAACCGACGGTACGGTCGGCGCGATCCAGGTCGATGTGAACTACAAGGGTGCCGAAACCGGATGGATCACCGCGAAAGTGAACGACGGCGACGTGGTGGTCACCGTGGCGCGGAATACGGGCGATGCACGTACGGCGGATGTCGTCCTGAGCGCCAAGGGCGCCGAGTCGGTGACCGTTTCCATCAGCCAGAAGGCCGTGTTCTCGTCGGATCTGGTGGGCCGGTATACGCCCTATGTTCCCGATCCCGAAAATCCGATCGCTAATTTCTTCATCAACCCCGTATATGCTGATATGGATCCGGAAAAGGTGCCGCAGATCGACATGGGTTTCCTTTTCCCCGGATTTATCATGCCCGTTACCACCGTCACCGGTCTGGCCAACCAGCTCGTGGGGATGATGTATGGCGGCGGCCTCACCTATTTCGATTTCAAGGACGACGGGACGATCGGCGCGGGTTACCGCGACATGCTCGGGTTCGACATGAATGCCGGCCCTACGTTTGGCTCCGAGGTCGAATTCCCCAATGCCGAGACGCTGGAGGTGCTGCCTGTCGATGCGATTACCTATTACACCAAGGACGGCAAGGTCTATTTCGCCATCGACAAGGAGTACCTGACCTATATCGGCCAGGCGGAGCTCGAAATGAACCTGCCCCAGATCATCGACGCCCTGCTGGCGCAGTATCCGGGCCTGGGGATCGAAGCGACCGACGATTACTATGCCATCCCGCTCAAGTACGCGGTCAAGGACGGCGTTACGACGCTGAAGGTCGACAAGGAGATGATGATGCCTTACATGCCGCTGATTACTTCGCTGGTCGATGCTTTCCTCCCCGACGGGGATATCGAGGTGTCGCTCGACCCCGAATCCGACCCGATGAAGATCCCGGCAAAGGCGTTGGTCAACTCGTTGCTCGATGCGCTCTTCAACCAGAGCCAATCCATCGAGATCGGCATCGGCCTTACGAAATAGGCGGACACGATAACAAACCCTTTCCAGGCAGGTTGCGGAAACTCCGCAATCTGCTTTTTTTCTTTTGTAATCTTGTCTGTCCGAATAATATTTCCTATTTTTGCTTTCGGTAACCTAAAATGAATCAATTATGAAGAAAAGTTTTCTTTTGTTGGCTGCAATGCTCCTTTGCTATTGTGGTACGGCATTCGGCTGGGGCAAGTCGGGGCATGACGCCATCGCTTATATCGCCGAGTGCAACCTGACGCCCAAGGCCAGGAAGAACATCGAGAAATACCTCGACGGCCGTTCGATCGTCTATTATGCCTCGTGGATGGATGTGTACCGCCATACGCCGGCTTACAAGGTGACTTCGGGCTGGCACGGCGATACGGTCGACGCCGACGGAAAGTACGTTCCCAACGCAAAGGGCGATGCGGTGCAGTGCATCGAGGAGGCGATCGCCAGGCTGAAGGATTACCGCAGCCTGGACGATTCGACGGTGCTGGTGTCGATCAAATACCTCGTGCACCTGGTGGGCGACATGCATTGCCCCGTGCACGTGAAATACCCTTGGTATAAGAATTTCAAGTTCGACCTGAACGGGAGGCCCAGCGAATTCCATAGTTTTTGGGACAGCGGGGTGCTCGACCTGAACCATCGCTGGGGATACGTGGAGTACCGCCACCAGTTGGATCGCCTTACGAAGAAGGAGATCCGTGCAGTCACCGCCGGGACGCCCCGCGACTGGCTCGAAGAGAGCGCCCGGGATTGCCGCGTGATTTACGAGTGGACGAAGCCCGGCCAGAAGTTTACCAAGACCGAGGCCCGCGACCTGCTCAACACGGTTCATCCGTTCGCCGAGGAGCAAATCCTCAAGGCGGGCTACCGTTTGGCTGCCGTACTTAACCAACTATTCGGTTAATTTTGTAATTTTGCAGACGTGAGGCGGTTTTGTGCGATTCTTGCAGGGGCCGCCATGTTATTAATTTTTACAGGTACGTTATGAAAAAGTATTTTGCAGCCGCTGCGCTGCTTATGATGATGGCCGCCTGCGGAAGCGCCGGCCAGGACAAGAAGCTCGAAGGCACGACATGGAAACTCGCCAAGATGGAGGCAATCCCGGCCGCGGCCGTCGGTAAGGAGGCCGATTTCTTCACCCTGGAGTTCAATGCCGCCGATACGATGGTCGCAGGGCGTACGAACTGCAACCGCTTCTTCGGCAAGTATGAGCTCAAAGGCAAGGAACTCGAACTCAAGAACCTGGGCATGACCCGGATGGCCTGCCCCGACATGCAGTACGAGGATGCCTTTGTCAAGATGCTCGACGAGGTAGACCGTTTCGAGATCAAGGGTGCGGAGCTGACCCTCTTCGACGACCACAAAGCGCTGGCCGTGTTCAAGGCCGTCGAAAAAGAGCCTGCGAAGCAGTAATTCCGCCGACGCGGAATATTTGCGGCAGTCCCCGACGGGGCTGCCGTTTTTTTTTGTATAAGGCGGAATGAAACGACGGTTTGGTGGAGAACCGCTCCCGGTATGGATGCCGGGAAATAGCCGAACGGCCGGATGCGGGAGCTATGTGGCGGGAGGGGGGATTGTTTTACGGCCGGATGCGGGGGCGGCCGGAGCGGGCAAAAAAAGAACGGCGGCAGGAAAAAAAGTGACGCAACTCTCTTTTTGTATGAAGAATCCGGTTACCGGAAAAGTATCCTGCCGCCGCATAGGATTCGATTGCATCGGCAGGAGCGCGGACAAATGGGGTTCATTTGTGCAAAAGAAGAAGAGTGCCGCCGAATCTGTGACTCCTGAGGTTCTGGTAAACCCGCAAATCCAACAAAACAGCGCGCACCCTTCCGGGAGCGGACTGTATTTGAACTTGCAAAAAATTTACCAGATTTCAGGATGTCAATACAATCGTTTATAATACTCAATATGTTAAGAACGCATGCAATTACGGTGTACTGCATAGCAAAGGTAGTCAATTTTCCGCAATCTGCAACTACTTATTTGTATTGGGGCCGGGCAGCGGAACCGATAGCTGAAAAACGGCATGAGGGAGGCGTATATGGCCGTATCGTGTCTCCCCGTGTGTTTCGCGCATGGGGATTCGCCGCATGGCTTCGGGGCTCAAAGAAACAAGCGGCCTCCCGAAAGGGGAAGCCGCTTGTCTTGTGTCTCTTATCGGAACGCTTACTCGCTCAGGGGAGTTACGCTCACATAGGATTTGCCTGCGCCTTTCTTGCAGAATTCGACGGTGCCGTCTACAAGGGCGAAGAGCGTGTGGTCTTTACCGATACCCACGTTTTCACCGGGGTTGTGAACCGTGCCGCGCTGACGAACGATAATGTTGCCCGCCTTAGCGAACTGGCCACCGAATAACTTGACGCCGAGTCGCTTGCTTTCCGACTCGCGGCCGTTCTTCGAACTACCTACACCTTTCTTGTGTGCCATTTCTCTTCAGTTTTAAAGGTTATGCAACAATTTCCTCGACAAGGACCTGTGTCAGATACTGACGGTGGCCGTTGCACTTCTGATATCCCGTTCTGCGCTTTTTCTTGAAGACCAGGACTTTTTCGTCCTTCAGATGCTTCAGGATCTTGCACTTCACCGAGGCGCCTTTCACTACAGGTGCACCTACTTTGACCTGACCGTCGTTGTCTGTGAGCAGGACTTTGTCGAAACTTACGGACGAATTTTCTTCGCCCTGAAGACGGTGGACATAAAGTTTCCGACCTTTCTCAGCTTTAAATTGCTGACCTGCAATCTCTACTATAACGTACATTTAATGCGATATATGTATTTGAACATAATTCGGAGTGCAAATATACGCATATTTATTTTATAAGCAACATCCCGCGCGAATTTTTTTCGGCACGGTCGGCTCTGGCATGGTTTTGGGCGGGGTCGCCGCGGACAGTGCCGCATGACGCCGTGCCGTCCCTGCAACAGCGGGCGCCCCGCACAGGAGGTTTTGTCTTGCGCCGAAGCTGCCCGGGGAGGTTCGGCGTGAAATAGCTGTTAAAAATTTCACAATGTCATAAATTCTTGTTACCTTTACCATGGCAACCGAAGTTACCGAACTCAAAAGAAGAGCTACGATGATAAACGACAAGGTGAGGATGTACCTGCTGCCGCCGCTCATCAATGCGGCAGTCAGGGCCGGAGCCTCGATAATGAATGTCTATAAAAACCTCGACGATTACGATATAAGCCTCAAAGACGACAAGACGCCGATCACGCTCGCCGACCGGCTGGCGCACAAAACCATCCGCGAATACCTGGGCCCGACGCGCATCCCGATCCTGAGCGAGGAGGGGCGCGAGATGCTCTACGACGAGCGCCGCAACTGGGAGCTCTACTGGCTGGTCGACCCGCTCGACGGGACGGTCGAATTTATCAAAGGGAACAATGAATTTACGGTCAACATCGCCCTGATGGAGAACAATGTCTGCATGGGGGCGGTGATTTACGTGCCCTATTTCGAGAAGCTGTATATCGCGGGGCGGGATGCAGGCTCGTATGTCAAGGAGCATGTGGCGCCCGATTCCGGGGCGGAATATACCTACGACGAGATCGTCACCGGGTGGACGCGCCTGCCGTTGGAGTGCGAGGCCGTGCGTCCGCATCCCCGCCTGCGTGTGGCCGTGTCGCGCTCGCACCAGACACCCGAGACCGCCGAGCATATCGCCCGCCTGCGCGCGACGCACCCCGACCTGGAGATCGTCGAACAGGGCAGTTCGTATAAGTTCTGCCTGCTGGCCGAGGGGCGGGTCGACTATTATGTCCGCACGACGCATACTTACGAGTGGGACACGGCGGCCGGGGAGCTGATCCTCGCCGAGGCCGGCGGCCGGACGCGCACGCTGCCCGACGACGGGGTGCTGCGCTACAACGAAAAAGACCTGCGCAACCCGTGGTTCGTCTGCCGGTCGAAGTACTGCGTGATATAAAACGGCTCGGGCGACGGAGCCGCAGGCAATTCGGATACGGCCGAACGCCGGGCCGGTAATCCTGTGCGGCATGATGCGTTGCCAAAGAGCGCCCGGCATAACGGGGCGTACCGATATGAAAAAGAGGAGCGTCACTCCTCTTTTTTCGTTGTCTGTTCGATGTCGCACGCCGAGCAGTTGCCCGAACAGCCCGCGTCGGCGCAGTCTGTTTGTCCGGAGTCCTCGCGCGATTCCTGCACGGCGCACCGGATGCCCAGCCGCTGCATGTTCTTGTTGGTCGATATTTCCGAGTCGATATGGTGTCCCTTGATCATCAGCGTCAGCGACATGCCCACGACGAAGAGGGCTACGGCGCCGAGGGCGAAGAGGAAAACGATTAACCACGTTGGCATAACGGTAAGGTATTTTTATGTGCTGAAATTTTGGCTTTCGGTCACAAATGTATACATTTGTAAGATAAATTGCAAAAATGCTGCCTTATCCTGTCGGCGGGCGGCGCAGAAACGAAACGACAACAGACGCAATACTATGAAAATCGTGATAGCGGGTGCGGGCGAGATGGGGAGCCATCTGGCGAAAATGCTCAGTGGCAACGGCCACGACATCACCATCATCGACGCCGACCAGAAGCTGCTTTCCGACGTGGGGAGCCTTGCCGACGTGATTTCGGTCGAGGGCGATTCGACGACCTTCGCCGTGCTCCGCAAGGCGCAGGTGCGCAAGTGCGACCTGTTCATCGCCGTGAACCACGTGGAGAACGACAATGTCGTGGCGGCGATGCTGGCCAAGAAGCTCGGGGCCAAAAAAGCCATCGCCCGCATCGACAACAACGAATACCTGGAACCCAACAACAAGGAGATGTTCATCGACATGGGCATCGACTACCTGTTCTACCCCGAGAAGGTCGCGGCCAGCGAGGTCATCAACCTCCTGGGGCATACCTCGACCACGGAATTCGTCGATTTTTCGAGCGGCAAGCTCTCGCTGGTGGTTTTCCACCTGGAGCCGACCTCGCCCCTGGTGGGCAAGCCGCTGGAGGGGTTCGACGACGACGAGGCGCCGCTGAGCTACCGCACGGTGGCCATCACGCGCGGCGGGCAGACGATCATCCCGCGCCGCGGCGAATTGTTCATGGAGGGCGATGCGATCTATGTGATCGCCCGCCAGGATGCCGTGAAACAGGTCATGGAGTTTTCGGGACAGTCGAACATCGAGATCAAGAACATGATGATTCTGGGCGGGTCGCGCATCGGCATCCGCATCGCCACGGAGCTGCAGGACGAGGTGAACATCAAGCTCATCGACTACAACGCCGAGAAGGCCTACCGGCTGGCGGAGATGCTCGAAAAGACCCTCATCATCAACGAGGACGGCCGCAACACCGAGGCCATGATGGAAGAGGGGCTTTCGAACATGGACGCCTTCGTGGCCGTGACGGGGCGCAGCGAAACCAACATCCTCGCGGCGATGCTCGCCAAGCGCATGGGCGTCAAGAAGGTGATCGCCGAGGTCGAGAACCTCAATTACATCAACCTGGCCGAGTCGATCGGCATCGACACGATCATCAACAAGAAACTGGTGACGGCGTCGAACATCTTCCGCTTCACGATGTCGACCGACGTGCAGGCCATCAAGTGCCTTACGGGCAGCGACGCCGAGGTGCTGGAATTCATCGTCAAGCCCAATGCGCCGGCCGTGAAGAGCCGCATCAAAGACCTGGGGCTGCCCGAGGACACGATCATCGGCGGCATCGTGCGCGGCGACAAGGTCTTCATCGCCGTGGACAACATGGAAATCAACCCCTACGACCGCGTGGTGGTCTTCGCCATGCCTGCGTCGGTGGGCAAAGTGGGATACTTTTTTAACTGACGACGGTGCTGTCGGGCCCGGCGTGCGCCGGGGCCCGCACACCGGCGGAAAATGAAACCGAACAGACAAGTGTCGTTTAGAAGCATATTATTCAAGGCCTGGTTTTCGCAGCGCGAGCGGGCTATCGACCGTTTCCGGCGCCGTCCTGCCGAGACGCAGGAGCGTATCTTCAGGCAGTTGCTGCGCCGCGGGCGCGGGACGGAATTCGGGTGGAGGTACGACCTGGGGCATGTCCGCAGCGTGGAGCAGTTCCAGTCGATGGTCGAGACGTTCGATTACGAAACCTTCAAACCCTATATCGAAAAGATGCTGGCCGGGGAGCGTAACGTCACCGCGCCGGGGCGGGTGAAACTCTTTGCCCGCTCGTCGGGCACGACTTCCGACCGGAGCAAGTACATCCCCGTCACGGAGGAGTCGCTCTGGTGGAATCACACGCTCGGCATGCGGGACGTGGCGACGGTATTCGCGGCCAACAACCCGAAAACGAAGGTCTTCGACGGCAAGACGCTGACCCTCGGCGGGTCGTGCAGCCGCGAGGGGCGCAACCTTGTGGGTGACCTATCGGCGGTGCTGATCCACGAAACGACGTTCTGGAGCGGCTGGTTCCGGGCGCCGCGCACCGCCACGGCGATCATCCCCGATTTCGACCGCAAGGTCGAGGCCATCTGCCGCGAGTGCACGGGCGAAAATATCACGGCCTTCGCCGGGGTGCCGTCGTGGAACCTGGCGATGATGCGCCGCGTGCTGGATTATACGGGGCGGGAGAACCTGCTCGAAGTGTGGCCCAACCTCTGCATGTTCGCCCACGGGGGCGTGGAGTTCGCCCCCTACCGCCGTTCGTTCGAGGCGCTGATCCCTTCGGACAGGATGCAGTACATGGAGACCTACAACGCCTCGGAAGGGTTCTTCGCGCTGGCCGACGACCCGTCGCGGAGCGACATGCTGCTGATGCTCGACTACGGCAATTTCTTCGAGTTCCGCAGCGGGGATACCGTCGTGCCGCTCGAAGGCGTGGAATGCGGCAAGGTCTACGCCATGCTCATCACGTCGAACAACGGCCTGTGGCGCTACGAGATCGGCGATACGGTGGAATTCACCTCGACGAATCCTTACCGTATCCGTTTCGCGGGGCGTACGAGGCAGTATATCAATGTCTTCGGTGAGGAATTGATCGTCGACAACGCCGACCGCGCACTGCTGGCCGCCTGCAACGAAACGGGGGCCGTGGTCGGGGAATATACCGTGGCGCCGTGCTACATGTCGCTGCGCGAGCGGGGCGCCCACGAATGGATCCTGGAGTTCGAGCGCGAGCCCGACAGCCGCGGGCATTTCGCCGAGGCGCTCGACCGTGAACTGCGGGCCGTGAATTCGGACTACGACGCCAAACGCCGCACGACGCTCGAGCGGCAGCGGCTGACGGTCGTCGGCCACGGCCGTTTCCTCGCGTGGATGCGTGCCCGGGGCAAGAACAAGGTGCCGCGGCTGGTCAACGACCGCCGTGTGGCCGACGAGATACTGGCGTTCGGCGGGGAAGCGAAGTGACGGCGCGTGTTGCTGCGGCGTAATGCCGTGATGCACCGCTGCGGAGCACTCCGGCGGCTGTCCGGAGCGGCCGGGCAGTATTTAGGATGTAAAACAAATATCGTATAATATGTATATAGCCATTGCAGGCAATATCGGAAGCGGGAAGACCACGCTGACCCGGATTCTGACCGAGCGTTACAACGCCAAAGCCTACCTCGAGGAGTGCAACAACCCCTACATCGGCGATTTCTACGAGGACATGAACCGCTGGTCGTTCAATTTGCAGATTTATTTCCTCGGGAGCCGCATCCAGCAGACGATGGATATGCTGGCCGACAACCGCGATTCGGGGGCGATCTTCCAGGATCGCACGATCTACGAGGATGCGCATATCTTCGCGGACAACCTTCACGAAATGGGGCTGATGGCCTCGCGCGACATCGAAACCTACATGAAACTGTTCCGGCTGATGACCACGCTCATCCCCAAGCCCGACCTGCTGATCTACCTCAAGGCGAGCGTGCCGACGCTCATTTCGCAGATCCGCAAGCGCGGCCGCGAATACGAGATGAACATCGACGAATTGTACCTCAAGCGTCTGAACGACAAGTATAACAACTGGATCGACAACATCTACGAAGGCGATGTGCTGGTCGTCGACAAAGACCATGAGGATTTCGTCTCCGACCCTACGGTGCTGGAGAAGATATGTGCGCGCCTCGATGCGCTCGAAAACAGATAGCGACGCATGACGCTACCTGAGAAATTCGCCGCACGCGTCCTTTCGGAGCTGGGGCCGGAAGAAGGGGCGGCGCTGTGCGCCGCACTCGATACCGAGCCGCCCGTGTCCGTGCGGCTGAACCCTGCCAAATGTGCCGGTGCGGCCGAACCCGGAGCGGTGCAGGACGGCACCGGGGCGGTACCGGGAGGATACGGATCGCCGCAGGGGAACTCCGGGACGGATGTGCCCGCCCCGCTTCCGGTTTTGCAAAACGCCGACGGCCGTGTACCCTGGTGCGCCGACGGGTATTACCTGGCGGTGCGGCCGCAGTTCACCTTCGACAGCGATTTCCATGCCGGGGCATATTACGTGCAGGAGGCGTCGTCGCAGTTCGTGGGGCGCCTGATGGGTGGAGAGGGGGTTGCGGGGAAGCGAATCCTCGACCTTTGCGCCGCCCCGGGCGGCAAGACGACGCTCTATGCCTCGCTCGCGGGGCCCGACGGGCTGGTCGTCGCCAATGAGATCGACCGCCGCCGTGCGCAGGTACTGGCGGACAACGTCCGCAAGTGGGGTACGGGCAATGTCGCCGTGACGACCTGCGAACCCCGGCAACTGGGCGACTTCGAGGCGTGGTTCGACATGGTGGCCGTGGATGCCCCCTGCTCGGGCGAAGGGATGTTCCGCAAGGATGCACAGGCCCGCGCCGAATGGAACGAGGGGAATGTAAAGCTCTGTGCTGCAAGGCAGGACGGGATATTACGTGAAGCATGGCGTGCGCTCAAACCCGGTGGCAGGCTGATATACAGCACCTGCACCTTCAACCGCGACGAGGACGAAGGCGCTTTGGAGCGTATGCTCGCATGGGCGGGCGACGAGGTCGCAGAGGCGGAAGACATGGCTGTCGACGGGGCGTGGGGGATCGTCTGCGGCCGGGTGGGGGCTTTCCGCACCTACCGGTTCTATCCCCACCGGGCACGCGGCGAGGGTTTTTTCGCCGCCGTGGCCTGCAAGGCTTATGATGCCGGCGGCCGTTGCCGCACCCCGAAGGCGCGGCGCACGGTATTTGCGCAGGTGGACAAGGCCTCGGCGGCGGAGCTGCGCCGTTGGGTGCGCACGCCGGAACGGATGTGCTTCGCGGCGGTGGGTGATACCTGCTACGGATATTACGTCGCGCAGGCCGAGGCCGTGAAGGCGCTCGGCGAAGCGCTGCCCGTGATCTATGCGGGCGTGGCGATGGGGCAGCTCTTCAAGGGAAGCCTGCGGCCCGATCCGGCGCTGGCGTTCTTCTGCGGATTGAACCGCGAGGCGGTGCCCGCTGCGGAGCTGGACGAGGCGCAGGCGCTGTGTTACCTGCGCAGGCAGGAGGTCGCCGCCGGGGCGTTTTCCGAAGGGGTGAACCTGGTGTGTGCCCGCGGGCGGGCGCTCGGGTTTGCGAAGCGGATCGGTAACCGGGTGAATAACATGTACCCCAATACATTGCGAATTATTAAACGATAGATATGGCCGAGAAACTTTTTTATTCGATGGGCGAAGTGGCCGAGATGTTCGACGTCAATGCGTCGCTGATCCGCCACTGGGAGTCGCAGTTCAGCGTTATCCGCCCCAAGCGCAACAAGAAAGGCAACCGTCTCTTCTCGCCGCAGGATGTGGAGAACCTCAAACTGATCTACCACCTGGTCAAGGAGCGGGGCATGACCCTCGAGGGCGCCAAGAAAGCCCTGAAACAGAAGCCTGCGGCCGAGGGCGGCGTGCAGCGCGATGCCGAGCTGATGGAGCGCCTGCAACGCATCCGTGCGCTGCTGGCCGAGGTGCGTGAAGACCTGAAGGCCGGCGAGGGCGAGATCCTTGCCGGCGCGGATGCCGAAGTTCCGGCGGCGGAGGCCGGAGCGACAGTGCCCCGCCGCAAGGCGAAACCCGTGGTGAAGATCGTCCCGGAGGATGCCGCGGCGCAGGGGGCCGCCGAACCCGGGCCGCCCGCGTCGAAACGTCTGCGCAAGCCCCGCCGCAAAAAGGAGGAGCCGGAACACAAGGAGCTCTTCGCCTTTTACGAACAGTCGCTCTTTTAGGGGCGCAACGGGCGCCGCACCCCTTGGGGAAGGCTGCGCTGCAAGGCGGAAAGCGCAGTGCCGCGGCCGCAGGGCGGATGGCCCCGCCGGGGCAGAAAAAATGATAACCAGACAAATCAGGATACTATGCTAATCAGGGAAGTGACCGATGTCATCGAGCGTTTCGCACCGCTCGCATGGCAGGAATCGTACGACAACGCAGGCTTGATCGTGGGGCGCCCGGACGACGAGGTGCACAGGGCGCTGCTGGCCGTGGACGTCACGGACGAAGTGATGGCCGAGGCCGAACGCGAAGGGTGCGACATGGTCATCACGCACCATCCGATCGTTTTCCATGCGCTCAAGCGCTTCAATTCGGCAGACCAGGTGCAGCGCTGCGTCGAACGGGCTATCCGCGGCGGCATTGCGCTCTATGCGTGCCACACCAACCTGGACAGCGCCCCCGGGGGGATGAGCTGGCGGCTGGCCGAGATGCTGGGCGTGGGGGACTTGCGCGTGCTCCAACCCGCGCAGGCGGACGAAAAGGTCGGGTTCGGCGTGGTGGGCGAGCTGCCCGAGCCGATGGCTACGGTGGAGTTCATGCGCCGCATGCAGCGCGTGCTGGGCGTTCGGGTCGTGCGCCACAGCGACATCGCTTCGCCCGAGGTGCGGCGCGTGGCGGTCTGCACCGGTGCGGGGGCTTCGATGATCGGCGACGCGCGCCGTGCCGGGGCTGACATATACGTCACGGCGGATATGAAGTACAACGACTTCATGACGCCGGATAAAGCTCTCACCGTAGCGGATATAGGCCATTTTGAAAGCGAATATTGCGCAATTCAGATTTTATTTGATATTTTGTCGAAAAATTTGATTACCTTTGCGGTTCGCAAGAGTGAAAGCTCTCGCAATCCGGTGAACTATTTGGTTTAAGTCTAAACTATACAAGTACATTATATGGCAACACAGAAGAAAACTGCCGACGTTGACTATTCGATGCAGGAGAAGATCATCGCACTCTATGAATTGCAGAAGATCGACAGCAAGATCGACGAAATCAACAAGGTGAAAGGTGAACTGCCTCTCGAGGTTCAGGATCTCGAAGACGAGATGACCGGCCTGAAAACCCGGATCGACAACATCAATGCCGAAATCGAGGAGCTGAACACGCTCACCAAGCAGCGCAAGCGCGAGGTCGACCAGGCCAAGATTCTCATCGGCAATTACAAGGAGCAGCAGAACAACGTGCGCAACAACCGCGAGTTCGATGCCATTACCAAGGAGATCGAGTACCAGGAACTGGAGATCGAACTGGCCGAGAAGCGCCTCAAGGAGTACGCCGCCGGTGTGAAAGCCAAGAAACTCCAGCTGGAGGAGGCCGAAGCCGTAGCGGAAGGCCGTGCCGCCGACCTGGCTGCCAAGAAGAACGAACTGGAAGGGATCGAAGCCGAAACCGCACCCCAGGTCGCAGAGTACGAAGTACAGGCCGACCGGGTCAAGGCCAAGATCGACGAGCGCCTGTTGTCGGCCTATGGCCGCATCCGCAGCAATGTGCGCAACGGGCTGGCGGTCGTGACCGTGAAGCGCGATGCCTGCGGCGGTTGCTTCAACCGGATTCCCCCGCAGCGCCAGGTGGAGATTCGCCAGGGCAAGAAACTTATCGTCTGCGAATATTGCGGACGTATCCTTGTGGCCGATCCCGAAGAGGGGCTGGAATAGCCCTGTGGAAAAATTAAGAAAGCAGGCCGGAGTGTACACTCCGGCCTGCTTTGCATTGGGGGGCAAGTCCCGGGTTCTATTTGGGCGTTCTTGCCCCTGTGCTCCTGGATTATCCGCCTTTGCCGTATGCGTGGCGCGGCGGATTTTCGGGATTGTTGTCTTGTCGTGCCGGGAGCCGGGAGCCGGGAGCCCGGGCTGCCTACCAGACGACCTGGTCGGGGAGGATTTCGCCGTCGGCGGCGTCGCCCGCGTCGAAGGAGGCGGCTTTGTACTGGATGCAGATCATCGTCATCGGGCTGTCGCCCGTGTTGCGCAGCGAACGCCTGCCGGCAGGCGAAACCCGTATGACGCTCCCCTCGCCTACGGGGAAGACCTGCCCGTCGACCTGGAACTCCCCGTCTCCGCCGAGGATGATGTAAAGTTCTTCGTGGGTCTTGTGGGTGTGGAGGAACCCGACGCTGCCGCCCGGTGCGAACTGCTGGAACGACATCTCGGCCCCGGTGGCCTGCAGATCGCCGCCTACGAATACTTTTCCCGGGATCTCCACGCCCGGTGCCAGCGGCAGCGCGTACTGGTTCAACTCTTCGGTTTTTCCGACCGTCACGGCTGCGAAATTCGCGCCTGAGGCTACTTTTTCTACCTTTTTCATGGTTAAGGGTTATTAAAGCGTTTATGAATTGTGTTCTCTGTATTGCCGTTGCGAAGGTAAGGAGAATGCAGCGTTCGTGCAAGACGGTACGCTGGCGTATGTTGCTAACATTTAGGTAACTGATGTTGTATGTCAGGCAGAAATCCGGGTGAAAAAAAGATTTTTTTGCAGGCAGCATGTGCGCGGCGACACGCGCGGCCGTGATACGGGGCGTTTTGCCCTCCCGCGCAAAGCCTGCCGGGCAGGGACTCGGCGTGTGCTGTCCGGCTGCGGGAATAGCGGCCGGACAGGCGGTTTTACTGGGCTGGGTGGGAGCTTGTTGGGCGCCGGGAGGTTGGGGAACGGTATCTGCTGGGCGGTTTGCGGCCGGGACAGGTAAAAGTGCCGGGGTTTCGGGATTTTTAAATTTTTTTGTAAATTGGAGAATGTTAATTTATTAACACCAAAAATCCTTCCTATTTTATAAATAATCCTTAACTTTGCAAAGTTGTAATTTGCCTACTAAAATTACTGATAGATGAAAATAGCCCTTGCCCAGTTGAACTATACGATCGGGGATATCGACGGCAATACCTCGAAAATCATCGATTCGATCAACAAAGCGAAAGCGCAGCGTGCCGACCTGGTCATCTTTGCCGAACAGGCCGTGAGCGGAACCCCGGCTTTCGATCTGTTGCGTAAAACGACCTTCCTCGAACTGTGCGAGGATGCGCTGGTCGAAATCGCGTCGTGCTGCGACGGTATCGCGGCCATCGTGGGACTCCCGATCCTGACGCGCGAAGGCACCATCAGCGCCGCGGCGCTGATCCAGGATCGCAAAGTGCTGCGCTACGTGGGTAAGAAATATATCACCGCACGCCGCGAAATGGGCTTCCTCGTCCCTTCGAAGGGATTCGAGTACGCGACGATCAAGGGCCACAAGTGCGCCATCGTCGTGGGCGACGACCTGAGCCGCGAGCATGACTTCGACAAGTCGGTCGAGACCGTCATCTCGATAAACGCCCGCAAATACGGCCGGGGGACGATGACCTACCGTTACGAGATGATGCGCCACCTGTCGTTCGTCGAAGGCAAGAACCTCGTGCTGGTGAACCAGGTAGGCGGTTCGACGGACATCGTTTACGACGGTACGTCGGGGGCGTTCAACAACCGCGGGGAGCTGGTGCTGATGATGAAGCACTTCGAGGAGGATTTCCAGATTTTCGACACCAAGGCGGCCGGCGAGCCGGTCTCGATCCCCTCGACCTACAACGACCGTACGCGGATGGTCTACCAGGCGGCCCGGTGCGGCCTGCGCGACTTTTTCGTGAAGAACGGCTATAAAAAGGCCTGCATAGGCCTTTCGGGCGGCATCGACTCGGCCGTGGTGGCCTGCCTGGCCGCCGATGCGCTGGGACGCCAAAATATCCGGGCTTTGCTCCTGCCCTCACAGTTCTCTTCCGACCATTCGGTCGAAGATGCGAAGAAACTGGCCGAGAACCTCGGCATCGAGTACAACGTAATTCCCATCACGGAAATATACACCAGCGTGGTGAACACCCTCAAGCCGGTCATCGGCGGCCGGGAGTTCGACGCCACGGAGGAGAATATCCAGACCCGTATCCGCACGGTGCTGTTGATGGCCGTGCAGAACAAGGCGGATTACATCCTGCTCAACTCGTCGAACAAGAGCGAAAATGCGCTGGGGCTCTGTACGCTCTACGGCGATACGGCGGGCGCTTTCAGCCCTACGGGCGACCTCTACAAGAGCGAGATGTACGACCTGGCACGCTACATCAACCGCACGCAGGGCGACCCGATCCCGGGCAATATCCTCGACAAGGAACCCTCGTCGGAGTTGCACCCGGGGCAGAAGGACAGCGACATCCTGCCGCCGTACGAGGTGGTGGACGCGATCCTTTACCGCATGATTGAGGAGGGGCAGCACCGTGAGGAGATCGTCAATGCGGGATTCGATTCCGAGGTCGTGGAGAAGATCCACGCCATGATCATGCGCAACGAGAAGAAGCGCTACCAGTTTCCGCCCGTACTGCGCCTGTCGATGTGCTCGTTCGGGCACGAGCGCCTTATGCCGCTTACCAACAAATACGGCGATTGAGGGGTGGTGGCAGCACGGATTGAACATAGCGGCGTGGTGGAACGCACGGAACGCGACACGGTCTATGTGAGGATCACCTCCCACAGTGCCTGCGGTACCTGCAAGGCCCGCGAAGCGTGCGGCCTGGCCGAGGCGCAGGACAAGATCGTGGCCGTGAAGAGTCCCGACGCGGCGCAGTTCGCCGTCGGGGAACAGGTTATCGTCGGCGTCCGTCGTAGTGCGGGCGCTGTCGCTGTTATACTGGCCTATGTCGGGGCGCTGGCCGTGCTGCTGGCCGTGCTGGTCGCCGCCGTTGCGGTGCTCGGCTGGAGCGAAGGCCGCGGCGCGCTGGCCGCACTGGGAGCCGTGGGTGTCTATTACTGCGTATTATGGCTCTTCAGGCATAAAATCGAACACACAATTCATTTCTCAATAACCAAACACTACTGATGGAAGTATTACTTTACACAATCCTGACGCTTTGTGCGCTGGGAGTGCTTTCCGCGGTGATCCTTTACTTCGTGGCCCAAAAATTCAGGGTCGAGGAAGATCCCCGGATCGACGAGGTGGAGAAGATGCTGCCGGGCGCCAACTGCGGCGGCTGCGGCTTCGCCGGGTGCCGCGGCATGGCCGACGCGCTCGTGAAACAGGACGACATCTCGGCGCTCTTCTGCCCCGTGGGCGGCGGCGACTGCATGAAGGCTGTTGCGGCCTACCTCGGCAAGTCGGCACCGGAAAAGGAGCCGCAGGTGGCCACCGTGCGCTGCGGCGGCACCTGCGACAAGCGCCCCCGCACCAACGAGTACAACGGTGCCAGGTCGTGCGCCGTGGCGTCGTCGCTCTATGTGGGCGAGACGGGTTGCGCATTCGGCTGCCTCGGGTTCGGGGACTGCGTCGTCTCGTGTGCGTTCGATGCGATCCGCATGAATCCCGCGACGGGGCTTCCCGAAGTCGACCCCGACAAATGTACGGCCTGCGGGGCCTGCGTGAAGGCGTGTCCCAAAATGATTATCGAATTGCGCAAGAAGTGGCCGAAGAACCGGGCGGTGTACGTGTCGTGCGTGTCGAAGGACAAGGGCGCCGTGGTGATGAAGGCCTGCAAGGCGGGTTGCATCGGATGCGGCAAATGCCAGAAGGTCTGCGCGTTCGGTGCAATCACCATTGAAAACAACCTCGCCTATATCGACCCGCAGAAGTGCAAGCTCTGCCGTAAGTGCGTGAACGAGTGCCCGACGGGTGCCATCGTGCTGGCGGGCATGGATCCGCTGCCCAAGGTCCCGAAGGCACCGGCTGCCCCTAAAGCCTCACCTGCTGCTAAGGAGGCTTCTGCCGGAGTCCCGACAGCGCCCGATGCCGGGGCTACCCCGGCTGTGTCGGCTGCCGAAACTCCGAAAGCCGAATAAGTACCGTCAAATCAGAGAAACACAAGATATGAAGACATTTCCAATAGGCGGAGTCCATCCGTCGGAAAATAAACTGAGCGGCGCCAAACCGATCGAGGTGCTTCCGCTGCCCGACGTGGTGACGATCCCGCTCGCACAGCACATCGGCGCCCCCGCCGTGGCCAAGGTCGCCAAGGGCGACAAGGTCGTGACGGGGCAGCTCATCGCCGAGGCGGGCAGCTTTATGTCGGCCAACATTCACGCCCCGGTTTCGGGGACGGTAACGGCCGTGGACATGGTGCCCAACGGGCAGGGGCTGCGCCAGATGATGATTACGATCAAGCGCGAGGGCGACGACTGGGCCGAGGGAATCGACCGCTCGGAGACGATCGTCCGCGAGTGTACGCTCTCGGCACAGGAGATCGTCGCCCGGATCAAGGACGCCGGCATCGTCGGCATGGGCGGCGCGACGTTCCCCACGCACGTGAAACTCTCGATTCCTCCCGGGAAAAAGGCCGAATCGCTGATTATCAACGGTGTAGAGTGCGAGCCTTACCTTACGTCCGACCACCGTACGATGCTGGAGCACGGTGAGGAGCTGCTCGTGGGCGTGACGATCCTGATGAAGGCCATCGCCGTGGAGAAAGCCTATATCGGGATCGAGAACAACAAACCCGACGCCATTGCGCACCTGCGCCGTCTGGCCCAAGGGTATAAGGGCATCGAGGTGGTGCCCCTCAAGGTGAAATACCCGCAGGGCGGTGAGAAACAGCTGATCGTGGCCATTACGGGGCGCGAGGTGCCGCCCCCGCCCGCACTCCCGATCGACGTGGGCGCCGTGGTGTGCAATGCCTCGACGACCTATGCGGTCTACCAGGCCGTGCAGAAGCACAAGCCGTTGATCGAGCGCGTGGTGACGATCACGGGCAAAGGCGTCCGGGAGCCCAAGAACCTGCTGACCCGTATGGGTACGCCCGTCGAGGCGCTGATCGAGGCGGCTGTGCGCACG
>ERZ773158.1785-NODE-1785-length-18051-cov-8.936819_pt1 | contig 18051 bp, 9 predicted proteins | sample MGYA00511918_ERZ773158 | MGnify/ENA primary metagenome ERZ773158 (study PRJEB29015, sample SAMEA2737876) | human gut metagenome | biome: human gut; feature: human-associated habitat; material: faeces | place: China | collected 2012 ...
GGTGGAGCCAAACGTCCTGAGCCAGCTGGCCGAACAGACCGTCCGCATCGGCATCGTCTACTTTGCGCTGGAGCGGGCCGACGCCCTCGGCTGGGACGTGGGCGGGCGCTGCACGGCAGTGCTGGGCGCAACGGCGGTCAGCGAGGCCGTCAGCACCGGGCTGATGGCACTTTTTTACCGTAAAGAGGCCCGCCGCTGCTTCGGCGCGCGGCCTGCCTGCCGCCCGCAGGAACCGGGAAAGCGCCTCTGGGACATCCTCTGGCCGGTGGAGGGAGGCCGCTGTCTCGCCAGCGCTCTCCACACCGCAGAGAATATGCTGGTGCCGGCCTGCCTGGCAGTCTATCTGCAATTTTCCGGCGGGCGTGCCGAAGCCGTGGCCCAGTACGGCAGCCTCAAGGGGATGGCCCTGCCTCTGCTGACCTTTCCCTTCGGACTGCTGGGGAGTCTTTCCGTCCTGCTGATGCCCGAGATCACTCAGGCCCACCTCCGGGGCCAGAGCGGGCGGCTGGTGGCTCTCATCGACAGGATGCTCCGGCTCACCGGCTATTTCTCGGCGCTGGCAGGAGCGGCGTTCTGGGTGTGGGGTCAGCCGCTGGCCGAAGCCCTCTACGGCAGTGCCGAGGCGGGCAGCTACCTCGTCATCCTCGGCCCGGCCATGCCGCTGATGTATCTCGAGAGCATGGTGGACGGTGCCATGAAGGGGGTAGGAGAACAGAAAGCCGTCTTCCGGTACAGCATGTGGGACTCCTGCCTCCGCATTGTGGGCGTGCTGCTCCTGCTGCCCCGCTTCGGGATGAAGGGCTTTCTTTTTGTGATCTTGCTGTCCAGCTTCTACACCTGCACCGCCAACACGGGGCGGCTGCTGTCCAGCTGCGGCCTGCGGCTGCAACTCTGGCGGTGGCTGGGTGCGCCGGGCTTTGCGGGAGCCGTCAGCGCCGGGGCCGGGCTGGCCCTGCGGCATCTTTTAGCGGACTGGCTCACCGGCGGAGTCCTCTTGCAGCTGGCGACGGTAGCGCTGGGCGGCGCGGGGATGGCAGTGGTCTGCTTTGCGGCGGCGTGGCCGCTGGGTCTCGGCGAAGAGCTGCGGGCTGTGGCGGCAGGGGAAAGGCGGCATAAGAAAAATGTCCAAAAAGTGAAATAGCTGGACACGGGGAAGAGAATCGAGTATAATACTAAAGATATTATGGGGTGATAGGCCCTTGAAATGAAAAACGGCAGCTGACATCTTCGGATGCCGGCCCCCGATGCAAAAGAGGATATGCTGTGAAGGAAAAGAAAACAAATCTGCTGCAGGTACTGGCCCGCCGGGCTCTGCTGGTGGCGCTGGACGGAGCCATCGTAGCCTTCAGCTTTTATTTCGCCCTGCTGCTGCGCGCAGACGGTGCTGTCGAGGCCTCCTGGTGGCCCCATAACCGCGCCCTGCTCTACGCGAATCTGCCCTGGATCGTGGCAGTCTACCTGCTCAGCTTTCTGGCCGGGCGGCTCTACACCATCCTTTGGAAGTACGCCGGGGAGCGTGACCTCATCCGTCTGGCAGGGATGATCGCCGTCCCGACGGGCATCGTCTATCTGGTCAACCGCTGCTTCATCCACGGCGTGCTTTTCAACTCGGCCAACGCCATGGCGGCGGTGCTCATTTTCCTGTTCATCGGCGGGAGCCGTCTGGCCTGGCGGCTCTTCCTGAACCACCCGCTGGGCGAACGGCTGCGCGGCAACGCCAGCAAGGACCCCAACCGCCCTGTCATGATCGTGGGTGCGGGCGAGGCTGGTGCGTGGGCCATCAATGTCTGCAAGACCAACACCAGCTACGGCCATGTCATCGTAGCCGTGGATGATGACCCCAACAAGCTGGGCCAGACCATCCACGGTGTCCCGGTGCGCGGCACACTGGAAGAAATTCCCGACCTGTGTACCCGCTACAATATCCATACCATCATCGTGGCGATCCCGACCCTGAAGGGAAACCGCCTGAACCACGTCATCGACCTCTGCGTCTCCACCCACTGCGCCGTGCAGATGCTCAGCGACCCCCAGCTGGTGGGTGCAGGCACACCTCAGCAGGGCGCGTTCCGTGAGCTGAACACCGCCGATTTCCTCTCCCGTGAGGAAGTCACGCTGGATACGGAGAAAATTTCCGGCTACCTCACCGGCAAGACCGTTCTGGTGACGGGCGGCGGCGGCAGCATCGGCAGTGAGCTCTGCCGTCAGGTCATGCGCTTCAAGCCTGCAAAACTGCTTATCTTCGATATTTATGAGAACTGCGCCTATGAACTGCTGATGGAACTGCAGCAGAAGTATGGCCGTGATGTGCCGGTCACGGTGCTGGTCGGCTCCATCCGGGACAAGGCCCGTCTGGACGAGGTGTTTGAGACGTACCACCCGACGGTGGTGTTCCATGCCGCCGCCCACAAGCACGTCCCGCTGATGGAGATCAGCCCCGCCGAGGCCGTCAAGAACAATGTCTTTGGCACCAAGAATCTGCTCACCAGTGCCAGCGAACACGGCGTGGAGCGGCTGGTGCAGCTCTCCACCGATAAGGCCGTCAACCCCACCAGCGTCATGGGCTGCACCAAGCGGCTGTGTGAGATGCTCATCCAGACCTTCGCGGGGAACACCGACATGAAGTGCGTCGCCGTCCGCTTCGGCAATGTGCTGGGCAGCCACGGCAGTGTCATCCCGCTGTTTGAGGCGCAGATCAAAAAGGGCGGCCCCGTCACCCTCACCGATGCCAACATCGAGCGCTACTTTATGACCATCCCGGAGGCGGCACAGCTGGTGCTGCAGGCCGGTGCGCTGGCCGAGAGCGGCAGCATCTATGTGCTGGACATGGGCGAGCCGGTCAAGATCATGGACCTTGCAAAACAGCTCATCCGCTTCTACGGCTATGAGCCGGGCGTGAACATGGATATTAAGATCGTGGGTCTGCGCCCCGGCGAAAAACTCTACGAAGAGCTGATGATGGACGAGGAGCAGGACAAGATGCGCCGCACCGTCCACAATAAGATCTTCGTGGCTCCGCCCCGGAACATCGACCTGGGCGAATTTTACCAGCAGCTCCAGGAGCTGGCCGTCGCCGCCGAACACAACGACGACAGCGTGGTGGAGCAGTTGGCCAAAATGGTGCCTACCTTTACCCCCACCCGCGAGAACCTCAAGCTGTAAAACCGCTGGCTGCACGGCACCTTTGCTGTGTAAAAATATATGAGAGGGATGTACAATCATGGAAAAGAAACCGTTTTTGACTGAGTCGATGGCTCAGGACATCATTCAGGACGTACCCACCCCCTTCCACGTCTATGACGAGAAGGGCATCCGCGAGAACGCCCGCCGCATCAACAAGGCATTCAGCTGGAACAAGGGCTTCCGCGAGTATTTTGCGGTCAAGGCTCTGCCGAACCCCGTCATCCTCCAGATCCTGAAGGAAGAGGGCTGCGGCGTGGACTGCTCCTCTCTGACCGAGCTGATGCTCAGCGAAGTGTGCGGCTTCAGCGGCAGCGACATCATGTTCTCCTCCAACCAGACCCCTGTGGAGGACATGAAGAAGGCTTACGAGCTGGGCGCTTATATCAACCTCGATGACGCCACGATGGTGGACTTCCTCGACCGCGTGGCCGGTGTGCCGGAGAACATCTTCTGCCGCTACAATCCGGGCGGCACCTTCCAGCTGGGCGAGAGCAAAGAGGGCTTCCAGGTCATGGACAAGCCCGGCGACGCCAAGTACGGCATGACCGAGGAGCAGATGATCGACAGCTACAAGAAGCTGGCTGCAAAGGGTGCCAAAAACTTTGGCATCCACGCCTTCCTCGCCTCCAACACCATCTCTGACGCCTATTATCCTGAGCTGGCAGGCATCCTCTTCCAGCTGGCTGTCCGCGTCCAGAAGGCCACCGGCGTGCATATCGCCTACATCAACCTGTCCGGCGGCGTCGGCATCCCGTACCGCCCCGAGCAGACGGAGAACGACATCATGGCCATCGGCGAGGGCGTTCGCAAGAAGTTTGAAGAAATTCTGGTCCCCGCCGGCATGGGCGATGTCTCCATCTTCACCGAGATGGGCCGCTTCACCACCGGCCCCTACGGCGCTCTGGTAGCTACTGCCATCCACGAGAAGCACATCTATAAGGAATACATCGGTCTGGATGCCTGCGCGGCCAACCTGATGCGCCCCGCCATGTACGGCGCTTACCACCACATCACCGTGCTGGGCAAGGAGAACGAGCCCTGCGACCACAAGTACGACGTGGTGGGCGGCCTGTGCGAGAACAACGACAAGTTTGCCATCGACCGTATGCTGCCCAAGATCGACATCGGCGACATCGTGTATATCCACGACACCGGTGCGCACGGCTCTGCCATGGGCTACAACTACAACGGCAAGCTGCGCAGCGCCGAGGTCCTGCTCTGCGAGGACGGCTCTCACCGCCTCATCCGCCGTGCCGAGACTCCCCGCGACTACTTTGCAACGCTGGACTTCCTGCCCTTCATGAAGCCGCTGCTGGGCGAGTACAACGACGACTGAGCACGCTTCTGACTCCATCACACCAGAATAAAGCGAGGAACGACGCAGATGTTTTTTGGATTCCAACTCACCTGTGGCCTGATGCTGGTCTTTTACGGCTATTCGGTCATGAAAAATCCACGGGTCTGGGGCGACCAGGGCCGTCAGGCCGTCAAGGCCGAAAACTTCCCCGAGTACTGCCGCCAGAACGGCCTGTTTTTCCTGAAAGCTGGCTTCATCATGGCGCTCATTGGTGCGCTGGACGCGCTGGTAACGCTTTCGGGTCTGCTGTACGTCCTGCTGTACCTGTTCGGGCTGGCGTTTGCGTTCTACCCGCTGACCCGCTGGTGCAAGGAGAACGAGGGCTTCTCGTGGCCCTGGCCCCGCGTCGAGAGCGAGAAAAAGCGCATCAAGAAACTGCGCCGGCAGCAGGAGGCCGAAAAGGCGGAACGAGAAGAAAAGTAAATAGCAAAAAATAAGAGGCCGCTGTAAAAGCAACCTCTCAGTCTCACTTCGTTCGACAGCTCCCCTACCGAGGGGAGCCTCTGGCGAAGAGATTGGGCTTTCTGCCATGCCAAAGCCTCCCCTCGATAGGGGAGGTGGCACGGCGAAGCCGTGACGGAGAGGTTGAACACAGCAGCCTCTTTTTGTTTTCTTAAATCAAACCATTTTCTTTGCAGTAGTGATAAATACCATCCTCAGCACAGGTGCCGCAGACCTCGCTGGCGATGGCTTTCAAATCGGCAGAGGCGTTGCCCATGGCAACGCTGTGACCGACAGCCTGAAACATTTCTATATCGTTGTTGCCGTCACCGAAAGCCATTGCATCCTCAGGCGTCAGGCCGTAATAGGCCAGAACTTTCCGGATACCGGCTCCTTTTCCGCCGGAGCTGGGGATGATGTCCACCGCCCTGTCCCACCAGGCGGCGATCTTTGCGCCGGTGGTGCCCTTGAGGATGGCGGGCCAGTCCTGCCTGCGGCAGCCCATCAGCAGCTGGAAAACTTCACCTCGGGAGACTTCATCGAACTTATCGGAAATGACCGGTGCTCGTCCGCCGATGGCGTAATATGCCGTCAGATCGTCATCCGTTCCGTTGGAGAGCAGCTGCGTCCGTCCTGCAACCGACACCGGACGACCAAGCGCTGCGGCGTTTTGGATCAGCGTCTGCACATCCTGCGGCGGGATGGGGCTGGCAAAAATATCTCCGCGACGGTCGTAGCAGTAGGAGCCGTTGTAGGTGAGAAAGACGTCGAACTCCACGCCGTCGAATTTCGGCACAATGAGCGGAGAACGCCCGGTGGCGACGGCCAGCAGGATGCCGTTTTGCTGTAAGCGGCGCAGAGCGTCCAGTGTCCGTTCAGTAATACGCTTTTTCTCCATGTCGATGAGGGTGCCGTCGATGTCGAAAAAGATGATGCGGGGTTTGTGCATGGTGCTGTACCTCCAATGTAAAAAGAGGGGAGAGACTTACCTGCGGGTCTTGCGGTCAGGATACATCAGAATGCCTCCTTATAGTGCGTCGATGTCGGCCTGTAGTTTCTCGTAGAATTTCCCCAGATGGAGACCGTCGATGAAGCGGTGATTGACCTCCACCGACATCCCCAATTTCTTGCGGCCATTTTCCTCGCCATATCTGCCCCATGTGATGCGGGGGATGTTGTCGTCCCGGTCAAAATCCCGCTCGTTGGTGCAGCCGGTCAAATCAAACCACGGTGTGCAGGAGATATAGATGAGGTTGTCGTTCTCTTCGTCCTGGTCAAGAAGGGTCTTCTGGGCAGCGCTTCTCGCCTGTGCGGAGGCACAGAACTCCGCAATGCCGCCGACTTTTGGCAGGGTGACGATGTGAAACTGCTCACTGCCGGGTTTCAGGTCGGTCAGACTGGGAATGCGCTCATCCAGCAGCCACACCTCGCCGTCCCGGATGGCGTAGCGGAAATTCTTCACGCTGTTCACGGCGTCCGTCACGAGATACCCCATCGCGTAATAAAACGACAAATGCCGCTCCTTGACATAGCGGTAAAGGTTTGTTACATCCACCCGGAAGGTGACGCTGTAAAAAGGGTGGGAAACAGCGGAGAAAAACTCGAACAATTCAGCCCGCTCCCAGTGGGTCCTATCGACTTTTTCCATCTTACTTCTCCTCGGCGGGGGCCTGCTTATTTTTATCCAGCGTGTCGAACTGCTTTACGATCTGCGGGTCTTTCAGTTTGATGACCTTGCCGGAGAGGTAGTGGAGGGTATTTTCCTCGGGGATGTCGAGGAAGCTGATGCGGACGGCGCAGAGGGCCTGCGTCTTAGTGCCGGTGCGCTCGTTCATCTTCCGGTTGCCGTACTTGATGTCGCCCAGCACCGGCTTGCCCAGATAGGCCAGATGAGCGCGTATCTGGTGAGTGCGGCCGGTGATGAGGCCGATGCGGCAGAGGGCGAAGGGGCCAGCCGTCCGCAGCACGTCCACATCGGTGATGATCTGCTTGCGGCGCTCGTCCTGGGACTGGTGGGCGTGGATGCTCACCTTATTGTTCTTCTCGTCGTGCTCCCACCATGCAGTGAAGCGCCCGCTCTGGGGGATGCCCACCGTGATGGTGTAGTATTCCTTCTTGAGCAGGTCGGTGCGGATGATCTCGTTCATGTCCCGGAGGGCGGCGTAGCTCTTGGCCGCGATGACGAGGCCCTCAGTGCCGCGGTCGAGGCGGTTGCAGATGCCGGGCTTGAAGCGGTTCTCGCCCTGAGGGTCGTACTCGCCCTTCTGGGCCAGATACTGGGTGAAGGCGTCCACAAGGTTTGCGTCGCCGGTGCGGTCGCTGTGGCAGAGCAGGTGGGTGGGCTTGTAAAGAACGGCAATGTTCTCATCCTCGTAGATGACCGTCACCTTGGGCTGGTTCTGCTGTTTTTTGGGGGCGGGCTTGTGGGCCGGCTTTGCACCCTCAGGCGGGAAGAATTCGTCGTTGATGTAGAGCTCGATGAGGTCGCCGGCCTTGATGCGGTCTTCGGGTACACCTTTTTTGCCGTTGACTTTGATGCGCTTGTTGCGGAAGCTCTTGTATAAAAGGCTGGTAGGGAAGTCGCGGGTCACGCTCTGGACAAAGCGGGAGAGGCGGACACCCTCGTCGTTGGCGGTGGCAGTGTATTGTTTCATGTTCGTTTTCCTTATATAAAAAGTATCTGATACATCTATAATAATCTACTCTCCCCATGAAGTCAACGCAGAATATTTTCTGTCGGCTCTTGTCTTTTGCCGAAAATGGGGTACTATAAAAGAAACGACTACAAACAAAGGAGCGCAGCTATGGCAGGACAGAACATAAGCCACGAGGGTCACCGGCAGCGGATGCGCGCCCGGGTGGAGCAGTACGGGCTGGAAAGCCTCGCACCCCACGAGGCACTGGAATATCTGCTCTACATCACCAACGCCCGCCGGGATACCAATGGCATCGCCCACGCGCTGCTGGAGCGGTTCGGCAGCTTTGCCGGTGTGCTGGAAGCCAGTGAAGAAGAGCTCTGCCGTGTGCCGGGCGTCGGCCCGGCCAGCGCCCGGATGCTGCATCTCCTGCCCGAGGTGAGCCGGTACTACGAGCACAGCCGCACCAGCACCGAAGGTGCGCTGACCACCATCGAGCGGCTGGCGGCTTACCTGAAACCCCGCTTCGCCGGGGCAAAACAGGAGAAAGCCCTGCTCCTTTCGCTGGACAGCCGCAGCCGGGTAAAGAGCGTGTACTGGCTCAAAGAGGGGAATACCCGGATGGTGAGCCTCGAGGTGAAGGACGTCGTCTCGGCGGCGCTCCGGGGCGGGACGGAAAGCGTCGTGCTCTGCCACAACCACCCCAACGGTGTGCCGCTGCCCTCCCGCGAAGACCTCGCCGCCACCGAGAACATCGTCCGTGCGCTGGGGCTGGTCAAGATACGCCTGCGCGACCACATCATCCTCGCCGAAAACGACTACTTCTCCATGCGGGAATCCAACCGCCTGCCTTTCTACGACTTCGAGACCGGCGCAATGTTACGCCCATATGGAAGAGAATGATTTACATTATAAAATAATTGTGGTATAATGGCTGCGAGAGATACAACTAATCGTAGTTTTGAAAAGGAGGGCTTTTTGTGGCAGAGGAAAAATTCCATCTGGTGTCGTCCTACGCCCCCACGGGCGACCAGCCGCAGGCCATCGCACAGCTGGTAGAGGGGGTAGAGCGGGGCGACCGCTGCCAGACCCTGTTGGGCGTCACCGGCAGCGGCAAGACCTTCACGATGGCGAACGTCATCGCCCAGTGCAACCGCCCGACGCTGGTGCTGGCCCACAACAAGACGCTGGCCGCCCAGCTCTGCACCGAGTTCCGCTCGTTTTTCCCGGACAACGCCGTGGAATATTTCGTCTCCTACTACGACTACTACCAGCCGGAGGCCTATATCCCCAGCACCGATACCTATATCGAAAAGGACAGCGCTATCAACGACGAGATAGACCGCCTGCGCCACTCGGCCACGGCGGCGCTCTCGGAGCGGCGGGACGTCATCATCGTCGCGTCGGTGTCCTGCATCTACTCGCTGGGCGACCCCATCGACTATCGCAGCATGGTCATCAGCCTGCGGCCCGGGATGCAGATGGAGCGGGACGAGTTGTGTGAAAAGCTGGTGACGCTGCAATATGAGCGCAACGATGTCAATTTCATCCGCAATAAGTTCCGCGTCCACGGCGACATCGTAGACATCTATCTGGCTTATATGAGCGAGCTGGCCATCCGGGTGGAGTTCTTCGGCGACGAGATCGACCGCATCACCGAGTTCAACCCCCTCACGGGCGCCAAGCAGAACGTGGTCAAGCATGTTGCCATCTTCCCGGCCAGCCACTATATCGTCAGCGCCGACAAAAAGGCTGCCGCCATTGAAAAGATTCGCGCCGAGTGCGACGCGCAGGTGAAGCAGTTCACCTCGGAAGGCAAGCTCATCGAGGCCCAGCGCATCCAGCAGCGGACGAACTACGACATTGAGATGCTGACGGAAGTGGGTATCTGCAAGGGCATCGAGAACTATTCTGCCGTTCTGTCGGGCCGTGCGCCGGGCAGTATGCCCACGACTCTGCTTGACTATTTCCCGGACGACTTCCTGCTCTTCGTAGACGAGAGCCATGTCACCCTGCCGCAGGTGCGGGCCATGTACGGTGGCGACTACGCCCGAAAAAAGACGCTGGTGGAGTACGGTTTCCGTCTGCCGTCGGCCTTCGATAACCGCCCCCTCAAGTTCGAGGAAGTGGAATCCAAGCTCAACCAGATGATATTCGTCTCGGCCACCCCCGGCGAGTACGAGCGGAAGAACAGCACCCAGGTGGCCCAGCAGGTCATCCGGCCCACTGGTCTGCTGGACCCGCTCATCTCGGTGCGCCCCGTAGAGGGGCAGGTGACGGACCTTCTGGGCGAGATAAACGCTCGCATCGAGCGGCATGAGCGCGTCCTGGTCACGACGCTGACCAAGAAAATGGCCGAAGACCTGACGGATTACTTCACCGAGCAGGGGATAAAGGTCAAGTATATGCACCACGAGGTGGACACCTTCGAGCGGATGGAAATCATCAAAGACCTCCGCCTCGGCACCATCGACGTGGTGGTGGGCATCAACCTGCTGCGTGAGGGCCTCGACTTGCCCGAGGTCAGCCTTGTGGCCATCCTCGACGCCGACAAAGAGGGCTTCCTCCGCAGCGAGACGAGCCTGATTCAGACCATCGGTCGCGCCGCCCGCAACGCGGAAGGTCTGGTCATCATGTACGCCGACGAGGTGACGGACAGCATGGACCGTGCCATCACCGAGACAGAACGCCGCCGCGCCATCCAGATGGCCTACAACGCTGAACACGGCATCGTCCCGAAGACTATCGTCAAGGCCATCCCGGATTCGATTGAGATCAGCGACAAGGCTGAGAATGCCAGGATGAACACCCGGCGGATGGGCAAGCTCGAGCGCGAAGCCGCCATTGACCGCCTGACCCGGGAGATGAAGGAAGCTGCTAAGCTGCTGGAATTTGAGCATGCGGCCTTCCTGCGCGACCAGATCGACCGTCTGCGCCGGGGCGAGAACCCCACTGTGGATTCCTCGGCAGAGACGGAGCGGAAGCAGAACCATGCACAGACACAGAGAAGAGGGAGAAAGTACCTTGGCAAACGATAAAATAGTCATCAAGGGTGCGCGGGAGCACAACCTGAAAAACGTGAATCTGACCCTCCCGCGTGAAAAATTCATCGTTATGACCGGCCTGTCCGGCTCGGGCAAGTCGAGCCTTGCCTTCGACACCATCTACGCCGACGGCCAGCGCCGCTATGTCGAGAGCCTGTCCAGCTACGCCCGGATGTTCCTTGGCCGGATGGACAAGCCCGATGTGGACGAGATCACCGGCCTGTCGCCGGCCATTTCCATCGACCAGAAGACCACCAGCCACAACCCCCGCTCCACCGTGGGTACCGTGACGGAAATTTACGATTATCTGCGCCTTTTGTACGCCCGCGTGGGCGTGCCGCACTGCCCGGTGTGTGGGCGGGTCATCAGCCAGCAGAGCGTGGATGAGATGGTGGACGCTGTGCTCAAGCTGGAAGAGGGGACGAAGTTCCAGGTCCTCGCGCCTGTCGTCCGTCAGCGCAAAGGCACCCAGCAGAAAGAGCTGGACGCCGCCCGCCGCGCCGGTTACGCCCGCGTAAAAATCGATGGTAACATGTACGACCTCGACGAGGAGATCGCGCTGGAAAAGAACATCAAGCACACCGTGGAGATCGTCGTTGACCGTCTTGCCATGCGCAAGGGCATCCGCGGTCGTCTGGCTGACTCGCTGGAAACGGCGCTTGCCCTCACCGGCGGCGTGGCTGAGGTGGATGTCATCGGTGGCGAATGTATGACATTCAGCCAGAATTTCGCCTGCCCTGAGCACGGCATTTCCATCAGCGATTTGTCACCCCGGCTCTTCTCCTTCAATAACCCTCTGGGTGCCTGCGAGAAGTGTACCGGCCTCGGCACCTTCATGCGGGTGGACGAAGAGCGCATCCTGCCCAACCGGGACCTCTCGATTCGGGAGGGGGCTGTCAAGGCCAGCGGCTGGTACTACGCCGAAGGCTCTGTAGCCGAGATGTATTATCTGGGACTGGGCAAAAAATACGGTTTTACGCTGGATACGCCCATCAAAGAAATGAGCACCGAGGCCGTCAACGCCCTGCTCTACGGCACCAACGAAGAAAAAATCGAGATGCACCGCACGAATGAGTTCGGCAGCGGCGTCTATTATAATACCTTTGAGGGCATCGTCGAGAACCTCGAGCGCCGCTTCCGCGAGACGAACAGCGAGTGGATGAAGGAGGAGATCGGCAGCTTCATGTCGGGCGTCGAGTGTCCCGCCTGCCATGGCAAGCGCCTGAAACCGGTGGTGCTGGCTGTGACCATCGGCGGCAAAAACATCAGCGATTTCTGCGAAATGTCGATTCGGGACGAGCTGAAATTCATCGCCGACAATGAGCCGAACCTGACCGAAAAGCAGAAGCAGATCGGCGGCCAGATCATGAAGGAGATCAAGAACCGCCTGCAGTTTTTGCAGAGCGTGGGCCTCGATTACCTCACACTGGCCCGGTCGGCAGGCACCCTGTCCGGCGGCGAGAGCCAGCGCATCCGCCTGACCACCCAAATCGGAAGCGCTCTGTCGGGTGTGTTGTACGTGCTGGATGAGCCGTCCATCGGCCTGCACCAGCGCGACAACGATAAACTCATCGCAACGCTGAAAAATCTCCGCGACCTCGGCAATACGGTCATCGTGGTCGAGCACGACGAGGATACCATGCGCAGCGCCGATTATATCGTGGATGTCGGCCCGGGCGCGGGCGTCCACGGCGGCGAGATCGTGGCCGCAGGCTCCGTCAAGGACATCTGCAAGGCCAAGCGCAGCATCACCGGCGACTATCTGTCGGGCCGCAAGCGCATCGAGGTGCCGCAGACCCGCCGCCCTGGCAACGGCAATTTCCTCACGGTGAAGGGTGCGCGCGAAAACAATCTGCGCAACATCGACGTAAAATTTCCGCTGGGCGAGTTCGTCTGCGTGACGGGCATCTCCGGCTCGGGCAAGTCGAGCCTCATCAACGAGATTTTGTATAAGACCCTCGCCTGTGAGCTGAACGGCGCCCGCTCCCGCGCTGGCAAGTGCGATGGGGTAGAGGGCCTCGAGTTCGTGGATAAGGTCATCGGCATCGACCAGCAGCCCATCGGCCGCACGCCCCGCTCCAACCCCGCCACCTATACCGGCGTGTTCAACGACATCCGCACGGTCTTTTCCCAGACGCAGGACGCCAAAATGCGGGGCTACGGCCCGGGACGGTTCAGCTTCAACGTCCGGGGCGGCCGCTGCGAGGCCTGCGAGGGCAACGGCATCCTCCAAATCGAGATGCACTTCCTGCCGGACGTCTACGTTCCCTGCGAGGTCTGCAAGGGCGCACGCTACAACCGCGAAACGCTGGAAGTCAAGTATAAGGAAAAGACCATCTCTGACGTGCTGAACATGACCGTGGAAGAGGCGGTCGTCTTCTTCGCCAACCAGCCGAAAATCGCCCGCAAGCTGCAGACGCTGTTGGACGTGGGCCTGGGGTATGTCACGCTGGGGCAGAGCGCCACGACCCTTTCGGGCGGCGAGGCGCAGCGTGTCAAGCTGGCCAACGAGCTGGCCCGCCGCAGCACGGGTAAGACCGTGTATATTCTCGACGAGCCGACTACCGGCCTCCACATGGCTGATGTCCACCGCCTCATCGAGGTGCTGCAGAAGCTGGTGGATGCAGGCAACACCGTCATCGTCATCGAACACAACCTCGACCTCATCAAGTGCGCCGACCACATCATCGACCTCGGTCCCGAGGGGGGCGCGCAAGGCGGCAACGTGGTCGTGTGCGGCACACCGCACGAAGTAGCGGCCTGCCCGGACAGCTATACGGGCCGCTACCTGAAAGAAAAGCTCTGAGGTCCGGTCTAAACCACCCGATAAGATCAATAAGAAGCCCCTCACACATTCACCGTGCGAGGGGCTTCACCAACCTTAAAATCCACTATCCTCTATCGGACCATGGCTTTTACCACTGTAGTCCGTCCATCTGCACCGGCCACCTTGAAGAGATAAGCTCCTTTTGCCAGTGCGAAAGTCACTTCGCTTCCGACAGCCTCCTCTACAGCCACGGCTTTACCGTCCACCGTCACCACGGTCACGACATCACCGTCGTTCACACCAAACACGGTGGCCTTGCCCATGCCGGACTTCACATATATCGCATGCCGTTGGTCTGCATCCATACGTTTGAAACTCAAAGTAAAGCGTCCCTCAGCGACTCCCGCTTCCGCCGTCCGGAACGAGTAAGCCCCTTCTTTCAGGTCGGCTGCCTTGCCCGTCGCTGCATCTTTCAGCATCACATATTCATAATCTTCGGCCTCGCAATCTTCCGGAATACCGATGGAGTACATACCTGCTTCCGGCAGGCTCACGCCCACGCCTATCGTGCCTTCACGGTCAATGGCCGAAAGCAACGAATAACGTCCGCCGTCGCGTACGGCAAAGATTTCAGGTTCGCCGTTGTCGTTCATCCACTTCACACCGTCGCGCGCCAAGTCGAATTCCGTTGAGGCTTCTTCCGACGGCACCGCCGTCAACTGCAACTCGTCATATATGCCGTCGTTTTCCCCCAGGCCACGCTTACCGGCAGCGGAAGCGACATACAAGGCCAGTTTCGTAGGCCGCGTGTATTCGTGTATGTCTTTCCCACGCATGCTTACTGCAAACGTTTCCGTATCCTTCAGGGTGGCAGACTGGGTGAAGACCGCGCTACCCACCGGGATATTGCCCTGTGTACGCTCGCCATCAGCCGACAAGCCCATGCCATCCGTGTAATATCCGTTATTGGCATAACCGTAAACCACACGGCCGTATTCCATATCCTCGTAGTTCATCGTACAGAGGTAAGGCGAACCGAAGAGGTTCCAACTCATATTCTCTTTGTGGGTGAACTTGTCTCCGGTGTCGCTTGGCGAACTCCAAGGACTGTTGAAGTTATACTTATGCAACACGACTTTCTTCGGTTGTCCGTCTTCCGTATAGCTTTTGCCATAGAAGCGGAGTTTCACGTCCTGTTCCGGACTGCCTTGTGCTTCGAAGAGCAAGCCTGCCATCGGGGTTGATAAACCATTGGAAACTTCTTCCCAAGCGGTAGAATTATCCGAAGCGAACTTGTAGTCATACTTCGCACGCTCCAGACCATTATACCTGTAAGCTTTCACGTTGCTTGCCTCGAGCCCGTCATTTCCGTTCACGGTCATTTCCGTCGGACTGAACGGCATGGCTACCAAATCCTTATAACCGTTTGTGGCTGTCAACTTACGTTCGGCTGCAAAGTTCCTCAAATCCACTCGCTTACCGTTGCCCCACAGGCCTGCGCCGTGTTCCAGCAACAGGAAGCCCGGATCGAACGGTGAGGAAGCCGCATAGTCGCGCTCCAATCGAAGTTCATGGCCTTCACGGACATAAACCACAGACTTACCGTGCGGATAGTCATCGTCAGTCACCGTGGCGAAGTTAACACCCTCTCCGCCGACGATATTCCAAGTTTCGAAGCAGCCGTTATCCACTTGATTACGGATACGCTTGTTACCTGCAATATCTTTCTCGTGGCCGACCATCGTCATTATCGCTTGAAGACCATCATCAGAGCCCTTGTCTATGTTCGTTTCGTCTGTTTCCTTTAACTGGTATTTCCAGTAACCGTCCGTTACATAGCCATTCTCCGAACCATTCTGGACGACATTTTGCTTTTGGCCGGTTGTAAGGCTTCCGCTGTTCACAACCGTCACATTCACGGCTTTTCCTTCACCATTCACAGTTGCCCCGTCAGCCAAAGTATTATACAAAATACCATTTGTACCGACCTGTATCGATGCTCCGGCTGTCAGGATGGAAGTGCCCAGTATACCGTTGCCCTCTACCGAAGACGTACCCGACACCTCAAAGCCGTCTACCACGCTTTCCCCCGAAATGGTTACCCCTTCCTTCAGTGCAGAGCGGTCGGCAGTTTCCAGCAATCCGCTACGAGACATTAATACCCCTTTCACGTTATCATTCACCACAGTCTCGGCATTCATGCCTCCGTACACCTTCACACCGCCACGGGTCAAATGCAACGGCTCGTTGCTTTCCACATTCTGATGCACAAACACATAACCATTGTTTCCAGAAGAAGTATTGGCATAAACCGTAGCCAAATCCACAGCTCCCTGCAAGTCGCTCATGGCATTATCCCAACTACTTCCGCTATTATCACTGCCGGCCACACTCTGCTTCACATAGATGTATTGACTCAGTTCCGAAGCATATTCGTATGCTCCGACATCGATTCTCTCGCCTACTACACGGTGCTTTCCGGCCAAATCCTGTTCACTACCCAAATCAGATGCCACATGTGAGGTATAGGACTCATTCTGACCTTGGTTCAGCAACGTGAAACTGGGTCGGATGTTGTAGTCACGCTTCAATTTATCATTATTATTCGGATCCACGAAGTTCGGTCCGTTCTCCAGATCTGTATTTTCAGCGTCCAACACTTTATTGCCATTGTCATTGTCTGCAATAGGTCCACTAAATCCGGCTGTACCGCTCTTCCATGCCACCGAGTTATACACTTCGGCTGAACCGCTAATACCCGCTACATTATTGTTAGCAAACGTGGCATTCACCACCTTGACCTGACTGCCCGAAACAACGTTTAATCCTGTCTCACCATCGGCAAAAAGCGTATTCGCAATCAAAGCTTCCTCGTTGGCAACATCCGATATAGACATGCCATATTCGCTTGTTTTCCGGAAAGCAGAATTTTTCAGTGTAAGCTTACCGTTCCCCGAAGTCGTAGCGATGAGATATCTGTCTGCATCGAAAAAAAAGACCGGAAATATTCACCGGCTTACCGTTGGTAGCGACACTCAGCAAAGTGACATCATTATTACCGTTACTTCCCGTCAACACCGTAGGCTGACCGAAATCCTGAATACCGGATTCGTTATAGGAACCGTTTACGGTCAATGCCGATACATATGTATTATCTGTTCCGCTCATGGAGATTTGGTAAGCTATGTCACCCACAATCAAGTTATTCCCCATAGTGTACGTACCGGATTTGATATGCACTTCTTTTTCAGTTTTCAAACCACCGGTAGCATTGGCCATGGCGTTCAACGCCCCGCGCAAGTCGGAAGTAGCATTGTCCCAGCTCGATCCGTCGCGCTTTCCGCTTTCCGTAGTAGCCACATACACAATATCCAAGTTAGACAAAGTCACAGGATACTGATACTCGAACACACCGATATCTATTTTCTTAACCATTGGCTTACCGTCCGGTCCTGTCGGACCGGCATAACGGGAAGCAGTACTTTTCATATATAAAGTATTATATGATGCAAAGTCACCTGTCATCCACTCCTTATATGCCCCAGTAGCCTGAGTCATATCCGATTCTGCCGCAGCCAACTGACCGTCACCGGCATCTACCAACACGGAAATCGCTACCGGCTCCCATTTCGCAGAAACTTTATTTCCCTCCGTTCCGGCCACCGTAGACGGGTCATCGAAACGCGGACCATTGACAGCGTTGTTTTCCTGGTCAAGAAGAACAAAACCATTAGTCTGTACACCAAGTTCTACATCAAAGGCCGAATTATTGATACCCGTAGTCGCAAGATGAACAGGATTACCTGCACACTCATTACCCCACACGGCTGTGTTTGTCATTTTACTTGCATTGGTAGTTGTACTTTCCACATAAACAGCCGCATACTGTCCCGCTTTATTCCGTACAAAAGTATTGTTCATCAAGTCGACCTCTCCGATACCGCTCACCGCAACAGCACCGCCCCACGACGGGTTGTCCTCCGTTCCCTTGTCCGTACCATTATTGGCCCATAACGTATTGACAGCTTTCAACCAATAGGTTTTATCTGCTCCAGCTAAATAGAGTGCACCGCCGCGAATATTCCGTCCTTCACTTTCATCTACATCATCGCCTATTTCTGCATCTTCCACCGTTCCGTTTCCTGCAAAGATCGACCCTACGGACGTTACATTCGCATTCAGTGCATATACAGCGCCTCCACGCACAGCCTTATTATTCAGCAAACGACAACGAACCAACTTATAATCTACGCCTACGGTATAAATACCGGCGCCACGGCCTACCTCCGAACGACCTTTCATCACGTTGTAAGTCTCACCATCCATAATGGTCAATCCATCCAGAGTCACACCTCCCAAACCAGATACCTGCGCATCAGCTTTGCTATACAACACATGATAAACGTTCTTTTCCTTGGCCGAAAGATTGACATGTCCCGAAAGAATCGTCGGGTGTGCCATTTCCCAAGGTTCGGTAATACCATTCGAGTTCAAGTCTCCGCTTCCACGGTCATCCAATAATATTAAGATCGCATCATCACTACTTTCTTTTAAGTCCTTCAGTTCACCTTTATTAAATAGTTTATCCAACCCATACGAATAATTTTCCTCTCCCGAGAATCC